>Ga0209786_1000256_pt1 | contig 21619 bp, 2 predicted proteins | sample WorMetilvaeELBA2_FD_187405 | JGI IMG/M metagenome (GOLD analysis project Ga0209786, IMG submission 187405) | Marine gutless worms symbiont microbial communities from Max Planck institute for Marine Microbiology, Germany - Olavius ilvae ELBA.2... ...
TTTAGAGAAAACGCTGCTAAATATTGATTTGCTATTGTTCGCCATCGTTTTGAACGGCAGTAATTTAATGAGTGATAATTAGCGGCCGGGCTAACTGGAAAAACGGCCACTTTTCGTTCAGGCACTATTTATATAATTTGGTTGAATCAGTTGATGCAATGGCGGTGAGATTGCCATCGTAATCATAAGTAAGATTGTCAGTGGTCTGTTGTCCGTTGACAGTTGCAATTTGGTCGTACTGATTTAAGGAGTTGGTGCTGTAAGTCGCAAATTTAGTGGCAGAAACCTCGCTATCCCAGCCTGCTGCATTTTTGCGATTTCCCATAGGATCATACTCGTAGGATCGATTCTCCGGCTGCACCGGGTTGCTTAGATCATTGCCATCAGCTCCAAGGTATCTTGAGGAATCTGTTAACTGGTTTCGATCATCATATTCAAAACGGTTAAATGCAGTTGCAGCAAACGCCTGGCCGCTGTTGGCTACCGATGTACGGCGGCCGATTGGATCATACTGGTAATCATATTGGGAGATAAGGTTAGTGTTGAATTCGTTTTTGACCTGGGTACGCAGGTTGCGTTTGGGTTCATAGGTGTATGTTGTTTGTAATCCGTTGTCAGTTGTCAGTTGTTGGAGAAGATCCGAGTTTTCAACATAGCTGTAAGTCGCGGCGTTCGATGCGCCGGCAATGTTCCAGGCAACCGAATTAAAACGTCCGGCTACATCATAACCATAAGTGACGCTATAATTTGGTCCTAGGTTGAACCCTGTGTAACGACCTTTTACACCGCTGGTTGCATAGGTTCGAGTGATGACTTGATCATAGAGTCCGGCGATGGTCTCAGATTCGAGCTGTAATTTATCACTGTATGCGAAGGTCCTTGAACCAACCGCATCAATGACAGTTTTCTGGCGACCCAGCCGGTCATAGGTGAACGCGATGTCCTGCGTGGTATCGGAATAATCGATGCCGATCAGCTCACCGGTATTCGGATCATAGGCATAGCTGGTGATTAGAGGATTTCCCTCTGCGTCTGTGCGCGCCCAGGTACGGGTGGCGAGCCTGCCACTGACCCCGTAGGTGTAAGTCGCGCTTTGTCCAGCTGCATCTTCTTTGGCAGTAAGAAGCCCGGTAGATTCATGATAGTACCATGTGGTAACGTCGGCGGTGCCGGTATCGCCTTCGGGCCACATCGCAGTATTCCAATTGCTTCCACTGCGAAAGGTGTGCATCCGGCTGAGCTGGCCGTATTCATCGTATTCGTATTTGATCGGATAAGGCACATCGCCCCAGGTGTGGGTGACCTGCCCGCGGTCGTTGTAAATGAAATAGGTGTTTTTATTCAATGTGTTGGATTCATTAATTTTAAGTCCGGAGTCTGGATGATATGCAAATTGAGTTCGGTTGCCGGCTGCATCTTCAACGAAATCTATCTGGCTTTTATCGTTGTAGTGAGTGATGGCCGTTCCGGTGCGCGGATCGGTTGTACCGATTAGGCGACTGAGAGCATCATAGATAAAAGTGTTTGTCACACCGGTTTTGCTCTGCGAAGACATCAATAGTCCGTTGACCGATGTCGAGACAACATCAATATCCGAATCCGGAAAATCGATAATACGGGTTGAGCCCTTGCCCGCTCGGTCGACAATCAATTCGGTAATCGTCTGGTTGCCGTGGATGTCAGCGGTCACGCTTTCTTCGGTTTTATCGGCACTCCATCCGGTCAGGCGTGTTCGGCTGATGCCGGTGGTCGTGGCGGTTCCGATATTTTCTTCGCTATAGACGCGCTGCCTTGATTCCTGCCACCAGTTGTTGTTTATGAATGCAAATAGAGTCTCTGTTTCGCTGATGCGATCGTTGGAGGCTATCTCCAGAGCACCGCTGTGATCCACATCCAACCCGTTGCGAATCTGGCTGCCCAACTCATCATATTCATAAAGCGTATCAGCCAGCCCGCTTGTGATGGTTTTTACCAGTCGGCCGTCAGAATCATATAGGCTCTCGGTAGCTTCAATGCCTGTAAAGCTCGGTTTTTCAATCCGAATGGTGCGTCCCAGCATATCGACGGTCGTTTTTTCCCATCTGGGGGAAGTTGGGCTTCCAGTGGATACTTTGGTCCATTGAGTGCCGTCGGCATTGACGCCATAAAGATAATACCTCGGAATAACATCCGCACCTGTGACGCTCTTTATACGACCATCCAGAAAACGGGTAGTCACCTCAGAAGCTCCACCGGGATGCGTCACCCTGGTAACAAGACCGCTGGGATCATAGTCGTAGGTGGTTACAAGCCGGCTGGCATCGGTTGCGCTGCGCAGACGTCCGGCTCCATCGTATACATTGGATGTTAGCAGACTCAATCCACCCGAACCGATGGTTTGCGTTAATTGTCGCCCTGCGGCATCATAAGTGTAGCTGGTTTGAAGATCGCTTTGGGCCGGCCACGCGCCGGCTTCGATTCCCGCCTTGGTCTCCACAACCACTCGTTGCAGGTCATCGTAGGAGTAGTTTCGGGTGATGCCCTGGATGTCCGTGTCGCTAAGCTTGCGGCAGCAGCTCCAGGTACTGCCGCTTTGCGTGCCGTTTGAGTTGCGCACCGTGACTAGTCGGCCGAAGGCGTCGTAGCTCTGGGCAGTCCACTGAATACGCTCATAGTCAGCTCCGGCGTAAACGAAGGTCTCTTGCATCAGCGTGTTGCCGAATTGATCCTGAATAGTGGTTTCACGGGTGGTTTTGTATGCGATGCCGTCGGGATAGGCGACTGTACCATAGACCACCGTCTGACGCAGGTCGTCTCCCGTGCCGGGGATAAAACTGCTTTGGCCCGGATCGGACACGAGGCTGAAGATACCGGATTCATAGATATAGGTATCCAGGCGGTCATCCGGATACCGTACGGATTTGATGCGGCCGGATTCGACGGCCTCGGTGCTGGATGGATAGAAGGTGGTTTCCGTACGCAGGTTGCTGACATCGCCGTAAGCCGCACCGGGGTTGACACAGCGTTCAACGACTTCAGTTCGATTTCCGGCAGGATCACTGAGATAGGCATAATAGGTCTTGGCGACCAAATCGCCCGTGATCGTTTCAGTGACCGTGCGCGGAAGACGTTCGGTTTCTGGCGTAGGCACATCATTGGGGTCCACCGGCGTAAAAGCGTATGTGATGGCTCGGGATGATTCTGCCGGGGCATCTTCGGGGGCATCCAGCCAGGAGATAACTTCAATTGTCCTGCGGCCCAGGTCATCATATGAATAGCGGCTCCAGGATCCATTGGGACTGACCTGGGAGCGCATTCTACCATAACTACCAGATTCTTGTGGATCTTCGTAATAGGTTGTGGTGGTTGTCAAGGCGGCGCCTATCGGATCCTGGACAGTTTGAATCACCTCCTCACCCCAGGCAAATTCCCGATAGGTGGTTTGGGTGACCGACGCAATTATACCATCTGCATCTTTGATAGTTTCGGTCACAATTCGATCCGTGCCGGAGGCTTCCTCTGCACGCGTCATCACCTGGAGGCCGTCGGCCTTGCTCAGTGTCCAAGTGCTCAACCCCTCGTCCCACTCATATTCCGATGCAGTGCTTTCGCCGTCTCGAAATTCCGTAATCCGGAGACGGTTATAGGAATCCGTGGATGCATCGGGATTTTCGACGCGCCAGATCACGAAGGGTTCGGCCGCCGCATCGATGAGATTTAGGTCATCGTCGTTGCCGGTGATTTCCTCGGGACGGTAGAATCTGATCTCATAGCTAAACTCCGTTATCTGGATAATGTCAGCCAGAGTCTTGGGCGCCAGCACCTGACGCAGGGAGTCGTCCGCCTCGTAGATTGCCTCGGTTGCGGTGAACAATGTGGACAGGGTCAGCCCTAAAGGCGTCGCTAGTTTGAGGGACGGACGATCGGCACTCAGGAAAAGCTCACCAGCGGACTGACCAAAATCCGCCTTGCCCAGGCTCAGTCGAAAATCGACGCTACTCAGATCTATAAAGCCGCCACCCTCAATATCTTCGCAATCGGTGCCGTCGGGCTCGCATTTCGGGCAGCCGATAAACACTTTAGCCTCTTTGTAAACGCAGGCAATCTGGGAATCGGTGGCGCGGATGTAAATCCAACCGTTCTCAGTTATTTCATCAGCCTGAATTACCCCGGTGGATGGATTGATCTCGGCGATGACACCGTCTTCCTTGCCGACTATGCGCCATACCACAGTCCGGCCGGAGGGCACGGTTTCAGCTCGAGCGGTTGCCGTTTCACCGGCTGGAATCGGGACCTTGATCGTGGCATCCTCGATTGAAATCGATTTGACCCGAACATCACCCGGTCCCAGGATTTTCCGGTCGCTGCGGATTTCAACGTCGCCGCCGTAATTGAGCACGACTTCGGTTTCGTAGGAACTTGCCAGGTCAAACTGAAAACCCTGGGAAATCGTCGCAAAACCCTGGCCCTGGGTTTCGGTGGGAATGTAGTTGATCGGCTGGCCGTCTTTGTAGACGATCACATAGGCCGTGTCGGCCTTGTACTCGGCCGGGGTGATATTGTAGCTGATGCGTGTGTCGCAGCGCGCAAATCCGTTGTCGTCAACCGGAACAATGATCGTGTCGGGAAATTCCGATCCGGCCGTATCAACCTCAATCTGCACCCCGTACACCCGCATGGACAAAAGATCGCTTCGGGTCAGGGTGTCGTCCACAATGCTGCAGCCCGAGCAGCTGATGATCGATTTGCGGATGCCGATGGTGGCACTGGCATCGATGGTGATATCGTTGACTCCCGGCTTGACCTCATAGTTGCCCAAAAACAGGCCGCTGCCCTGGGGGGTGCCGTCGACACCGCCGAACGCTACGGCAGCCTGGGTGAAGTCCGTATCCGTTAAGTACTGCCGACTGCCGATAATTCGGAGGCACTCCAGCGGACCCTCGCTGCAATTGAGCGTCGTGGTCACCGGGGTTTCTTCTTCCCGCAGGAAGGATATCTTGGCATAAACCGGGATCGCATCTCCCGGCTTGGCGGCATTGATGTTGTTGCCCAGGCTGTCGGCGGCAAAAAGCGAGGACACGGTAAAGCGGTTTGCGGGATCGCTTCCGCCGCCGCAGTTGCCGAAGGCATTGGTGTGCAGGGTGAAGGCGGCGTTCAGCACTCCGCCAGCGGCCGTAATCGGGTAGTCGGCATCGGGCGTGCCGCCGGTCATCACATAAACCGAGGCACCCTTGCTGTCGCTGACGACTTCCCGTGAGGTAGCGGCCGTAGCGCACTGGCCGTAGTTCGGGATGTTTTCGATGCAGGGATCTCCTCTATCGATCACCTGCGCCGGCCGGCTGTCCTGGTTGGGGTTGCTGCAGGAGGAGCGTTCAACGGCCGGGCCCGCCGTGTAGGTGACCGACTGGTTGGCAATCGGGTTTCCGTAGGAGTCTTCCACAACCACTTTGACAAATCCCAGCCAGGTGAGCACCTCACCCCATTTGTCGTCGCCGGTTAGCTTTCTCAGATTGACCGGCTCACCCGGAAAGCCGTAGGCCGTAAATGGTGTTTTTATCGGCGTGCCGGCCGCCAGAGCCGCATCCACGATGTTTTCCCCGACCTGCTGGCTGTAAATATAGTCGGATTCCCACCAAAACGTCGGATTGTCGGCGGTTTTCTGCCCCAGGGTGAAGGTGGCGCCGGCAATACCGTTAAAATCCGTTTGGACCGTGATGGTGTCCTGGCCGTTTTCGAATTTGCCGCCGCCGGCCTTGACCGTAAAGGTCACCTCAGCGCCGCTGACCGGCTGGTTTTCCTCATCCTTGACGATCACCTGCAGCGCTGAGCCCAGCACCTGGCCGACCGCGCCCTTTTGCAGGTCGCTGGACGTAATCTTCTGAATGTACTGGGCCGATGCGGGATCAAAGTTGGGCGGTTCGGCAAAGGCATTGATCAGTCGCTGGGCATAATAATCCGGCCATTTGTCCAGTCCCCAGGCCGTCATGCCGCCGGCAATCATGCCGGAAAGCATATAGCCGGCTTCACCGGTCTGCGGATTTTCTTTGATATATCCGACCCCGGTCCAGTCTTCATATCCGATTTCAGACTGCGGAATGCGGACTTCCGAATTTTGGTTGACGGCATTGGTGATGTCTTCTTTGATGGTGTCGTCGACATCAAGGGTGGGCAGCAGCGTAGCCAGATTTTCGCTGTCGATCGTCACGATGGGAATGCCCTGGTCGGCGGCAATTCCCAGCACCTTGGCGGTGGAAATGCTCTCCACCTGGAAATGATCCGCCAGAATGCGGCCCTCGAGCGCCGAGCCCTCAGCGGCCGCAAGCTGCATAAAGATCCGGCGGGGATCGCGGCCGTCTGAAAATGCAAACCCGCCGGCAACCTCGACCGCCCGCAGGTCGGCGTCCACAAACAGCCCCTGCCATTCGAAGCCGTGGGGCGCATCAAAGAGCCAGGATACCTCGATCACCCCGCCCACAGTGACCAGCGTGGCCAGCGGGCGGGCCAGACCGAGCTGCAGCAGGGCCGCCAGTTCGGTTTCAGCGCGGTTCCATTGATCGATATAATCGATGACCGCTTCATACAGCAGCTGTTCGGCATCGGTCTCCTCCGAATCAACGGCCTCGGGCACCAATGCATCCTGACAGACCACGCCCATGACCGCCAGGTTGCCGATGACATGGGTATTTTCAACACGCCGGCTGCCGCCGGGCGCAATCAGCTCCACGGACAGCTTGTAGGTGTCTCCCATGGGCAGGCCGTCGGCGCCCACCGCCAGCCGCTCGTCAGCCACTTTCAGGGCCGGCCGCAGACGCACCAGGTAGGAAGGCGTGTTGCTCAAGCCTCCATAGGAATTGATGATCTCCTGGTCTTCGACCGTGTCGGGCTCATAGGTCAGGGTGATTTTGCGGTTGGAAAGTTTATACGCCTCCAGGGTGATATCAATCAGCTCTTCGTCATCTGAGGTCAGCGCCGCAAACCTGACCTTGTGAATCAGATCAGCCGGAAGCTCCCCATACTCGTGGGTGACGGCCACCAGCTTAAACTGCAAGCTGGCCGGCAGGATTTTCATTTGCTCTGCAACCGGATTGCGGGTCCGCAGCAGATCATCGTAGGTGGTTTGCGGATCGTTTTCGGCCAGATATTGGCCGACTTGCGCCTGAAGGGTTTCCAGCAGGGTGTCGTCCTGCAGCGCGGTCAGGTAATTGTCCCGCATTGCGGATAAATCAATTTCATCCAGCAGGGTCGCGGGTTGGCTGGACTGAAAGCCGGCGGTTTTGATGCTGGTATCCAGCCCCAGCCAGGCTTGGCCGTGTTCGTCGACTATCGCCCCCCGGTAGTTGGCATAGGGCACCCGGGTTTCGACCCAGATGTGTTCGATCCGGAAATTGGCGATCTCTCCCCGGGCCACGATCGGCGTGTAGGGGATGCCGGCCTTTTGGAAAAAGGCCGCCAGTTGGTTGACATCGTCGATGCCGGTCAATTGCCTGGCGGTTTCGATACCGGGAAAAAATTCGATCACACCGCGCACATAGCGGGCCGGATAGCCGGCGGCCCGCAGCAGGGCCACCAGCAGACTGGCCTGGTCGGCGCTGTTGCCGCTTTTTTGCCTTAAGGTCTCCTCAGCCCCCTTCATACAGCCCCAGTACCACTGGGTTTCGATGTTGTTTTTGACCCACTCGTAGATCGAAGCCGGATTCCAGTCCAGGGATTGGGCCAGATCGGCGATCCGGGCCGAGATGGGCGCCGTCGGCGTACTCTGGGTATCTGCGGGGCCAACCGTCTTGTTGCCGCCTCGGTAGGCGGGGGTAATCGCCGGTTCATAAGTAGGTGTTCGGGGAGCAAAATTCAGGTGCCGGTAGGGCAGGCTGCCGTAAATGGGGCGCTTTTTAGCCGGCAGGACTTGGTCGAGCAGCGATTTTAGATTCTCCAGCACGCCCGGCGTGACATCGGCCGGGCTTTGCAGGCCGTCCATAGCGGCCAGGTAGGCATCCACCGCCGCCTGGTAGTCGGCCCACATCCGGCCGTGGCGTTCACCGGCCCTGGGTCCCAGGGCGTCGGCGCGTTCCTGCCGCCGGCGAAAGCGTTCGCTCAGCAGCAGATGGCTGACCCGAATGTCCGCTGCCAGGGCTTTCAGACGCGTCAGGTCCGCCTGCACAGACTGCTGCGCATCGAGCCGGACCTGCAGGCGCACCACCGTTGCCTGACTTTGCACCAGGGCGCGCTGCATGTCTTTTTCCAGGCTGACATCGGCTGCGGTCGAGAGGCCTGAAAAGATCGTCAAGAGGAGCGTCAGGAGTATGGCGAATAAGGTCCAATTTCGCTGCATCAGATGTTTCTCCTTATTTAATTTTTATTCTGCGTCCGTTGGCGCGGTTTCATTTATTGATAGAAATAATACCGGCCCTGCTCCGATCTTAGGAGCGCATCGGTTTTTAATATGATATCGGTTAATTGCGCGGAATCGGCAGCCCGCAAATCTTCAATGGCCTTGATGACGTCGTGGATGTTTTTGTCCACGTCATCGGCGGACCGGATGATCCGATCGCGTGCTTTTGCGAGATCCTTGACGGCGTTGTTAACTTTCTCCTTTTTCTTCTTGGGCAAATCAAGGGTATTCAAATCCGCGATGATTTGTTCAATCAGTCCGCTGATATCGTACTCGACCGGCATTTCCAGGCTGAAGTGATCCATCATGATCCATGTTCCCGAACCTGACACATTGACCTCCGTATCAACCGCATGGCTGCCGGCAAAATCCGGTGTCAGATAGTAGTGCCGCAGCATGACGGATTCCGCGGGCTCAAGCTGCAGGCCGGTTGTCCAGGGATTATCGGTGATCCATCCGGCGCCTGCCGGGTCATAAAGGTTAAGCTCGGGATCGAAGGTCTCGATGATTTCAAGGTCCATGGCAATACCCAGGCTGCTGAGATTCATTTCCAGCGGGACGAACTGATACGGCAAGAACACACCGGTTTCAGCTGCCGGGTGGACATGCTCGATGGCGGAGGTGATCAGATCCGCAACTTGATCATAATTGACCTCATCGAGGGTCTGCCCGAGATCAAAGGCCAGGTAAATCGTCTTCCCCGCTCCGTATTCATTTAGGACGATGGCCGGATAATCCTTTTGGCCGTTCGTGATCCATCCGGCAATGGTTATCGGGGCCTTTTCCTCGACCTTGTGGGATTTGCCCGTTGACTGAATACTGCCTTCCTCAGTGATCGGGCTTTCGACGAGTTGAACCTCGGCGCCCTTCGACGACAGGCTTCCTTTGTATTTGATCCCGAGCCACTCACCCTTGGAACCTTGCTTCTTCCAGAGAGAGGTAACCAGACCGGTGCCGGAAAACACTTTTTCCTGCAGTTCAACGGAATAGTGATCGGTCAACCAGTGCCGGTCACCCAAAATCAGGATGTCGCTGAAGTAGGGATTTCTCAGCTCAGTTTCAAAGTCCTGGCGATCCGTGACAATCAGATAATCGGCAACCGCTTCGGCCAGCAACGCTTCAAGCAGATCGACGCGCGTACATTGCGCCTGCTTTTGAGATCCATCGTCATCATCGTCGTCATCATCATCGTCGTCATCGTCATCGTCACCATCGTCATCATCGTCGTCATCGTCATCATCGTCATCACCATCGTCGTCGTCATCACCGTCATCATCGTCGTCATCGCCACCGGATCCCGAAGTTGAGCAGGCATCATTGACCCAGACCAACAGGTTGATGGCATCACCGAAGGTTTGATTCACATCCAGCGACGGCAGCACCTCAAAGGAACTTTCGTCCAGGTTTCTGGGGGCATCGGCCTCGGCATGATCGACTTGCAGGACGGCCTCATACACCTTTGGATCCAGCAGCAAGGTCGATGCCGACAGGCTGCCGACGATGGTGGTATTGGCCGCGATGTCGACGGATTCCGCCAGGCTATCCTTGATTTCCCCGCTTGCCGGATCGACAATTTGCACCCGAACCTGGACAGCGGCGATATCTTTACGGCCGGGATTTGCGATCTCATAGAAAAAGGATTCCGCCAGGCCGCGATAGACCGAATCCGGCTGGGCCGAGAGGCTGCCGGTCAGCTTTTCGAAAGGCCTTGTCAATCCGATCACAATAGAGACCGAAACCGGCGGCGACACGTTGCCGGCATTGTCCGTCGCTCTGACGTCGATGGTGTGGATGCCCTCGTCGGCACCCGTCGGCTGCCAGAACGTGGTGAAAAGTCCGGCGGAAGGATCGGTGGCCGGCAGCGGACGCCAGGCACTTTGATCAATGCGGTATTCCACCAATTTGATGCCCGAGGCATCATCGGTGGCGCTAACGGCCAAATTAAATTTGGCATGGTAAATACCGCCGTCCTGGGGCGAAGTAACCGTGACCACCGGCGGCCGACCGTCTTTGACGGACAATCCGGCTGTGGCAATGGTTTTGAAATCCGCACCGTCGGCAGCCTGCAGCAGGAGCCTATGGGTCTTTAAAGCCAGGTTGGCAGTTGAGACGTCAAAATGTCCGGCCTGGCTTTCATCTAAGCCGAGGTCGACCGTCGTTTGGGCAACCACCACTTCTTGCTGGCTATCCGGCTCCAGAACCAACAGCTTCAGGATCAGATCGTCGGCGGCGACGTTGCCCCGGTTTTGGACCTTGTAAACGGCCTGCACGCTGTTGCCCGGAAAAACAACTTCCGGTACGGCCTGCAGGGTGCCGCTGATTTCCAGGTCCGCATCGATGTGAAACGAGGTGGTCGTATAGGCAACCGCCGCACCTTCATGGTAAGCGTCCACCAGCGCCTGGTATTCCCCGGGCGGATGAAGCGCCGTATTCCAGACGGATGCCAAACTTACCGAAGTATCAGGCAACAGATTCGCCAATGTCTGCTCGTCGGTCAAAACCGCTTGGCCGGCGGAATTTAAGATTCGAAACGTCACATCCAGTTCCGGTACAAGGTAATTTTGCCCGGCCTGTTTGACGTCGGCCGTCACCTGGACCTTTTCATGGGGGCCGTAATGCGTCCGTTCGGCGGCCAAAGTCGTATCGATATCAATGGCCGGCGTAATGCTAAAGGCTACCGTATTTTCCTCAACCTGCCCGTCGGCCGTCGTCAAGATGGTGTGCACCCGGTAAGATCCGGCAAAGGTGTTAGCCGTATTCCAGACATAAGTATAGGTTTGCGGCAACGCATAGGGCAGCGGGATGTCCAGGGAGTCCAACTCCGCCAGGATGTCCTGATACACGTCCTCGATGCGAACTTCGAGCACACCGTCCGTTTCCGCACCGCTGTTATGCACGGCCACATCAATCATCACATCCTGATCCGCCGGATAGGCATCCGCATCCAGATAGGTCGCAAGACTCAAGCCTTCTCCGGTGGACACGTAAAAATCAAGGGTTGCAAAATTATTTTCCTCGGAGGCCTCCAGAATCCGGTTTGCCGGATCCAGATCCACGATTATCGTGCTGGTGCCGGCTTTGCCCAAGGTATCCCAGTCAAACTGGATTAATTGCTCCCGGCCCGGTGCCAGACCGGCAATGGTTGTGGATTCCACGGCTTCCACCCGGCCTGAGGGCTCCCAGATGTAAATTTCGACCGCTGCATTTTCAAGGGCCGCATGACCGCTGTTTTGCACAAACAGGCTGACCTGGATGGTTTCGCCGTCGATGGGCGCGGCCGGGTGGACGAAGATGTCCGCCGGCCGGATCTGCAGATCCGGCAGTTGCTCCGAATCCAGGATCACGACTATCGACTGCGACGGCGGGCTGACATTGCCGGCCGCATCCGTAGCCTTGGCGTCAAAGACATTTTCTGCCGGATCCAGTCCGACCGCCGTAACCTGGAAATATCCCTGCAAAGAAACAATTGTAAATCCGGACTCGTCCAGGTAGCCGATATCTCCGGAAGCAACCCAATGTAGGTCCCAGCTCCAATCGACCGTTTCGGCTACCAGACGCAGCGGCGCATCCGGCCGGGCTTCCAGCTCCCAGATCTGATCTTCGCGGCTGACGACCAGACGCCGGCCGTCCGGGCTGAGGGCCATTTTGTGGTTGTGGACGTCGGAATGGGTGATCTGGGTGATTTGCCCGGTCGGCAGATCGAATTCGTAAGCCTGGTAGTAGCCAGTGCGGCTCGACAGGTATATCAGCTTGGCGCTGTCCGGAGTCCAGGCAAACGGGTATGCGCCGTAGCCGGATCGAATCTGAGTATCCACCAACACCGGCTCACCGCCGGCAAGATTTTTAACGTAGAGCTCACGTTCACCCGTGGCCGCGTTGTAAGCCCTAAAGGCAATCATCCGGCCGTCCGGCGAAAACTGCGGCAATGAGGCTGTATAGCCTTCCACGGCCTTGCTGAAATCACCGGTTGCCAGATCCTTGATCCAGACCTCGTCCGGCCCATCCTCGTCGCTGGTAAACACCACTTTTTGACCATCAGCCGACCAGGCGGCATATTGTGTGTACACATAGAGGTCGGGATGCAATGGCGTCCACGCGGCTGAAGCGATATCATAGATAATGGCGCCTTCGTAATAGGTGTCAGGATCCCAGTAATCGATGAGCAGCTGCGAGCCGTCCGGCGACCATTTGAGGTCATAGGCTTCGCCCGGAAGTATCTGGGTTTCTTCTCCGCTAACCAGATTTTTCAACCAGGGCTCATAGTTCCAGGTGGTATCGCTGTATTTGACATATGCCAGGGATTGACCGTCAGGAGACAAGGCCGCCGTATCGATCCATTCCGTGCCGTCGCCCAGCGTCGGGGTGGTGGTCACCGTCTCCGGCCGCGCGGTGGCGGTACCGACCGGGATGCCCCGTTTGAATACCTCGACAATGGCACCCGGTTCGGCCCACCCGCCGACATTCGTTGTCGGCGAGCCGACTGTTCGCGGTACCCCGCTGACGGTGGGCACGAACAATTCCGGCGCTCCGGGGGCAACCTGGTCCGCGGGCACGGCACTGGCCGCATTGGAGGAATTGCCCTCATTGCCGAGCTCATCCACCGCCGCCACGACGTAATAATAGGTTTCGTCGGGGTTCAGCTCCGTATCCAGATAACAGGTTTCGGTGACCGGCTCCGGGTTGATCCGGGCATAAGGCCCGCCTTCCGCTGAACTGCGATAGAGATTAAAGCCGGCCGGCGCGGGACCGTTAAACTCCCAGCAAACTTCGATCCGGCCCCCATCGGCCGGGGCGCTGGCCTGCAGATTGAGGGGCTGGCCCGGCAGGGAAATGCCGACCGTAGCGGTGGCCGGTTCGGAGGGCAGGCTTTGGTTGCCGATCTCATCAACGGCGGTCACCGTATAGGCGTATGTTCCGTTGGTCAGGGCGGGGTCGGGGTAGCCGGTCTCATAAACCAGTTCCGAATTGATACGCACCCAGCCCTGATCGGTCTGGCGGTAGACATGGTAGCCCAGAAAATCCGGCTCGGTATTGGCGCTCCAGGTCAGCTGAACATCAGAGGCAATGGCTTGGGCGCTGAGGTTGATTGGCGGCTGCGGCGCCTCGACATCGCCGACTTCCAGGGGAAGCTCTTGGGAGGGTGCGCTCTCCAACCCGTATTGGTCCAGGGCGGTCACCTGGTAGTTGTATAGGCCGTCGTCCAGGTCCGGATCGGTATAGGACGTCGCCGCCAGCGGATTTTCCTGTTCCAGGCTAAATTCATGGAGCCGCACATAGCCCCATGAATAGGAAAAATTGCTGGGCCGGGTGATATAGATCCGGATCCTGTCGGTCCGATAGGCGGGGATTAATGCATGCACGTTTTCGGCCTGGGCATTGTCACTGACGCTTTCAAGCGGCAGCCAGTTGTAGCCTGTCCACACCTGGATCTGGTAGTCTGCGGCGGCATAATAGCTTGAGCGCCAGTACAGTTTGATGCTGCGGATCAGAACCGGCGCCGGCAGATTGAGCTGCCACCAGTGGGCGTCTGATTCGTCGTAGAAATTGCTCGACCAATAGGAGTATGAGTCCCCATCGATGGCGTATCCGGCTCGATAACCACGGCTGGAGGCATCGGCAGCGGCAGCGCTGAAATCCACGGCGGCGGGCAGGTTGAGCTTTTCCCCATCGCGGTAGACGTTGTAGCCGATGACATCCGGTTCGCTGTTCGGATTCCAGGACAAGTTGACATCATATCCGGACGACAAGATTTCTCCTTCAAGACCGGTGGGAGCTGCCGGCGGCAGGTTGTAAACCACCGCCACAGGCTCGGATTCCTTGCTGGTGTTGCCGGCCGCATCGCCGGCCTGGGCCGTGATGTAGTTGACGCCGGGCTGCAGGCTCACCTCGGCCGAAAATCCACCCTGGGGATCGGCGGCTACGGTTCCCTGGGATACCAGGCCGGTCTCGGTTTCGACGAACAGTTCAACCTGGTCGGCCGGTTGGGCCGCATGGCCGATCACCGCGACGGTCTCGGCGGCCGTCGGCGTAAAGGGCGGTTGCAGTTGCGGCGTATATACCAAAACGGAGACCGGGTTGGAGGGTGCACTTTCGTTGCCGAAAATGTCCACGGCGGTCACTTCGAAGGTGTAGCGGGCGTCATCGCGCTCCGACAGCAAATGCGAGGGCTGGTCCAGGAGCGCGGAATTTAGACGGTAGCGGTATTGATCCTCGACTTCATACACATTATATCCGTCGAGGTCGGCTGCGGTGACGGCCGTCCAGTTTAAGGTGACGTCTCCGCCGTTGGTCTGCGCGGCCAGCGCAACGGGCGCTGCCGGCGGCGTCGTATCGGTGTGAATCACCGTAATGGCGGCCGGCGCCGGATCCGTCAGACCGCCCTGATCGGTGGCCACTGCCCGCAAATCGTAATAGTCGTAAGCCAGCCCCAGGGCCGCTGGATCCAGGTGGGCTTCGAAGGAAGGCACCGTATCGGCCGGGCCCAAATCGATCCAGGTGCTGTCCACGCTGCGTTTGTACTGGAATTGAACGCCGGCGATATCCAGATCGGACGACTCGGCCCGCACCGTGAGGGTGTCCTCGAAACGGTGCTCATCGCCCGGGGAAACGATCACGGCCGCCGGCGGACGGGTATTGATCGTGACCGCCAGCGGGTTCGACGGCTCACTCGAATTGCCGGCTTGGTCCACGGCAATGACGTAGTAGAAAAAGGTGCCGTCCGGCAGCTCCGCATCCGTATATGCCGTACCCGCGATCAGATAGGGGGTCAGATCACCGCTGACGGTGCCGGGGACGTTGGCCAGCGTTTCATTGCGATACAGCAGGTAGCAGGCCAGATCGGCTTCGCTGCCGGCCCGCCAGGTAAGGTCGGCCTCGGAACCGTCGGCCGTGGCCGAAAGCAAAACCGGTGCGGCCGGCGGCAGGTTGTCGATCTGCACCACAATCCGGTGGGTGTTCACGTTGCCGCTGAGGTCTTCGGCTTCCAGCTTTACGGCATAAATCTCCCCGGAGTTCAGACCCACGGTATCCCATGATGCCAGGAGACCATAGGAAACGGGCAGCGACGAGCTGCGCAATGGGCTCCAGTCGGCCGGCTGCGCCCCCCGGCCGATGAACAGGCGGTATTCCTTGAAGTCGTCCGCACTGTAGGCCCTGCCCCGGATGTCCACCCGGTCGCTGACCGTATCATTGTCCCGGGGCGTGCTGATGCGGGCGCTGGGCGGGGTCAGATCCACCTTCAGCCGGACATCATTGGACGGTTCACTTTCCCAGCCGGCCAGATCAACGGCCGTGACCGCATAGCGGTAAGTGCCTTCCGCCAAATCTGCATCCAGATACCGGGTGCCGTCGATGAGTTCCGAGTTGATCCGATGGCCGTCCCGGTAGAGATTGTAGCCGGCCAGATCAGGTGCGTCATTGGGGGTCCAGCTCAAATCTGCGTCGGCCGGCTCGACCAGCTGGCCGGACAGCTGCGGTGCGGCCGGCGGCTGGGTGTCCACGGTCACATCGATCCGCACTTCAGCCGGGTTTGCCACCTGATCCACTGCATTTAGGCGCAGACAATAGGCGCCGTCGGCCGGCAGGGTTTTCCAGGCGGCCAGCACACCGGCTTCGACTGCGGCCGCGCCGGCCGCAAGCGACACCCAGCGATCAGCCGCCTGGCAGTTTCCGGCCGATACCGCCAGGCCGTACTCCTGCAGATGGAGATCGCCGGCGGTGCCGGTGACATCCATAGGCCGCAGCACAAAACCGCCGTCAGCCGGCAGGGTGATGGCCACATCCGGCGGGGTGTTGTCAATGGTAATAATGATTCGGACCTCGGATTCCCATCCGGCCCGATCCTTGGCATACAGGGAAAGGCTGTAGGATCCGTCGGCGATACCGGCATCCGGGCCGACCTCCCAGGCAAAGAGCGTGGGGACGGCCGGCAGACTGTCCGCGGCGGCCAGCACGGTCCATGCGCCGGATGCGCCGGCCGGGAGGTAGCGCAGCGACCAGGCTTCGATATTGGCATCCTCCACGGTGCCCTCAATGCGAATCTCATTATGATTGCCGCCGAACAGCGCGCCATCGTCCGGTGATTGCAACGCAACCGCCGGCGGCGTGCGATCCACCACAAAACCGATCTCGGCTTTGGTCTCGATCTCCCCGCGGTCTTGGGCGGCAATATTCAGGATGTAGCTGCCGTCCGCCAGGTCGCCGAGGGTCGCAAAGGTGTGGTCCTGCCGGTTCTGGGTGGCGTTGTCGACGGCTGCCGCACCGCTTTCAGCGGTGTAGTCTATGCTGTAGGCTTTAATATTGGCATCGTGAATCGAACCCTGCACAACAACCGGGCCGGCCTGGTAGGCGTCGACCGGCGGCGCGGTGATATCAACCACCGGCGGGGTTGCATCCACATAAATTGTAATTTCTTCTTGCTGCCTGATCGAGGGATTGGACGTCAGGGCCGCTGTCAGGGCCACCCGGTAGGCACCGTCGGACACCCGATTGCCGGCGCCGTCGCGGCCGTCCCACGGCTCGTCCTGCTCGCCGGCGGGCAAGGCTGCGGCACTGCGGGTGAGGATCAGATCCGGCCCGGCAAATATCTCCAGGGTGACATCGAAGGTATCATTGAAATCGGCATTCAGCGCATAGCGTATCTCCGTGGATTCCAGTCGGCCGTCCTCATTGGGTGAAAATAAATTCGGTACGGCCGTCAGATCGGCAAACAGGGCCTGGCGCTGTCCGAGATTTAGGGCCACGGTGGTTTCATTGGTATTGCCGGCTTTGTCTCTGGCGCTCAGTTTGAGCGTCCGTTCGCCGGTAAGCCGAAAGGTATTCCAGGTGCCCAGCACGGTATCCGTCCGCGGCTGCTCACCACGGTTAAGCTGCCGGGTCGCGCCGCTGCCGTCGATGGCATCCAGCTGAAAATCGAGGAAATTCCGGTCGTCAGCGCGGCCGGTGACCTCGCTTACGGTCGTGATGGCATCACCGGGCCGGGGATAAGCGATCACGGTTGCCGGCGGCGTATTGTCGACCTCGATATCGTCGATTCTTTTTTCCACCACATTGCCGCAGCTGTTGGTGGCCGACACCACGATGCGGTATTTGCCGTCCGGCACCGCTGTCAGGCCGTCATCGGTGCCGTCCCAGAGCACAGACCCGGACCCGCCGGCGTGGGGGATGCCGGCGGCCACGGTCTTGACCAGACCGGCGTCGCCATAGGCCTTGATATCCAGGGCGGCCGCTTCATCGATGGTGTAGAGGATATTGACATCGTCCAGCACGCCGTCGCCGTTGGGGGAAAACAATTTCTTGTCGGCCGCGACGCTCAGATCCTGCACCGTATCCATATAAAACTCGATGATATCGCAGCTTAAATTGCCGGCTTTGTCCTGCACTTCGAGTTTGAGTAGAAAGTTTTCCCCTTGCAGGGGGGTGGTATCCCACAGCGCCAGGCGGTTTTGGTTGGGTTCCAGACCGTAGTCGGACGCCGACACCGTTGGCAGCTTTTGCCAATTTTCCGGCGCCGCGGCGGTGCTGTAATACAACCCGGATCGGGCAACCGCCAGGTTATCCGCGGCAACCCCCAGCACCTCCACCACGTATTTCGTGCCCTTGGCATTGGTGACCTTCTTGGGGCAAACCTTGGCGCCGGCCACCGGATAGGATAGGGTTGCCCGGGGCATGGTGCGGTCGACCACAACCTCACCGAACGCTTTTATTTTGGACGTCGCCATCCCGGTTTCGTATTCCAGCACCGCCGACACCGTATGGAACCCTTCGGACATGGCCGTCGTCTCCAGGGTCAGGCTGCTCCAGCCTTCGGTGGTCAAATCAAAGCTTTGCAGCAGCCGGAACCGCCCGTTTTCCTGAATATAGTAGCCAAGGTTCTCGAGCGGGGTGTCGATGGATTTGTTCAATCTGGCCAGCATAAACACCGTACCCGGCGCGGGAGTGTCGCATTCGACCGCCGGTTCGGCGCTGATCTCGAGTTCCAGGGGAGCGCCGGCTTTTCCGCCGCCGACATTCGGGGCATTTTCACCCGGGACCGGATCTATGCATATGGGAGGTGGGATGTTGAATATATCACTGGTGTAACGCGCCCCGCTCAATCCAATGCCCAATGCCCTGATCTTATCGCCGTCCTCGAGGCCTTCCGGCGGCAGCCCGCCGCTCCACAGCTCGATCATACCCAGGGGCACCGCCTCACCCTGATCTGCATCAAAAATGATGCTGTCGATCCAGTTCTCGCCCGCTTTTAGGATCTGAATTTTAAGCAATCTCAAATCTTCAAATGGCAGTATCTCGGCGCTAAACGGATTGCCTTTTGCCGCGCTGCCGCCGCAGGTGCCAAAAATTTGCAAAGTCGGCACGACGGGCACCGGATTCGAATAATGATCCCCACCGGTAATATCGATTGCTTTTAGGCGAACGGCATTCACGTCTGCGGCCGGGAGATCCGAGTTATCCCATTCGAACTCCAGCAGTCCGACGGCGGGATCGAATCGTTGCGGCGCATCAAACCATTTCCGCCCGATGCGGTATTGCATATTCATATCCGTCATCGGCAATCTGAAGGTCGACAGACCCCGCACCCCGTGGGTTTGCGGTCGGGCGAGGCCGGCAGGAAGCGCCTCGGTGGAGCTGAAGATCCCGTCGTCGCGTCTTTCCAGCGGGATCCGATACCAATCTCCCATGCCGTGAACGTCTTGCGGGACTTCCCATTGGTGCAAAACCAGGATTTCTTCCAAAAACTCGGCAACCCAGGTGCCCTGGTTGCCGGCCAAATCCTCGGCCACCAGGCGGAATTTCTTGCCGGCGGCAAATCCAAAATCGTTTTCGAAAAAAACCGATAATCTCGCGCCGCCCCGGCCGTTTGAATCGCTCTGATAGACGGCGCTGCTGCCGCTTAGATACTCGGACCAGGTCTGGGGATTGTCGCCCTGCCCGTACTCGACAACCCAGCGCTTCAGGTGGGGATCGACCAGCTGACCGGTCAGCTCGGCCGTCAACGGTTGATCCAAATGGGTATGCTTGACAACGATCGGATGCAGGGTGAGTCGGACATCCGGCGGCGTGCTGTCGACCACAAATGAAAAGCGGTAATCGAGAACCTGAATGGCGTAGGTCCCGTCGGGCACAATGCCGCCGTTTTGGTCACGGCCGTCCCAGGTGATGAAATCAGTGCCGTCGTCGCCGGGCGGCACGGCATAGCTGCGCAAGATAGTGCGCACGAGCGTGTCGTTTTCGTCATACACGTAAAATTCCAGATTTACCGGTGCCAGGATGCGGTAGTGCAGTTCGACTGTGTCCTTGTTGCCGTCGGCGTTGGGTGAAAACAGCTCCTCGGTTTTGTATAGGTTGGTAATACTGGCCGACCGGCCCCAGGAAACGCGCTTGCGGTCCCAGGCACTGTTGCCGGCCAGGTCGGTGACGGTCAGGCGCACGTAGTAGGTGCCTTCGCTGGGCGGTACCCAGAGGGCAAAATCGCCATTGATCTGCGGGATATCCGAGGGCGGCATCACCAGGTGCCAGATATCCGGTTGGTCGAACTCGGCGTATTCCAGGGTGTAATGGGAAAAGTTGCGATCGGCGGCAATGCCTTTGAGCAGGATGCCGTTTTCTCGCCGGCTGACCTTCAAATCGGCGATCAGGTTGAGCATCGAGCTGATGGCCCACAGATCTTCTCTACCGCGGCCCCAGCAAATGCTTTGCTCATCAACCTCTCGATGATACGTCAGATAGCGGCCGTTCGGAGAAATTCGCGGCTCGGCGCTTCCGTAATCCCGCACTTCGATGGGAATGGGCAGGGTGGTTTTTTCAGCGCTGCTTAAACTTATCGCGTAGAAATGTTCTTTTACATCCCAACTCCGGTCGCCAAGGACATATTTAGTATTTGCGGCCATCAGAAAATTTCCATCCGGAAACCATTGCACCGAGCCGCGCCTGAATTCCCAGTCGTCATAGGATTCGTCGTCCGGATCACCGTTGTCTTCGGAGGGTTCAAACACGACCTCGTTGGCCTTCATCACCAGCTTGAATTCTGCGCCGCCGGCAGGCATATTTTCCCAGATCAGTTCAATGGTGGCGTAGTGGGCATCGGCGACGTCGCCGTCCGGGTGTTCGATCTTGGCCAGCAAATCGACGTCACCTAAGTCGTGAACAGCCCCCGTGGGCGCGTACGGCTGGCCGTCTACCGCCAGGGCCACGTAGTCGATGTGGGCGGCATCCTTTCCGAATTGGGCAATCCGCACCCGGTACGGACCGTTGCGTTGGCCGAACCAGGGCGTTAAATTCAGCTCCTTGGTCTGATAACCAGCATCATAATGCAATGGTTCCGTTTCTTCCCAAATGCCGTCTGCGAGGACCGAAAAATAGTAGGTCTCCGGAGTTTCGCATACCCATTCACGGTCGGCGACCTTGGCCGCCTTCGTTTCACGCGTGGCAAGATCCAACACCACCAGGTGGCCGTCATAAAAACAGTCTTCCACTTGCCGGTAGGCGTGATCCACGAACGCCAGTTTCCCGCCGTCCGGGGACCAGTTCAGGTCGCCGAGGCTGTCGAAATAGTAGAACCCCGGGGACTCATACACGGTCTCACACAACCCGGCAGTATCACAGACGACTATAGACCAGCGTTCATCTCCCGGTCCCTCGGAACCGCCGTATCCGAAGTCGTCGTCGGGTCGCTCGAAGCGGAGGAAGGCCAAAGACCCCCCTCGAGGATTGAGCCGGGGTGAGAGGATATCGACTCCCTGCTCATTCTGGGCGAGCGGCACCTGTTCGATCGACGCACCGATCCTGATCAGCCAGACGGTATACTGGTACGGCCAGTCCCTGCTGCGCTCGACCACGGACAGCGTGCTGTCATTGAGCCAATCATAAAATACCGGATAGCGATCCTCCAGGACGAGGATATCCTGCACGTCACCCGATCCATCGGCCAGAATCAGTTTGACCACCCCATCGGTATAGACTAGGGATTTGCGTTGATAAACCAATTTGGAACCATCAGGGGACCAGCGCAGCTCGCCGCGGTTGACCCTTTCTTCCCAGGGCAGGGCAATTTTTGCGCTGCCGTCTTTTTTAATCATGAAAAGCTCTTCGTGACGATGATAACCGGTGTTGTCTTGCTTGTTACTAATTAGTGTTCGAACGGGTATCCAGAACTCTTTGATATTGCTGATTAATATCGCATAAAAGGAAAACGAAGATTTTCCAGTTTAATGCATTTTTTACTTGCATTAAAAACTCGTAAACGGTAGTTATCTT
>Ga0209786_1000257_pt1 | contig 21560 bp, 20 predicted proteins | sample WorMetilvaeELBA2_FD_187405 | JGI IMG/M metagenome (GOLD analysis project Ga0209786, IMG submission 187405) | Marine gutless worms symbiont microbial communities from Max Planck institute for Marine Microbiology, Germany - Olavius ilvae ELBA.2... ...
AAGCCGATAGTGCGCCACGACCTCGCCGCCTATCATGACCGCCGGCAGAAAACAGGGGAGGGGAGCCATGACCGAGCGGGCCGACTGGGAAGGGCGTCATATCGTCATCGCCGAGTTCACGGTGCCTGAAGAGCACCACGCGGAGCTCCTTGCCGGGGCGGTGGTCGATGCGCAGTCGACGCTGGCCAACGAGCCCGGCGCCCGGCAGTTCGACGTGAACGTGCCGGACGAAGCCCCCGACATGGTCATCCTCTACGAGGTCTACGACGACCAGGCCGCATTCGACGCCCATCTGGAGACGCCGCACCTGGCGGCGTTCCGTGAGGTGGTCGAACGCTGCAAGGCCGTGCCCAACGTCGTCCACCTGACCCGCGTGTCCGCCTGAGCGGCACCATGGCGGCCGCGCCCCGCATCCTGATCGGCACGCCACTCTTGGCCGGGCGGCCGGCGGCGTATTTCGAGCCGCTCAGCGAGGCCGGCTACGCGCTGGTCTGGAACGAGCTCGGCCGGCGCTGGAGCGAGGACGAGCTGATCGACCTGATGCCGGGCGTCGTCGCCACGGTCGCCGGCACCGAGCCCTACACCGCGCGGGTGCTGGATGCGGCGCCGGAGCTGAAGGTCATCGCCCGCTACGGGGTCGGCCACGACGCCGTCGACGTGGACGCGGCCACGGCGCGCGGCGTCGCCGTCGCCATGGCCTTCGGCACCAACCACGACAGCGTCGCCAACTTCGCCTTCGCGCTGATGGCGGCGCTGGCCTGCCGGCTGGTGACGCGCCACAACCAGGTCGCGGCGGGCATCTGGCAGCGCGACATCCACCCGGCGCTGACCGGCCAGACGCTGGGCATCGTCGGGCTGGGGCGCATCGGCCGGACGCTGGCGCGGCGCGCCGCCGCCTTCGACATGCGCGTCGTCGGTTTCGACCCGGCGCTCGACGAAGCCTGGGCCCGCGAGAACCGCGTCACGGCGCTCGAACTCGACGCCCTGCTCGCGCAGGCCGACTTCGTCTCATTGCACGTGCCGCTGCTGCCGGGGACGCGCAACCTGATCGACGCCCGGCGTCTGGCGCTGATGCGACCGACCGCGTTCCTCATCAACACGGCGCGCGGCGGGCTAGTCGACGAGGCGGCGCTGGCCGACGCGATCGCCGGCGGTCGGCTGGGCGGCGCCGGGCTCGACGTGTTCGCGACCGAGCCGCTCACCGACTCGCCGCTGTTGGCGCTCGACAACGTCATCCTGTCGCCCCACGCGGCCGGCGTGGACGCCCACGCGGAGCATGCCATGGGCGCGCGCTGCACGGCGAATATCCTGACGGTTCTGAGGGGTGAGGACCCGGGCAACGGCTATCTGCTGCGACCCGAGGTCCTCGGTACCGGCGACTAACTGCCGCCAATCGGGTCAGCCGGTATCGGCTGCCGGCGCGTCGGGGTTGAGCTCGCGGCTCAGCTTGTCGACGCGCTCCATAATCTCGCGCACGGTCGGTTTGTCGTCGCCCGCAGGCAGTTCCGGCGGCGCCGGGCCGTCGAGCGCGGCATCGAGGTCCTCGCCGGACTCGATGGCCTCGGTCGCGGCGCGCACCGCCTCCTCGGCAATCGCCACCGGGTCGATGTGCGCCTCGCCGTCCTCCTCGCCGTCCAACAGCGCGGTCAGCTCGGCTACCTGATCGTCGTCGAGAGGGATCGCCGGTTCGCCGCCGTCGACGTGCGGCGCCGGCGGGGCGGTATAGGCGTCCGGCCCGACCTCACCGTTCAGCGCGTCGATCAGGTCGGCCGCGCCTTCGCCCAGCGCGTCGGACGCCTGGGCCGGGTCGAGCGGCGCCGAAACGTCGGGGATCGGGGAAGCGGCCGGCACGTCCGGAAGCGGTGCCACGGGGGCGGGCATCTCTGCGACCGGCTGCGGCGCGGCCGGGGCCGGGGCGCCGCCAAAGGCGGCCACGGCCACGTCCAGGTCCGAGATCGCCGCGCCGACGCGGTCGTCGCTGCCGGCCTCGGCGGCCTGCAGCAGCGTGTCCAGAAACTGTCGCAGCTGGGCGTTTTCCTGGCGCAGCTCCAGCACCTCGGCCTGCTTGCGGCGCAGCGCGCCGTCGACCGCGTGCATCACCTCGACGAGGCGCTGCCGATGCGCTTCCTGCTGCGAGCCGGCCGTGCCGAAGGCTTGCGCCGTCGCCTCGACCCGGGCCGCCAGTTGCTGGATGTCGCTCATCGCCCACCACCTGTTGGGACTAACCCGCAACAGGCTCGCGCATTAGCCTTGGCAAACAGTTAACGCGCATTTGCCGCAAACTTGCCTCACCGCCGCCGTGCCGCCGCCGTCTGCCGCCCGCAGACTGCGGCTCGGACAAGGCGGAGACAAGGCCATGCGCGATCTCCTGGTCTTTGCGGCGCTCGTCGGGGGCGTGCCGCTGGCGGCCTTCCTCGCTGCCCTCTGGGTGACCGCGGCGGCGCCCCTGGGGCCGCCCCGGGCCATCGGCTTCGCCGCCCGTATTGAGGTGCCGGCCACGCCAACGCCCCAGGCGGCCCCCCAGGCGGCCCCCCAAGCGGCCCCCCAGGCGGCGCGCCAGGCGGCCCCCCAAGCGGCTCCCAGGCGGCGGACGCGAGCGTGACGTGGCTGCGCCGCCAGGCCGCCGCCGGCATCCCGGAGGCGCAGGCATTGCTGATCCGCGTGCAGGATTAGACGGATCGGTCGGTATAAACCGCGTGGTACGGACCCACCGGCCGGCCACGGCTTGAATCGCGCGGTCGCGCAGCCTATCTCTGCGGTGACGGCGCCCGATTGGCGGGGTCGTCGCGCAGGGGCGCCCAGACCGGGCCCCGGCGCCAGCGCACGCCGCGGAGACGCGGCTGGCACACGCTCATGAGACGGAGGTGGCCGTGACGCGCATGTCGCTGTTCAACAGCCCGCTTTTGCTAGGTTTCGACCAGTTCGAGCGCACCCTCGAGCGCGTCGCGAAGGCGTCCGCCGAGGGCTATCCGCCCTACGATATCGAGCAGATCGGCGAGACCGGCCTGCGCATCACCCTGGCCGTCGCGGGCTTCACGCGCGACGAGCTCGAGGTCGTCACCGAGGACAACCAGCTCATCGTGCGCGGCCGTCAGGTCGACGACAAGGAGCGGGTTTTTCTGCACCGCGGCATCGCGGCGCGCCAGTTTCAGCGCAGTTTCGTGCTGGCGGACGGCATCGAGATCGCCGGCGCCGCGCTCGACAACGGCCTCCTGAAGATCGATCTGGCGCGGCCGGTACCGCAGAAGACCGTTCGGTCTATCCAGATTTCCGCGCCCGGCAATGGCGCGGCGCCCGGCGAAACCATCGACGTCGAGCCCCAGAGCTGAGGCAAGCGCTGGGGCCGCGCCCGGCCCCTTCGGTGAGACTTTGTTAAACCCGTGTCGCCACAATGCTCGGCGGTGGCGAAGGAGCGAGACATGAACACGGATCGGACAACGCAGTTGCGTGCGATGACGTTCCAGGAGTTCCAGGTCCTGGGCCTGCAGAATATGGCCTACGTCAGAGCCAAGGATGTCGACGGCGAGCGCGTGTTCGCGATCCACACGGCCGACGGCAAGGAGGTCGCGCTGGCGCCCGACTATGCCCTGGCCCTGGCGACGATCCTGCAGAACGACCTGGAGCCGGTGACGCTCCAGTAGGCCGCACGCCGCGCCGACAACCGGCGCGCCTGCATCAACCCGCCGTGGACGTCCCGCGGCGGGTTTTGTCTTGTCTGGAAGAGGGGGTCAGGCCGCGGCGGCGGCGGTCTGGGTCAACAGCGCGTAGAGCGCGTCGCCGCTGTCGGAGCCGCGCAGCTTCTCGCAGAAGGTGGCGTCGCGCAGCAGGCGCGAGACCCGCGCCAGCGCCTTCAGGTGATCGGCACCGGCGCCTTCCGGGGCCAGCAGCAGGAAGATCAGGTCGACCGGGCGGTCGTCGATGGCGTCGAAGTCGACAGCGCGCTCCAGGCGCGCGAACACGCCGTACATGCCGTCCAGCCCGTTGAGCTTGCCGTGCGGGATGGCTATGCCGTTGCCGACGCCGGTGGTGCCCAGCCGCTCGCGCTCGATCAACACGTCGAAGATCGTCCGCTCGGCCAGCCCCGTGCGCTTGGCGCAGACCCGCGAGAGCTCCTGCAGGGTCTGCTTCTTGCTGCTGGCGCGCAGGTCGGCGATGACCGTTTCCGACGTTAGAAGATCGTTGATTTCCATATGGTCTTTCACCCCTCGCTGCCCCGGAGAGCGGTCCCGTCCATGGGGACCCGTTGTGAGCGGCCCCGGTGCCGCGACGTACTTCTAGGTCCGGTGCGGGTCGATCCAGCCGATGTTGCCGTCCGGCCGCCGGTAGATAACGTTGAGACGGTCGTGCGCGGCGTTGCGGAACATCAGCGCCGGCAGGTCCGCCAGGTCCATGCGCATCACCGCCTCCGACACCGTCAGCTGCTCGATGCGCGCGTCGTCTTCGGCGATCACCACCGGATGGTCCGCCGTCGTCGTCTCGTCCTCGCTTGCCGTCCCAGTTTCCGGTCCCGGCGCCGCCAGCACGTAGCTCATCGCCACTTCCGCCGGCCCGCTCGCTTCCCGGGCGTGATGGTGCCTGAGCCGCCGCTTGTGGCGGCGCAGGCGCTTGCCCAGGTGGACCGCGGCCAGGTCGAAGGCCGCATAGGCGTCATCCGCCTCGTCGCGGGCGCGCACCATGATGCCGCGGCCGACGTGCACGGCCAGGTCGGCGCGGAAGCGGTGCTTCTCGTGCGACATCACCACCGAGGCGTCGATGGCCTTGTCGAAGTACTTCTCGACGATGTCGTTCAGCGCGTCGACGATGTGTTCGCGCAACGCCGCGCCCATATCGAGTTGCTTCCCAGTGACCGAGATCTGCATCTCCGACTTAAGCGAGAATCTTCGTTGTTCGAACCCGCCGACCCGGGCGCTCCTGCGCCCCTGAACCGTCTGCCGCGGCGTGCGGGTAGCGCCGGGCCGAGGTCGATGCGGCGGGGACCATATGGATGCCTCCTGAGCAAGTCAAGCGCCCCAACGTGGCCACCTGGGGGCTGTTTTCGGGCAGCTTCGGGGCGGCGGGGGGCGGGGCCGGTTCAGGGCCTGAAAAGCCCTCATATCGCCAGTTGAGAGGCCTTTTCGCGGCGGCGCTGGACCGACGAGGGGATGCGCATGGCCTCGCGGTACTTGGCCACCGTGCGCCGCGCGATGTCGATGCCGTCGCCGCGCAGGAGGTCGACGATGCGGTCGTCGGACAGCACGCTGCGGTCCGACTCGGCGTCGATCAGCGTCCTGATGCGGAAGCGCACCGCCTCGGCCGAGTGGGCCTCGCCGCCGGAGGCGCTGGCGATCGAGCTGGTGAAGAAGTACTTCAGCTCGAAGATGCCGCGCGGTGTCGAGATGTACTTGTTGGCGGTGACGCGGCTGACCGTGCTCTCGTGCATCTCGATCGCCTCGGCGATGTCGCGCAGCACCAGCGGCCGCAGGTGCTCGACCCCCTTGCGGAAGAAGCTGTCCTGCTGGCGCACCAGTTCGCTCGACACCTTCAGGATCGTCGTCGCCCGCTGGTGCAGCGACTTGACCAGCCAGTTGGCCGCCTGGAAGCGCTCTGAGATGTACTCGCGCTCGTCCGGCTTGCGCACCCGGCTCGACACCTCGGCGTAGTAGCGCTCGTTGACCAGCACGCGCGGCAGGGTGTCGCTGTTCAGCTCCACGATCCAGCCGCCCTTGGGCGTCGGCCGCATCACCACGTCGGGCGTGACCGGCTGCGCGACAGACGGCTCGAAGCGCTGCGCCGGCTTGGGGTCCAGCGCGCGCAGCTCGGCCACCATCTCCGTCAGGTCGTCCTGGTCGACGCCGCAGATCGCCAACAGCGCGCCGATGTCGCGCCGCGCCAGGAGTTCCAGGTTCGCGACCAGCGCCGCCATCGCCGGGTCGAAGCGGTTGCGGTCGCGCAGCTGCAGCGCCAGGCACTCGGCGAGGTCGCGGGCGAAGATGCCGGGCGGGTCGAGGCGCTGGAGCATGCTCACGACCGAGTCGACCAGGCTGCGGCCACAGCCCAGGCGCGTTGCGACCTCGCCCAGGTCGGCTATGAGATAGCCGGAGTCGTCGAGCAGCTCGACCAGCTCGAGCGCCACCAGCCGCTCGGCCGGCGCGACCAGGTCGACGTTGACCTGGGCGATCAGGTGGTCGCGCAGGCTGACATGGTCGGCGATGGTCTGGTCCAGGTCGCCGCCGTCGCCCTCGCGCCCGCGGCCGCGGCTCAGCCAGGCGTCGCTGCCCGCCCCGGCGCCGACGGCGTCGGTCGGCGCGTCGGCCGGCGAATCGTTGTTCCAGACATTGTCGTAGTCGGTATCGAGCGCGTCTTCGGCCTTGGTCGGCGTCGGTTCCGTCGGTTCGGCGGCCTGGGCCGCGTCGCCGTCGGCGGGACTGTCGCCCTCGCCCGCCTCCTCGCCGCCGCCCTCGCCGCCCTCGCCACCCTCGCCACCCTCGCCGACTTCGTCGCCCGACGACGCGCCATCGTCCTCCGCCCCGTCGGCCCGTTCGAGCAGCGGATTCTGCTCGAGCTCCTGCTCGACGTACTGCGTGAGTTCGATATTCGACAGCTGCAGAAGCTTGATCGCTTGCTGCAACTGCGGCGTCATCACCAGCTTCTGGCTGTGACGCAGATCCAGTCTTGGGGCAAGCGCCATGATGCTAAATGCTTCTACAGACTGAACCTTTCGCCCAAGTAAACGCGGCGGACATCCTCATGCGCGACGATCTCCTCGGGCCGGCCGGCCATCAGGACATGGCCTTCGTGCAAGATATATGCCCGATCGACGATATCCAACGTCTCGCGCACGTTGTGGTCGGTGATCAGGACGCCGATATTGCGGTCCTTGAGGTGGCTGACCAGGTCGCGGATGTCCGAAATGGCGATCGGGTCGATGCCGGCCAGCGGCTCGTCGAGCAGGATGAAATGGGGACGCGTCGCCAGCGCCCGGGCGATCTCGACGCGGCGCCGCTCGCCGCCGCTCAGCGCCAGCGCCGGGGTGCGCCGGATGTGGGTCAGCGAGAACTCGGCCAGCAGCGCGTCCAGCATGGCGTCGCGGCGGCCGAGGTCGCCCTCGACGACCTCCAGCACGGCGCGGATGTTCTGCTCGACGGTCAGGCCGCGGAAGATCGACGGCTCCTGCGGCAGATAGCCGATGCCCAGCCGCGCGCGGCGATACATCGGCAGCTCGGTGATGTCGTGCCCGTCCAGCACCACGGCGCCGGCGTCGGGCGAGAGCATGCCGGTGATCATGTAGAAGCAGGTGGTCTTGCCGGCGCCGTTGGGGCCCAGGAGGCCCACCGCCTCGCCACGCTGCACGGCGATGCTGACGTCGCGCACCACCGGGCGCTTGCGAAAGCGCTTGCCCAGGTTGTGCGCGGCCAGTCCGGCGTTGGCCGCGACCAGGCGCGGCGCCTGGCCGTCGGGTGCGTCGCGTGGCGCGGCGCGGCGTTCGGTCATGCTGTCTTGGTCCCCCGGTTGACGCCGTGTCCCGGTCAGTTGCCAGCCGATTCGTCAGCCGATTCGTCAGGCGCCGCCGGCTGCGGCAGGAAGAGGCCGCGCACGCGGCCGTCGCCGCCGGACGGGCCGATCAGCCGGCTAACCCCCGTTGCTAGATTAACTTCTGCAGTTTCGCCATTCAACTGGTTGTCATCGCGGGTAATTCTGACGTTGCCGGTCAGCGTGGCGATACGCGTGTTGAGGTCGTAGTCGCCGCGTTCGGCCAGGATCACCTCGCGTTCGGTGGTGATCACCACGTTGCCACGCGCCGCCAGCCGATCGAGCTTCGAGGAGCCGCCCGCCTCGCTGTCAGTGTCGGTCCCGCCGGCCGCCGCCTTTTCGGTGAAGAAGCCCCACAGCTCGTCGGCGCGCAGTTCGCTGTCGTCGCGCACCGCGCGGGCGTCGCCGCGCGCCACCGCCGTGCGCTCGGCCTCGTAGTACTCCAGGCGGTCGCGCGCGAAGATGGTGTCCTCGGCGGTGTCGAGGCGCACCTCCTCGCCGGTCAGCACGAAGGTCCGCCCGGCCACGTCGTAGACGGCGGCGTCGCCGGTCGCCATCTCCGCGTCGGACAGGATGCGCACGTTGCCGGTGGCGTCGAAGCGGTAAATCTCGGTGCCGCCGTCGGCCACCTCGCGGTACAGCGCGCTCAACTCGTCGGCCTCGACGGTGACGCCGCCCTGCGCCGCGCGCGCGTTGCCGCGCGCCACATAGCGCTGCTCGTCGCGCAGCCACTCGATGCCGTCGTCGGCCTCGATGTAGATCGGTTCGCCCGAGCCGCCGGGCATGCCCAGCGTCTGGGCGCCGGCGGGCGCGGCCAGACCGGTCAGCGCCGCGATTGCGAGGGCGGCAAACCGGCGGGCCAGGCGGTTCATCGCTGGCCGCCCGTCGCACCCTCGAACAGGGTCAGCTTGGCGCGGCCGGTGAAGACGATGCGCCCGCCCTGGTCGAGCACGCGGAAGCCCTCCGCCTCCAGCAGGCCGAACGGCCCCTGGCCCTCGATCGGGGCGTCGCCGCTGGCCTCGCGCGTCGTCAGGAAGATGCGCGCCGCCGAGGTGCGGAACTCGTAGCCGGAGTCGTGGAACAGGTCGACGTCGCCCGCGAGGTCCAGCACCTGCTCGTCGCGCCGGTAGGTGCCGTCGCGCGCCGCCAGCGCCACCCAGGTGCCGTCGGTCAGCGTGATGTCGGCTTTCGGCTCGCTGAGGGCGAAGACCTCGGGCTCGCCCTCTTCGCTGACGCGCGTGCCCAGGTTGGCGGTGACGCTGAACGGCCGCTGGCCGGTGTCGACGCCGACCATGCGCGGGTTCAGCATCTCCGGGTTCTCGGCCTTGGGCGGGCGCACCATCGCCAGGCCGAGCTGGAAGCGGTCGTCCGACGGGTTGAGCGCCGGCCACGCGGTGATGACGACCAACAGGCCCAGCGCGGCGATCGGCAGCAGCACCCTCATCAGCGCGACGAAGCGGCTACGCCGGAAGCTGCTGGCCGGCGTCGCCGGCGCCGGCGGCGCGGTCCGCAGCCGCCGCACCCGCGAGGTGCCGTCGGGCATCGCCATGGTCACGGCGCGGCCGGCGTCATGCGACGCCCGCGCGCAGGCAGTCGTGCATGTGCAGAATGCCGACCGGCGCGCCGTCCTCGACCGCGAACAGCGCGGTGATCTTGCAGGAATTCATCAGGCCCAGCGCCTCCGCCGCCAGCGAGCGCGGCCGGATCGTCTTGGGCTCCCGCGTCATGATCCGGTCGACCGGCTGGTCGAGCAGTTCCGGCGCGATGGCGCGGGCCAGGTCGCCGTCGGTGAAGATGCCGGTCAGCCGGCCGCCCGCGTCGACGACGCCGACGCAGCCGAAGCGCTTGGCCGTCATCTCGACGATGGCGGCTGAGGTCGGCGTGCCGATGGCGACCAAGGGCATGGCGTCGCCATCGTGCATGATCTCGCGCACGCGCAGCAGCTCCTTGCCCAGGCGCCCGCCCGGGTGCAGCACCTGGAAGTCGTCGGCGGTGAAGCCGCGGCGTTCGAGCAGCGCGACGGCCAGCGCGTCGCCCAGCGCCAGCATCAGCGTCGTCGAGGTCGTCGGCGCGAGGCCCATGGGGCAAGCCTCGGCGACGGTCGGCAGCACCAGCGCCACGTCGGCCTCCTGCGCGAGCGTGCTGTCGGCCTTGCTCGTCAGGCCGATGAGGCCGAGGCCGAAGCGCCGGGTGTAGGCCACGATGTCGCCCAGCTCCGGCGTCTCGCCGGAGTTGCTGAGCCCGACGACCGTGTCGTCGGGCGCCAGCATGCCCAGGTCGCCATGGCTCGCCTCGCCCGGGTGCACGAAGATCGCCGGCGTGCCGGTCGAGGCCAGGGTCGCCGCGATCTTGCGTGCGACGTGGCCGCTCTTGCCCATGCCGGTCAGGATGCTGCGGCCGGAGGTGTCCTTCAGCAGGTCGACCGCGGCCTCGAACTCGGCGCCCAGCGAGCGGCTCAACAGCGTCAGCGCGTCGGCCTCGATGCGCAGCACGCGCCGCGCGGCGGCGAGGTCGCCGGTCGCGGCGTCGGTCGTCTTGGCGGTGCGCTCGGTGGCGGCAGTCATGTGGATGTCGACCGTCCGTCAAGGATCGCGCGGGGAATGGTGCCGGGCCCCCTGACGCGACTGTCAATGCCCTGGAATCGCTGATTCGCTGGGCACTTAAGTATGTGCGCGACCCCGCGCAACGTCAATTTGCGCCACTTCGTTGCGCGCTCAGTGACTGAACACCTCGGTCGCCTCCCAGCCGGCGAGGTCCAGCGCGGCGATCGTCGGCAGCGCCTCGAAGCAGGCCTGGGCCAGGTCCAAGCGCTCCGTGCGCGCCAGCATCTCGTCCAGCCGGCGCTTCAGGTCGTGCAGGAACAGCACGTCCGAGGCGGCGTATTCGAGCTGCTGCTTGGACAGCGCCTTCGCGCTCCAGTCCGACGACTGCTGCTGTTTCGACAGCTCGACGCCCAAGAGCTCCCGGCACAGGTCCTTGAGGCCGTGCCGGTCGGTGTAGGTGCGCACCAGCGTGGAGGCGATTTTGGTGCAGTAGAGCGGCGCAACGTCGACGCCCAGGTTGCGGTGGAGCATGGCGACGTCGAAGCGCGCGTAGTGGAACAGCTTGAGGACGTTCGGGTTGCTCAGCAGGGCGACGAGGTTGGGCGCTGCGTAGGCGCCCGTGGCCGGGCGCGGCCCCTCGATGCGCACCAGGTGCGCCTCGCCGTCGCCCGCCGAGAGCTGCACCAGGCACAGCCGGTCGCGCTGCAGATTGAGGCCGTGCGTCTCGGTGTCGACGGCGACGGCGTCGCCCAGCGTCAGGCCGTCGGGCAGGTCGTCGTGGTGCAGATGGATGCTCATGGGCCCCCGGCTACCGCCCGGCCGACGCCAAGTCAACCGTGCGAGCGCTTGGCAGCGACCGCCGCCGGGCGCTATACCCGCGGGACGGGCGACGCGGCGAAAGGATGGAGCGCATGGCACAGCGCCGGGTAACGATCTTCGGCGGGTCCGGTTTCATCGGGCGCTACGTCGTCGAACGGCTGGCGGATCGGGGCGACGTGGTCGCCGTCGCGGTGCGCGACGTTGAGCGGGCCAAGTTCCTCAAGCCGCTGGGCAATGTCGGGCAGGTGACGCCGGTGCGCGCGCCGGTGCAGTCGGACGAGGCGGTGCGGGCCGCGGTCGCCGGTGCGGACGCGGTGATCAACCTGGTCGGCGCCTTGTACGAGCGCGGCCGCCAGTCGTTTGGGCGGCTGCACGCGGAGGGGCCCGCGCGCATCGCGAGCGCCGCCGCCGCAGCCGGCGTCACCTCGCTGGTCCACGTCTCGTCGATCGGCGCCAGTGCGCGCTCCGCCGCCGACTACGCGCGGTCGAAGGCGGCCGGTGAGCGCGCGGTGCGCGAGGCGTTTCCGCAAGCGACGATCTTGCGCCCCTCGGTCGTGTTCGGGCCGGAGGACGGCTTCTTCAACCTGTTCGGCGGCTTGGCGCGGTTCCTGCCGGCGCTGCCGCTCTACGGCGGCGGCACGACGCGCTTCCAGCCGGTCTATGTCTGCGACGTCGCCGAGGCCGTGGTGCGCGCCCTCGACGACCCGAAGGCGCGTGGCGCGACCTACGAGCTGGGCGGGCCGGAGGTGCTGACGTTTGCCGAGCTCATGCGCCTGACGCTGCGTGAGACGCATCGCCGCCGGCTGCTCGTGCCGGTGCCGTATGCGATCGGCGAGCTGCAGGCGACGTTCTTCGAACTGATGCCGAAGCCGCCGCTGACCCGCGACCAGCTGAAACAGCTGCGCGTCGACAACGTCGTGGCGCCGGACGCCAGGACCCTGGCCGACCTGGGCATCACGCCGACGGGCATGGCGGCCATCCTGCCGTCCTACATGGCGCGCTATCGACCCGGCGGCCGCGTCGGCCGCACCCAGGTCGCCTGACGCTGGCCGATGCCGGCCGTTGACGCCGTCACCGGTGGCGCCGTCTCCGGCGGCGCCATCGCCGATCTGCTGCGCGATCGGGAGAAGCGCGGCCTCGAGATCACGCTCATCGTGCGCTTCGCCGTGTTCGCGACCGCCGCGGTGCTGGAGGTCGCGGTCATCGAGACGCGGGCCCAGTACGTGGTGCTATTCGCCTACGCGCCCGCGCTCGTGGTCGTCGGCTGGCTGTGGTGGCGGCTCAGGAGCGCCGGGAGCCTGCCATCGATCGGCCTCGCCGCGATCGCGGTCGACCTCTTTCTGACCTGCGCCCTGCCGATGATCTGGTTCGAGATCGCGGCGCTGCCCGAGACGCCGCGGGCGATGATCCCCAAGACCAACATCGTGCCGGTCATGATCCTCGTGATCGCGCTCAACACGATCCCGTTGCGGCCGCTCTACCCGATCGTCGCGGCGTTGGGCGCGCTCGCCGTCTACCTGGTGCTGTGGGGCGTGGCGGCGATCGACCCGCGCACCGTCATCACCAGCGACTTCGAGGCCTCGGTGATGGGCCCGGCGCTGAACCGCGAGATGCTGCTGGGCCGGCTGTTCGTGCTGGTCGCCGCCGGTGGCGTGCTGGCGCTGGTCGCTTGGACGGCGCGGCGGTTGACCCTCGACGGCGTGCGCCTGGAGCACGCCAACAGCCAACTCGGCCGCTATTTCAGCCCCCGTGTGCGCGAACGCATCGCGACGGACGCCGTCGACGGCCCGGGCGGCCGCGAACAGGACGTCGCGGTGCTGTTCTGCGACGTGCGCGGCTTCACCGGCCTCGCCGAACGCCTCAAGCCGGACGAGGTCATGGCGCTCTTGTCAGACTGTCAGGCCTGCGCCGTCGCCGCCGTGTTCGCCCACGACGGCACGCTCGACAAGTACATCGGCGACGCCGTGATGGCGACCTTCGGCACGCCCGAGCCGGCGGCGGACGACGCCGAGCGCGCGGTGCGCGCGGCGATCGCCCTGCGCGCTGCCTTGGCCGAGCTTAACGCCACGCGCGCCGCCCGCGGCCTGCCGAAGATCCAGCAAGGCATCGGCATCCACTACGGACGCGCGGTGGTCGGCAACGTCGGCACGCCGGAGCGGCTGGAGTACACGGCGATCGGCGACACGGTGAACGTCGCCAGCCGTCTCGAGGCCGCGACCAAGCGGCTGGGCGAGGAGCTGATCGTCTCGGCCGCGGTCAAGGCGCGGCTGCCGGACGACATACCCGTCCGCGCGCTGGCCCCCCTCGAGCTGCCTGGCCGCGCCGAGCCGGTCGAGGTGTTCGCGGTCGACGCCGGCGGTGCCGGCGTCACCGCGGGCAATGGGTGCCGGCGTCACCGCGGGCAATGCAAGTCCCGATCTCGGGCACGAGCAGACTCAGGCGTAGACCCAGCCCAGGAGCGCCGCGCCCAGCGCCACCCGGTAGGCGACGAACGGCGTGAAGCTGTGCCGCTCGACCCAGCGCATCAGCGCCGCGATGGCGGCGAGCGCGGCGACGAACGCCAGCGCGGCGGCGAGCACCGCGTCGCGCTGCAGCGCCAAGTCGCCGCGCTCGGCGAGTTCCAGCCCGGCCAAGACGCCGGCGCCGGCGATCGTCGGCATCGATAGCAGCATGGAAAAACGCGCCGCGGCGGTGCGCTCGAAGCCCAGGGCGCGGGCCGCCGTCATGGTGATGCCGCTGCGGCTGACGCCGGGCACCAGGGCCAGCACCTGGGCGAGGCCGATGGTGAGCGCGCTGCCCAGCGTCAGGTGCTCCAGGCGCCGAATACGCATGCCCAGGCGGTCGGCCAGCAGCAACACGAGGCCGAAGCCGAGCGTCGTCCAGCCGATCAGCGCCATGCTGCGGAACCGCCCGGCGACGACGTCCTGCGCGAGGAACCCGACGACCACCACCGGCACGGTGGCGAGCACGAGGTAGAGCGTCAGGCGGCTGTCGGGCGTGCGCCTCAGCGTCGCCAGGTGGCCGGCACCAACGACCAGGCGCAGCACGTCGCGCCAGAAGTAGAGCAGGACGGCGCCCAGCGTGCCGACATGCACCGCGACATCGACAAGCAGGCCTTGGTCCGGCCAGTCGGTGAGCCGCGGCACCAGGATCAGGTGCGCCGAGGAACTGATCGGCAGGAACTCGGTGATGCCCTGGACCAGCGCCAGGACGACGATCTCGATCAGCGGCACCGGCGCGGGCTCCCGAGTAGACGGTGCGCGCTTATAGCACCGCCGCGGTGCCCGCCGCCACAGATCGCCCAGGCAGGCCCGTTAGTCTCATATCTGTACTATCGGTTGAGGCCATCGATTGATGCGCCGCAGCACCCTGTCAACAGAACGACAAGCTCGTGATAAATAGTCAGCATAATTGACCTAATTGCGCGATTTCGCTCGCGCGAGGCCCGCGGATTGGGTATATCGGGCCGGTCGGATGACAGCGGCCGCGCCTTCGCAGGGTGCGGCCACGGAGGGGCATCCCCCACGCCGGTGGCACGTCCTGGCGGCCCTTGCGGCCAGTCCACCAAGAGCCGGTCCCGGCGGGGTTTCGAGTGGGTAAGCGACGCGATGCGGGCCGCGTGGCGCGGGGCCGTGCGCGACGGGTGCGAGAGGGATCGGCATGACGGCCAAGATGCTGCAGTTCGTCGACATCGCGCAGGCCATGCCGGACAAGGCCCCGGCGGTCGAGCGGCGCCAGACCTGGCAGGAGATCTACGCCCGCTTCGCCGAGTCCCGCGCGGCCGAGCAGTCGAGCCGCTGCTCCCAGTGCGGCATTCCGTTCTGCCAGGTGCACTGTCCGCTGAGCAACGACATCCCCGACTGGCTGATGCTGACCGCCGAGGGGCGGCTGGAGGAGGCCTACGAGGTCTCCGCCGCGACCAATACGTTCCCCGAGATGTGCGGCCGCATCTGCCCGCAGGACCGCCTGTGCGAGGGCAACTGCGTCATCGAGCAGGCGGGCCACGGCACGGTGACGATCGGTTCGGTCGAGACCTACCTCACCGAGACGGCATTCGAGAACGGCTGGATCAAGCCCATCGTGCCGCCGTACGAGCGCGAGCACTCGGTCGGCATCGTCGGCGCCGGCCCCGGCGGCCTCGCCGCCGCCGACATGCTGCGCCGCCGCGGCTATCAGGTCACCGTCTACGACCGCTACGACCGGGTCGGCGGCCTGCTGATCTACGGCATCCCCAACTTCAAGCTGGAGAAGGACGTCGTGCTGCGCCGCTGGCGGCTCCTCGAGGAGGGCGGGGTCGAGTTCCGCTGCAACTTCGAGGTCGGCCGCGACGCCTCGCTGACCGAACTGCGCCAGCGCCACGACGCGGTGCTGATCGCGACCGGCGTCTACAAGGCGCGCGAGCTGCAACTGCCCGGCGTCGGCCTGAGCAACATCTTCGCGGCGATGACCTTCCTCACCGCGTCGAACCGCAAGGGCCTCGGCGACGACGTGCCCGCCTTCGACGACGGCACGCTCGACGCCGCCGGCAAGGACGTCGTCGTGATCGGCGGCGGCGACACGGCGATGGACTGCGTGCGGACCGCGGTGCGCCAGGGCGCCACCTCTGTCTCCTGCCTCTACCGCCGCGACCGCGCCAACATGCCCGGCTCCATGCGCGAGGTGATGAACGCCGAGGAAGAGGGCGTGCAGTTCGTCTGGTTGTCGGCGCCGGAGGCGTTCCTGGGCGACGACCGGGTGACGGCCGTACGCGCCCACCGCATGCGTCTCGGCGCGCCCGACGCCTCTGGCCGCCAGTCGCCCAAGTCGGTCGAGGACTCGAGCTTCACCATGCCGGCCGACCTGGTGATCAACGCGCTGGGCTTCGACCCGGAGGACGTGCCCGAGCTGTTCGACGAGCCGGAGCTGGAGGTCAGCCGCTGGGGCACCATCAAGGCCGACCTGAAGACGTCGATGACCAACCTGGACGGCGTGTTCGCCGCCGGCGACATCGTGCGCGGCGCCAGCCTGGTCGTCTGGGCGATCCGCGACGGCCGCGACGCGGCGGCGTCGATCCACAACTACATCCAGGCCCAGGCCGGCGCCGAACTGCGCCCGACCGTGGCGGCGGAGTAGATGCCATGGGATACCGCAGTCTAGGCCAGTACAGACGCCCGGCGGTCCGTATGGGCGAAACGGAAACAGGCGCGAAGGCCTTGCCGGGTGTCGTTTTGGACCTCCGCCGGCGGCACGTGTTGGTGGTCGTTGCGCTGGTCCTCAACTGGTTCTGCGTCTTCGGCGCCTACTGGTCCGTACTCGGGAGCTCATCGGACGTGGTCGGCGGCGGCATGGCGCTGTGGTACGGCACCGGTGTCGTCGTGTTCTCCGTGCTCGGCTTTTTCGCCGTGGACTACCGCTTGACTGAAACGCGCCAGGGTGCACGGGCGCTGGTGAGCGGTTTGCCCATGGCCGCACTCGCCCTGCTAGCCTACGAGGTCTACGCATGACACGCATCCGCAAGGCTGACCCCCACCAGACCGACGGCGTGACCTTTGTCGAGGAGTGGCGGCGCGAGGCGGCCAAGCTGGCCGGCGCCGGCGCCTACGATCCGGCCTGGGAGCACGACGCCTGCGGTGTCGGCCTGGTCGCGGCAATCGACGGCAAGCCGCGCCGGGCCGTGGTCGAGGCCGGCATCGCGGCGCTGGCCGCGCTGTGGCACCGGGGTGCCGTCGACGCCGACGGCAAGACCGGCGACGGCGCCGGCATCCACGTGCAGATCTCGCAGGAGTTCTTCAAGGAGCACATCCGCCGCACGGGCCACGAGCCGGGAGTCGGCCGGCTGGCCGTCGGCATGGTGTTCCTGCCGCGCACCGACTGCGAAGCGCAGGAGCGCTGCCGCACCATCGTCGAGTCCGAGATCCTGCGCCGCGGCCACTCGCTGTACGGCTGGCGCCAGGTGCCGGTCGACGCCGACATCATCGGCGAGAAGGCGAACGCCACGCGGCCCGAGATCGAGCAGGTGCTGATCCAGAACAGCCGCGGCATCGAGGACGCGCAGTTCGAGGTCGACCTCTACCTCATCCGCCGGCGCATCGAGAAGCAGGTCTTCGCGGAGGGCATCAAGGACTTCTACATCTGCTCCTTGAGCTGCCGCTCGCTGATCTACAAGGGGCTGTTCCTGGCCGAGCAGTTGACCGCGTTCTATCCCGACCTCCTGGACGAGCGCTTCATCTCCAACTTCGCGATCTACCACCAGCGCTACTCGACCAACACCTTCCCGACCTGGTCGCTGGCCCAGCCGTTCCGGGTGATCGCCCACAACGGCGAGATCAACACCCTGCGCGGCAACGTCAACTGGACGGGCGCGCACGAGCCGCGCATGGAGTCCGACGTGCTGGGCGACCAGACCGACGACGTGCTGCCGGTGGTGCCGCCGGGCTCGTCGGATTCGGCGGCGCTCGACGTTGTGTTCGAGCTGATGGTGCGGGGCAGCACCCGCTCGCTGCCCATGGTCAAGGCGCTGCTGATCCCCAAAGCGTGGGAGAACAGCCAGACCATGCCGCAGGCCGAGCGCGACATGTTCAGCTACTGCAACTCGGTCATGGAGTCGTGGGACGGACCGGCGGCGATCTGCGGCTTCGGCGGCCGCTGGGTGATCGCCGGCATGGACCGGAACGGGCTGCGACCGCTGCGCTACACCATCACCGGCGACGACCTGCTGATCGTCGGCTCCGAGGCCGGCATGGTCTGGATCGACGAGACACGGGTGAAGGAGAAGGGCCGCGTCGGCCCGGGCGAGATGGTCGCGCTGGACCTGAAGGACGGCGTCTTCTACCGCGATCACGAGATCTGCGAGAAGATGGCCGACAGCCGGCCGTTCGGCGACTGGGTCTCGAACATCGAGCACCTCGACGACCTGATCCCGCCGGAACACGACGAGCCGGTCGCGCTCGAGCTGCCTGAGCTGCGCCGCCGCCAGTTCCTCTACGGCTGGACCATGGAAGAGCTGGAACTGATCCTCCAGCCGATGATCGAGGACGAGAAGGAGCCGACCGGCTCCATGGGCGACGATACGCCCATCGCCGTTCTGTCCGACAAAAATCGCGGCCTGCACCACTTCTTCCGGCAGAATTTCAGCCAGGTCACCAACCCGCCGATCGACAGCCTGCGCGAGACCGGCGTGATGACGCTCACGACGCGGCTGGGCAATCTGGGCAACGTGCTGGCCGAGGAGGCCGGCCAGCTCAACCTGTTGCAGCTCGACACCCCGGTGTTGACCAACGCCGAGTTCGACGCGCTGATGCGCCGGCTCAACCACTCGGTCACCGAGATCGACTGCACCTTCAATCCCTCGGAGGGCGAGCACGCGCTGGCGGTGGAGCTCAACCGCATCCGCCGGGAGGCGGAGGACGCGGTGCGCGGCGGCGCCACGCAGCTGGTGCTGAGCGACATGAACGTGGGGCCGGGGCGCGCGCCGGTGCCGATGATCCTGGCGACGGGCGGCGTGCACACGCACCTGGTGCGCCAGTCGCTGCGCACCTACACCTCGCTCCACGCGCGCGCCGGCGAGTGCATGGACGTGCACTACGTCGCCGTCCTGGTCGGCGTCGGCGCCACGACCGTGAACGCCTATCTCGCCCAGGAGGCGATCGCCGACCGCCACCGCCGCGGCCTGTTCGGCGACCTGCCGCTCACCGAGTGCCTGCAGCGCTACAAGCGCGCGGTCTCGGCCGGGCTCCTCAAGATCATGTCGAAGATGGGCATCTCGGTGATCAGTTCGTACCGCGCCGGCTACCACTTCGAAGCCATCGGTTTGAGCCGCACGCTGGTCGACGAGTTCTTCCCCGGCATCCCGACGCGCATTTCCGGCATCGGCCTCACCGGCATCCAGCGCAAGGTGCAGGAGATGCACCGCCGCGCCTTCGACGAGGACGTGGTGGCGCTGCCGGTCGGCGGCTTCTACCGCTATCGCCGCGGCGGCGAGGCGCACGCCTTCATGGGCGACGCCATCCACACGCTGCAGACCGCGGTGGCGACCGACAGCTTCGGCACGTTCAAGCGCTACACCGAGCAGGTCGCGGCCCAGCCGCCGATCAACCTGCGCGATCTGTTGGACTTCAAGCCGACGCGCGAGCCGGCGCCGCTGCACGAGGTCGAGTCGATCACCAAGCTGCGTCGCCGCCTGGTTTCTCCCGGCATCTCGCTGGGCGCCCTGAGCCCGGAGGCGCACGAGACCCTGTCGATCGCCATGAACCGCATCGGTGCGCGCTCCGACAGCGGCGAGGGCGGCGAGGACCCGGCGCGCTACCGGCCGCGCGAGAACGGCGACAACGCGTCGTCGGCGATCAAGCAGATCGCCTCCGGCCGCTTCGGCGTCACGGCCGAGTACCTCAACAACTGCCGCGAGATCGAGATCAAGATCGCGCAGGGCGCCAAGCCCGGCGAGGGCGGCCAGCTGCCCGGCTTCAAGGTCTCGGAGATGATCGCCAAGCTGCGCCACTCGACGCCCGGCGTGACGCTGATCAGCCCGCCGCCGCACCACGACATCTACTCGATCGAGGACCTGGCGCAGCTGATCTACGACCTCAAGCAGATCAACCCTGAGGCCAAGGTCTGCGTCAAGCTGGTGGCGCGCAGCGGCATCGGCACCATCGCCGCCGGCGTCGCCAAGGCGCACGCCGACGTCATCCTGATCTCCGGCCACGCCGGCGGCACCGGCGCCAGCCCGCAGTCGTCGATCAAGTACGCCGGCCTGCCGTGGGAGCTGGGCTTGAGCGAGGTGCACCAGGTGCTGACGCTCAACCGCCTGCGCCACCGCGTCACCCTGCGCACCGACGGCGGCATCAAGACCGGCCGCGACGTGGTCATCGCCGCCATGCTGGGGGCGGAGGAGTACGGCGTCGGCACCACCAGCCTGGTCGCCATGGGCTGCATCATGGTGCGGCAGTGCCACTCCAACACCTGCCCGGTCGGCGTCTGCACCCAGGACGAGCGCCTGCGCGACAAGTTCACCGGCACGCCGGAGAAGGTCGTCAACCTGTTCACCTTCATCGCCGAGGAAGTGCGCGAGATCCTCTCCCATCTGGGCTTCGGCAGCCTGGAGGACGTGATCGGCCGCACCGACCTGCTGACCCAGGTGAGCCGCGGCAATCCCTACCTCGACGACCTGGACCTCAACCCGATCCTGGTGCGCACGGAAGTCAGCGATTATCCGGCGCGCTGCACGGTCGAGCGCAACGAGGTGCCGGAGACGCTGGACGCCCAGCTCATCAAGGACGCCGAGCCGCTGTTCCGCGACGGCGAGAAGATGCAGCTGGCCTACAACATCCAGAACACCCAGCGCGCCATCGGCGCCAAGCTGAGCTCTAAGATCACGCGCAAGTTCGGCATGGCGAAGCTGCGCCCGGGCCACGTCACCGCGCGGCTGCGCGGCTCGGCCGGCCAGTCGCTCGGCGCCTTCGCGGTGCAGGGCCTGAAGCTCGAGGTCTTCGGCGACGCCAACGACTACACCGGCAAGGGCCTGTCGGGCGGCACCATCGTCGTGCGGCCGATGACCTTGAGCCCGCTCAAGACCCACAAGAACGTCATCATCGGCAACGTCGCGCTGTATGGCGCCACGGCGGGCGAGCTCTACGCCGCGGGCCAGGCCGGCGACCGCTTCTGCGTGCGCAACTCGGGCGCGACCGCGGTGGTCGAGGGCGTCGGCTCGAACGGCTGCGAGTACATGACCGGCGGCTGCGCCGTGATCCTGGGCGACGTCGGCGACAACTTCGGCGCCGGCATGACCGGCGGCATGGCCTTCGTGTTCGATCCCGCCGCGGCCTTCGAGACCCGCGTCAATCCGGACAGCCTGACCTGGCAGCGTGTGGAGACGGCGCACTGGGAGGGCCTCCTGCACCGCCACGTCGAGACCCACGCGCGCGAGACCGGCTCCCAGCACGCCCGCGGCATCCTCGACGACTGGGACCGCGCCATCGGCCACTTCTGGCAGGTCGTGCCCCGCGACATGCTCGACAAGCTGCCCTACCCGCTGCGCCGCCACGCCGCCGGAGAGGCGGTCGTCGGGGGTGCGGCGGAGTAGGTTTCAGGCGCGCAACGCCGTTGCCTTCGCCCGCCGCGGGCCGCCCGGCGTGGGCACCAGCGCGCAGGCGTCCGGCGCCGCCTCGGCCAGCAGCGTAAGGGCGGCGCGGCACGGCGCCACCAGTTCGGCGCCGTCGCCCTGGCGCGTGACCGTCACCAGCACGTCGAACGCCGCCTCGCCGGCGGCCAGCGCCGCCCCCAGCGCCACCAGTTCCGCCGGCACCTCCACGCCGTCCGCGACCAGCGCCACGCCCGGATAGCTGCGCCCGCCCGTCGTGCGCAGCACCGCGGCGGCCGTGGCGTTGCGCACCTCCAGCAATGCCTGGGCGCGCTTGATCAGCAGACGGTCGCGGCGCTCCGGCGCGGCGAAGGCGGTGGTTTGTGACATCCGCGCCAGTCTAGGGCTTTGTCCGTTGGCGCGGCACCGGCCCGCTCCCCCGCCCGGCCCCCCCGAGCATGATGGCATTGGGTGGCCGGGCGGGGGAGCGGGCCGGCGATGCAAACCAACCGGACGACGCCCTAGGGTCCGGACCCATAAAGGGGATTCCCTTTTCGGGCGAAGCATGATTCAAGCTCCCAACTGTTTGGGGGTTTGCCATGTCTGAGCACTGTTTCTGGCTTTCGGACGCTCAG
>Ga0209786_1000260_pt1 | contig 21502 bp, 16 predicted proteins | sample WorMetilvaeELBA2_FD_187405 | JGI IMG/M metagenome (GOLD analysis project Ga0209786, IMG submission 187405) | Marine gutless worms symbiont microbial communities from Max Planck institute for Marine Microbiology, Germany - Olavius ilvae ELBA.2... ...
CTAAAATCTGAGATTGCAATGATTGACTCTGGTTAATTGAATTTTCAAAGAACCGGCTCGGATCGGACCCGTGGAGTGTTGCCTAAAAAAAATTGAAATTTTTTGCTTGACTTCTTCTTGGTGCTCTACACAAACTTCAAGGCTAACTAGTGCCTATTTATTGAAATCACATCATGTTTGCGCATGATTTATGCCATAGCCAGATTGAATATCTTAGGACCGCTATTGATTTAAATAAAAAAGATAGAGCGAAGCGATTCAACAAATATTCAATTTTCAATCTTCAATTCCGGCTTGCCCGGGTTGGGTAGATGTTAATGGTTGGTGAGAGTGGCCTCGATTCGGCTGAGCTCATCGCAGACCGGCCACAATTATCCGGGTAATCGCGGTTAAAAACCGCTCCCACGATCTATCAGCGCCATTGATCGATGATAGGTGCTTTTTTGATTAAACTGGGCGCCTTCCCAAGAAGCACAGTACTCAAATCTCAGTTTTTACTTCATCGCCTGATGCTCCTTGCCAGAGCTTCCCCTAAAGCGAAGCGCTCCTCCAGTGAAACACTCATCCCCGCATAAAACAGCGGGATTTCACATCTGGTTTTACAAGACTTCGGTGTTCAACAAGCACAGCGCTCCTGCTTTCCGCAGCCCGACATTCCCTTGTAATTAAAACGGCGTCAAAAGTCAAAAAATGATTATTCGAATATGGTTCAAAATCCTGTTCAGTCATTAAAGTCACTTTTATTTTTTATCTTGACACTCATTAAGTATTTTGATCAATAAATAATGAGAAAAATATTGTTTGTACCGCTAAAGCCGGAACCAAAAGTTAATCGGGATGAATTGCCTCGAGGTATTTATGGAACTCTTAAATGAGATTTTGCAGACCGTTCTCTCCGGAATTTCAATCGGGTGTGTCTACGGACTGGTGGCCCTGGGGTTTGTCCTGATTTATAAGGCTACGGAAGTAATTAATTTCGCCCAGGGCGAGCTGTTGATGCTCGGGGCGTTTATTAGCTACAGCCTTATTAGCATGCTGAATTTTCCCTATTGGGCGGCCATGCTGGTGACCGTAGTTGTTATGGGGCTTTTCGGCGCATTGCTGGAACGTACGGTTTTGCGCTCTTTGGTGGGCGAACCGGTCTATGCCATCGTTATCGTTACCATTGGCATCAACTTTTTCCTGCGAAGTGTTGTCAGTATGGTTCCCGGCTGGGGAACGGACACGTATGGTTTTCGAACGCCGTTTACCGACAGGTTAGTGCGATCGGGAGAACTGGTCATTTCCTGGGAATATATTGCCATTGTTTTGATTACGGCCCTTCTTATTTTAGTACTTTTTGCTTTTTTTCGATATACACAGGTGGGCACCGCCATGCGGGCGACGTCCCAGAATCAGCTGGCTGCCGTGTATATGGGTATCAGCGTTACCAGAGTGTTTTCCCTTACCTGGACCATAGCTGCCGCGCTGGGCGGCATCGGTGGCATTCTGCTTTCACCGATCACATTCGTTCACATGAATATGGGTTCTATCGGGCTCAAGGCATTTCCGGCGGCAGTGCTGGGTGGATTAGGGAGCCTACCCGGGGCCATAGTGGGCGGTCTTATTATCGGCGTTACCGAAAGCATGGCCGGCTTCTATTTACCGGAAGGCTGGAAAGATGTTGCCGCCTGGATCATTCTGATCGGCGTGCTTGTCATTCGGCCCCAGGGGCTGTTCGGTATTCAGGAAAAGAAAAAGGTCTAATTTCTATGCGTTTCATAATGAAAACAGACTATTATCAGGACATTCGGCTCTTCAAGTACCGCAGTACTTTTTTCTGGTATCTGGCGTTGGTCATCGGTTGCATCATGCTACCCTTGGTGTTGGATGAATATTTGGTTTCGCAACTGACTTTTATCTGCATGTATGCTGTAGCTGCCGTTGGGTTGATGATGTTGACGGGATATACCGGTCAGGTGTCCATGGGCCATGCCGCTTTTTTTGCCATCGGCTCCTATACATCCGCTATTCTGACCTCAAAAGGAATTCCGTTTTTGCTGGCATTGCCGGCGGCCGGTGCGTTGGCTGCCTTGGTGGGCGTCGTCATCGGACGGCCTATTTTACACCTGACCGGGCTTTATCTTGCGATTGCCACCATGGGATTTGCCTTTATCGTTGATGAAATCCTGGTGCGCTGGGAGAGCCTGACCCGGGGGAACATGGGGTTTTATGTGGACCCCCCTTCGATCGGGTCTTTGATATTCGATACGGAGATTCGATATTATTATTTGACCCTGGTTGTGCTGATTCTCACCCTGTTGGCCGCCCGCAACATTTTGCGCTCACCCACCGGAAGGGCCATGATCGCTATCCGCGACAGCGAGGTGGCGGCCGAAGCCATGGGTATCAACCTGGCCAAATTTAAAACCCTTGCCTTTGCCATCAGTGCTTTTTTCACCGGGATTGCGGGCAGTCTGTATGCCCACAAGCTGTTTTTTATCAATCCGGAAAGCTATACCATCTATCTTTCCATTGAGCTTTTGGCCATGATCATCATTGGTGGTTTGGGCAGCCTGCACGGCGCTGTATTCGGGGCCGCCTTTTTTATTTTCCTGCCCCAGATCATAATCATGACCAAGGATTACATGCCGAATTACCTTCAGAATCAAACCGGACTGGAACCGGCATTATTCGGATTGCTGATCGTTCTGGTGATGCTTTTTGAACCCATGGGAATATACGGCCGGTGGCTGAAAACCAAATTTTACTTTGAAATGTTCCCACTTTACAAAAAAGATTCGTTTAAGCGGGAGAAGAAATACCAAAAAGCTGAAAGGCATTAAATGTCATTTTTTAAGGTTGAAAACATTTCTATCAGTTTCGGTGGGATAAAGGCGCTCAACCAGGTCAGTTTTGAGATGCATAAAGGCGAGATTTTCTCCATTATCGGACCCAATGGGGCGGGTAAAACCACGATTTTCAATTGTATCAATCGCTTCTATGACCTGGATGAGGGAACCTTCTCATTGGAAGATAGAGATATTTCAACGATCAAGCCCCATGAAGTGGCTGAAGCAGGAATTGCCCGCACATTTCAGAACATCGAACTGTTTAAAAACACCACGGTGCTGGACAATTTAATCCTGGGCCGGCATCGCCGCCGCCGATCAAATGTGTTCACCGAAACGCTGTTCAGCCGGTCTGTCCAGAAGCAGGAACTTGCAAGCCGCGAAAGGGCCGAAGAGATTATTGATTTTCTGGACCTCGAAGCCTACCGCGAGCAACGGGTCATTAATCTCCCCTATGGCGTTCAAAAAACCGTGGAATTGGGACGCGCCCTGGCCATGGATCCTAAGCTGCTGATGTTGGATGAGCCGTCATCCGGTTTGAATGTGGAAGAGACCGAGGATCTGTCTTTCTGGATGAGTGATATCAAAGCAGAATTGGGTATTACCATCCTTTTAGTCGAACACAACATGCGATTTGTGCGACAGGCTTCGGATCGGGTTCTGGCACTGGATTTTGGAGAAACCATTGCCCAGGGCAATCCGGCAGATGTGTTGAATCATCCTGAAGTCATGAAAGCCTATCTGGGAGAAGAAGATGCCCTTGCTCAAAGTTAGAAACATTGAAACCTTTTGCGGACCCATCATGGCCATCAAAGGTGTTTCTTTTGATGTGCGGGAGCAGGCCATTGTTACAATTTTAGGCGCCAATGGAGCCGGGAAGACCACTATCTTAAAGACCATTTGCGGCGTCATGGACCCTGAAAAAGGCGAGATCGATTTCTTGGGTCGGCGCATCGATTCAATGGCACCGGATAAAATAGTGCGTCTGGGAATATCGCAGGTTCCGGAGGGCAGGGAAGTGTTCCATGATCTGACGGTAAAAGAAAACCTTATGATGGGTGCCTACCTCCGGAAGGATAGAGCCGGCATTCAGAAAGATCTCCAAATGGTTTATGACTACTTCCCGCGACTGGGTGAAAGAACTGCCCAACTGGCCGGGGAAATGAGCGGCGGAGAACAGCAAATGGTGGTCATTGCCCGAGCCTTGATGGCGCGCCCCAAACTGATGCTTTTAGATGAACCATCTCTGGGTCTTTCACCGCGCCTGGTAAAGGAAATTTATGAAATCATTGTACGCATCAACACAGAGCAGAAGACCACCATCCTGCTGGTAGAGCAAAACGCCCCCATGGCACTTTCCGTGGCCAGCCACGGTTTCGTGCTCGAACTGGGCCGGATTGTAATGGACGATACGTGTGAGGCACTTTTGGCCAATGAAGATGTCAAGGAGTTTTATCTGGGCATAAAGGAGGAGAGTGTCCGGGGGACAAGACGCTGGAAAAAGAAGAAGAAGTGGCGCTAATTGGCGGCAGACTAAATATGTGTCTTAAACCCGGGAACTGTGATGCAACGCGGTTTTGAATGCTAGCGTACGAATGGGTTGACCGGTTGAGCCCGTTGCCCCTTTGACGTTCAAGTCGGATGAGGTCCATATTTCAACCGGCTTAATCGGAAACCGGCAAACCGGCTAAACCGAATAGCGATTTAAAAATTCTACACGAATTAATTTGCAAAAGGTTTATGACTTATGGAAACAAGGATGCCTGCGGACTGTACCACCGTCCCCCAACTGTTCTGGCAACGGGTTGAACTGTGGTCTGACAACACGGCTTTAAGGGAAAAAAAATACGGCATCTGGCAGGAGATCACCTGGCAGAAATATGGTCAAAACGCCAGGTACGCAGCCCTTGGGCTCATGGCCCTCGGGCTCGAAAAAGGCGATCGGGTAGCGATTATCTGTGAGAACAAACCCGATTGGCTATACTTCGATATGGGAATTCTGTCGGCCGGCGGCGTGACCGTCGGCATATACACCACCGACACCTCCAATCAGGTGCAGTACCTGATGAACAACTGTAAAGCCAAATTTTTCATCGCCGAGGACGAGGAACAGCTGGACAAGATCCTCGAGGCTCGCGATAATATACCGGCACTTGAGAAAATCATTATTATCGACATGGAGGGCTTGCGCGATTTTTCCGACCCCATGGCGATGAGCTTCGCTGAATTACTGGAACTGGGCAAGCTTAATGAAGAAACGGAATCCGGGCGGCTTAAAAATCGCCTTCGGGAGACGGGGGCTGATGATCTGGCCATTCTGATCTATACGTCCGGCACTACCGGCCCACCCAAAGGCGCCATGATATCGCACGCTAACATTCTTAATGTCATGGAAATGCAAAATGAAGTCAATCCGGGGAACAAAAACGACGAAATGTTATCCTTCCTTCCTCTCTGCCATATCGCGCAACGAACAGCCTCTGTTTTCAACCAGCTGCTTAGCGGTTATAAAATCAATTTTGTCGAAGAACTGGCTACGGTGCCGGAAAATATGCGGGAGGTTTCCCCGACGGTTTTCTTTGCCGTGCCGCGTATATGGGAAAAGTTCTACTCCGCCTTGATCCTCACCATGAAGGACGCGACCCGCCTGGAAAAACTGGCTTATAAATGGGCCACGGGAGTCGGTCAAAAAGTCTCGGAGTATCGGCTAAACGGTAATAAGCCCCCGTTTTATCTGAAGGCATTCTTTAAACTGGCGAACTGGACCGTTTTAAAAAATCTCAAAAAAATTATCGGACTCGACCGTGCACGCTATTGTCTTTCAGGTGCCGCACCGATCGCGCCGGATCTCCTGAAATTTTACCACGGTCTGGGCATTGACATTCGGGAGGTGTACGGCCAGACTGAAAACTGCGGACCGACTTCGGTTCACTATGAAAACGATGTTAAATTCGGGACGGTGGGCAAGGCCCTGCCGCGGGCTCAAATTAAAATTTCTAAAGACGGTGAAGTTCTCCTCAAGGGCCCGCATGTCTTCATGGGATATTACAACGATCCGGCAAAGACCCGGGAGACCATTGTCGATGGTTGGCTGTACACCGGCGATGTGGGCCGGATCGATGAAGACGGCCACCTGATCATTACCGATCGCAAAAAGGACATCATTATTACCGCCGGCGGCAAAAACATCACACCCTCGGAAATCGAAAACGAACTGAAGTTCAGCCCTTACATCAATGATGCGGTCGTCATTGGTGACCGCCGCAAATACCTGACTGCGCTGATTATGGTTGATGATGAAAACGTCATGAAATACGCGCAGGACAACCGGGTTCCCTTTACAACCTACGCCAGCTTAACCAAGAGCACTGAAGTTATTGAGCTCATCCAAAAGGAGGTGGATCGAGCCAATAAAAAATTTGCCCGGGTGGAAACCATCAAAAAGTTCCAATTGATCGACATCCAGCTGACGACGGACGATGAAGAAATTACTCCCACGGGCAAGCTGAAGCGGAATTTTGTTAGCGAAAAATTTAAGGCAGAAATTGAGTCGATGTACTGAAGTGGTTTTAGAACCATATAAACGTAAGGAGGTATATTATGAAAAAAGTATTGTTCGTAACACTTTTCGCATTGTTCATTGGATTTGGTTTATCCGGTCCGGCAGCCGGTGGTGAGGTCGGGGTTTCGGATACTGAGATCGTGCTCGGATCACATCAGGATTTGAGCGGACCGATCGCAGGCTGGGGCACTCAGGTGAAAATGGGGCTTGAAATGAGGGTTCGGGAGATCAATGAAGCCGGTGGTATCCATGGAAGAAAACTCCGCATCATTATTGAAGACAGCGCCTACGATCCCAAAAAAGCAATTATGGTTACCAATAAATTGATCAGCCGGGATAAGGTCTTTGCTTTTATCGGAAACATGGGATCACCAACTGCCGGGGCCACCAAGCCCATCATATCAAGGAAAAAGATCCCCCAGATGTTTCCGTTGACGGCGGCCTCTTTGTTTTACGATCCTTACGATCGCTATAGTTTCGCCGGTTTTACCCCCTATTACGATCAGGCCCGCATGATTGTAAAATGGTTCAAAAATGAAAAAAAATATAGCCAGTTCGGGCTTATGTACCAGGATGACGAGATGGGCGCCATCATGAAAAAAGGCGTCGTAGACGAGCTGGCCGCCCAGGGTCTTAAACTAACCGCAGCCGCATCTTACAAGCGCGGGGCGACGGATTTCAGCTCACAAATCGCCAAGCTGAAAAAGGCTGACGTTCAAGTCGTCGTGCTGGCTACCGTTATACGGGAGACCGTCGGGGCATTAAAAGAAGCCAAAAAAATCGGCTGGAAAGTCGACATGTGCGGGATGTCGCCGGCCTATACGAAATACGTCCCCTTGTTATGCATGAAAGCCGGTTTTTCAGCAGATGGGTTTTACTGCACGGGGCAGACACCCATGGTTTATAAGGATAGTAAATTGAAGACAGTTCGGGATTGGTGGGAAAAGCATGTTGAGTGGTTTGGCAAAGATCCGGATCTGCCCACGACCGCCGGATACGCCGGGGTGCATTACTTCGCCATTGCGGCCCAAAAGGTCGGCCGGGATCTGACGCGGGAAAAACTAATCGATGCCATGGAAAAATTCAAGGATGAACCGGATACGATCTTCGGTGGACCGCCCTATACTTTTACATCAAAGAACCATCAGGGTGCTTTTTATGCGAGTATGAACATTGTGAAAGAAAACAGATTCGTCGTAATTGCACCAAATTTATATCACATATTGCCGGAATAAATAGACGAATTTTTATTCGAGGATTTCCAATCACCAGAACGAACAATGGAAGGGTTTTCGCAATTTCAATTGCGGAAGCCCTTTTTAATACCTGCATTCCGTGTTAAAAACCGATCCAGCGGATTATTGTTTGTTTGGAATTTTGAAATTGTGTTATTGGGATTTGTTTGATATTTGGGATTTGGTGCTTGGGATTTCAACCATTTTTTTCAGATAATCAGATAACCGATTTTAATAATCAAAGATAGTATCCAAAAGGGAGGAATAATAACAATGGCCCAGGTAATTGCAGACCGGCGTGATATAGATTTTGTTCTTTATGAACAGCTCAAGGCCGATGAGTTGACCGAGGTCGATCGCTACAAGGATTTTAACAAAAAGATCTTTGATATGATTATCACCGAAGCTAAAAATATCGGCGTCAAGGAATTGCTGCCGACCAGCGCCGAAGGCGACCGGGAAGGGCTGATTTTTGAAAACGGCCAGGTAAAAGTTCCCAAGTGTTTTCATCGCGCCTTTAAATTGCTGCTGGAAGGTGAATGGACATCTTTGATGGAAGATCCTGAATGGGGCGGTCAGGGATTGCCCATGGTGATATCCCAGGCAGCCGGCGAGTACTTGTTCGGCGGCAATTGGGCGGTGATGAATTACGCCGGCATGGGACACGGCACCGGCAAGATGATCGAGATTTTCGGCACGCAGCAGCAAAAGGATCAGTTTCTTGAAAATCTTTATACCGGTCAATGGGGCGGGACCATGCTTCTCACGGAACCTGAAGCCGGCTCGGACGTTGGCGCCTTGAACACCACTGCCACTAAAAATCCCGACGGCACCTACACCATTACCGGGAATAAAATTTTTATCACCAACGGGGAGCATGACCTGGTGGACAATATCATTCACCCGGTTCTGGCACGGATTGAGGGCGACCCTCCCGGGACCAAGGGAATTTCCATTTTTCTGGTTCCCAAGATTTGGATCAATGAAGACGGCAGCCTGGGCGAATCCAACGATGTGGTTTGCACCGGCATCGAGGAGAAAATGGGGATTCATGCCAGTGCCACCTGCAGCATGACATTGGGCGGCAAGGGCCTCTGCCGGGGCTTGCTCCTGGGGGATGAGTGCCAGGGGATGAAAATCATGTTTTACATGATGAATGAAGCCCGGCTGGGGGTCGGTTTTCAGGCCTTCAACTATGCCTCGACGGCCTATTTATACGCCCTCAACTATGCCAGGGAGCGTATCCAGGGACGGGACCTGGAAGCCGGCAAAGACCCCAACGCTCAGCCGGTGCCGATTATCAAGCACCCGGATGTGCGCCGCATGCTGCTGCAAATGAAAGCCTATGTCGACGGCATGCGCAGTTTCGTTTACTACGTGGGACAGTGCCTCGAGCGTGAATCCCTGGCGCAAGACGATGATGAAAGAGCCCTTTACAAAGGCTTTGCCGACTTGTTGACACCCCTGGTGAAAGCCTATTGCGCCCAGCGCGGATTTGATGTCTGCGTCCAGGCCGTGCAGGTTTACGGCGGTTACGGCTATATCTCGGAGTATCCCGTCGAACAATTGTTGCGGGATTGCAAAATAACATCCATATACGAGGGGACCGACGGGATTCAGGCCATGGATTTGCTGGGCCGCAAACTGGGTATGGACAAGGGCCAGGTATTCATTAATTTTCTCGGGGAAATCCAAAAAACGATTGCCATGGCCCGAGAAAACGCTGACTTGAACGAGTTGGCCAATGAAATGGAAAATGCCGTCAACAAACTGGGGGAAGTTGCCATGAGCATCGGCCAGAAGGCCATGTCACCCGAGTTCAAGGCGGCTTTTACTTTCGCCTTCCCGTTTCTGGAAGTGATGGGCGACGTCATCATGGCCTGGATGCTTTTGTGGCGGGCGGCGTTAGCACAGCAGCAACTGACGGCCGGTCCCAAAAAGAAAGATGTGGATTTTTACGAAGGGCAAATAAAGACCGCCGATTTTTTTATCCATTCCATCCTGCCCACCACCCTGGGAAAAATGAACGCTATCGTTAAGGGCAACGGAGCGGCCGTGGAGATATCCGAGGCGGCTTTTGGAGGGTAGATCAGAGGACAGAGGTCAGACGACAGAGGTCAGAGGACAGACGACAGAGGTCAGATGACCGAAATCAGATGGCAGAAGGCAGAGGTCAGAAGACAGAGGTCAGAGGTCAGAAGACAGAAGGCAGAGGTCAGAAGACAGAAGGCAGAGGACAGAGGTCAGAAGACAGAAGGCCGAGGACAGAGGTCAGAGGACAGAAGTCAGTAGACAGAGATCCGCGGTGAGGTTAGACGACATAGGTCAGATAAACGAAATCAGGTGGCAGAAGGCTGAGGATAGAATTCAGAGGCCAGCGAGCGGAAGACAGAAAACAGAATTCGGATGACGGAGGCCAGGCAGAGCAAGTTGGAAGTCTTTAGCTTCGGGCCGAGGGTAGTGCGCCTATCCTATAGGTGAAGGACATATGGAATGATTAAGCGTTCTCTGACTTCGGATCTCTGACCTCTGTCATCTGTCCTCTGTCCTCTGATATCTGGTCCTCGACAATCCCACGCACGTTCGTGGACCTAAAATGGTTGCGTATTGACATCGAATTTCATAACAGGTATGTTAGCTGGAATTACACGATAGGTATTGAAAATATGATCCAGTATCATTTCCTCGTCGACTGAGCGTGTGATGCAGATGGGATCCATTGCCTTATCAATTGAACTTTGGACGAGCCCGGGAGGAAGCGAATGAAACGACGTTGCATTGGATTGGCATTGGTGTTGGGATTGGTTTTTTCGAGCGCATGGGCTGATGAACCAAAATCTAAGAATGTATTAGATAAGCGATTCACCTTTTATGGGGGTGCCCAATTTTACCAGGCCGATGGTGAATTCAGCTCGACCAAAGACGGGCGTCCCAAAGTTACGGTTGACATGGACGATCTCAACCTGAATGAAAATGAGGTCAGCCCGATCGTGGGCGCTATTATTAATTTGAGCAAGAGGTGGACCCTGCGCTTCGATTATTTCGGCTACCATGACGATGCAACATCAACGGCCGAATTTGATATTCCCGTCGACGACGTGACCATTCCGGCCGGCTACACTGTCGACAGCAGTTTGGATCTGGATATTGTGGCGGCCAACATCGCTTACAACTTCTGGCGTTCCGAACGGGCGCGCTTTGGTGTCGGGATCGGTTTTCATTTCGCGAATTTCGAATTGGAAATGTCCGGCAAACTCAACGTGGGCGGCATCGAGTTGAAAACCGATGACGGCGACATTGATTTTTTCGCGCCGGTGCCCAATCTCTATGCCTATGGCGCCTACGGTTTCACCGACAGATTTTTATTGCGATACGGCGGCGGTTGGCTGAGTTTGAGCTATGATGACTACGACGGTTCATTGGTATTTGCCAATGCATTTCTGGAATATTGGCCCTTTGAATATGTCGGATTCGGGGCCGGCTACCGCTATTTGAAGGCCGACATCGAGTACGATCCTGGAAACAAGAAAGAAGAGTATGATGTAACGCTTCCCGGTCCGATGGTATATCTGACGCTGGGCTTCTAAAAGGTTCGATTTGCGGGTGCGGTTGATGAATTAGCTGTATAATGCAATGATCCGATTTATCCATCCTCCAATGTCGAATTCAACCGCCCCGTTGTTAAAAATCCGCATTCCAACTTCTAAATTCTACCCGCAGTATATCACCGATGCCCTATCTCATCTCTGACGGAATGTAATTTTGACCACCGCTCTTGCAGTTTTCACAATAAACATCAACATTGTTTTTAACTTCGATGCTGCCCGAAAATTGCACAGGACTGTCTCTATGAAAGTGGGACTAAACAATGACTAAACTGAAAACCCGTAACCGATCGCTGTTTGCCGTTGCAGTTGTGGTGTATATTCTGGCAGCATCGATCTTTGGCTTTTGGGATTATGTGCATCATAAAAATGAAATTATCCAGGATATCGACACCAGACTATACAATAGTGCCGCGACCCTGAAGTATGTTTTGCCGGATGATTTTCATGACCGCGCTGTCGATGCACAGGCGATATCAGTTGATGAGGATATGTCTATTGCCCGTAAACTGACCAACCTGATTAAAGAAACCGGCTTTAAATATACCTATACGATCGTTAAAAAACAGGACAAATTATTTTTTGTCGCATCTGATATCACAGCCGATCCTGCCAGCAAGCGAGGAACCTTTTATTTCTATCCTTATGAAGATGCAGATGAAATTTTTGTCAAAGCTTTTGAACAGGATACACCTCTCTATAAAACGGTAACCGATCAATGGGGCACTGTTCGAAGTGTAATTGTCCCGCAAAAGTCGCCGGGAGGTATCGTTTATCTTGCATGCGCCGACTATGATATAACTTATGTCGAAGGATTGCTGCGGCACAATCTGCTGCGATCCTTTGCCATTGTTTTGTCCCTTCTTTTATTGTCAGTGCCGATTATCATTATTTACAACAGATCCTATCATGAATACCTGGATGACCTTGGCGCCTCCACGGAGAAATACAGAGAGTTGGCGAACTCTTTGCCGCAAGTAGTGTTTGAAACGAATTACAAGGGCCGCATTACTTTCGCAAACCGCAACGCATTCGATTTTTTTGGCTACACGTCCCATGATTTTGAAAGCGGGGTCGGCGCACTTCAAATGCTGATTCCTGAAGATCGGGCCAGGGCACTTGAGAATATGCAAAAGCGGATGAGCGGTAGTGCTTTAAAACAGCAGGAATATACCGCCCAAAGAAAAGACGGCAGCACGTTCCCGATTGCCATCCATGCCAATTCGGTTTATCTTGAAAAAAAACTGGTGGGGGTGCGCGGGATTATCATCGACATCAGCGAGAGAAAGAAAGCCGAAGAAGCGCTGCGGGAAAGCGAAACGCGTTATCGGACGTTATTTGAAAAATCGACTGACGCCATTTTTGTGGTTGAAAGAAATACCGGGAGCTATCTCGACGCCAATGCCGCCGCCTTGCAGTTGACCGGCCGAAGCTTGCCGGAATTAAAACGGCTAACCGCATGGGATGTTTCCCCCGAGGGCGTTGGGGAACGCATCAGGATAATCAGTGAATCCAATGCGGCTGAAGATCTGGGCAATGTAACTTACCACCGTCCTGACGGATCAACCCGGGTGGCCGTTTTAAATACCGTCCCATTGGACAGCGAGGCGGTGATCGGGATCGCCCGGGATATAACCGATGAACTGGCCATGGAGGATCATTTACGGCAGGCCCAGAAGATGGAGGCCATCGGCACCCTGGCCGGCGGCATCGCCCACGATTTCAATAATATGTTGTCGGCCATATTGGGTTACTCCGAATTGGCCCTTGCGGAACTGCCGGCTGATGACGCCACCAGAATTAAAATGGAGGCTATCCACAGTTCCGGCGAACGGGCCCGGGATTTGGTGGCCCAGATCCTGGCCTTCAGCCGCAAAGACGAACAGGTCCGGTCACCGGTAAAGTTGCACCTGATTATTGAAGATGCACTCAAACTGCTGCGGCCGGCAATTCCAACGACCATCGATATCCAGACGCAATTAACTTCAAAATGTCTTGTTCTGGGAGATCCTTCACGGCTCCATCAGATTATCATGAATCTGTGCACGAACGCCTATCAGGCCATGCTGGAAACCGGCGGGACCCTTAAAATCAATCTGTCGGAAATACACATGGCTGGTGACGCCGCGGCTCAGGCCCGAATTCCCGCCGGATCCTATGGGAAATTGATTGTTTCCGACACCGGCATTGGTATCCCCCCGGCAAATTTAGAGCGCATCTTCGACCCCTACTTTACCACAAAAGAAAAGGGCAAAGGCACCGGATTGGGCTTGGCCGCAGTCCATGGGATCGTGAGCAGCCATGGGGGCTCCATTCTGGTGGAAAGTAAAGTCGACCAGGGTACCCGATTCGAAGTGTATTTGCCTTTGGCGTCGAAACAAAGTGCCATGCAGGAGCAGGCTGAGTCTCGCATCGTCGGCGGCCATGAGCAAATATTGCTGGTAGATGACGAAAACGACACCCTCGAGGTTGAAAAAGAAATGTTGAAAAAACTGGGCTATATCGTCGCGGCCCGGAATAGCGCCTCCGATGCCTTATCATTATTTGCCGGGCAGCCGGATCAATTTGATCTTGTCATCACAGACATGACGATGCCGAAAATGACCGGTGACAAGCTTGCCGGAGAATTGAGAAAAATCCGTCCCGATATCCCCATCATATTATGCACCGGATACAGCGAGCTTATTTTTAAGGAAAAGGCTGAGTCGCTGGGAATCAAAGGGTTTATGATGAAGCCGGTTACCATGCAAAAGCTCTCCGATATGATCCGCAGTGTACTGGATAATTCAGGGTGCTGAATCAAGCTTCGATCAAAATGATCGTTAACTTGCGAGGCCCGTGCATGCCTTTAAACGGCGTGGCCTGAATGTCGGCGGTCATGCTGGGGCCGGTAATCAAGGTGACATGGCCGGGTGCGGCGTCCCGTTGTCCGAATAGAATTTCGGTGACATTCTCATAAACCGGAACCAGCCTTTTCAATGGTAGAATTGCGATATGGTGTATCGGAGCCAGTGAAATCAGGCGGGGACGGTCTTTATCGTGAACCAGGCCGATGGTTCCCGATTCGGCTACCGCGAAGTCTGCACCGGTGATGCCGGCCTGGGCTTCATCGAAAACGGCTTGGATAAACCGGTCGCGATCGTTGAATTCTCGGGAGGTTAAAACGTTGACCCCGTTATTTCTTCCCCAGGAAGGCAACTCCAGGTTAGCTATGACGTCATCGTTTGATGCCATGACGGTGCGGTACCCTTCAGCCTGGACAATTTCCGCCAGGATGGCCAGGGCGCCCGTTTTGTCTTGCACATGATAGACCACCCCGGTCTGAGCGGTAACCTCTTCGATAAATTTTGCAACCAATTCTTCTCTAGTTAAGGAAAGCTCTTTTAATACGGGCATATCCGGACGAGGTGGCGGCGCCTTCTTATTGGCAGCTTTAAGTTTCGTTAAAATGTCTTCTCGGGCTGAATTTTGGTTTTTCATGAGACTATAATTACTGTAGTTAATTACTGTAGGGTGGGCTGTGCCCACCAAATACCGCTGAATGCATCCGTTTAAGGTGGGCAAAGCCCACCCTACAACAACGATACAGGGCTATACCCCGGGTGAGACCCACCGATCACCTTCAAAAATCGATTTATCCCCCGCCACTACACTCTCGAGCAACCCTGGTTATTCGATTAAACTGACTTTTTTTTGTCGGCGGCTAGTCTGATACTCGCTGCTCTTCCTACCTTCTCAACCTCTCACCTTCCCAACTTCTTTTTTTTACCACCTTCCACCTTTGACCCGTCTGAGCTTGTCGAAGGCCCGCTTCCGAATTCCATCTCCTTCCACTTCTCCCGGAACGGCTGTTGCGGCAGCTGCGGGAAATCACGGGATTTCATCCATTCATCGAGCGGCCCGATCATCTTCGGCAGTTTACCGTTTTGGGTATAGCGGTTGATGAACGGTCGCAATATTTTATTTAATATATTCCAATTTGCGGCATTTCCGGCAATTCGGGCCCAGGTGGCATAAAAAGCAGGCTCCAGCCAGGGACGCCGGCCGCCATTGATCGATGATGTTTTCGATGCATCGATAGACCGAAAATATAAAAACAGGCCTGGATGATCGATCCCTACCGGGCAAACACTTTTACAGCTTCCGCACAGCGTGGATGCGCGATAAAGATCCCCGGTCCGGTTCAGCCCCAGCAGCAGGGGGTTCAGCAATTGGCCAATGGGGCCCGAGTAAGCCCAGCCGTAGGGATACCCGCCGATTTTGGTGTAAACCGGGCAGGAAGCCAGGCAGGCGCCGCAGCGGATACAGCGCAGCACCTCCCGGGCCTGCGGATCGGCGTAAAAACCGGAGCGCCCGTTGTCGATAATGACAATGTAGAGCTGCTCGGGGCCATCGATTTCATCGGGCGCCTGCGGGCCGTTGTCCAGGGTTACGTAGGCGGATAATTTCTGGCCGGTGCAGTTGCGGCACAGGAGACGCAGAACATGGACAGCATCCGCCATGGTGGCAACGACCTTCTCCAAGCTCATGATGGATACCTGGATTTTGGGGGAGGACTTGTTAAACCGGATATTGCCCTCGTTTTCAACATTGATGATGGTGCCGGTCTCCGCCACGGCGATGTTGACGCCGGTAATCCCCATTGCGAGCCGCTGGAATTTATCGCGTAAAAACTTTCGGGCGGCGTACCCCAACTCGACCGGGTCCAGGGTGGGTTTGGCGATGATGTTTTTTTGCAGGAATATATCGCGGATTTCTTCAACCGGGATGTTGATGGCCGGCCCGACGATATGAAATGGCGGGCGCTCGAGCAATTGGATGATAAATTCACCCAGGTCGGTCTCGAACACATCGATGCCGTTGGCGACCAGGGCGTCATTTAGGCCGATCTCCTCGCTCACCATGGATTTGCCCTTGGTGACATAGGATATGTTGTTTTGCCGGGCAAGTTCGATAATAAACCGGTTGGCTTCCGTCGCATCACGGGCCCAGACAACCCTGGCTCCGCGGGCTTTGGCTTTTATTTCGAATTCTTCCAGCAGCTCCGGCAGCTTTGCAACCGCTTCGGCTCTGATGGCCGCACCCAATTCCCGGGCAGCGTCAGGATCCGGGAAAGTCTCCATGGATTTAAGCCTTTCCTTGATCTTGACGGACATGCCATCCAGAAAGGAGCGGGTGTAGGTGTCCTTCAGTGCTGCTTTGGCGGATTCGGCGAATTGTTCGGTTTTAATTTGCACCTGAGTGATCCGGTTTCTTTTTCAGTTGTCGGTAGTCAGTTTTCTGTGATCGGTAATCAGGGATCGGAAGTCAGAGGACAGAAGACAGATGTCAGAAGTCAGAGGACAGATATACAAGCTTCAAATCGACCTGCCCAACCCGCCATGCTCTTTTCCATCAGCCATATGCCCCACACCCCCGCATTCAGTACCGGGTATCCAGTATCCAGTATCCAGCATCGAGTATCCAGTATCCAGTATCCAGCATCGAGTATCCAGTATCCAACATCGAGCATCCAGTATCCAGCATCGAGTATCCAGTATCCAGTATCCAGCATCGAGTATCCAGTATCCAACATCGAGCATCCAGTATCCAGTATCCAGCATCGAGTATCCAGTATCCAGCATCGAGCATCCAGTATCCAGCATCGAGTATCCAGTATCCAGCATCGAGTATCCAGCATCGAGTATCCAGCATCAAGCATCCCGTATCCAGCATTCCCTACACTTTTAAAAGCCTGGAATCAAAAGCAAATTTCTGTGGTGAATAAACAATAAGTTTACTAAAATCCCGGTGCAAAGGATTAATCAGATAGTTGTATTCGATCGGAATGATGGCGCTGGGAACCTTCAGAATAACCGATTCTTGATTACGAATCCATCGATCTCCCACTTCTTTGACAGATTGTGGGATCGGATCGTTCTGCCAGTTATCAGGCAAATCCTCCAGTCTAATCGAATGTGATAAACCGGGATCAAACTCAATCGGAATACAGACAAAATTTTTCAATTTTTTGTAAAAAGGAATATGCACCATCACCTCAAGGGTTGCCAATGAAAGCGAACCGGAGGTATAAACCATGCGAATACCTTTGCTGTTCCAGCGGCCTCCGCCGCGTCTGGATCCCTCGCCGGCGAAAGCATCGTCGGCATATACGGCTTTAATGAGTCGCCATGACCGGATCATTAAGAGAAAACCCCGTAATCAACTCGAATAAGAAGATCCTCAACTTCCTGTGCTCCAGGCTCTGTATCAGCATATTCTAGCGGTGTTTTACCACCCAGTGCTTTGGCGGGCATTTTAAACCACTGCCGGGTAGTTTGGTCATCTTCCAATACGTCTAAAGCTTTTTCATAAAGCTTGGCGATGCGTAGTACCCGTTCAGATTCATCCGTTTTAAAGCGACCTTCTTTTTTGCGTCGGCTCAACGTCCGGTAAGCGATGTTCAACGTTGAAGCCAGCATTTTTTCGGGTACGTCGAGTCTTTCCCGCAGACGGTCGAAAGCGCCAACGGGCAATCCCTGTTTAAGTTTTCCGATCAGATCATTCAAATCCTTGGGATGAATCCCAATTGATGTGCCATGCATTTTAGTTTCCTCCAAAAAGGTTGCCATATTGCTTATTATAATTGCCGTATGGCAGTTGTAAAGTCAATAATTAAGTCGGGATGTTATAAATTTAACAGCAGGGATTTGAGTGATAAGGTTTCATCGTTTACGGGCTATGGATTCACACCTGATAACCAGCATGGATGAAACAACCACCGCTGCCATGCATGCAAATCGCACGGCCGGCAATTGAAACGCGCCGTAGATTATTGAAAGAACTGCCGGAGAAACACCGTAACCGGCGAATTTTGTGGCATTGTAGACGGATGTGACGGGCTTGCGCATCGAATCCGATAGCTGGACCGCCATGGTGTTGAGCGACGTCCAGGCGATGGCTGATCCGGTGCCCAGAAACAGAAACAAAATGAAATAGGCATAAAGCGAATAGGGCAGGACCAGCATCAGTATAATCGACAGCACCAGGATTGTCGTGCCTGCCAGAAAGACTATCTGCCGTCCGAAGCGATCACCCAGCAAACCTGCCAGAGGGGAGACGATAATTCCCGACAGGCCGGTGATGGAGAGCACCGCGCCCACCTGGTCTGATGGGAGTTGTGCGCTGGATTTCAGATAATCGGCGGTAAAGGTCATAATTCCAATGTAGGCAAAAAAAAGGCTGAAAGCCGCCAGGCTCAGGTAAGGCACGCCCGGCCGCTTCAATGCCTGATGCAAAACCGGCAGTACATCGAGTATAGCGCCCCCTGAGGTCTTTCTTCCGGTTGCCGGTGTACTTGTGATCAAGTATAGCATTCCCGCCAGGATGGCAAGGATGGCCAGGAAATAAAAGAAAAAGGGCCAGCCGTAGCGGACTTCCGTAATTCCGGAAAGCATCGGGCCAAGCGTCACCCCGACAGTATAAGCAACCCCCAATCCCCCCATGGCTTTGCCGACATGCTGTTCCGGCACGATATCTCCAATCAGGGCCATAATGATGGGGGTCAGAAAACCGGCGCCGAGGCCCTGCATCGCGCGACTGGCAAAAAGGGCGGTCGGATTTTGGGAAAGCCCGCAGGCCACGCATCCCAGGGCGTAGGCGCCGAACCCGAAAACCAGGGCCCTGCGGGTATCAAAGAGCTGTGCGATGGCCCCGGAAAAAATCTGGACGATGATAAACGGCACCATGTAGAAGGATATCGCCAGGGAGGCGGTGCCGAACTCCACCGCCCAATCCCGCGCCAGAACCGGCAGCAAGGTTACCACCCCAAAACCGCCCAGCGGCCCCAGGGCAGCACCGATGTAAAGAGGCAATAGATATTTGAGGAGCTTTAGCAAAATATGTGCTTAATGACATTCAAAATTCGCATTCGAAATTTGGCATTCGGTGTTCGGCATTCGGCCTTCGATATTATAACTCCGATTTTTGATGGTTCAGCAATCTGTGTTCTTAGGACATTTTAGCTGACAACATCTATTATGCAACTGATGAATTTCCACCGCCGATCCAGTATTAAAAAATTTCAAATAACAAAAAACAAATCTCAAACAAATCACAATGACCAAAATTCAAAATCCCAAACCATTGGCTTTTGATCTTGTTTGAGATTTGGTTATTGAGATTTGGAATTTATTTGTAATTTGGTGCTTGTAATTTGTTATTTGCGGTTTATCCGGCTTTAGGTCCTTATCGGACATTTTCTGATAGCATGTTCATCGGTTACAGCAACAAATTCGGCAGCCAAATGGCAATCTGGGGAAAAATCATGACCAGTGCCAATCCGACTGCTTCAACCAGGGTATACGGGATCACCGAACGGTAGATGTCTGCCATGCTTATGTTAGACGGTACAATCCCTTTCAGGTAGAAAAGATTGAATCCAAAGGGCGGCGTCATATAGCCGATTTCCATGTTGATTACAAAAAGGATCCCGAACCACAGCGGATCAAAACCATGCGCTTTGACAATGGGCAGAAATACGGGCACGGTGATCATCATGATACCGGCCGGGTCCAACACCATGGCCAACACAAATATGATAAGTTGGATAAAAATGATCGTGCCCCAGGGACCGCCCGGGATATGCTGCATCACATTTTCCATCAGCTGGTTCGCTCCCATTCCATGATAGGCTGCGCTGAAACAGTAAGCGCCGAAGAGAATCCACATGATCATGCCCGTCAATCTCAGGGTTCGCATCGCGGCTTCTTTCATCATGGCCCAGCTGAATTGTTTGTAGACCAGGGCTGAAATGAGCGCTCCCAAAACACCCATGGCAGCGGCCTCGGTGGGTGTGGTCACCCCGCCGATAATGGAGCCGAGCACCATAAACACGATGACGATGGGCAGGATGACGGCCTTGAGAGCCGTTATCTTGCGTGTCCAGTCGCCGCGCTCCTCACGGGGCAGGGCCGGTCCCAGGCGCGGCTGAAAATAGCAGCGGATGGCAATGTAGCTCGAAACGAGCACCAACAACATCAGGCCTGGAAAAACACCGCCAGCGAACAGCCGGCCTACCGATTCCCCTGAAATCAGGGCATACAGGATCATAATCACGCTGGGCGGGATGAGAATGCCCCAGCCGCCGCCGGAATTTATGCATCCCAGGGCCAGTTCTTTGTCATAATTGCGCTCCAGCATCGAAGGCAGGGCAATGGTGCCCATACTGACCACGGCTGCACCGCTGATGCCGCACATTGCTGAAAAAATGGCGCAGATTACAACCGTTCCGATGGCCAATCCACCGGCCACCGGCCCGAACCACAAATACATCATTTCATACAGGCCCTTGGCCACCCCGGACCGCTCTAATATCATGGCCATAAAAATAAACAGCGGCACCGCCACCAGGGTGAATTTGTTCATGGCGCCCCAGGTCTGGGCGGCAACCATGTAAAATGCTTCCGGACCCCAGGTAAAATAAATAAAAATCATTGAAACGCCGCCCAGGACGAACGAAAGCGGAAGTCCCAGGAGCAGAAATAGCAGCAACGCCCCAAAAAAGAGAATGCTCAACAATTCGATGCTCATAAGGTTTCTCCTTTCTGGGTTTCACTGGCCACATCGATATCGATGCCCAGAAATTTTAGAATATCCTGGATTAGCTTGGCCAGGCCCTGGAGCATGAGCAATATGGCTGCCAGCGGGATCATCAGTTTGGCCGGGTACAGGGGCGGGTTCCAGGCGGACTGGGAGTGTTCAAAACGGGATAAGGAATCCCAGGCCAGGGAGCCGCCGTAGATCAGCAGCATGCCGCAGAACAGAAAAAAGAGAATGGACGTAAAGATGTCAAGTCCGGCCTTGGATTTCGGGGAAAGCCGGAAATAGAGGATGTCCACGTTGACGTGACCTCCGGTCCGCATGATATAGCCGCCGGCCAATATTGCATAGGCGCCGAATAGCATCTGGGCCAGCTCGTTGGCCCAGACGGTGGGGGAATTGAAAAAATATCTTAAAATCACTTCCATAAACAGCAGGGCAAAGAAGAGAAATAAAAAATAAGACAGCAGATTCCCCACCCGATCATTAATGGTGTTGATGAACTTTAGGAAACCTTTGAGAATTGTCATTGATCACCTTTCGCTGGTTGCTGGATAATCATGCTAGTGCGATGTCTCACAAGTTTTGTCGCTAAATTTGGCAATTTAAAATTCACAAACAAAGCATGGCAGCTATGCTGCTATTGGCAACGGCAGATCTCGGCTGATAACAGTTTCCGTAAAGCGTCTA
>Ga0209786_1000261_pt1 | contig 21471 bp, 18 predicted proteins | sample WorMetilvaeELBA2_FD_187405 | JGI IMG/M metagenome (GOLD analysis project Ga0209786, IMG submission 187405) | Marine gutless worms symbiont microbial communities from Max Planck institute for Marine Microbiology, Germany - Olavius ilvae ELBA.2... ...
AGTATAAAAGCTATTTTTGAATTGCTTTTTCATAGAATCATACCACATACTGGGTTAAATACAAGCCTAAATATGAGAAAATCATATTGCCAAAACCAAGAACAACATTTACGAGACGCTTTACTAGTCGCTTGTGAGGCTTTAAGTTTATTAGCACTCGATCTCATTTGTTTTTTTAATACTTTCAGACAGGACAGGGATATCATATGACAAAAAGAAAATCGAGTACCGCTCAGGCGGTTCTGGATGCGTTTATCAACGAAAAGGTGGAGTATGTCTTCGGTCTGACCGGCTCCCACGTACTTTCCATTACCGATGAACTGGTCGACGCGCCCCAAATTCGTTACATCGTCAGCAAACACGAGAGCCATGCCGCCTACATGGCCGGCATGTACGGTTACCTGACGGGGCGCCCCGGTGTGGTGCTGGTTACCGCCGGGCCGGGCGCCACGAATTCGATATCGGGCGTTGCGCAAGCCTATGCGGCCTCACTGCCCATGGTCCACATCACGGGGGACGTGCCCTTGAACGCCGGCAACGAAGCCTTTCACGGTGTGGACCGGGTTGACTTTTTGCATCGGATGTTCAGCGATATCACCAAATGGTCCGTGCGCATCGAGCGGCCCGAAGACATTCCCGGCGTGTTAGCGCGTGCTTTTGCGCTATCCGTAGGCGGCCGTCCGGGGCCGGTGCATGTGGATATTCCCCTGGATATCGCCCGGGCTACAAATCTGAATCTTCCGGCGTATCAGTCCTCACCGGTGGAAAAGCTGCAGCCGCCTCCGGCGCTGATGGACAAAGTCCGGGCTGCATTAAGAATCGCCGAACTGCCGCTGCTGTGTGCCGGGCGCGGGGTCCTGACCTACTCAGCCGGCCATGAGCTGCAAGCCCTGGCAGAGTCGATCGGGGCGCCGGTCATCTGCACCGAATACGCCCAGGGGGCCATCGACCAGGACCACCCCCTGTTTGCCGGCAGCATCAGCGAGTGGACCCCCAACCCGATGGCCAATGAGCTTCTGGCGGAAGCCGACTGCGTGCTGGCCGTTGGCATGCGGTCCAATACCCTGCTGACCGACATTCTGGTCGAGCACGGCCCGTCCAATACCATCCTGGCCGCCCTGGATGAACCGGCTACCCTGCAGCCGGTGCCGGGCATGGCCTTGGTCGAAGCAGCCGACACCAAATTGTTTTTGTCGCAGATGATCGAATATCGTGACGAGTTTCACGGCTCGGTCGAATCCGGGCGCCGGACGCGCATGGTTCGAAACCGGCAGGCCTACAAAAAAGGCCTGGCCCGGAACCTGGCAACTTTCGCTGATACAAAACCCCTGCATTTCGGCTGGGCGTGCATGGAGTTGTCCCGCCGCGTGGACGAGGATACGATTATTACGGCCGGTGTGGGGCACCACAATATCTGGGCCCGTGAGTTGTTTCCGATCCGGAATCGCGAAAGTTTCGTTCAGGAGGCCTCCTGGGGTGCCATGGGAGGTGAACTGGGGGCCGGCATTGCCGCCAAGCTGCTCTATCCCGATCGCCAGGTGGTGGTGATCACCGGAGACGGTTCATTGCAAATGGCCATTTCCGATCTGGTGACTGCCGTCGAGAGCGGGGCCAACATCCTGGTTGTGGTGCTCAATGACAGTCGCTACGGCATTATATCCACCATGCAGCATGAATTCTATGATCGGTCATTCGGCGACGAAATCGGCGCCATCGATTTCGCCCGCATTGCCGAGGGCTATGGCGCGGTGGGCATTCGGGTGGAGACGCCCGAGGCCCTGCCGGAGGCCGCGGATCGCGCGTTGGAAGCGAGCGTCAATTCTACCGTATTACTAGACGTGGTTTGCGATCACCGCTATTGCTGGCCTGACCGGCCGGCGATATTGGCGGACGGGCTTAAGACATTAAAAGATTGAAGATTTTCGATTGAATATTGAATATTTAAGGTATTCTGTCGATTTTATAAATTCAAGCACAAGATAGGGTGTAATCTTATACTCAGGATCTCTGGATTTTTGTACGCCAAGAATCGATCATTTAAACAAGGACAGAGCGAAGCGATACCACAAATATTCAATCTTCAATCTTCAATTCCAACCAGGGAGTATTCGTTTTATGAAATTTTCCAGTCGCATAGAAGAAGTAAAGCGCGTCCACTGGCACATGGTTAGAAAACTGATTAACGCCAAAGAGGCCCAGGGGGTGAAGACCATCAGCCTGGCATCCGGCAATCCGGACCTGCCGACCCCGCCGGCCATCGTCGAGGCTGCCCAGGAGGCGCTGCGGGATCCGACCTTCCACCGTTATCCCTTCAGCTTTCAAACAAGATACGGCGAGGCCGTGGCGTCTTGGTATCGGGACCGCTTTGGTGTTGAGTTGAAGCCACTGACCGAAGTTCGCCCCATCGCCGGCTCCCAGGAAGGCATCGGCAACCTGGTGATGACCGTGATGGAACCGGGCACCGTCGCATTGATTCCGGCCCCGGCTTACGACAGCTATGCCCGGATCACCCGGTTTGCCGGCGGTGAAGTCTACCCTCTGCCCTTGAAGGCGGAAAACGATTTTCTGCCGGATCTGAAGGCCATCCCGCAAGATGTGCTGGACCGGGCCCGGCTGCTGTGGCTGAACTACCCGAACAACCCGACCGGCGCTATTGCCCCGCTATCTTTTTTTGAAGAGGTGGTGGAGTTTGCGCGGCGACACGATATCTGGGTCTGCCACGACAATGCCTACTCGGACGTATGCTTTGACGGCTACGTGGCCCCCAGTTTTCTGTCCGTCGACGGCGCCAAAGAGGTGGGCATCGAACTGAACACCCTGAGCAAAGCCTTCAACATGGCCGGCTGGCGCCTGGGCATGGCGGTCGGCAACGCTGATTTGTTGGGTGCGATGGCCTTCGTGAGCTTCAACACCAGCATGGGGCTTTTCGGTCCGTCCCAGATGGCCGCGATCGAGGCGCTGACCGCGGATAAAAGCTGGCTGCAGCAACGCAACGAGCTTTACCGCGAGCGCCGGGATGTCCTCGTGGACGGCCTGCGGGCCATCGGTCTGGGACTGCAGCGCCCCAGGGCAACACTATATGTCTGGGCCAAGCTGCCGCCGGCATATAAAGATTCATTGGAATTTTCAAAATGGGTTCTCGATCAGACCGGCGTCTGGATCACATCGGGAGTTTTCTTCGGGCCGGCCGGCGAAGGCTACGTGCGCGCCAGCATTACGCTGCCGACGGAGGATTTGATCGAGGCAATGGAGCGGCTGAAGAAGCTGAAACTGTAGAGATTCAGAAGACAGAAGACAGAGGACAGAGGACAGATGTCAGAGGACAGATGACAGAGGACGGAGGACAGAGGATTGCGATTGCGGATTGGGGATTGCGGAATGCGGATTTAAAGGAATAAAAGCCCGAAATAAATGCAATGGACGGAAGGCAGAGGATTGCGATTGCGGATTGGGGATTGCGGAATGCGGATTTAAAGGAATAAAAGCCCGAAATAAATGCAATGGACGGAAGGCAGAGGATTGCGATTGCGGATTGGGGATTGCGGAATGCGGATTTAAAGGAATAAAAGCCCGAAATAAATGCAATGGACGGAAGGCAGAGGATTGCGATTGCGGATTGGGGATTGCGGAATGCGGATTTAAAGGAATAAAAGCCCGAAATAGATGCAATGGACGGAAGGCAGAGGATTGCGATTGCGGATTGGGGATTGCGGAATGCGGATTTAAAGGAATAAAAGCCCGAAATAGATGCAATGGATAGATAGCAGATGACAGAAGACAGAAAACAGATGACTGAGCAGGTAGCTGGTCTCTGATATCTGACCTCTGACATCTGTCCTCTGTCCTCTGGACCCTGACACCTGACACCTGACACCCATAACCTAAACCATCTATTTACTCACACAAAAGACAGATTATGAAAATCAAAAAGAAAAAACTAATTTCCCCCAATGACCAATGGACCGCGGATGAATTCAACGGGATGCCCTACCGGCGGCTGGGCAATTCGGGATTGCGCGTGGCGAATGTCGGGATCGGCACCTGGAAATTCGGCTATCCTGAAAAAGGCGACGGCGCCCGGGTGGATGAGAAAACGGCCCACGGCATTTTCGACCGCGCCATTGAGATCGGGGCCACCTTCTGGGATACCGCCAATCGCTACAACGACGCCTCGGGCAATTCCGAACGGGTTATCGGGACCTGGATGCGATCGAACCCTTCCCAGCGGCGCAATGTGATCCTGGCCACCAAGATCTATGCGCCCATGGACGGCATCTCACCCAATCACAGCCGGCTCTCACGCCTGAACATCATGCAGTCGGTTTATGCCTGTCTCGAACGGCTGCAGGTCGACTATGTCGATTTGCTCTATTTTCACCTCTTTGATGAAACGACGCCGATCGAAGAGAGCCTGGCGGCCATCGAAGACCTTGTGCGGGAAGGTGTCATCTGCTATTTTGCGGTTTCCAATTTCACGGTGGATCAGCTGAGGCAGTACCGGTCTTGCGAGTTCCGGTTTTCGAACCGGATCCGGATCCTGGCGGTTCAAAATCAATTCGATGTCATCAGCCTGGAGGATCCTGCAAAACCCGGTGTCATTAATTATTGCGCCCAAAACGGCATGTCCTTTGTCGCCTGGACTCCCTTGCTGAAAGGACTGTTAACGGACAAATATCAGGATATGGCCGCTGTCGGTAGAGGCGATCGATTATACGATGAAGGCATTCTGGAGACCGCCCGCGAGATGCACTATTTTCCCCGCATCAAGAAGCTGGCCTGTTTAGCCAAAAAGTGGGAGCTTACCCTCAACCAGCTCGTCATTGCCTACATGCTTGCCATCCCGGGCATGGGACCGGTTATCCCCTCGGTTTCCAGCGTCGCTCAGCTAGAATCCAATGCAAGGGGAGGGCGGATAACCTTTTCACGGGAGGAGATAGGTGTGATAGAGGGGATTTTAACGGAAAAATGAATCAGCACAGTGAAATTCTAATTATCGGCGGCGGGGTGATCGGCGTGTGCATCGCCTATTACCTGGCTGCCGAACAGCATGATGTGACCCTGGTGGAGAAAAATCAGATCTGCTCCGGCAGTTCCCATGGCAACGCCGGGCTGATTTCATGCGCCAACCCGATTCCCATGGCCGAACCGGGCGTCATTAAAAAAGGGCTGCGCTGGATGCTGGACGCCGAAGGCCCGTTTTACATCAAGCCGCGTCTCGACCTGGATTTGCTGCGCTGGGTCCTGGGTTTTCGCACCGCCTGTAAAGAAAAACAGATGCACCGCACCATCGATGTGACCCTGGACATGCGCAAGGTCAGCAAACAGCTGGCAGCCGAACTGACGGACGCAGACAAGCAATCCCTGGGCTGGCAAAAAAAAGGACGCCTGCTGGTTTATCAGAATAAGGACAGTCTCGCAGAAGGTGTCGAGACCCTGGATCTTCTGGGCCGATACGGTGTCGACGGCCAAATATTGGACGCCCGGGGCGTGCGTGAAATGGATCCCAATTTAACGCCGGCGGTGGTCGGCGGCATTTACTATCCGGATTATGAGCATGTTCTGCCTGAGAGTTACGTGAAAGGCATGGCACATATTGCCGAGAATAAAGGCGCCTGCCTGAGAACCGAAACCGAGGTGATCGGATTTGAGACTGGCGCCAAACGAATTACCAGGGTCGTCACCACCCGGGGCGATTTCAGCCCGGACCAGATCGTGTTGGCGGCCGGGGCCTGGTCGCCCCTGGTTGCCGGAGACCTGGGTTTGAAGATTCCAATCCAGCCCGCCAAGGGGTACAGCATCACCGCCAAACGAAGGGACGGCTGTTCGGAAATTCCCCTGTCACTGGCGGATCACAAGGTCGCCGTGACGCCCATGGGTGAGCAGCTCAGATTCAGCAGTAATCTGGAACTGGTGGGCTATGATCCGTCCATCAATCTCCGTCGGGTTGCGGCGGCACGCCGGGCGGTCAACCAGTATTTGGCGGGTATCGATGATTTGGAATTGATCCGGATCTGGAGCGGATTCAGGCCCAACACGCCGGACACCATGCCCATTATCGAACGCAACCGGACTTATGACAATCTTGTTCTGGCCACCGGCCACGACATGCTCGGCATGACCCACAGCCTGATAACGGGCAAGCTGGTCAGTGAGATCATCGATTGTAAGCCGCCGTCTATCGATCTGAGTCCTTTTCGGCTTGGGAGGTTCTAATAGTGGATAGATAGTTTGATTGGGAATTCGATCAGCAATTGTTGCTAAGGTTAATTTAAGGTTTCAGGTGTCAGGTGTCAGGTGTCAGCATTCAGCCGCGATGATTGCCGTCAGCGCCAAATCAATTCGAATAAGAAACTACCAATGATCTATAGCGCATTTTTTATATGCCAACGTAGGGTCGGCCACGACACGACTGAGCTCGTCGCAGGCCGTGCCGACTGGTTTTGGCGGGCACGGTGGCCCGCCCTACATTTTGTTAACAAACGTTGTTCGTAAGAGCACCGCCTCTGGCCGCGGGCGTTCAGTCTGATCCAAAAAAAACGGTAATTTTCTCACAAAGCCGTAAAGGCGCCAAGCTTATTAATATTTTTGCTCCTTTCCTTTACGAGCTTTGCGCTTTGCTTGAGATAGATTATATGTAGCTTCACAAGAGGCATTCATTGTCAGTTAGTTAATACGCTTTATCCTGACACCTGACACCTGAAACCTTTTAGTAGAGATCCTCTTTCATGTCGACTGTTTATAATGCCCGATCACCAATTTACGAAACAAGGAGGTAATATTTAGATGTCAAAATTCAACTCATTTGAAGCCACCTACGGCGGTGACGGTTGGTCGCCCCGGGTGCAGGGCCTGCACGATGAACTCGGCCGCCTGTGGGGCGCCTGCGGGATCGACAGCGAATGGGCGCCGCTCAAAAAAGTACTGCTGCACGCGCCCGGCGAGGAGCTGAAAGCATCGTTGGACGATTATGATACAGCCCAGATGCTCGAACCGCTGGATATTGCCAAAGCACAGGCCCAGCATGACGGCTTGGCCGAGGCCTACGAAAGATTGGGCATCGAAGTTTTTTACGTAAAGCCGGAGGAGCCGGCCACGCCCAATCAGATGTTCGTGGCCGATCTGATGGCGGCCACCCCGGAAGGCGTTATCGTTACCCGGCCCGCCTCCACGGTGCGCGCCGGCGAAGAACGCTGGGTAGCGCGGCGCCTGGCCGACATGGGGGTGCCCATCGTCAAAGCAGTGCGGGGCACCGGAACCTTCGAGGGGGCCGACCTCATGTGGCTGCGGCCGGATGTCGCCATTATCGGCCGGGGGCTGCGGACCAACGATGAGGGTACAGCCCAGGTGACTGCCCTGTTGACGGAGATGGGGGCTGAAGTCGTCCAGGTGGATCAGCCTTACGGTACGATGCACCTGATGGGCAGTCTGCGGTTTGCCGATCAGGACCTGGGCCTGGCTTATCCCAACCGCCTGGCGCACCGCGCGGTTGAGGCGTTGAAGCGCTGCGGCATCGAAGTGGCGTTCGTGCCGCGTTCGGAAGAACTGCGCACCGGATCGGCTTTCAATATTGTCTGCCTGGGGCCGCGTGAAATATTGATGCCGGCCGGCAACCCGCAGACCCAGGGCTATTTCGAATCCCTGGGCATTAAATGCCACGCGGTGGATGTCAGCGAACTGCGCAAAGCGGCCGGTGCGGTCGGCTGTTTGACCGGCATTGTCGAAAGAGAGTTTGTCGGATGAGAAGAAAAGACAAAGAAATCTTGCTAAAATTTGGGATTTTAGATTGCGGATTCGGGATTGATGGAATCGCTGTGCTCTGTCAGTTTTAGTGGACCGTTCAACACAAAAGCTCACGACAGGCAGAATTCCTAAATCCAAAATTGCCTCCAACTTAGCGAAGATCTGTTTCGAGAGGAATTCCGTGCCACCTATGGCGGAAAAGCTATATATAAACGGCAACATCATTACAATGAACGAAGCACAGCCGCTCGTCGAGGCCATGGCGGTCACAGAAGACATAATCGAAGCCGTGGGCGATACGGCGGCATTGAAATCCGCCTATGCCGATGCCGAAATATTCGACCTGGACGGCCGGACCGTCATGCCGGGCATCATCGAATCCCACGGACACCTGTTGAGTCTGGGCCAGAGCCTGCTGGAGCTCAATCTGAAGGGCGTCGCTTCACCGGCAGCCGTCCTGGATCAGGTTCGCCGGCGTGTGCCGGAAACTGCCCCCGGTGAATGGATCACCGGCTGGGGGTGGGATGACGGCGCCTGGGCCCAGGACTATCCCACCAATACCGAACTGAATCTGATCACACCGGACCACCCGGTCTGGCTGCGCGGCCTGCATGGATTTGCCGGATGGTATAATGATCGGGCCCTGGAAGTAGCCGGCATCGACGCCGCAACGCCTGATCCGCCCGGCGGAGAAATCCTGAAGCATGCCGCCGGCGGCCGGCCGACGGGTATTCTGCTGAACGAGGCCCAGGACCTGGTCTCCGGCCACATTCCGGCGATGACCCAATCACAATGCGAGCGAGTCCTGAATCGGGCCATCGATGAATGCCTCGCCCACGGGCTGACCAGCCTGCATGAAGCCCGTACCACGACATTGATGCTGGATGCCCTGCGTTCCCTGGCGGACAAAGGTCAGCTGAAGAGCAGGATTTATGCCATGGTTGATCTGCCGGACAAAGAACTGGCCGAATACTTTTTCAAGAACGGTCCGAAGATGCGGAATGACCGCATGCTGACCGTCCGGTGCATCAAAGTGTTTGTCGACGGCGCGCTCGGCTCGCGCGGTGCGCTGATGATGGCGCCATACAGCGATGCTCCCGGGGAGACCGGTGTGATGACTACCTCCGAGGAAACACTCTACGAGGCCACGGTCCGATCCTTGAAGGCCGGGCTTCAGGTAGCGGTGCATGCCATCGGTGACCGGGCCAACCGTATGACGCTCAGCGCCTATCGCCGGGCGCTTCGGGCAGTACCGGAGGCCGGGGATCACCGGTTGCGGGTTGAACACGCCCAGGTCACAGCCCTTGAGGACATTCCCCAATTCGCCGAGCTGGAACTGGTGGTCAGCATGTCGCCGCCCCACGCAACTTCGGATATGCCCTGGGTGGAAACCCGCATCGGGCCGCAGCGCGCCAAGGGTGCTTATGCCTGGCGATCGTTCCTGGACAGCGGCGTCCACCTCACGTTTAACTCCGACTATCCCGGTGAGGAACTCAATCCTTTTTTCGGCATGTACTGCGCCGAAACCCGCCGGACGGCGGATGGCTTTCCCGCGGGCGGCTGGTATCCGGAGCAATGCCTGACCCGCGACGAATCTTTGAAAGCCTATACGGTCGAAGCCGCCTATTCCGGCTTTGAAGAAGGCATTAAAGGACAACTCGCCCCGGGGGTGCTGGCTGATTTTATCGTCATTTCCGATGATGTTCGCAAGGTCACGGCCCAAGAGTTGCTGTCGCTAAAGGTTTTGCAGACCTATGTGGGCGGGCGGTTGGTGTATGATGCGGATTAGAGGACAGAGGGCTTTGATTTCGGATTTCGGATTTCGGAATGCGGATTTAAAAAAATAGAAACCTGAAATAGATGCAATTTACAGAAGATGGAGGTCAGTCGACCCGTCTTCGCTCTCCGAGCTACGCCGCGGCACACAGAAGACAGAAAAGTAGCGGTTATTTGTTATTCGTTATTGATTACTGGTTGGCATTGTTCGATTTTTGGGTGTAAAGTCGGGTGCCGACCGAATACGGGTGTGTCACGATGATCGGATTTTGGCGGGCACGGTGGCCCGCCCTACGACCTGAAAAATGGGTTCGTTTAGGGAAACTCACGAACTTAAATGTGATCCGCAAAACCGCAGAAGCCGCCAGATGCTGACAAGTGACGAAGTAAGCTGTTCATCCAATCTATTAAAATGACTGAGCGAAGCGATACAATCGTTCGACACTTGTCCGCCGGAGGAGGATTCGTCAATCGAAATTCGACATTCCAAAGGGGTGTTTCCATGAAAAATGTTGCCGACTTAATCGAAGAAGAACGTCTACTCCAACTTACACGAACCCTGGTGGAAATCCCATCGGTCACCGGAAGTGAACATGCGTTAGCAGACTGGACGTTCGACTATTTATCTTCCCTGGGGATGGATGCAGTCAAACGTTTGCCGGTGGAAGATGCCGGCGACACCATCGTCTCGTGGCTGGAAGGAGCACAGGACGGCCCCGGGATGCTGCTGCTGTTTCATCTGGATACCTTCGATGTCTGTGACGGCTGGGACACCGACCCGCTTAAAGCCATCCGTGACGGCAATCGACTATACGGCCTGGGTATCCATGACATGAAGGCCGGCGGCGCCTGCATTCTGGGCGCCCTGGAAGTGATAGTTCAGTCCGGGATGAAATTTGGCGGGCGACTTTACATTGTCGCCACCACGGATGAAGAAAACTGGTCGCGTGGCGCCCATGAAGTCATCAACAGCGGGCTGCTGAAAAACTGCAGCTGCGGATTGAATCCGGAGCCGACGGCGCGCCGCGAGGTCCGGATCGGCCAGCGGGGCCGGCATGTATTTCATCTTACCTTGAAGGGCAAAACCATCCAGGCTTCATATGATCATGACGAGGGCATCAACGCCGTGGTAGATGCGGCCAATCTGGTGACCGCGCTGGATCAGGTCCCGCAAGAGGCACTGGGCGTCAACGAGAAATACAATATCATGGGCAACCTGGCGGTCACCTCGATTCAGGGCGGGTCCACCATGATCCTGATTCCGGAACGGGCGCATGTTTACCTGGACCGCCACACCATCCCCGGGCAAACCGCCGCGACCGAGGCAAAAATGCTGGAAAAGATAATCGAGCAGGCGGACATTAAATCCACCGTGCAGATCGAGTGGGATGACCGTCCCACACCGGCGCCAACCGCCTACCTGGTTGCCGAAGACGCCGCAATAGTCAGGGAGATCGACCGGCAGATTCAGGCCGAATTCAACGAACCCCCGAACTTCGTGATCGGAAGAAGCGTGAATGACGCCTCCCATCTCACCGTCTATGGTGGGATTCCCACACTGCTATACGGTCCCCAGGGGGGCAACACCTGCAAGGCCAATGAATACCTGGAAGTGGACTCGCTGGTGCCCACCACGCGCATATATCTGAATACGGTGTTAAATATGCTGGGCACAGGCTAGGGCGATGTTCTGATTGAAATGAGAGGTTATGCCAATATTTCGTTGATTGGCAATATTTGCATGCCATGACGAATCGTAAGAATGGATATTTTTTCCCGTTCAATACGATATATGATCCGGTAATTTCCGTAAATTAGCTTTCTAAATTGGTTGTTTCTAATTTCTGGGACAATTCTACCGATTTCTGGGGCAGATTTTAACTGCTCAACTTTCGAAAAAACGGTGTTGATCCACTTTTCTGCTGCTGTGGGTTTATCTTGGGCGATATACTCCGAAATTTCAGTAGCCCGATCGATGGCCAAGGGAGACCAGACTATTTTCATTTTAGAACTCTCTTCAGGATTCTGTCCTTTGCATCCTCATGATCAATTCCTTGCCCATTTTCGATCTGGTTTATCGAAATCTGTACATCTGTCAAAAGCTCAAGTTTTTCTTGCATCGCTTCATATTCATGTGCATCTAGCAGCACAGCAACCCCTTTGCCATGTTGGGTAATTATCAATGGTCTTTTTGTATCGTGGACCTGCTTAATGCAATTCGCGATTCCTGTCCGGACCTCAGATAATGATTTGATATCCTGATCAATTTTTATCCTTTGCATTATATACCTCATTTGTAGTCCAAATTTTGTACAGTATAACGTACAAAAAAAATTTTTTGCAAGATCTTTTTTTGGCTTTACATATTTCTAATCAATCGATTTTACTTCCTCAAGTACGAAGGAACTGCGGGTTGCGGCCACTCCCTTCGAGTTGAACACATCCCGCAGTACGACCTGGGAGTAACTCTGCATGTCTCGGGCAACAATTTCGAGCATCAAATCAACTTCGCCCGATACCGCAAATACACTGACGACCTCTTCGATTTTTGCCAGATTGTGTGCAACTAAAAATTATTTGCAAAACGATGTGAAACCCCCTATGAATAGACATCAGGCCTGTCGCATCGATGTAGTGATGTTGAAAAGACAATGAAAAATGTCGGAATCTTGTAATGGGGTGGCGTATGAAACAAACCGAGGATTTTGCAAAGCCTTCCGGATATCGCTGGGTCGTATTCAGCTTGTTGGCCTTCGGCTATTTGTTGGTTTACTTCCACCGGCTCTGCCCGGCGGTGGTGGCTCTGGATATGCAAGCTGACCTAAAGACCAGCGGTGCTTTATTGGGTTTTCTAGCCGCCGCTTATTTTTATCCCTATGCCCTGATGCAGCTTCCATCGGGTCTGCTCTCCGACTCCTGGGGGCCGCGCAAAACGATCACGGTCTTCTTTGCCCTGGCCGGAGCAGCTTCCATTTTATTGGGGATGGTCGGTTCATTGGGTTTGGCAATCCTGGCCCGGATCTTGGTGGGATTGGGCGTGGCCATGCTTTTTGTACCCACTATGAAAGTGATGACCCAGTGGTTCAAAGCGGATGAGTTCGCCCGGATGACCGGAATACTTATGGCGGTGGGTGGACTGGGTGCCTATACAGCCTCCAGGCCTTTAGCCTGGTTAAGTGACATTTTGGGCTGGCGGGGCAGCTTTGTGGCCATCGGGGCCGTAACCTTGATTGTGGCGGCGGCTATCTGGTTTTTGGTGCGTAACACGCCCCAGGACATGGGACTTCCAGCGGTAAACCGACCCGCTGAGGACAGTCCAGGGCAGACCAGGACAACCGGGCTAGCGCAGGGTGTGAAGACAGTGCTTTCCTCAGGTTCGTTCTGGATTCTGTCGTCCTGGTTTTTCTTTTCGTTCTGTATATTTTTCAGCTTTGGGGGGCTTTGGGGAGGGCCGTATCTGATGCACGTCTATGGCCTTAGCAAAGCTGAGGCCGGCAACATCCTTGGAATGCTGGCATTGGCTATGATAATTGGCAGCCCTTTCATGAGCTGGCTGTCGGACAAGGTTTTCCGATCCCGCAAAAAAGTCATCATTTTGGCCTCGTTGATTACCTTGTGCCTCACCATCCCGCTGGCCTTCTTTCCCGGTGCCATGAACCGCCCCGCCCTTTATTTGCTATGTTTCCTCCTGGGGCTGTTCAACAGCGCCATCGTGGTGGTGGCCTTCACTTCGGCCAAGGAGCTTTTCCCGGTGGAGATCGCCGGTACTTCGGTGGGGCTGGCGAACTTTTTCCCTTTCCTGGGAGGAGCGGTGGCACCTCCGATTTTGGGGGCCATTTTGGAGGCCCAGGTGAAATCTGCAGTGGGATACTCTGCGGAAGCATATTCCAAGGCCTTTCTGCTTTATTTTATATTTGCACTGTTGGCATTGGGGGCATCCTGTTTTATCACCGAGACCATGAAAAAAAATTGACCTCTTGAATTTACTGGTGATGGAACATTTTGTTCATGATGCGCCAGTTGCCGTCTACCTTTATCAAGGCAAGGTAGTCCGTAAAAGACTTGCCCAGGTAGAGATCGAAGACTTTGACCTGGGCAATATTGTCCGTGATATCGACAGACACGATTTTCATGTCGTAGGCTTCACCGTTTTTCGAAGGCGCCGGTCTATCTTCAACCTGTTTGAGCCAGGCCTTGAACGGCACGTGGACCAAGTGACCCTCGAAATAACCATGCAAAAAGGCATCCGGATCGAACGCTTTTTCCAGCATTTCGGTATCAGAATGGTACAAGCCGTCGAAATAATATTGCACGGTTTGCGTGATTTTTTCCAGATCAGTGTATTTATCTGACATTGTCTGTTCCTCCTGTTTGGGGTAAAACACGTTTTTAAAAGATGCACCACACCCATTCCACCAAGCCTAATCGAGCGAAAAACGCTCAATTAGGGGTTATTGGTTATTTGTTAATCGTTATTCCGCCCCGGCGGATTCGTAAATAGAATTGGCTGAGAATCTGGTTTTGTATTTCTATTATCAGTGATTAAAAAAAACAGATCTCATTCCTTTCAACCCAATACCGAGTACCCAATCCGGGCAAGCCGGAATTGAAGATTGAAAATTGAAAATTGAATATTTGTTGAATCGCTTCAGGCTTCGCCGTCGGCTACGACCCGACAGGTCGCTCTATCTTTTTTATTTAAATCGATAGCGGTCCTAAGATATTCGATCTGGCTTTGGCATAGATATTCAATCTGGCTATAGCATAAATCATGCGCAAACACGATGTGATTTCAATAAATAGGCACTATACTTTTTCCGAGACCGCGCTGGAAAAAGTGGCCCGGCGGGGCAGCAATGGCGCAGTTTGTAGGTTTTAGGTTTCAGGTATCAGGTTTCGGGTGTCAGAGAACCTATGCGCTAAATCCTGACACCTGAACACTGACACCTGAAACCTTCCGTTTCTTACAACATGTTGTCAGAAAAAAGGCCCTAAGGGCCTAATACCGAATACCCAATACCGAATACCTATCAGTTCACAATCCGCTCTTTAATTTTATCACTGACCTGGTAAAACCAGTAAACAGTCTGGGCCACCACCGGACCAAAGGGCTTGGCGGCATAATCGAGGCCAAAGGGTTCGAACAGCTTATACGATTCATCTGTGCCGGCGATCGCGGCGGCGGCGGCTTCGGCGCCGGCCACGGTGGAGCACATGCCATGGCCGCAAAATCCCTGGCAGTACCAGGAGCCGTCTTTCAGCCTCCCGATCTGCGGCATTTTATGCTTGGTGTAGCCCATGTAGCCGCCCCAGGCCACTTCGGCCTTGATGCCTTTTAACTGGGGGTAGACATGCAAGAGATCCTTGATCATAATCGTTTTGAGCGCTTCCTGGGAGGGATGAAACATGGAAACCCGTCCGCCCCACAACAGGCGGCCGTCGTGCAGTGGGCGGTAGTAGTTGGATGACGTGCGGTTGTCGGAAGCGCCGTGCTTGGCACGAATTGCCGATTGCAGGCGATCCCCCAGGGGCTCGGTCAGCAGAACATAGGTTGCCACCGGAAGGGTCGCATTGGCCAGCCGCATTTTCAAGTTTCCGATATAGGCGCTGCAGCAGTAAACCACCTGGTCGGCAATTACCGTGCCTTTGGGAGTTTTGACATGCCACTGATCGCCGGTCTTTTTGACCTGGCGCACCGGAGACTTTTCATAGATCCGGGCGCCGAGGCCGGCCGCCAGCTTGGCGACGTGGCCCGTATATTTCAACACATTGGCAATTAAACCGCCTTTTTTGAAATAGGCGTCATAGTATCTTTTGGTTGTAAAATACTCTCGAACCTTTTCCCGCGGCCAGAACTCAAAATTATCGCCGAACACCTCATTCATGCGTTCCACGTAGGAACGAACTTTTTCGGTTTCGTTAAACCAGGAAACGTTCAATATGCCCGTATTCGGGTCCAGCAGATCATCTTCGACCCCCTCCATTCGCTTGCGAATGAGTTTCATGGCGGTCTGGGTCAGGCCGTATAACTCCCTGGCGTGGCTTTCGCCGACTTTTTTCACGATATCAAAGGGCGGTCTGGAATACCCGGCCGAAATAAAACCGCCGTTTCTGCCGGATGCCCCCCAGCCGATGCGATTGGCCTCGACCAGGACCGGGTTTTTGACACCACGCTCGGCCAAACCCAGAACCAGGGCCGAGCCGGCCATGCCCCCTCCGATAACGCAAACGGGTGTTTTGACCTCTTCATCCAACTCAGGGTGGGACGGCTCGTTGCTTAAAGTACGGGAATAGTAGCTGTCGATATGCTCATTGTCGTGGTTAACATTTACGTAAGGCCTTGCCAAATTATCACTGACACCATTCATATGCTCCTCCGAGAGTTTGTTATTTTATAGACACTTAGCAACCCCTTATCGGTAATTTGCTGTCGATGTTAATTGTGTTGATGTGCTGTAATGTCTCCAATGAACTAAAATTCAAATTGACTATAATGATCTATAATTGTGGAATTCTATCTTTTTTATCAGCGGAGCGAAGCGACATCCACAAATCTTCAATTTTCAATCTTCAATCTTCATTTCGGGCCTGCCCGATCAGATTATTGAGAACCCTCATAAAATTTTTCAATGGTTTTGATATACTCCGGATCCAAACCGATTTCCCGGGCGCCGATCAACATGCCTTCCACATAGATCTTCGAAGGCGGAAACGGGCCCTGGGGGTCAATGACCTGGTATAGATCCGCCGGATGGATATTGCAGTCCTCGCCTAGTATTAAAAAAGTTCTTCGCTCATAGTCGCCCTTGTACACCCCATCCATTTCGTCTAAAATCTCCATCTCTTTGCGGGGCACCGCGTAAAGCGCCCCATGTACCATCTTGCCGGGGGCCGGCATGGCATTGCTGATGCCGGCTTGCTTTTTTTCGGACCAGAAGCTGAACTGAATCTCGTGATTGAGCAGATACCCTTTCATTGCAAATTTGGCGCTGGGAAGGAAAGTTCTTAAGAATTCGAGCTGTAAATTGGAACCGTAGCCGAAGTGATACATGTCTCAGTCCTCTACATAAATGATGATTTGGAAATACTGCTGAATATTTGCTCTGGATTAAAACCCAACCCGGGCAAGCCGGAATTGAAGATTGAAGATTGAAAATTGAATATTTGTTGAATCGCTTCAGGCTTCGCCTTCGGCTACGACCCGACAGGTCGCTCTATTTTTTTTATTTAAATCGATAGCGGTCCTAAGATATTCAATCTGGCTATGGCATAAATAATGCGCAAACATGATGTGATTTCAACAAATAGGCCTAAATGAAAAGCATATCTATTAGGATGGAGGGAACGTGTCAAGAGATAACCCTGATTTTGGTTTTAGAATTGGGATTTTGAATTTATGGCATTTTTTCATTTCAAACAGATTTTACATACCGATCGGTTTCTAGATATTTGATAACGATAGGGTCGAGTTGAATCACTATCCGAACGGTATGGTTTTGGTAAAGATAATACTATGATATTAAATATTTAACTCAAATATTAAAAGCTAGTAAAATTAACTTGACAAAGCGTAGCGCAATTTGCTTATATAAACGATCGGTATGTTTCTTGGCCGCTATCAGCTTTTGGGGAGAGCAGAGTGGCACACGCCAAAACCAAAAGAGAACAGAGCCTTAAGACCATGGCCCTTATTCTGGAGGCCGCGACCCATCTTTTCGTGGCCCACGGGTACCATGGAACCTCTATATCAACCATTGCAAACGCTGCCGGGCTGACCAAAGGAGCCCTCTACGCCCACTTTGCCAGTAAGGAAGCCCTCCTCCTGGCCTTGATGCTCAAATTCGAAAAAGAGTATCTGGACCAGCTAATCCAGGAAATGAACCGCGGAAAGGGCAGCGCCCGGGACAAGCTCCACCGGTTTTTAACATTTTCAGCCGATTTTGCAGCCAGGAATCGGGACCTCTGCCTTCTGGCCACCATTATCTCGGCCGAGTTCTCCGGGGCGGGAAATGAAGGTCTGGAATCTGAACTCAGGCGCATTTACTCCAAGTACGCGCTTCATCTGCGCCGCCTGGTGGAGGACGGCAAACGTGAAGGGGTCTTTGATGTTGACCTGGACACCCATCATTTAGCCTACATGCTCATCGCCATCCATGATGGGGTTCTTTTATCCTGGCAGCGCAGCAATGAATTTCTGGAGGGACCGGCTTTCGTCAGCACATACAGGCGGCTGCTTTTCAATGGGATAATCCCGGGGAAGCCGACGGAACAAAACCTCAGTTGAGGATTATTGGTAGAAAAGGAATTCGATCGGATTTTATACGTCACTCATGATCAAAATAAAAAATCAGATTCTCAACCATTTCAAATAACGATAAACCAAAGAACAAATAACCTATAGCTGAGCATTTATCGCCTAGTTAGTGCCTATATGCTTGAACTCAATAACATAGAGGTGGTCTACAACGAGGTGATACTGGTGTTGAAAGGCATCTCGATCTCAGTGCCCCGGGGCGGCATCGTGGCGCTCTTAGGCGCCAACGGGGCCGGCAAGACCACCACTCTCAAGGCTGTCAGCGGGATACTCCGTTTGCAAAATGGTGAACTGGAAGGCGGTTCCATTTCGTTGGAGGATCGACCCATCCATGATGAAGATCCGGATAGTATCGTGCGTATGGGCATCTCCATGGTGCCCGAAGGCCGTCGGATATTCTCGGATCTGTCAGTAATGGAAAACCTCATGGTAGGCGCCTTCACCCGGTCTGATCGCAAAGCAGTAAACAGGGACCTGGAGATGGTGCTGAACTACTTCCCGGTACTCAAGCAGCGGACCGGGCAGAGAGCCATTTTCCTCTCCGGTGGAGAGCAGCAGATGGTCGCCGTGGGCCGGGCCCTGATGGCCAGGCCCAAACTGATCATGCTGGACGAACCCTCCCTGGGGCTGGCCCCTCTGGTGGTGAAAGACATATTCAAGATTCTCAGGCAGATCAACCGGGAACAAAGCGTCACCCTTTTACTGGTGGAACAAAACGCCAACCTGGCCCTGAATTTCGCCATCTACGGATATATCATGGAAAACGGCCGCATTGTATTGGACGGACCCTGCGAGGAACTCAAGCAGAATCCCGATGTTCAGGAGTTCTACCTGGGTGTCACCGAAGATCAGAGACGCAAGAGTTACGCTGATGTCAAGCACTACAAGCGACGCAAACGCTGGCTTTCCTGACCGAACGAGGATCGTATGGCACAGCTCGAGATACAAGATGTGACCCTCAACTTCGGCGGCATCACCGCCCTGGTCCTGGTCAACTTCAAAGTGCAAAAGGGACATATCCACGCGCTCATCGGCCCCAACGGCGCGGGCAAGACTTCTTTGTTCAACATTATCAGCGGAATCTATCGCCCCAGCGAAGGACAGGTGGTCTTCGAGGACCATGTCCTGAATGCAATGAAACCCCACCGGATAGCCGCCCTGGGGGTTGCCCGCACTTTCCAAAACATAGAGCTCTTCCAACAAATGACGGTTATCGAAAACCTCATGCTGGGCCGTCATCTGCATATGAAAACGGGCCTGTTTAGCGGGGCCTTGTTTTACGGGCGGGCCCTGGGGGAAGAGCAGGACAATCGCCTGAGGGTCGAAGAAATCATCGATTTTTTGGAGATAGAGAAACACCGCAAGCAACCGGTAGGTTCATTGCCCTACGGGATTCAAAAGCGAGTGGAGTTGGGCCGGGCCCTGGCGAACGACCCTAAACTTCTGCTGCTGGACGAACCGGTTGCCGGCATGAATGTGGAAGAGACCGAAGACATTGCCCGCTTCGTGCTGGACATAAAAGAGGAGTTGGATGTCACCATCTTCATGGTGGAGCACGATATGGGTGTGGTCATGGACATTGCCGACCAGGTGACGGTGCTGGACTTCGGTCAGATGATCGCCGACGGACCGCCGGAAAAGGTTCAGGCCGATCCCCGCGTGATCGAATCCTACCTTGGGGAGGGCGATTGATGCCGGATATAAGCAAAACAGATACCACCGGCCAGACCATGCCCAAGCTGCTCAAGGAAAATGACTTGCGTTATGCGGACCGCGTTGCACTGCGGGAAAAGGATTTGGGCATCTGGCAACGCACGACCTGGCGCGGCTACTGGGAACATGTGCGTGATTTCGCCCTTGGCTTGAGGGAACTGGGCCTCACTGAGCCGGGCGAAAAAGTTTCCATCCTGGGCGACAACTGCCCCGAATGGCTTTACGCCGATCTCGCCGCCCAGTCCTGCCGGGCAGTGGCAGTGGGGGTCTATCCCACAAATGTGGCCGAACAGTGCTGGTATGTGATGGACAACTCGGAGTCATCCTTTGTGGTCTGCAAAGACCAGGAGCAGGTTGACAAAGTACTGGAAGTCGGGGACCGGCTCCCGCTGCTCAAGCGGATCATCGCCATCGACATGAAGGGACTGCGCCACTACGATGATAGCCGCATCATCAGTTTTGATGATGTGGAGCGCTTGGGCCGGCGGCTTCACGAAAGGCAGCCGGAGCTGTTCGACACCCTGGTAGCGGCCACCGAGCCGGACGACGTGGGGGTGATGGTCTACACTTCCGGGACCACCGGCGTGCCGAAGGGGGCCATGATCACCCACGGCAACATGATCGCTATGATCCAGGGGCTGTCCACGGTCGTGAAGTTCAGCCAGAAGGATTCTTTCGTTTCCGCCCTGCCGCTTTGCCATATCGCCGAACGCAGCTTCTCCATGATCTACCCCATGTGGGCCGGATGCTCGGTGAACTTCGCCGAGAGCGTGGCCACCTTGCAGGAAGATCTGCGTGAAATCTCCCCTTCAGCGTTTTTGTCTGTGCCCCGCATTTGGGAAAAGATGCACTCGAACATTTGCATCAAGATCAAGGACGCCTTGTTTGTCAAACGTTGGGTTTATAATACCATGATGCCGGTGGGGCAGAAAATCGCCGCCTGTCGCCTGCGCGGTCAACCAGTGCCGGTCTGGCTCAAGCTCCTTAATGGGCTGGGCTACCTGCTTTTATTCAGGGCTTTGAAGAACTCCCTGGGACTGTTGAACGGCCGTATTTTTGTCAGCGGCGCGGCCCCGCTCTCCGACGAACTCCTGGAATTCTACCATGCCATCGGGATTCCGGTGCGGGAGTGCTTCGGCATGACCGAATGCGCTGGAATCAGCGTCATTCCAGACGACGACAGCATCCGGATCGGCCAAGTCGGCAAACCCATCCCGGGGGTGTTGATGAAGCTGGCCGGGGACGGCGAGATCATGCTCAAAGGCGATTCGGTGTTCAAAGGCTACTACCGTTTGCCCGAACAAACCACCGAGGCCTTTACCGAGGACGGCTGGCTGCTGACCGGCGATGTGGGCGAGATCAGCCCGGAAGGCCAGCTAAAGATCGTAGACCGCAAAAAGGACTTGATTATTAACGCCTACGGCAAGAACATTGCACCTAGCGAGATTGAGAACAAGGTCAAGTTCAGCCCGTTTATAAAGGAAGCCATCATCATTGGCGACGGCCGCAAGTACCTGTCGGCCCTGATTCAACTGGAATTGGACAATGTTTCCGACTGGGCCCAGGAAAACTCTATCGCCTATACTACCTATAAAAGCCTGGCTGAGAATGCCGCGGTGAATGAACTCATAGATGTCGAGATTGCCCGGGTCAACGAATCCCTGGCTCGGGTGGAAAAGATACGCAGGTTCACAATCTTGAACAAGGAGCTGGATCAGGATGACGAGGAGGTCACCGCCACCATGAAGGTGCGCCGGTCAACCATCGAGAAGAAGTTTGGGGAGTTGATAGCGGCTATGTACTAGTAAAGCGTCTCGTAAATGTTGTTCTTGGTTTTGGCAATATGATTTTCTCATATTTAGGCTTGTATTTAACCCAGTATGTGGTATGATTCTATGAAAAAGCAATTCAAAAATAGCTTTTATACT
>Ga0209786_1000268_pt1 | contig 21144 bp, 19 predicted proteins | sample WorMetilvaeELBA2_FD_187405 | JGI IMG/M metagenome (GOLD analysis project Ga0209786, IMG submission 187405) | Marine gutless worms symbiont microbial communities from Max Planck institute for Marine Microbiology, Germany - Olavius ilvae ELBA.2... ...
TCAAGGTGATACCCAAGGTTTTGGTATTAGAAATAGCACAATGAGAAAAACAATGGATAAAAATACCGGTCAAGTATCCCGAATTCTTAAACGTCTTCGAACACATGGCATAATTAAAAAGGCACCAAAAAGTTATAAATACTATTTGACTTCACTTGGACGTCAAATAACCGCGACTTCGTTAAAACTCAAAGAAATGTATGTTATCCCGGTTTTACGTGGTCAACTAGTTAATTCTTAATTATTTTGCGCTTTTTGCGCAAAATATTATTTGTAACTAAATCCCTAAATCCCTCAATCCCCCAATCCCCCAATCCCTCAATCCCCCAATCCTTTGCGTCGTAGATAATTTCTCCATTCGCAATGGTCATTTCAACCTGGATGCGCTCGCCCCATTTTTCAGCCGGCATTGTTGAAAATGGCCGGGATAAAACCACGAGATCGGCGTCCCGGCCCTCCTCGATCGTCCCGAACCGGGTCTCCTGGCCGAGGGCGTAGGCCCCGTTGACCGTGTACATGGCCACCGCCTGATCCGGTGTCAAAGCTTCGGCGGACGTCATCTCAGCCCCGGTTTCGGTTTTTCTGACAATCGAGGCGGCCATACCTTTGATGGCGGAGAGATCGAAAATGGGCGCATCGGCCGATCCCGTAACCTTGATCCCGGCATCCATCAGGGAGCGATAAGGACAGAATTGAGGTAGCCTGTCGGCGCCATAGGAGCGAATAACGCCGTCGCCCAGTTCCACCAGAGCGTGCGGCTGCACGGCAACTGGGATACCAAGCTCGGCAATCCGCCGAATTAACTCCGGTCGCTGCACCGATCCGTGCTCCAGGCGATGTCTTTTAAAATTGCCTTTTTGCGGATCGATGACCCGGGTAAAGGCGTCGACAACCTGCTCGACGGCCCGGTCCCCGATGGCATGAATGGCGATCTGGTAACCGTTTTCATCCAAATGCGCCACCATCTGGTCCAGGTCGTCCTGACTGTAATATAAAATCCCGTAATTGTCTGTTCCGATGTAGGGCTCTTTGATCGCTGCGGTTTGCCCCCCGATGGCACCATCGGCAATGATTTTGGCCGGCCCGATGATGGTTTTGCCGCTGCCGAAGCCCGTTGACATGCCACAGGCCAACAGCCGTTCAACAGCCTCGGCATCGGGGAAGATGAAAACTTTTTGACCAATTGCATTCCCTTGATCGGCCTTGATATATAGATCCAAATCCACGGGTGAAACCAGGGGATCGCATAGCGTCGTATAGCCGTATGATGCGAACAGGGCAGAGCCCTTCTGGATCAGGGCCATTCGTTCTTGCGCGCTCTTGGCCATGAAATCGGCTTGGATGGAAGGAAAAGAAATCGGCATCATCGCATTCTCATGCAGCGTCCCGCTGGCTTTCCCATGGCTGTCTCTGGGAATTTCCTCCGGATTCCCGGCATCGCTTCCCGTGGCTACCAGCGGAATATTGAAACTCTCGAGGGCCAGGCTGTTGACCGCCCCGCTGTGCAGGGAAGAGTGCAGAATCGAAAGGGGATTATGGGGTGACAGCTCATCGAGTTCTTCAAGGGTGGGAAAGCGTTTTTCTTTGAATTTGAAATCGGACATTCCGCGGCATTTAATCCATTGGTCCTTTTCAGGGGTGCCGATCAACCCTTTGAGCCGGTGCAGGTAATCCGCGATAGGTTCATTGACCCGGGTCCGGCACTCAATAACATCCTGTATTTGACAGGTCATCATAAAGTGATCATGGGCGGCGACAAACCCGGGATACACGGCCCGGCCGTTCAAGTCGATAACGCGTTTGGCAGGAATGGATTCCAACCGGGATCCGGAGCCTAACAGTTCGATCCTGCCGTTTTTAATTATCAGGGTGTTGATCTCTTTAGCATGTCCGTGTAAAGCGCCATTTATTAAGGTTAGATCAGCCGGTATATTTTGATTCATCATGGGCACTCCTTTGCTGTTTTTCTCATCCCAACCACTAACCAAGTATAAAAATTAAGTCAAGCAATCTCACGGTAGACGCAAAAAGTGATTCGATAACTGGCGATAACGGATCAACGGCATGCTGAATGCGATTTTCAGGCCCTGGTATAGGTCGATATTAATAGTTATTTCAGCATAATAATTGTTGGCATCCAACCTGACGCCGCCAATGTTCGGCGAACGGATATCTCTTGACAAGCACCCGAAACCTAGGTTAAAGGCAATACGGTCAGACAACCCTGAGAAGGTACGCCAAATATGGATTTGACAAACAGCGAACGGATCCTTGAAGTCAAAGATCTGAGGACCTACTTCTATACCAGAGAAGGTGTGGTTAAGGCGGTGGACGGGCTCTCCTATCATGTTGACAAGGGCGAGTGTGTTGGACTTGTTGGTGAAAGCGCCTGCGGTAAGAGCGTGAGTTCTATGTCGATATTGCGTCTTATTCCCTATCCGCCCGGGATCATCGTCGGCGGGCAGATCCTGTTCAAGGGCGAGGACCTCCTGCAGGCCAGCGAGGATCGGATGCGTGAGATCCGGGGCAATCAGATCGCCATGGTCTTTCAGGAACCGACGACCTCCCTGAATCCGGTACTCACCGTCGGCCGCCAAATCTCCGAATCTCTGGAATTGCATCGCAAGATGGATAAAGAAGCGGCCCAGGCGGAAAGCAGCAAGCTCCTGAAGCTGGTAGGCATCCCGGACCCCGACAAACGCATCATGGACCACCCCCACCAGTTCAGCGGGGGCATGCAGCAGCGTATCATGATCGCCATGGCCCTGAGCTGCAATCCTGAGCTGCTGATAGCAGATGAACCCACGACCTCGCTGGATGTTACCGTGCAGGCGCAGCTGCTGGAAATACTCGCCAATTTAAGGTCGGAATACGGCACTTCCGTGATTATCATCACCCACAATCTGGGCGTGGTCGCCCGTTACGTGGACCGGGTCAATGTGATGTACGCGGGCAACCTGGTGGAAACGGCCCCGACCGATACGATTTATGCCGAACCCAAGCATCCCTATACGCTGGGTCTACTGGCATCGGTGCCACGCCTGGACAGCCCCCGCAAAGAAACCCTGCGGGTCATCAAGGGGCTGCCGCCGAATATGGCGCAGCTGCCCAAGGGCTGTCCCTTCGCCCCCCGTTGCGACTATGCCATGGATCAATGCCGGGAAGAAAAACCGCCCCTGGAAGAAGTGGGTAAAGACCATTATCGCACCTGCTTTTATGATGCCGACAAACTGAAGCGCTAGCCGTTGTCGGATTTACCGACGGCCGAAATTGTGAAGAAAAGGTCGAAATGGAAGCAATGGAGAACAATCATCTGATCGACGTCGAACGGCTGGTCATGTATTTTCCCATTACCGCCGGGGTGATCAAGCGTAAAACGGCCGATGTCAAAGCGGTCGATGATATCAGTTTTTATATCAAGAAGGGTGAGACGTTGGGATTGGTCGGCGAGAGCGGCTGCGGCAAGACGACGACGGGCCATTGTATTCTCCAGCTCAACAAGGTTACCTCCGGCAGGGTCTTATTTGAAGGCCGGGACCTGGTTCAGATGAAGGGCGAAGAGCTCAGGAAAATGCGCCGCAACATGCAGTTGATATTCCAGGATCCCTTTGCCTCTCTCGACCCGCGCATGACCGCCGGCGATATCGTCGGGGAACCACTTTTGGTTCATCAGCTCGCCGCGGGCAGCCAATACAAGGAGCAGGTCGATGAGTTGTTGAGCATGGTGGAGCTTGAGCCTTATATGGCCGGCCGCTATCCACACGAGTTCAGCGGCGGTCAGCGACAGCGCATCGGCATCGCCCGGGCCCTGGCGGTCAGACCCGCTTTCATTGTCTGCGATGAGCCTGTTTCAGCCCTGGACGTTTCCATTCAGGCCCAGATCATCACGCTGCTGATGCGGCTGCGCGAAGAGCTTAATTTGACCTATCTGTTTATCGCGCACGACCTTTCGGTTGTCCGCAATATCAGTGACCGGGTGGCCGTGATGTATCTGGGGAAAATTGTGGAGATCACAACGAGTGATGAGCTCTATACCAATCCCCTCCACCCATATACGATATCCCTGCTTTCCGCAGTGCCGATACCGGACCCGGTTGTCGATCGAACCCGGGAAAGGATTGTGTTAACCGGTGATGTGCCAAGCCCGATCAATCCTCCCAGCGGTTGTCCCTTCCATCCCAGATGCTATAAAGCAATCGATATCTGCAGTGAGCGGGTACCGGAGCTGAGAAATTTTGGCGGTGAGCACTGGGCATCCTGTCATCTGGCATAATCCGTCGCGAAGTGTGCTCAGGAATCGGGATTCCATATTTGCCTATATGAACTATACTGGAGGTTTCAGGTGTCAGTGTTCAGGTGTCAGGATATAGCACCTTAACTCCCTTACATCGGAAACCTTTTATGACATTAAGTTTCTTTTAAAAAACGACTAAACGCTCGCGGCCAGCGGTTGACCTTGTATGAAACATTCTTTTAGACAGGATAACAGGATTAACGGGATTGTTATTTGCTTAGTCGGCCACTATCCTGTTGATCCAGTTAATCCTGTCAGAAAATTATATAGACAGAGTACATTATTCGATGTTCGACGTTCATAAGTTTCTTTCTCGATTTGACCGGCCGTTTGTTTGGCCGGCGGCTGGGCTGACACCTGAAACCTGACACCTGAAACCATGAACCGATTTGATCTATGGCTGAGCCGATCATCTCTGACCTGGCCCAAAAGACCAGTTGTTCAATGTTAGAACAAAGATGAACCTCCGTACCTCCGCAGTCATGGCAGGGATATTGCTGGCCCTGGGAACGCTATTTCTTATCTCCCGACGCCCGCCCGAACCGGAACCCCGGTCCGAGCCGCGCACGTTCATATGGTCGGTTGAGATCGAGAGCCTCAACCGTCTGGCCATCAGTCTGCCGCCGGTAGGTCGGCACGAAGCATGGGTTAAGCGCGCAGACCGCTACTGGTACTTCGATCAGCCCGACGGGCCCAAGGTGGACATGCAGCGTTGGGGCGGCGGCATACCGCTTCTGCTCAGCGGACCGGGTGCCGAAAGGCTCATTGCCGCCGCGGCGACCGACAAACAGCTTGTGAGCTATGGGCTCAAAGAGCCGCGCATGAAGATCGAGCTGACCCTGAAAAATGAGGATACTATTTTGGTCGACATCGGGGACCGGACCCTCGACGGACAAACTTATTATATAAAAAAACGGGATTCCCAGGCGGTTTACACCGTGGATCACACCTGGTACGAGGTGCTGGAGCGGCTTGTGCGGGAACCGCCCTATCCCGCGACAGCCAAGCATTAGATTTTGAAACGATGGCCGCATGGAACGCTAACCATAATCGGAAAGGGGCACCGAAGTATTGAATCGTTCGAAACGCAGGGATAAGAAAGCGTCAGGTACCAACAAAAACCGTAAAACGATCATGCTTGTCGTCGCGGTGGTCCTGGTGATCGGTCTCATTGCCGGATTCGCCATTTATCGGAACCGGATGGCTCCCTTTCGCACCACGGTTTTGGAAGTGAACAGCACTACGATCAGTATGGATTACTTTCTGAAGCGGGTCGCCACGTCCAAAGAACCTTCACTGACCACGCTGCAGATCCTCACGAAAGAAGAGATCATCAAACAGTCGGTCACCAAGCCCCCCTATAACATCACCGTAACCGATCAGGATGTAGACCGGTATGCCAGGGAAGCCGCCAGGGGCAAAAACAAGACCATCACGGAAGGTGAGTTCCAGGAGTGGTATCGCCAAAAGCTTAACGAAAGCCGGTTTTCAGACGCTGAATTCAGAGATCTTCTGCGCACGAGGCTTTTGGGTTTGCGGATGCGCGAGTATTTAGCGGGCCGGGTTCCGACCATCGCCGAACAGGTATTTGTCAATATGTTTCCGGTAGAAAATTTAGCGGCCGGCACCGAAGTCAAGCAGAAGCACGAGGTCGGCCGGAGCTTCAGCACGCTGGCCCGCGAGTATTCCGTTGACCCAAAACTAAAAGACAACGGCGGTGTCGTGGGTTGGATTCCCCGCGGGGTGCTTGATCCCGGTTTCGACAAAGTTGCGTTTGAGCTGGCTGTCGGCCGGATCAGCGATCCCATGTATATCGACAAACACACCGTCGTTGTCGTTATGGTGTCCGACAAGGTAGCCGCCCGGGAAATCGATGAGCAAATGCTGCAGGTCATAAAATCCAAGGTTCTGGACAACTGGCTGAAAACGGAGAGGCAGTATCACAAAGTGAAATTTCGCGGCTTTAAGAACGGTTATGATACGGAGACCGATGCCTGGGTGCAGTGGCAGCTGCAGCGAATGAAGCGGTAACCCATGATACGAATCCAGAATGTCACCAAATACTACGGAGCTCGCCTGGCAGTTGATGATATCAGCTTCAACATCAAAAAAGGCGAAACCGTTGGTTTTCTCGGTCCCAACGGCGCCGGCAAAACGACCACCATGCGCATGCTGACCGGTTTTCTCATGCCCACCCGGGGCGATGTCTGGATCGCAGATTACAATATGGCGACCCAATCACAGGACGGCCGGCGGCTCATCGGCTACCTCCCGGAAGTCGCCCCCCTGTATACCGATATGACAACGCGCGCTTATCTCACCTATGCCGCGCGACTCAAGGGTTTGAACAAGCCCAGGGCCAGAAGCCGCGTTGACGAAGTCGTGGAGCAATGCGGCCTGGAAAAGTACTTCAGTGTTGCGCTTGGCAAGCTCTCCAAGGGATTCAAGCAACGGGTCGGGTTGGCCCAGGCGATTATTCATGATCCGCAGGTTTTGATACTGGATGAGCCGACCATCGGCATCGATCCCATTCAGGTATCACAAACCCGGCAGCTCATCCGCCGATTGGGCCGGGACCGCACCATCCTGCTCTCAACCCACATCCTGCCGGAGGTAAGCATGATTTGTGAACGGGTCATTATCATTGATGAGGGCAAAGTTGTGGCCCGGGACCGCATTGAAAACCTCTCCGCCATTCTCCGGGGGAGCAGCCGCATCCATCTCAAAATACAGGGCCCGGCTGGGAAGATAACAGAACGCCTCGGGCAAATAGACAGCATTCAATCCGTTACTTATAACTCGCCCTTCCACATAGTATCGTTTGCGGCAGACCGCGAACCGCATAGCGATATAATGAAGGCCATGGTGCAGGGCGGCTGGACCCTTTTGTCCATGGAGTCGGCCGAAATGAGCTTAGAAGACATCTTTCTTCGGCTCACTACCCGGGAGGAGACGGCCAGTTGAGAAACATCGGGATTATTACCGGCAAGGAATTGTCTACCTTTCTGACCTCGCCCATGGCTTATATCGTCACGGCGATTTTCCTGGCGCTTTCCGGCACTTTTTTTGCCACCTATCTTGCCGACACCAACTACACGGACACCAGCATCCGGGGATTTTTAAACGCCGCCCAGATTCTGATTATTTTTTTCGCTGCGGTTCTCACCATGCGTTTGGTAGCGGAGGAAAGGAAACTGGGCACCTGGGAGTTCCTGCTCACCGCTCCGGTGGGGGATAGCGAGATCATACTGGGCAAGTTTATCGGCAGCCTGGTGATACTGACCGGTATGCTGGTATTGACATTGTACTACCCGATTCTCCTGCTGGTGCTCGGGGATCCGGACCTGGGCCCCATCGGTACGAGTTACCTCGGGCTGTTTCTATTGGGCAGCGCCTGTCTGTCGATTGGAATTTTTACTTCCTCGCTGACCTCGAACCAGATCGTGGCGGCCGTGGCGGCCGGCGGCATAATGATCGCCCTCTGGTTTTTGGGCCTCGTGGCCGACATTGCACCGGGTGCATTCGGTGAAGTACTCGCCTACCTGTCGTTGTCTTACCATTTTCCCGATTTTATGAGAGGAATCATAGATACCAAGGCTGTCGTCTACTACCTCAGTGTCACGGCCCTGTTTCTCTATCTGGCGATCGGATCGATTGAATCCGGCAGGTGGCGCTAAATGCAGACATTGATTTTGGCAATACTCGGCCTGGCCGCCCAGTTCGCAGGATTTATCTTCGGGCTCATCATGCCCGGCCTGCGCTATTATGCCTGGGGCATTCTGGCGCTGGGATCAGCGCTTTTGGCGGCAGCCGTCGTCCTTGAATTCAAGCGAGTCAGAGGAGCCCTCACCAGTCGGCGAGGCCGGTTCGGCCTTAGCACCATCGTCAAGGTATCGCTGTTTGGCGGCATCATCCTAATCACCAACGCCATCAGCGTCGGCACCTACCACCGCTTCGACTTCACTGGACTGGCCCAATTCACCCTGACTTCCCAGACAAAAGAAATATTGGCCGAGCTCAACCAGCCGGTGGAGATCCTGAACTTCTACAGCCCATCCGTTCCGGTCACGATCCGCAGCTATGCTAAAAATCTGACCACCGAGTACCGCAACCAAACCGATCAGCTGACGGTCAGAAACATCGATCCGGATTTGCATCCCGACCAGGCCCGTCGATACCAGGTCGATCAGGCCGGCGCCTTGTACGGCGTGACGGTCTTCGTTGGCCGGCAAGGCCAGCGCCAGGTATTGGGACCCCGGATCGCCGCCGAGGCGGAGCATGCCTTCACCAGTGCCATCCTGGAAGTCACCGGGACCCGTCAGAGAAAGGTGTACTTTTTGACCGGGCACGGGGAGCACAGCATTCACTCGGACTATGACAGCGTGCGCAGCGGTTTGCGGGACAACCTGTTCCAGGTCGACCAGCTCGATCTTAAGAACTCCAACGCTGTCCCGGCGGATGCCGCGGTAGTCATCCTGGCCGGTCCCCAACAGCCCTTGAGCAAGGACGAGCAACAGGTCCTGCAGGACTATCTGACCAATGACGGCCGCTTGTTGATTCTTTGGAACCCCGATCCGCCGCAATGGCTCAGGCAGTTTCTGGCAAGCTGGTGGTTGGATATCGCCGACGGCACGGTGGTTGATTCTGCTTCGCACGTTTCACCCAATCCGCACACCCTCCTGATACCCGGGGATCGCAACAGTTTTAAGCTGCCCGAAATCTATTTCCCGGGAGCGGCCCCTGTATTTCCCGGGGGAGCGATACCGGATGGCGCGGTAATCCTGCCCCTGGTCTGGACCAGCGCCGAGAGCTGGATCGAGAAGGAATTCAGTTTGGCTGGAAAACCGGTGTTCAACGAAAAGGTGGACAGAAAAGGTCCCTTGCCGATTGGCGTACTGGTATCCACAACTCCCGTCGACAATCCTACCGGCCCGGAGGGAGCGCGGCTGGTGCTGATTGGTGACTCCGACTTTACCACCAACCGGCATTTTCGCAACGGCAACAACGGCGACCTGTTTCTCACAGCGGTTAACTGGCTGACCGCCGGCGGCGAAATAATTACCGTCGACCGCAAAGCGCTCGTTACCCGCCGGCTGCTGCTGAATCCGGAGCAAGCCCGCTTTCTGCACATATCGAGCATGGGACTGCTGCCCTTGATCCTGCTGCTGGCGGGCGTGTATGTTTGGTGGCGGCGAAGATAGGAGGAACAGCGAACCGCAGAACAGCAGAATGTCGAATGTCGAATGCCGAAGGATTGAATCGCTTCGCTCACTCTATTTTAAACAGACAGAATATCTTACTTCGGAGCTCGATGCCTGTAAACCTTAGGTGAATTCATTATTCGATATCCGCTTTTTAAAGGCTCTTGCGCCGAAAGCCAATCCCTAATTAACAGAAACCCAATGGCTGGCGTGGGTACCCTACAGGTTTACTTAATTGAGGTGTCGAGAAGTTTTTCGAGTCTAATCCCGATTGAAGCGGAGTGGATGATCCCCACCGTAAGCGGATGCTGTCTGAGACCATTAGGGATCGTTTTGAATGAACAGCTTTAGACCGCAGCAATCAGTTAACGATAGGTCTCGGAATCGAGCATAATATTTTGATATCGTATGTATACTGTTCATTCATTACGAACCCTTATGGTCGAGTTCAGGCGCTTGCGGTGGGGATTATCCACGGAAGCGGGTAGAGACAAAGATCTCCTCGACCGCCCCCTTTATTTAGGCAATCTCGCAAAAAAAGGGGGCCCAGACCTTAATCTGAGCCCCCTCCCCCCTATCTATAAGACTTAAGCATTGGCCGGCATTCCGGCCGCCGGCTTAATATCCCATCTTCTTTTTCAGTTTCTGGTCAATCCAGGCCTTGGACAGCAGCGGCTGGAAGTCGTTGTCGGCCACGGCAAACTCGCCGTAATAATTCTTGACCCACGGCCACCAGTAGACGGCTTCCATCCTGGGATCGGTTTTTATGTTAATGTTCTCTTCAGTAAGAAACAGACTGAGTTCCTTGATCATGGCCTGCCGCTTGGGTACGTCGACGGTTTTCTTCAATATGGCCATTTGCTTATCCCACCAGGGGTTGGAATAGGCATTCACGTTCCAGTGATGGGTGGTTTCCCGGCCCAGAAGGATCTCGGAAGGATTGCCGTGTGAGCCGGCCCGCAGAAAACTGCCGTGGTATTTGACGGGACGCGAGCGGTAGTAGCCATCGAGGGTAACCGGATCCTTGGTGACGATGTTAACCTCGACCCCAACCTTGGCCCACATGTCTTTGAGCAGGGAGGCCCGGTCCACATCATCGGCCGCGGTGCTGCTGTATACATCGACCTTAAAGCCGTTGGGATAACCGGCTGAGGCCAGCATTTCCTTGGCTCGGTCCGGATGATACTCGTACAGTTGCTTCATGGCTTCGGGCAGCTCGTCCCAGGTGTAACGCAAGGCTTTGGGATGCCCCAGCCAGATCGGGTAAAAGTAAGTCGGCAGCTCCCCCTGGTCCTGCATGGCCGCAAAGGCCTTGCGATCGGTGGCCATGGCCATGGCATGACGAACCTTTTTGTTGTCGAAAGGCGGCTCGTCAACCCTCATTTCAACGCCGAATGAATAAACCCCGACAAACTTGTGGCTCTTCAGCTCCGGCGCGGATTTGTCCAGATCCTTCCAGTAGGGTGAATTCGGATTCCAAAAGTAATCCACCTTGCCGGTGCGCAGGGCGGCGATCTGGGTCGAGACATCGGGAATGATGGGCCACAGCATCCGGTCGATAAAGGGCACGTCATCATAGACCACACCATCGATGGTTGTCGTATCCCACCAGATGGGGTTTTTGACGTAGCTCATGTGAGAGCCGGAAACATATTCTTCGATCATCCAGGGCCCGGTACTGACCTGATTTTCCCACTTGGAGGCCCCGGCCTCATAGGTTTCACGGGCAATGTGGGCGGCCCGGTCTTCATAGCCGAGGTAGAACATCCAGGTCAGATCGTAGTGATCGAATGTCATTTTGACCTTATATTTATCGATCACTTTTACGTCTGCGATATAGCCCCGGGCCAGTTTTCCCGGTGGGGAGTTCAGGTAGTAATTCAGGGAAAAAGCGGTGTCTTCGGCCGTATATTCCCTGGGTTTCATACCGATCTTTTCATTGCCGGTAAACATGACCCCCGGCCGGATGTGCCAGATGATATGTTCGGAAGTGACTTCCCACTTTTCTATCAAATTTCCCCGGACGTATTGCTCGGGTAAAAAGGCCAGGCACTCGAACTTGTATTCATTGCTTCCGCGGGGCCCATACTTCTCGAAGTCCCCCAAAAATGGCCTGTCCGCAATGGTGCCGAGCCAAATTGTCGAGGTCCAAAAACCGTCGGCCACATCGGCGCTGGCCGGATCGGCCGCGCTGACGAACCGGTGAAGGACCGTGAGCGTCCCGCCATATTGCGGCTTCTCGGCGGCCATCGCCCAGGAAGCCACGAGCAGGAAGCCCAAAACTAACCAAACCGTTTTCTTTTGCATTTTAAATCCCCCTTTTTTAATTGGTTGGCGAAACTTTCGAAAACCGGGCGAGTCTTTTGGCATAACCCTTGGCCTTGATGCCATAGCGACCGGCACCGCCCCGCAACTTCGGGTCCAGCAAATCCCGCAGGGCATCTCCAAACATGTTAATACCATAGACCACGGTCGACAAGGCCAAACCGGGCCATATCACCATCCACGGTGCCCTCATCATGTACTGCCGGGCTGAGCCGCTGAGCATGCCGCCCCAGGTTGGTGTCGGAGGCGGTATGCCGAAACCCAGAAAGCTCAGGGCCGCTTCAGTTATGATAATGTCCGGTACCCGGGTTGTAAACAGGATTATGGTGGGCGCCATCAGATTCGGCAGAATGTGCCGGAGCAAAATCCTGTTCGTGGAACAGCCGATCGCGACCCCGGCCTGGATATAAACATTCTCCTTCAAGCTCATGACGGCCCCTCTGATTATCCGGGAACCGCTGAACCCCCATCTCAGGGATAGGACAATGATGATCTGCCACACCCCGATTCCGATCACACTCATTAGTACCATCAGCAGGATGAGCCCCGGAAAGCACATCCAGGCATCGACGATCCGCTGCATGATCAAATCGAATTTACCGCCGTAATATCCGGAGAGAATACCGATAATCAAGGAAAGCAGTGTGGCGCCGGCCGACGCGGTCAATCCGATGATCACCGAAACCCGCGCTCCGTAAATGACCCGGCTCAGGATATCCCGCCCCAGGTTGTCGGTGCCCAACCAGTGAATTTTCGACGGGGGCGCCAGAAAATGCCCGGTATGGGTTTCATTCATGCCGTAGGGGGCGATGAAATCGGCAAAAATGCCGGTGAATAGCAGAATCAGGGTGATTACGCCGCCGACCGTACCCAGCGGTTTTTCCTTCACCAGTCTGATAAGCAAATTAACCAGAAAAGAGTGTTCTTTTTTCTCAGCTACTGTCTCGGATGATGGGTCGGACACACCATTGCTCCTTACTACACACATTATAGGCGCTTATCGACATCACATAGACAATTTGTTGTCGATGTTACTTTGCGCGTTGAAATTTCAGAGGTGTCAGGTGTCAGGTGTCAGGATCCAGCTCCTCGATTCCCTGACACCCGAAACCTGACACCTGAAACCCAAATAGTAGAAACTGCGTCTTGGCTACCCCCAGGGAACACATTTACCGAACGCAGGCTCGGGAACAGAATGATTTCATTTACGAATAACGAACCCGGGGATCCAAATAAGCATAGGTCAGATCAACGATTAGGTTGATCAGCATCAACACGATTGCATAGACGAACATGATTCCGCTGACAAGTGTATAATCCCTTCTGAGGCAGGCACTGATTATCAGACGCCCCATGCCGGGCAGGGAAAATATCTGCTCGATAATCACCGTCCCGCCGATCAGAACGGGCAGCTGCAGCCCGACGATGGAGATCACCGGAATCATTGCATTCTTCAGGGCGTGGCGGCTGGCAACCACTCGCTCTCTGAGCCCCTTGGCCCAGGCGGTCCGGATATAATCCTGCCGCATCACCTCCAGCATCGTGGTGCGGGTCATGCGCATGGTTATCCCCGACAAGGCCATGCCCAGGATGATCGATGGGACCATCACCATTTTCAGGTTGCCGACAGGGTCGTCGGAAAACCGGATAAACATGAGAGGCGGCATATAATCCCACAATATGACCGGGAGAAGAATTGCCATGGTTGCCACCCAGAAGCTGGGGATGGAGATCAGCAAAATGGCAAAACTGCGCCCGATGTAGTCTCCCCAGGTGTCCTGCCGTATGGCCGAAAATATACCGATGGGCACGGCAATCAGCTGGGCGACAATCAAGCCGATGATGCTGATTTCAAGAGTGATTGGCCAGTATTTACCCAGCAATTCGAGTACGGGCCGCTTTTGCCAGAGGGAGACCCCCAGGTTGCCCTGTAAAACACCGCTGAATTTGCCATCCACCTGGGGGGCAAATCCCATCCAGCGCGCCCATTGGTGCGGCAGCGAGACATCCAGCCCCATCGAGTGCTCAAGCGCCGCCCGATCAAGATCGACATCGGCGCCGGCACCGGCCAGCATGGCGTCAATGGCGCTTCCCGGAACCAGGCGTATCAGAATGGCAATGACGAAGCTGACCAGGATAACATTGGGAATGATTAGCAATAATCTTCTAATTATATAAGCACGCATAGGGTTTCTTTCTATTGCTCATGGAGCACACAACAGCATTATGTTCTTATCCAAAATGATGTCGTATAAATTCCAAATCTTAAATCCCAAGTTTGTTATTTGTTTTTTGGAGCTTGGAATTTTTTATATTCAATAACTCAACTATAGCTTAGCTATCCAATTTCACTTTCTCAGCATATTTATATGAAGCAACACTATGCGATTCTGACGCCCTGTTTTTTGAGAGCCCTCTGAACCGTCGGGATGTCGACGTTTCTGCAGGTACGGTTATCTTTGACCGAAACGGCGGCCGCCACCCCGGCCCCCTGGCCGGTAACGGCGCAACACATCATTTGACGGGTTGCGGCGTGGGAAATTTTGTCTCCGGCGACACAGCGGCCTGCAACGATAAGATTTTCAACCTTTTGGGGGAGCATAATACCATAGGGAACCTGAAAATAACGGCCCGTCGTCGGGATATAGACAACGCCATATCCATCCAGAAATTCGGGGAAAATGCCGATGGAGTCTTCGAAACGGGCTTCGTTTTTAATATCGTGCTCGGTGATATTATAGGCCCCGATGATTTTCCTCGATTCCCTCACCCCCACAGACGAGCCGAAAGTTCTGAGTTTTATATTCTCACAGCCCGGTGTGTATTTCTTCATGGCCGCCAGGGCCCACAGGACCCGCTGCCGGCCGACGATTTCGGCTTCGGTAAGGTCCCGGACATCCGTCGCATCGATACCGCGAATAAAAATGGAATTGATGTAGGTTGCCTCACCTGCCTCGGTCAGGCTGTGAAACCACGGACCCTCGTGCATCGGCACATCATCGGGAATGTCACCGGCTTTTTTGGCCTGGTTGAAAGCGTCCCCGATACGGGTGTAGGGCAGAAAATACTCCTTGCCGCCGGACTCTTTGGCCGTGGCGCCGATGGTCGCGTGATTGGCCTTGGCAAATTCAAGCAATCGTTTGACATCAACCCCGCTGGCGCCGAAACTGACGGATACGGGCTGCAGATCTTTTTTCGGGTCTTTCCGATAAGGGGCGCCGGCCCGGTAAGCGATGTCGGCGTCGCCCGTGGCATCGATCACCCGCTTGGCAAGGATGGCCTGTCTGCCGGCCTTGCTTTCGGTGATCACGCCCTGAATCGTATCCCCATCCATGATGTTATCGACGACAAAGCAATGCAGCAAAGGGGTAATACCGGCTTCCTGTACCATTTTGTCGGCGACATACTTGAACATGTCGGAATCCAGCAGCTGTCCCACCCAGTCGGGGATGTCCTCGTCCGGGGCCGGGAAATGCCCCAGGGACTCTATGTCATTTTGACTGCCCCCCATTTCTTTGGCCCGGTGTTCGAATTCAACCCCGATGCCGCCGGCATCCACCGTTTTTTCGTGGCGGTACCAGGCGATCGGTTCGACCATGGCCTGGGTAATGTTGCCGCCGAAGCAACCGTGTCTTTCCAGAATCATGGTATCCAGGCCTTCTCTGGCCGCGGCCAATGCGGCAGCCAGACCGCTGGGGCCGCTGCCCACCACCAGGATGTCAGTTTCGGCCAGAACCGGAATCGATCTGGCCTTTTCTTGAATCTCTTTCATGTTTGTGATCCCTCGTTGCAGAGCTGAATCTGCAAGCGGTTATCAAAAAATCCGCCGACCTGCGGGTTATCGGACTGCCGGTAAGCGTTGTTGTCCGGTATGAATGATAGCAAAGATAAAACACCGTGTGATAGGCTCAGGCGTTAAAGGACAATTTCCCCGCCGACGATCAGGCGCGTAGGAATTCAGTGATAAGAAACCGATCTTAAGCAGATACTGTATGGCAAAGGGGTTTTTTATTGTCAAGGAAAAAGCACTGCGGCTTTAGAGAAATAGTGGACTCATAGTATGGCGACCTGCTTTTAGTCATTCTTGGCGAACAACTCGAAATTTTCTGCTGAAAGCGATATCTCAATGTAATTGACTTTTGGGCCAGAAAATTCTATTTAGCAGCGATATCTTGCGGGGACCAGAACCTGGATGCTCAGGTGCAAATTCTGTTCATTCGGGTTTACATCCTTCCAGTTTCAATTCAATTTACAATCTGCACTGCCGCGATCACACCATTAACTATTAAAATAAGGAGGGTGGTATGAAAAGATTCAGCATTCTGGGATTGGCAGTTGTTATTGCAATGGCTTTCCTGGCGGTTCCGGTCATGGCGGATAAAACCATGGACCAGATTGAAAAGACCGGAAAAATCAAGCTGGGATTCAGGGAAGGCTCGATTCCCTTTGCTTTTGTCGACCCCAAAGTAGGCAAACACGTCGGGTTTTCAGTGGATATGGCCGGCGAACTGGCGAAGTATCTGGGTATGCGCTTTGGCAAGACCATCACCATCATACCATTCACGGTAACTCCCAAAACCCGGATCCCCATGGTTGTCAACGGCACCGTCGATGTTGAAATGGGCTCGACCACCTATACCCAGAAACGCGAGGAACAGGCCGATTTCAGTATGATCTTCTTTTTCTCGGAGACGACCTTTCTGGTGGACAAAGACAGCGGCATCCAAAGCCTGGAGGATTTGAACGATAAAATAGTCGGCGCGGCGCGGGCCACCACCAACCTGAGAGCCGTCGAAAAGCTGGCCCAGGAGGGCAAGTTCACCCCGGCCAACATCGTTGTCACCGAAACCCATCCCCAGGGCATGCTGGCATTGAAAAGCGGCAAGGTTGATGCCTACTCCACCGACCGCAGCCTGCTGGAAGGCTTGCGCATGAAAGACCAGAATCCGGACAAGTGGATGACGGTGCCCTTTGCCATTGCCTATGAACCCTATGCTTATATCATGCGCGAAGGCCATTCAGACTTCCGCGATTTTGTCAACAACACGATTTTATGGTCCATCCATACCGGCAAATTCTTCGAACTGTACGACAAATGGATGGGGCCCGAGGGTGTGGTTCCCATTCCCATGTCCGAGGCCTATAAGCAATACCTTCAGATGATGGTATACCCGATATCGGATGGGTGGTGGAAGAAATAAAGATAATGCCTAAAGTGCCTAAAATGACTAAATTGACTAGAATTTAGGGTATCCTGTCCATTTTTAATGATAGTATTCCTTAATTTTAGCTCAATTTAGTCATTTTCAATTTTAGCTCATTATATTCCCGGAGGGTATATGGGTTTTGCGTACGACTTCGACTGGGGGGTCTTGTGGCGGCAGCCCTATGGCGTGTGGCTGCTGCAGGGGTTGTGGTTGACCATCAAAATCGGATTTTTGGCCTGGATTATCGCCTTTTTTCTGGGAATATTCGTCGGGACCCTGCGGGTGACGCCCTGGCGCTGGCTGCGCTTTATGGCCGCGGCCTACACCGAAGTGTTTCGCAATATTCCCTTTTTGGTCCAGCTGTTTTTCTGGTATTATGCCGGTCCTATGATTTTCGGCGAAGACCTGGGCCGTCAGATCAACCGCATCATGGGCCTCAATTACTACGTCGCAATTTTAGCCCTGGGCTTGTATACCGCCTCTCGGGTTGCCGAGCATATGCGAGCCGGATTTGCCTCCATTGGGGCCGACCAGTACCAGGCCGTGCTTTCCACCGGCATGACCCATTTCCAGATGTACCGCTGGGTGATCATCCCCTATGCCCTGCGCATTATTACACCCCCTTTGACCACCGAGTTTCTGACGATCTTCAAAAATTCGTCGGTGGCCATGACCATCGGGGTGGCAGAACTAACGTTTATGAGCTATCGCATCGATGCCGAAACCTTTCACGGCCTCGAAGCAACCACAGGCGCCATGGCCATCTATCTGATCCTGGGCCTGACCGTCGTGCGAATCATGGGCATTGTCGAAAACAAATTCAAAATACCGGGCATGATCGGGAGGTAGCCATGTTTGACGCAGTTACAAACAACATCACCTTCCTGATGGGCGGTTTTCTGGTCACCCTCGAGTTGACGTTTTTTGCCCTGATCGGCGGAATCGCCCTGGGTTCCCTGGTGGGTCTGGGTCGGATTTCAAAAAAAAAATGGATCTACTACCCGGTTACCTGGTACGTTAACTTTTTGCGCAACATGCCGCTGATTTTGGTCATCTTCTGGTTTTACTTTGTCATGCCGGTCATTGCCGGGCGCCCCTTGAACCCGTTTCTTTCAGCGGTCATCTCATTTATTATTTTCGAAGCCACGTATTTCGGTGAAATTTTCCGGGCCGGCTATCAGTCCATCAGCAGGGATTTAAGCGCGGCGGCCTACTCAACCGGCATGACCTATGCCCAGACGGCCCGCTACATCCTGATCCCGATTGCGTTCCGGCGCATGCTGCCCAGCTTGATCACCCAGTCGATCGTTACCTTCCAGGACACCAGCCTGGCTTTTGTCATCGGCCTGCAGGAATTTGTGCGGCGCACCTCCATCGTGGACAATCTGGAAGTTCGGTCCATCCAGCTTTTCGGTTTTGTGGCGGTCGTTTTCTTTATGGTCTGTTTTATCGGTTCCCAAACTGCCCGGCACTTCGAGGAAAAAGGCAGAAAGTCAGGTTTGTTATGATCGAAATTAATAACGTAAGCAAATGGTTTGGTGATTTTCAGGTGTTGACGGCGGTGAATGAAACCATCCAGCGCGGCCAAACCGTCGTTATTTGCGGACCGAGCGGCTCCGGCAAAAGCACCCTCCTGCGCTGTGTCAACGGGCTGGAACCTTACCAGAAAGGCGAAATCATTGTTGAAGGCGTCTCCCTCAGCGATCCGAAAACCAATAAATCCAAGCTGCGTGAAAATATCGGCATGGTATTTCAGCGTTTCGAGCTCTATCCGCACATGACGGCGATCCAAAACATCAGCCTGGCGCCGATGAAGGTGCGTAAATTGCCCAGAGCGGAAGCCGAACAAAATGCCATGGCGCTGTTGAAACGGGTCGGCATCCCCGAAAAGGCCGATGCCTACCCGGCCAATCTTTCCGGCGGTCAGCAGCAGCGGGTGGCCATAGCCCGCTCACTGGCCATGGAGCCACGGTACATGATGTTTGATGAACCGACCTCGGCCCTGGACCCGGAAATGATTAAAGAGGTATTGGATGTCATGGTGAACCTGGCCAAAGAAGGCATGACCATGCTGTGCGTCACCCACGAGATGGGTTTTGCGCGGGAAGTGGCCGATGAAATTATCTTCATGGACTACGGCAAAATCGTCGAACGCGGCACTTACGACGATTTTTTCAACAATCCCAAAAGCGAAAGAGCCAAGGAATTCCTCGATCAGATATTGTAGGAAACTGAAGGTTTCAGGTGTCAGTGTTCAGGTCTCAGGATTTAGCACCTAAGTTCACTGACACCCGAAACCTGAAACCTTAAAATGGAATCTGCCAATGAACCCAAAAACAATCGGCATCCTCGGCGGCATGGGGCCGGAAGCCACCGTGGATTGTTTCGACAAAATTATTAAAAACACCCCGGCAGACAAGGATCAGGACCACCTCCGGGTGGTCATCGACTCCAATCCCAAGGTGCCCGATCGCACAGCGGCCATCATCGGCGACGGTGAATCGCCGGTTCCGGTAATGGCCGCAGGTTGCCGCGCCCTGCGGCGGGCAGGCGCCGATTTCATCATCATCCCCTGCGTATCGGCCCATGTGTTTTTGGACGAGGTGCAGCAGCAAATCGAACTGCCTATTTTGTCTATATTTGATGCGGTGGCCGAAGCCATCTCCCGGGATCATCCTGCGATTGAAATGGTCGGCCTGCTCGGAACCACCGGCACGGTCAGAGGCGGACTGTTTCAAGAACGAATTGCCGGGGAAGGTATTCAAACGCTGGTTCCGGACGAGGCGATGCAAATTAGAATAATGGATGCCATCTACGACATAAAAAGTACCAGGCCGACGCGCACCAGGTCTGAAATTACCGCTGAATTGGTTGCTGCCGCCGAGGACCTGATCTCAGGCAGACCACTGGGGGCCCAGGGAATCATTGCGGGCTGTACCGAAGTGCCCTTGGCCCTTAAACAGGAAGACCTGCCGCTCCCTTATTTTGACGCCGTAACGATCCTGGCTCGCGCCGCTATTTTAAAGGCAGGGATTAGACCGAATGCACTCCGGCTGGAAACTGAAGAATCAAAAGACGCAGATTAATTTGAGCTACTTACCCAGCACCAATTTATACAGTCCCCGTCCGATCCAAAAAATGCCGAAACAGTCGAAAAAGTAGTCCAGCGGACCCGGGTTTCCCAAAAAAACAGATCCGCCAGATTTCTTTTGACGTCGACAATCTTATATCCGTCGGAGATTGCTCCCTCGAATACAACATTATAATTACCCATTATATCGGCCTCCGGTCCAAAATATCACAAGCGATCACAGCTTGCATGATCTATATTTCAGACTAATTATCAATAGGCCCTTAGTGCCTTTTTTTTGACAACATGTTGTAAGTTACGGATGGTGTCAGGTGTCAGTGTTCAGGTGTCAGGATTTTGCGCGTCGTTTCCCTGACACCCGAAACCTGACACCTGAAACCTAAAACCAAAAAACTGCGCTATTGCTGCCCCGCTGGGGCCACTTTTTCCGATCGCGCATAGGAAAAAGCCTAGACACTATTTGGGTAGTTTTAATAAAAAACTTTATTATCTTGGAGGGCATCATGCCGAAGGCCGCAATTGACAAGTTTCAGAAAGAAAGGGAAAAACTCAACCAACTCGTGATGGATTATGCCGGTCGGGGAACCAAACGATTTTACAGCCTCGATTCACAGGCCTACCGCGAGGGTGCACTCTCCGTTAAGGTAAAAGAGATGCTGGGTCTGGTGGCATCGTTTGTGTTAAGGTGCGACGACTGCATTAAATATCACATTATCCGGTGTTTTGAAGAAGGCGTCAGCGATGAAGAGCTGGAAGAGTCTCTTTTTGTCGGCCTGATGGTCGGCGGAACCATCACAATTCCGCATCAAAGAAGCGCCCTGGAGGCGTGGGACGAGTTGAAGATGAACAAAAATCCGTAGCATCGACCTGGAGGCTTACAGCCAGAGTTCAAGCTCGTGTGAAACTGGTACCATTACGAGAGATAGATGCTGGGCAGGTGAGCGAGCCCGAAGGGTGAAGCTCGCTCGCCTGCCCAACTCTATAACTCGGGCGGTCACTGTAAATTTTTTGGGTAGCCAGAGATAT
>Ga0209786_1000271_pt1 | contig 20848 bp, 23 predicted proteins | sample WorMetilvaeELBA2_FD_187405 | JGI IMG/M metagenome (GOLD analysis project Ga0209786, IMG submission 187405) | Marine gutless worms symbiont microbial communities from Max Planck institute for Marine Microbiology, Germany - Olavius ilvae ELBA.2... ...
TTTGGCCTTGAATTCCGGGGTGTGGCGCTTGCGTTTGTTAGGCATGGGTGATACCTCTGCAGTGCGCTTACTTGCGCCCCCGGTTCTTAACTTATCATCCTGTCCAATTTTCAGGGTCCACTTCAGGATACTCGGCACGCCGGTGCGGACCTTCAACGTGGAGTATTGGCTCGAATGGCGCAACTGGTTGGACGTCCTCGCCCCCCTGACGGTGGGCGGGCTGGTCTGCGGGGCCGTCTGCTCGGTACTGGGCTATCTGGCAGTACAGGCCGTCTGGCGCTGGAACCTGGTCCGTCGGGTCCGCTCGCGTAGGACGCGCTACCGCACCGCAACCTCCGGGTTCAGTACCCCGTCGTCCAAGCGCCAGACCTGATCCATGCGCCGCGTCAAGCCGGTATCGTGGGTAACGATCACGAAGCTGGTCCCGATCTCGGCATTGAGCGCCAGCATCAAGGCGTAGACCCGCTCGGCCGTATGTCGATCCAGGTTGCCGGTCGGCTCGTCCGCGAGCACGCAGGCCGGCCGCGTCACCAAGGCCCGGGCGATGGCGGCCCGTTGCCGTTCGCCGCCGGAGAGCTCCGAGGGCTTGTGCTCACCCCGATTTCCCAGGCCCACCCGCTCCAGGATCTCCGCCGCCTGGGCCGCTGCCCGCGCCGGTTCCAGGCCCCGGATGAGCAAAGGCATGGCCACATTCTCCAGGGCGCTGAACTCGGACAATAGGTGGTGGAACTGGTAGATGAAGCCCAGACTGCGGTTGCGGCGCAAGCCCCGCGCACGTTCCGACAGGGAGGCCGCATCCCGCCCTTCCCAGTAGACCTTCCCGGACGAAGGCCGCTCCAAGGCCCCCAAGCAGTGCAGCAGTGTGCTCTTGCCCGAGCCGGACGCACCGACCACCGCCACCCGTTCGCCGGCCCGGATCTTCAGATCGACCCGGCGTAGGACCGCGACCTCCTGGGGTCCCTGACGAAAGGTCTTTGCCAGCCCCACGGCCTCGAGCACCGGTGCCTGCTCACTCATAACGCAGGGCCTCGGCAGGATCGGTACGGGCCGCGCGCCAGGCCGGGTAGAGGGTCGCCAGCACGGACATGAGAAAGGCCCCGGCCGCCACCCAGGTGACGTCCCGGGCCCGCAGATCCGAGGGCAACTTGCTGATGTAGTAGATGTCGGGGTCCAGGAAGTGGACACCGAACAGGCCCTCGATCCCCGCCACGATGGGCTCCACGTTGAGCGCCAGCGCGATCCCTCCGACGATTCCCAACAGGGTCCCGACGGCGCCGATGGTTGTGCCTTGGACCATGAAGATCGCCATGATGCGGGCCGGTGAGGCCCCCAGGGTGCGCAGGATGGCGATGTCGGGTCGTTTATCGGTCACCACCATCACCAGGGTCGAAACGATGTTGAAGGCCGCAACCGCCACGATCAGAAACAGGATGATGCTCATCATGCGCTTCTCGGTGCGCAGGGCGGCGAAGAAGTTCCGGTGGTGCTGGGTCCAATCGACGACCCGATAGGTCCCGCCCAAATCATAGGCGATGTCCCGGACTAGCCGCGGCGCCTCGAACAGATCCGTGAGCTTGAGTCGCACGCCGGTGATGCCTGCGCCCAGCCGCATGAGCTTGGCGGCATCCTCGAGATGCAGAAAGCCGGCGTGGCGATCATAGTCCGACATGCCGGCGGCAAACAGGCCACTGACGGTACAGGCCTTGAGCCGGGGCATGATGCCGATGGGGGTGGCGCTCACCTGGGGTGTCACCACCGTGACCCGGTCGCCGACCCAGACCCCGAGATAGGCCGCCAGCTCCCGGCCGAGGATAACCTTGAACTCCCCGGCGGCCAGATCGTCCATCTCGCCCCGAATCATATCCCGGCGCAGCTCGGCCACCTGGTCCTCTTCCCGCGGCAGGATTCCTCGCAGCTGGGCCCCGCTCACGTTGGAGCCGTTCGCCAGCATCGCCTGCAATTCGACGAACGGAGCGGCCCCGATCACCGATTCGTGATTCCGTACCCGCTCCAGTAGGTCCGGCCAATCGGACATGTCGCCATAGGGATCGGACAGGGTAGCGTGCGAGGCCATCCCCAGGATGCGCGCCTGGATCTCGGTGTGAAAGCCGTTCATGACGGAAAGCACCACGATCAAGGCCACGATGCCCAGCATGATGCCGAGCATCGAGATCAGGGAGATGAAGGAGATAAAATGATTCCGGCGCTTGGCGCGGGTATAGCGCAGACCGACGAAAAGAGACAGTGGGCGGAACATGATGGGGATTATACCCCTCTCATCGGTAGTGACGCTCGAAGGCGGCCTGCAGCCGATCCGTTTGCCGGTCGGCGTGGCATGGCCCGTTGGCACAGCTGCTCGGGACGCCGTAGCGGTCGGTATCCGAGGGCGGGATGATGCCTGGGTGGTGAGTGTGGAGGTTGAGCCCGCCGCCGTTCCTGGCGGTAAGGGGCATGTGGCAGGCTATGCAGGTAACCTTTGCCTGGTAGCCGCAGACGACATGATCCGCGTTGCGCTCCGGGTGGTGATAGAAGGCACCTTGTTCGTGGCAGGAGGCGCATTCGAGGCGCAGCCGGTCCAAACCACCATGGACCTGATGGCAAACGGTACAGGTGATGCCGTACTCGACTGTATTCAAGGTGTACTCACGATGGGGATGGATGGCGGCCGCGGCGGCGTGGCAGCGCAGGCAATCGGAGGTCACCTGTCCGTAGCGGCCATCATAACCCTCCTTCAGGTGCCTGAGGCTGTCGGCATGCCCTCCCCGCCTCCAGGCAGCATACTCCTGGTGGCGCTTGTGTTCACGGCCATTGCCCCACCAGGCGGCGGAAGTCTGACCGAGTGTGGGCTCGATCGCTCGGAAATAGTCTGCCAAGGACGCGCCGGGCCGGTAACCCACCGGGAAGAAGTACCGGCCGTCGGGAGAACGCCCGCGGGTATGGCATTGGCCACAGACCTGGGCATCGAGGGTGGAGGTGATCGCGCCCAGCCCCAGGGTGATCCGGTGCCAACTGCCGGGTCCGTGGCAGGACTCGCAGCCGATACCGGGCTCGACGAATTCGCCGGTTTCCACATTCAGCCCGACGGTATGGCAGCCGTGACAGCGCTGTCGGGGCACGGGGACCTGCCAGCCGTCCCAGCCCTTGGTCTTCCACTCGCCCGTAGCGACCAGCCAGGCACCGGGCAGCAAGGTCTCCGTCTTGCCGTCATGGCCCATGAATTGCTGTTCCCAACGGCTGCCGACGGCCCAGACGGCCTGTTCGGGGTCGAAGGGTGCATCCGCGGCATTGAAATCGGCAACCACCACGCCTTTCCGGTCGACCCGGCGCATCATCTTGGGATGACGGCTGGCGTGCCAGCCTGCGTATTCGGTCCGGTGGCAGGTAGCGCAGGCAGCGGAGCCGATATAGGCGGCGTCTTCCGGGATCGGTGCCTGGCGGACGATGACGGCGGCCGCGATGGAGGCGATGAGCACACCGCCTCCCAAGACCCACCAGAGCACAGGCCCGTGGCAGCGACGTTCCGATGCACTCACAGGGCTGCCGATAGTATTCAGTCCACGACGGCACGCCAGTCCGGGTCCTTGAGCTGGATCCCGGAGTCCGGGCCGAAGGGGGTGTAGGGCCGGATTTCGCCGGTGTCAATGCGGACCAGGGAGAGGCCGGAGCGGCCCTTCCGGGTGTGGGTAAAGAGGATGCGCGAACCGTCCGGGGACCAGGCCGGCCAGGTCTTGTCGCCCGGACCAGCGGTAATCCGGCGCAAATGGGTCCCCGTGTTGTCGGTGGTCCAGAGCTCGTAGCGGCCGGTGCGGTTCGACGAGAAGGCGATCCGGCCACCGTCCGGGGACCAATGGGGATGGATATCGCCGGCGTTCGATAACAGCAATTGCTTTGCCTTCCCAGTGCCGAGGTCCAGGGTCCAGAGCTGTTGGATCACACTGACCCGGCCGCGGTAGGGCATGACGGTGAGCCAAGAGGTATAGGCCAGTCGGCGCCCGTCCGGCGCGACCGCCGGGAAATCCTGGATGCCGGTCTGCTCGATGAGGGGGGTGATTGCAGCCGGATCGCCACCGGTCAGCTTGATGGTGGACTGCTCCTCGCCGCCCTTGAAGGTAAAGTGGACAAAGACCAACCCATCGGTCCGTGGATTCCAGGCCGGACGCACGGGATAACCCGACCCCACCGCAAGGGATCGGCAATCCCCGGTCGCTGCGACGGGACAGATCCGGAGCCCGCCACCGGTGATCTCGAAGGCAACCCGTTTGCCGTCCGGGGATAGCCGCGGTGCGCCCTGGTCGCCGACGACCGGTTGCGCCGATAGCGGCCGCGGCGATGCGTCCGGTTCCGCCTGATAATAGAGCCGCCAGCAACCGGGGCTTATCCTCCTCCGAGACATCGATACGCACGTCGATGGTCCGCTTCACCTTCGGTACCGCACCGGCTTCCGGGAAATCGGGAAAGATCAGCTCGACCTGGGGGGCACGCGCCCAGGCGGGCGGGACGAGGAAATCGGGACGAAAACCTTGTTCGGTGCCCGCAATACGGGGACGCTCCGGCTTCCGTGGCCGGTCCTGGCCCCGGCCGAGCTTGTACTCCCGATAGCTCTCAGCCTGATTACCGTAGGCGATCACCGTCGCCTCGGGCAAGGTGGCATAGGTCACCAGGGCGCTGAAGTCCTCATGGCCTTGGAGCTTGATCAATTGGTCTTGATCGAATCCGTCCCAGTACTCATTGATATTGCCGGCCGGTCTCGGCCTCCAGTCCACCAGGGTGCGGTACATGGGGCCGTTGCGGATACCGAGCCGGATCAGGACGCGGGCCGGTGCCGGGAGCTGACGGTCCCGGATGCATCGAAGCCGACATCCGTCAGGTCGCCCACCGCGCCGCCGGAGAAGGTAGTGGGGTCATAGACGGCACCGTCGGCGGTCTCGATGACAAAGGTGTAGGCCTCGTCAGGGATGATCTGGCCCGTGTCGTCGCGGCCGTCCCAGGCGTGCTGGGCGTGACCGGCCGCTTGGTCCGCACCCTCGACCAAGGTTCGGATCAAACCGCCGTCCGGGTCGAAGATCCGGATCTCGACCTGAGTGGGCTTGGCCAGGGTATAAGAGAGATTGAGCGTTTGACCGTGCGAGGGATCGAACGCCTTTTGGTCGACCCCCACGTCCGATAGCCTTCTCTCGGCCGGTTCGTCCGCGAACGCAACGATCGACGCGATTGTAATCGGCAAGAGAAACAGGAAGATGGTCCTGTTGAAGGTACCGCGGTTGATGATACCTTTTGCGATCATGGGTATAGACTACCACGATGGCGCGGTGACCGCAGTATAATCGAGTCGCATGATCTATCCGACTGCGGGTACCCGCGAGCGTACTAATCGAAGCGATTGCGATCGGCAAGAAAAGGAGAATTATCATGCACGCAGCGAAACAAGCGGCACTGGAGACCATCGGCAAACTGTGGGGTTCGTTCCTCACCCCAATCTACGCGGGCTGATCTTTGAATGCATGAGGTAATGACGATGCAAACCACCAAACAGGAAGCGTTAGATGCGATTCGACGGCTACCCGACAATGTGGATACCGAAGAAATTATCTACCGGCTCCATGTATTGGAGAATATCCGCCGTGGCCAACAAGACGCCGCCGAAGGGAAAATCCAATCCGCCGAAGAGATGCTTAAGGATATTCAATCATGGTGAAGTGGACGAACCATGCTAAAAACCAGCTTCGCCACATCCATGATTACATCGCCCAGGACTCGCCACTGTATGCCAGGCGTGTCAGTGAGACCTTAGTCAAGAAAACCATTGGTCTGGACGAGCTGCCTCGTAAAGGGAGAATGATGCCGGAACTGAATGAAGACGCAGTACGTGAACTCGGTTTGTATTCCTACCGGATTTTGTATGAGATCAAAGACAACAATCTCATCGAAGTGCTGGCCGTGATCCATAAAAGGCGATATGTGGAGCCGGAAGATATTCCGAGAAGAGAATAAAGCCGGCTCAAACGTCTGAGCTGGCGCTTGAACGCCTCGGTGTACTGTAGCTGAATAGTTACATTGGACTTGCACTGGAACAGAGTATCTACCTGGGCTTGCCCGTGGCTGACAAGGCAACCATCAATGCTGGAGAACCGAGCGATGCAGACCGCGAAAGAATCCGCCCGCCGGATCATCGACCACCTGCCCGATCAGGCAACCTGGGACGACATCATGTACGAGCTATATGTGAAGCAGAAGATCGAGGAAGGACCGTAGGGCGGGATGCGCTACGCTTTCCCGCTACGCGGGCTGGTGCGTGATGCCAAGGTCCGCCAAGCCTATCAGGCCCATGCGTAACGAGAGGAACCGCCATGCAGATCCAACAGATTGAACAAGTGGTGCAAAAGCTTCAGCCGCGTCGGTCTAAAAACGCCTGCCAAGCGATGGACTCAGGGGGAGCTGGAGGCGGATCTTGACTTGGAACCTTGAGAGGAATGACCGCACCCGGCGTAAGCTGCGTCGACCGGACCGGCAAGTACGACGCGATATTCCGAAGTATTTTTCCGACCGTATCATCACCGACAACCGCTATTGGAGAATTATCATGCACGCAGCGAAACAAGAGGCACTGGAAACCATCGACAAACTGCCGGAGGACACGGACATGGATGAGATCATGTACCGGCTCTATGTGGTGGATAAGATCAGAAAGGGACAAGAGGCCGTGGAGCAGGACCACACCCTCACCAGTGAAGAACTCAAACGGGAAATCGATTCATGGTGATCTGGTCGCAACCGGCCAAGGTCGATCTACGCGCCATTCATGACTATATTGCCTGTAATTCCCCCTACTACGCCAAGAAGGTGACACAGGATATCCGGGAGAAGACCGATATTCTGGAGAAACTACCCAAAGCAGGAAGGAAGGTGCCGGAGCTAAACGATGAGCATGTGAGGGAGCTGTCTCTCTACTCCTACCGGATCATGTATGAGATCAAGAATCAGGGAATATTCGTACTGGCCGTGGTGCATAAACGGTGGGATTTGAAGATAGAGAATATTGAGCGTAAACCTATGCAACCGGTTAACGGTGAAAAAGAAGATTCCGCCGGGAACCAAGGCATGGATGGAGTTCGGCATGACCTTGCAAAGGAACATTGATTCCAAAGGCGGGATGCGCTGCGCTTTCCCGCCCTACGCGGGCTGGTGCGTGATGCCAAGGCCCGCCAGGCCTATCAGACGAGAGGAACCGTCATGCAGACCCAACAGATTGAACAGGTGGTGCAAAAGCTTCAGGCGTTAACACCGAACCGGATTAACGAAGTGGAAGACTTTATCGATTTCCTGAGCCGGCGCGATAGCGACCGGCAATTGACCCAGGCAGCTATGGCCTCCTCGGAACCGGCATTGAATGCCGTGTGGAACAACCCCGACGATGCCGAGTATGACAAGCTTTGAGTTCGGCCAGATCGTGCTGGTGCGCTTTCCATTTGTCTTTACCGCTGAAAAGACGATTGTCAGGAAAACGCTGGGGCAGCTCAGTCAGAAAGACCAGGAAGGATTGAGGACGGTTATTGGGTAGTGTTCTAATTTTGTTGTTCCCTCTACTCCACCGTTTCATCTTGATTTTCTGGCACCGTAGGGAACGCCCTCCGTGGCGTTCCGGGATTGGGTGCTTCGGAATGGCACGGAGGCCATTCCCTACAGAGGAACGGCACAGAGGCCGTTCCCTACAGGAGGTTTCTAAACAGAAAATCAAGGTGAAGCAGCGTGCGACTCGGCAACAACAAAATTAGAACACTACCCATAAATCGTTCTGATCGCGAATCCTGTACCCCCGGAAACGCCGTTGCCAAATCCCCCGTTCCCCTTTCCGTGCGCGACGCCTTGAAAGCCGCTCGTCTTTCGGAATCCGTGCCGAGAACCGTGCCGTGATGGCGTGCACGGGTGAAGAAATCGCCATCCCCCGCAGGCAGGGTCCACACCGCGTGAAGGTGATCGGGTAAAACAAGGATAGCATCGATGGTGAAGGGTTGGCGACGGCGGGCATCGGCAAAGACGGTTCGCAAGTCATCGATGTAATCCGTCAACAGACGGCGGCGGCGTTCCAACCGGTTAACGGTGAAAAAAAGTTCCGCCGGGAACGAAGGCACGGATGTAGTTCGGCATTACCTTGCAAAGGAACCTTGATTCTAAAGGCGGAATGCGCTGCGCTTTCCCGCGCCCTACGCAGGCTATGCCCATCAAGCACTCTTCTCTTCTTGCATGATCTTCCTGATCTCATCAGCACCGATATCTGACTGTTCTGTCTTTGAGTAAATGGCTACCAGCAAGACATCATCCTCTGTTTGAAGATAGTAGATAATTCGATAACCGCCGCTGGTACCACGTTGGGCATCACGATTGGGTGCCCGCACCTTGTAAAGCGTATAGCTCGTACCGGAGATCTGATCGCCTGGATACTCGCCCGCATCCAATTGCTCAAGGACAGGTGTAATGTCATAACGGATACGCCTGTACTTCCGGCTCAAGCGTCTGAGTTGGCGCTTGAACGCTTCGGTGTAGTGTAGCGCCATATCCGCTAGTCTGCGTCGATACCGTTCCAGAGGGTATTGATCGGCTGCACACGCCAGGCTTTGGCGTCACCTAGTCCTTCTCGGAAGCTCTCAGCTGCCGTAGGCCACGGCTCATCCTCTTCTATGCCTTCACGAAACGAATGGACCAAACGCAACAACAGCGGGCGATAACGCTTCGGTGTACGTTCAATTTCGGCATATAATTGTTCAGTAGTGTCCGGTATCTTGGTTGCCATAGTAATATCTCATGCTTACCGGTCAATAGGATCAGACTCGATTGACCCCGATTTTCTCTCGGTATGCCTTTGACTTCCTGATTGAGGACCGTAGGGCGGGAAAGCGTAGCATCCCGCCGCGTCGGTCATTCCTGTTTGATCGGATTGTAATGGACATAATCGATATGCCACTCAAAATCGTCTTCATCGCGAATCCTGTACTCCCGGAAACGCCGTTGCCAAATCCCCCGTTCCCCTTTCCGTGCGCGACGCCTTGAAAACCTCTCGTCTTTCGGAATCCGTGCCGAGAACCGTGCCTTGATGGCGTGCCAACGGGTGAAGAAATCGCCATCCCCCGAAGGCAGGGTCCACACCGCGTGAAGGTGATCGGGTAAAACAAGGATAGCATCGATGGTGAAGGGTCGGCGACGGCGGGCATCGGTAAAGACGATTCGCAAGTCGTCGCTGTAATCCGTCAACAGACGGCGGCGGCGTTCCAACCGGTTAACGGTGAAAAAGAAGGTTCCGCCGGGAACGAAGGCGCGGATGTAATTTGGCATTACCTTGCAAAGGAACATTGATTCTAAAGGCGGGATGCGCTGCGCTTTCCCGCCCTACCGAGTCACTCCGGCCAGAAATCGCTATCTAGGATCGTTTCAAAGCTGAATGGACATACCTCAGGGAAAGTCGATTCGTCCAGATTGGTTTCCCTGGTAGCTACGAGTACCGCCGTCGTAAAAGCATCCCGGAGGATCGTATCGAGATGCGACTTCAGGCCCGGATTGGACTCCAGCACCCGACGGACACGGTAACGCTGCTCCTTGATAGTCGCTTGCCAGCTCCTTCCGCGCCCCTCGGCCTGGTATTGCCACTTCAGCAGATGAGCCAAGAGGACAATCAACCGATTTTCGAGTTCTCTCCATTCGCTTTTCCCCACCGCTTCGATCTCCTCGGCAACATGTTCCCAGTCCACTTCGCCGAAGCGGTGGGTACGAATCAGCTCCGCATTCCGCAATGCCCAGGTGTAGGCGTCTTGCTCATATAATAGCGATAAGGAAATATCAGACATTGTTTCGTCTTGAAAATTTACCACTACCGATTGCCGTGGACGATCACATGCTGAGATTGGCCAGGGGGGACGAAGCGGGATAGACGGGCCATGAGAATCCATTAAGCGGAAAGAGAAGACAGATTATCGCCCTTTTAAAGCAAAATCAATCGAGTCTGACCCCTCATGCTTACGGGAGATTGTAGCAGTAGGAACACCGTCTTTCTTTAGCTGCTGAGGAACCGGAGCCTTCCTTCGCGATGATCCGTTCCTACCTCTCGACCTTACGCGAACAGTCCGCTAATCTCTTCACATCCTTGGTCCTAGCCTTCCAGGGCACGCTCATGCCTCGCCTTGGGTAATCGGGCGGCGCGTGCCCGAAGCCGGTCAGCGCCACGATGTCCGCGAGCCGACCGTTCAGGGCTACCGGATCATCTATCCGGTGACCACCAACGCTATCAAACCCGGTGACCAACAAGTCGGCGGCTAAAGGAGGTATCCACCATGACTATCCCGGCGCATAGTACACAATCATTGATGGAAAAGATCCGGTCTCTCTCCATTGACCGCATCGTGGAAGTGGAAGACTTCGTGGATTTCCTGCGGGAGCGGGTAGTAACCCGGAAGACAGCCGCCGACAAAGAACCGCTGGATTTTCCGGTGGATGATCTTGGTCCCTGGCCGGAAGGTCTGAGTTTGCGCAGAGAGGAGATGTACGGCGATGACGGACGCTGAACTGCTTTTCATCGATACCAATGTCCTGATCTACGCCAATGTGGCGACAGCGCCATTGCATGAGCAGGCACTGAATGCGATCAGGGAAGCTCATCGGATTGGGCGGATTGGGCGGATTGGGCGGGCTTTGTGGATCAACCGTCAGGTGTTGCGGGAGTTCATCGCCGCACGCACCCGACCGCAGACCTTCGCTCAGCCGTCAACGCCGGATGTGGTGATCGAGCGGGTCCGGTATCTGGTTTCGGAATCCATGCCGAGAACCGGGCCTTGATGGCGTGCCGACGGGTAGAGAAATCGCCATCCCCCGAAGGCAGGGTCCACACCGAGTGAAAGTGATCGGGTAAGACAACGCTAGTACCCCATTTCACCTGATTTTACGAGATCAGAGTCCCCCAAACGCGCCCAGGCAAGACACAGCGCGCAGGGAACAGGGTCTCTATTGCCAAGCGCTGTAACGCCGCCTGGGCGCGTTTGGGAGGCTCCCTTCGGGCGCGACGAGAGGCGGCCAGCTGCGGTGTTGCGCGAGCTTGAAATAGAACTCGCTATTCCTGTGCTCGCGCGCCTCGGAGCCTGTCCGGCTTGCGCGTTCGTCGCGAGGGATTGAGGGACCGAGGCAGATTTTGCGCGCGATCGAGGCGAATAGTTGGGCCTATTTAACGCGATCGAGCGGGAAAGCTGACCGGTCTCCTCAATTCCGCAGTAGAACAGTCGTAAGTCGGACAGGCTCCTGACATCTGGCCACTTCTCGCCTCGCTGAGAACGCAAAATCAGGTGAAATGGGGTGCTAGCATCGATGGTGAAGGGCCGGCGACGGTGGGCATCGATAAAAACGCTTCGCAAGTCGTCGATGTCGTCCGTCAACAGACGGCGGCGGCGTTCCAACCGGTTAACGGTGAAAAAGAAGGTTCCGCCGGGAACGAAGGCGCGGATGTCGTTGGGCATTAGCATGCACAGGAACCTTGATTCTAAAGGCGGGATGCGCTGCGCTTTCCCGCCCTACGCGGGCTATCTCTCTACTCCTACCGGATCATCTACGAGGTCAAGGAGCAAGACATCTTCGTATTGGCCGTAGTGCATAAACGACGGGATTTAAAAACAGAGGATATTGAACGGTAGCCTATCGAGTGGTTCGAGTCACCTTCGGGAATATGCCGGTAATGTAGGTTGGGGTAAGCTTGCGAACCCCAACGCATGATCGCTTCAAGCCATTGATGTTGGGGTTCGTTCCTCACCCCAACCTACGCGGGCTGGCATCGATGGTGAAGGGTCGGCGACGGCAAGCATCGGTAAAGACGATTCGCAAGTCGTCGCTGTCGTCCGTCAACAGACGGCGGTGGCGTTCCAACCGGTTAACGGTGAAAAAGAAGGTTCCGCCGGGAACCAAGACGCGGATGTCATTCGGCATTACCTTGCAAAGGAACATTGATTCTAAAGGCGAGATGCGCTGCGCTTTCCCGCCCTACGCGGGCTTGTTTCTTCGGCAGATTTGTAATAACCAGACGCCTTATAAAGCGACCGTTGGTTAATTTTCTATTAATGTATGTCTTTATAGACAGCCTCTAAATCAAAATCAATCGAGTTTGACCCCATTGATTCGAAAGACGAAGCATCCTAAAAGCATCCTCTTTCAGCGGCGTCGACCAGCGCCCGCACCTTGAACGGTTCTAGCCTTTTCGCCGATCTGCTCAACTTCGACAAGAGCCAAGTTATCGGCTCAAATCCAGCTTCGGGGCCAAAGTAGTCGGAAAATCGAAAGCCTCCGAAATCCACACCAAATGTGTCGGAAAAGCGTTGCAACAAGTCTGCTGCATCATCTCCATCAATACCAAGGTCTCTACGAATATCCATATCCAAATCGACACGTCGATCACAGATCTCACCTTCCAGGAAGGCAACGACCTTACGCTCTAAATCACTCCTGTTCTGGCGACTCTGCTCGGTCCCGCTCGACTTCATTTTCACTCTTCCTCACAGGGATTCTCGTCTTCACAGTCGGCAATACACTTCCCGATATTGTAGGCGTCCCACGCAAACAGACCCCATCCTAAAATCGGCACCCAGCGGCCAGCGAATCTGCCCAATACAGCGGTTCGCGCAAACGGCGCGCGAAAAGTAGGCGCGGGCAGTCGGAAGGGCAGCTTCTGGGGAAAAGCGCGAGACAGCCCCTTTGACGCTAATGAAGTGTATTTACCTGAACCAAAGGCACCTGCACCCTTGCCTTTTGGTATCACGGGAGCCCCAGCCGCTACGCCTCCAGCACCGAGCAATGTTGAAATGCCGAGCTGATCCGCCACGCAGTCTCTAATGCAATCCGCGGAGACCGTACCTTGGGGATCTATACGTCGCAGCGGGTTGGATAACGAGTATGCATAGGTATTCAACCCGCCATTTAACCCGATCGGATCAGACTGCACATACCGCCCAATCGTCGGATCATAATCCCGGAAGTAGTTATAGTGCCGCCCAGTCTCGGCATCGAAATACTGACCGGGAAAGCGCAGGTTGAGGACAAAAGAGGTGCTATCGCCGTCCGGGTTTTGATCCGGTGTGGATTTACCGAAGGGATCACTGATCCAACGCCAGACGACAGTTTGGCTCTGGTCGCTGACCAGTCGGGGTGTGCCCAGGTGGTCGGTGTGGATGTAGTAGATAACGCCATTGCGGACGGTGGCGACGGGGATGCTGCCGAAATAGAGGATCTCTTCGCGTGCATCGCCTGTGGCTGCGTCATAGACGCCGATCAGTTGGCCTTCGGGTCCGTAAAGGAAATGACTAGTCCGCCCGCCGAGGGTCTTGGCAACCCGCTGGCCTTCGGCATTGTAGCGATAGGTGGCGACGGTGTTACCGTTCTGCATGACCTCGGCAAGGCGGTTGGCCTGGTTATAGACATAGGTGAAGCGATTGTCTTGGATCAGGTTGCCGGCGGCATCGTAGGTGTAACTGCCGGGGTCGGCGCCGGTAGTCTCCTGCAGGCGATTGCTGTCCGTCGCATAGCGATAGTTGGTGACGCCGGCGCCAACGGTCTCCGACAGGCGGTTACCCACTGGGTCGTAGCTGAAATCGATGGCGCCGTAGGGACCATCGGCGTCGATCAGGCGGTCTAGCGCATCGTACCCAAAGCCCTGAGCCTTGCCCGCGTCGAGGGTGTCGGTCCAGTCGGTGATGTTATCTGCGGCATCGTAGAGGTAGCCAAAATCCTGGATACCGCCGATGGTGATGCCCGTCGGGCGATAGTCGGTGTCGAAGGTCTTGGTGTGGGCAAGGCCGGAGCCGTCGGTCCAGGTGGTGGCCGGACCGAACGGTAGATAGACGATGTCGCTCAGGAGCGGCTGGCCGTCCGCGGTAATACCCTGTATCCGCCCCTGACCGTCATAGCCGTACCCGACGGTCAGGCCGCTAGGGTAGGTCAGACTGGTTAGGCGATCGGCGCTGTCGTAGCCATAGCCGAGGCGGTAGGTCCGGCCCTGGATGGTCCGGGTCTCGGTGAGGACATTGCCGCGGGCGTCGTAGGTAAAGCGGGTCTGTCCGCTCTGGTCGTCATAGCCGGTCAGACGGCCAGTGCCGTTGGCGCCTTGATCGTAGAGGTAGCTCCGGTCCTCGCCCGCGGTCGGAAAGCTGGTAGCCGTGCGTCGGTCGAGGGCGTCGTAGCTGTGGGTAACAGTAATGCCGCGGCTGTCGGTCTGTTCGGTCAGGTTGCCGTTGGCATCGTACTCGGTGTTGGTGATCCCGGTATCGGGGCTATCGAGTCGGTCCTGGCGGTCGAGGGCGTCATAGCCGTAGCCGGTGATCAGGCCACGGGGGTCGGTGACGCCGGTCAGGTTGCCGACACCATCGTAGGCATAGCGGGTGATGCCAGTCGCGGCATCGGTGATCTGGGCGATGCGATCCAGGGCGTCGTAGGCGCGGCTTGTGGTCCGGCCCAGAGGATCGGTGACCGTCGTCAGATTACCGTTGGCATCATAGTCCAGATTGGTTGTCTGCCCCATGCCGGCAACGATTCGGATGGCCTGGGACAGCTCATCATAGACGATGGTTTCTCTGTAGAAGGCTTGACTGGCGCTGTCTTTGCGTTCGGTGCCGGTCCGGTTGCCGAGCTTGTCGTAGGCGTAGACCTCCTGGTCGCCGTTGGGGTCAATGACGCCGGTTTGGCGGTTTACCGCATCGTATGTCCGCTCGGTGCGTACACCAGTGGGGTCGATGACCACGGTCCGGTTACCGGAATTGTCGTATTCGTATTGGTAGGCGGCGGAGCCGGGCAGGGTTTCGGTGATAAGCTGGTCGGCGGCGTCATAGCCGTAGGTCGTAACATTGCCCGCGACATCGGTGACCGAAATCAGGTTGCCATTGAGGTCATAGCCACGGGTCTCGGTTTGGGACAGGGCATTGGTCATGCCGGTCTGTCGATTGCGACTATCGTAGACGTAGGTTTTGGTGTAGTCGCGCGGATCGGTGATACTGGCGAGATTGCCGTTGGCGTCATAGGCGAATTCGGTTTCGCCACCGACGGCATCGGTGATCTTGATACGGCGGTTCAGGCCGTCGTAGTCGAAACGGGTCGTTCGGCTCTCGGCATCGGTCACACTCAGCAGGTTGCCGACGGCGTCGAATGTCATGGTCGCGGTGTTGCCGAGTGCGTCGGTGACACGGGTCAGATTACCGGCGGTATCGTAACCGTAGCGCGTGGTATTGCTGCGGGGATCGGTGGCGGATGTGAGCTGGCCCTGGGCGTCGTAGGTCAGGTTGGCCTCCTTGCCCTGGGCATCGATGATCCTGGTGAGGTTACCGCGGGCATCGTACTCGAAGCGGGTGACATTGCCTTCGGCGTCGGTCTCGCTGGTGACCTGGCTGTAGACGGGCTCATAGGTGGAGGTGGTCACCTGATTGAGGGCGTCGGTCTCGGTGAGCAGATTGCCGTTGGCATCATAGGTAAAGGTCGTGGTATGGCCGTTGCCGTCGGTTTGGCTCAGGCGGTTATAGTCGGCGTCCCAGGTCGATTGGGTGCTGCGGCCCAGTGGATCGCGGATCTCGGTCGGCTGACCGGTGCTGTTGAAGCTGTAGAGGGTCTGATGGCCACGCGGGTCGGTGACCCGGGTTTGGGTCTCGCTCAGATACTCGAGGCGGGTGGTGGCACCATCGGCCAGGACTTCTCGGGTCACGCGGTCCTGGTCGTCATAGGTCAGGGTAACGGCGGTGTTGCCGCGGGGATCCACGACTGTGTGCAGGTTGCCGTCGTCGTGATAGGTATAGCGGGTCTCACCGCCCAGGGGGTCGGTGACGGAAGTCAATCGCCCTTCGCCGTCGTAGGCATACCGGAAGGTCCGGCCCAAGGGATCGGAAACGCCGGCGATGCGGCCGTCGGCGCCTTTGGTGAAGGTCAGGGTGCGCCCGCTCGCGGCGGTGGCCGAAGCGATGACGCCGGCGGCGTCATAGCCGACGGCCAGCCTATTGTTGTTAGGATCCGTGATGTGGGTGAGCCGACCGGTGCGATCGAAGAAGCGGGTGATGCCCTGCTTGCCGCGCAGCGTGGCGCTGCCGTCGGCCGCGACGGTGAGGGTCTGGTAGGTGCCGGGGGCCGAGGCCCAGCTGCCGTCGGTTTTCTGGGTGAAGCGTTTGCGTTTGCCGTTGCCCTGCACCGCGATGGCGGTGTTGGTCTCACCGTCGGTGACCAGGATCAGCCGCTCGGTCAGGTTGGAGTGCCAGCCGAAGCCGAAAGGTCCGTTGGAGAGATCCTGGGAGTGATAGGTGTGTTCGAGCCGCAGCGCCGAGCCGAAGCCTGGGATAGCGAAGTCCGTGCTGCGGCTTATCTTATCACCACAGCCGATATCGACAGGATTAGGCGTCTCACAACGATTATCACTGTCCGGGGGTTCCGGCTGCTCATCCTCATTGGGCGGATCGGGCCGGAAGGTATCGTGTCCTTGGTCCCAGGGGAAATGACCCGCTTGAACAGGGGATGCGACCAGGACCGCGAGGACAAACCCCAGCAACAAATGCAGCACTGTGATGCGCGTCCGCATGGGTGGGATCTCCCCGCTTATTCCTCGATTGCCTGGCCGATATGGGCGCTCAGGGTCTCGATGCGCTGTTTCGCCGCCGGATGCGCGGTGAGATAGGCAGCGATCGCCTTTCGGTTGGCGCCCCCGTAGGCGAGATAGTCGGCCTCTTCGATGCCGTAGCCGGCGAATAGCGCGGCCATCGCCTCCGACGTGGGAGGTTGTCGGGTCGCGGTCCAGCTTTCTTTCTCCAGCTCCAAGCGGGCGCTGCTGAGCTCGACGTAGCGTTCGACACTCAGATCTTCGGCCAGGACCATGCCGTTTCCGAGCAGCAGGGCCGTCAGTACCCCGCGACCAAAACCAAGGGGCGTGCGTTTCATCAGTAGAACACCCTCAGCAGCATGTAGCGGGTCAGGGAGGTGGCGCCGGAGCCGTCCACAGCAGTCAGCGCCAGCCGGTAGTCACCCTTGTCCGGGAGGAAACAGTTACTGGTAAGCCCATCCCATGCGAGGGTCTGACCCGTCCCCGCGGTGATGCCCGGAAAGCGCTTGGTGAAGACAACGCTACCGGTGGCGAGGTTGACGATGAGGAGCTCCAGATCGGCGTCCTGATCCAGATCGAAGGTGATCCGGAATGGGCGGCTGCCGTCCCGCGTCGGGCTGTTCAGGGTCGGCTGCACGGAGAAGTTGGAGATTGTCGGCGCCGACGAGAGGTAGATGGCGTTATCCAGCAGCGTGTAGCCCCAGATGCCGAACAGGAAGGAATCCCCTGGGGGCGGGACCGCAAAGGAGCCGTCCGGCAACAGGCCATCCCAGTAGATGGTGTGGGTGCCGACCCCGAAGGGCTTGCGATCCAGCAGGGTAATCAGCCTCGTGTCGGTATTGAAGAGGCCCACGAAGGCGAGTACCCCGGATGCGCCCCGGTTGCTCGGCACCCTAAAGGTAATGGGCAACGAATCATTCTCGTAGGGATCGAAACGGCTTGGAAGTCTATCCCGCGACGGATTGTACCGACTCCCTCCGGTGGAGTCGGTCAGGTCGATCCGTTCGGTCTTGCCGCCACTGTCGTACTCGAGAATGGCATAGTAGTCACCGTCGGGCAGCAGGTCTCCGGCGTCGTCACGGCCGTCCCAGTGGTCGTTATAGGTGCCGGCCGCGCGGGTCTCATCGACCAGGGTCCGCACCTCGCTGCCCACATTGTCGCGGATCCGCACCCGCGTCGGCACGGTGCCGGTGAGTGTCGTTCTAATGGTCGCGGCCTCGCCGGCATCGGGTCGGAAGGTATCGTCTGGAATCGACAGGCTCGCCGTGACAGTCACCGTGATCGCGATGCTGTCCAGGCTGGTCAGGCCGGCGGCGTCGGTAACCCGCAGGGTGGCGGCGAAGACACCGGCGGCCTGGTAGGTGTAGTTGGTGACCGCCGAGGTGGCGGAGGAATGGTCGTAAGTACCGTCACCATCGAAGTCCCACTCGTAGCGGACGCTGGTGCCGCCGCCGGTGACACTGCCGTCGAAGGCGACGGTGAGCGGGGCCGTGCCACTGGTGGGCGATGCGGTCGCCGTGACGGACGGCGATCCCGGCGGGCGGGGCCGTACTTTGGTGTTGATTTCACCCGAGACCCCGGTGAGCCCCGCTGCGTCGGTCACCCGGCAGCGTGCGGCGAACTCGCCCACCGTGCCGTAGGTGTGGGTCGTGGTTCCGTTTGCATCCGAGCTGTAGTCGTAGCTCCCATCACCGTCGAAGTCCCATTCCCAGCGGACGATGGAACCGTTCGGGGATTGGCCCTGACAGCTCAGGGTCACCGCCAGGGGTACCGGTCCGTTCGAGGGCGCGGCCGTGGCCGTGACGGTGGGGCCTTTCTGTCCGACGGTAATCTTGCATACGTTGGTGGCCGTTTTGCCGAAGTTATTAAGAACCTCCAGGACCGCGTTATAGGTACCGGGCGAATCGAAGGTATGGGTGTAATCCCGCAGCACCGAATCCGAGGTGTCGTAAGACCCATCGCCGTCGCGGTCCCAACGGTAGCGCACGATGCTGCCGCCGGTGAACTGGCCACGGCTGCGGTAGGTGACCGTATGCGGCGCGGTTCCGGTGGTCGGGCCACAGTCGGCGCTGGCGTGGAAGACCGAGATGTTGAAGGTGTTGGTATCCTCCCCCAGGTTTCCCACGTGGTCCGCGACCCTGGCGGTGATCGCGTTATCGCCGCCGGGGAGGTCGGCAAGCGGTGTATAGCGCGCGCCGTCATCGCTGATGGTGGTCGCACCGGTGACATCGGCGCCGTTGAGCAGGAGCTGGAACGAATCGATATCGATGCCCGTGCCGTCGTCGCTGAATTGGACAGTGATGGTGGGTTTGGTGGTCTCGACGGTGGAGCCCTCGGCGGGTGATGTGATACTGATCGTCGGCGGCGTGCCGTCGGTGAAGATGGATGTGTTGTCGCCGTCCTGGTACTCACCGTCATCCACATCGATGCGAGCGATATAGTTACCCTCCACATCCGGCGTGAAGCGGGCGACTGGCCGGTCCGCAGCGGCGATATCGGCGTCTGCCGCATTGCTTGCGGATGGCCGTGCAACCAGGCTCCACTGGTAGGTGATCGGCGCCGGCCCGGAATCCGGATCCCGGCTCAGGCTGCCGTCGAGGGTCGCTTCCTCGCCCGGCTTGACGGAAAAATCAGCGCCCGCATCCGCAACCGGCGGTACATTCGTCTCCAGGACGGACACCGAAACGCCGTCGGTATCGGATCGGTTGCCGTTGTGAACCACGAGATCCAAGCTATAGGTCCCCAACACGTCCGGTACGAACCCGGCCTCGGCGCTGTCGCGATTTGTGATGTCCACATCCGCCAAGGTGCTGGTTCCCGGAACTCCCGCAAAAGACCAGGAATAGGTCAGCGGCAGGCCGTTCGGATCATCGCTGCCGGTACCATTCAACGTCACCGAGGCCCCGGAGGGCACTTCCTGGTCGCGTCCGGCATCGGCGTTCGGCGGCGCATCGAAGTGAGTGGCGGAAACGGTAACCTGATCCGGCACGCTGGCCGCCTGTCCATTATCGACGGTGAGTGCAAAGACGTAATCACCCTCCACATCGGGTACGAAGCTGGGATCAGGCCGATCTGGATTGTGCAGGACGGTACTGCTCCCCGCCGGGACATCGGCGGTTGTCCAATCGAATGTGAGCATGCTCCCGCCGGGGTCGTAGCTGGCGCTGCCGTCGAGCTTGACCTCGGTGCCGGTCAAGGCATTGCTGTCGGCCCCGGCATCGGCTATGGGGGCGGAACTCGGATAATAGGCCGTCACCTCATACACCAAGCTGCGCCAGCGGGCGACGGCCTCACGGTACGCTTGTCGCCATCCAGGCGGTCGTTGCCTCTCCTCGAGCAGCTGGCGCTGGATCTCATTGACGAGCTCGACCCTGATCTTGATCGCACGCCCAGGACCGAAATCGGACGTATCCAGATCGAAGTAGGGGATGCCTTCCACGCTGACGGCCTGGGCCTTGTCGACCAGGATACCTGCCGGTGCTTTGATAGCGAAGGCGAGGAGCATGGTGTCTGCCGGGAAAGGAGCACCGGAGACATTGCGCAGGCGGACATGGAGCCGCCGTATTTCAGGCCTGGAGGTGCGTTTGAGGGGCTGGGGTTCGACCCGAACCACCGAGGGATCGATGGCCTCGAGGCCGTGGATTCGGAGCGCGGCCTGGACCGGAACAGCGGACAGTGCCCAGCAAACGGCCAACACCCAGTAGCCAAACAGAAGAATCGGCTTTTTCATCCTGCGGCCTCCCCAGGAGACGACCCCTCCAATAAAGACCAAGCTGTTGGATTAATATCGGGCACCGTCATCGCTATTCCATGCCTTACCGCCGCGATGCGACATACTCCTTGAGCGTTTCGTCCATGCGCGCCTGCCAGCCCTTGCCGGTAGACCTGAAAAGGTATGACATACCTAACCTGACCCACCTGGCTCAAGCTGCTTCGGTGTTGAGTGATATTGCCGTTGATACAGTCGCAATAAGTTTCCGGGCCGCCTCGATTGCTGCGCTCAACGCCCCAAAGGTGATATTTGACCCGTCTTTATGCGCAACCTTGTGTCGGCTCGACACAGCATTGCCATAAAGTGTAACCTCTTCGTCATTAATATTGTCATTGAGGTATACTAATCTAATATCAACATTTCGTCTTTTCATTCAGCCGATGATTTCAAAATTCGCTGTCAGCAATGAACGCAACTCGCAATGATAGTTGCGGGGATTCTGGAAGAAGGTTTCACACGCGCTTCGGAATTCACCAAATGTTTCATAATAC
>Ga0209786_1000273_pt1 | contig 20749 bp, 13 predicted proteins | sample WorMetilvaeELBA2_FD_187405 | JGI IMG/M metagenome (GOLD analysis project Ga0209786, IMG submission 187405) | Marine gutless worms symbiont microbial communities from Max Planck institute for Marine Microbiology, Germany - Olavius ilvae ELBA.2... ...
AGCTTTTTGTCGAACGGCCTGTCGTGAGCTTTTTGTCGAACGGTCTATTTTATAAAAAGACTGAGCGAAGCGATTCCACCCTTCGACATTCAATATTCGATATTCTGCGGTTCTGCGGTTCGCTTTTGAATTTTCATGTTTCATAAGAGCGGCGGCCGCTGGCCGCCAGCGTCCAGTCTGATCGATGATAGAAGCATTGTTCATATGCCAGCGTAGGGTCGGCCACCGTGCCGACCGGTTTCGGCGGGCACAGTGGCCCGCCCTACATTTCTGAAATATGCGGTTTCACTCGAGTTTCCTGGTGTTAGAAAATTAGGGCACTAAATCCTGACACCTGAATCCGCCTCCGGCGGAACACCTGAAACCTTCCCTGTAGTTTCAAACAAGAGACACGAGGAACTAACCATGCCATTCGGATTGGCCGGCAAAGGACTTGAGATCGATCTATCCAGCGGTCGTGTTGTGAGAATCAACAGTGACCCGGACCAGTTTGAAAAGTTCTTGGGGGGTCGGGGCATTGCCACCAAAATGTTCGTTGACCGCGTATCGCCTGAGACAGACCCTTTTGCGCCTGACAATCCCTTAATCTTTTCGGCGGGGTTGTTAAGCGGCACCCTGGCCCCGGGTGCCAACCGAACGGCCCTGGTGACCCGGTCCCCGCAGACAGGCTTGCTCACCTACTCCACGATCGGCGGATTCTGGGGCCCCGAACTTAAACGGGCGGGGTACGACACAATTTTCATTGCCGGAATCGCTGAGACCCCGATTTACCTGTTTATCCGGGACGACCTCATCGAACTGCGGGATGCTTCACACCTGTGGGGAAAATGTGTTCGTGAAGCCGGGCAAATCCTAGGAGCAGAGCACAAGCCGCTCAATATCCAGGTGCTTTGCATTGGTCCGGCTGGTGAGAAAAAGGTCTTTGCTTCGTCCATTGAACATGCCATGGGGGCCGGCGCACACCGCGCCGGTGTCGGTGCGGTCATGGGCCACAAAAAGCTGAAGGCCATCGTTGTCCACGGCACACGCGACATACTGGTCGCCAACCCGGCAGAACTCAAAAAAACATGTGATCATATCAATTCCAAAACAGGTCCCATCAGAGATTACTGGCGTGACTGGCCGGCCAAAAACGGTGCCTGGCTGTTTAATGAAGCCATGCATGGCAATTATGAGGAGGCGGTTATATTTGAAGATGATGAAGAAATATTAACCAACTTCAATAAGGCATCTAAAATGCGATCGGCCGGTTGTTTTAACTGCGGTATTGGATGCAAGTCGGTCATCGCATTGCCCGAAGGCCGGTATGCCACTGTCAAGTGCATGTCCTACTTCAATTTTATGTTTGCCGTAAAGATCTGCGACATTCACTTCAGTGTACGATGCTTTGAACTGTGCGAAAACTATGGCCTTGATGTCGTCTCAACGGCTTACCTGACAGGCTTTGCAATCGATCTGTACCAAAAAGGCATCATCACCCGGGCGGATACCGGCGGGCTCGAATTGAATTGGGGGGACCGGCAGGCGGCGTATAGCCTGATTGAAAAAATTGCCCGAAGGGAGGACATCGGAGACATCCTGGCATACGGAGTGGTGGAGGCCTCAAGAAAGATCGGCAAGGGTGCTGAAGAACATGCCTATCATGTAAAGAAACTCGAGCCCATCCCCTATACCATCGACCCTTACAGCGCCTTGCTGTCGTCCGTCGGGGACAAGCCTGATCAGACCAGGAGTGAAGGGTTTATCGCCTCGGAGGGTCTCGAATACTATTCGCCGGAATGGAGAGAAAACTATGTGAAAGACGGTTTCTTTTCCTACCCGAAAGCGTTAAAGCCGGATTTTGAAAGTGACTATGAGGGCCGGGATCACGACTACGAAAAAATCGTGCCGTTTGCTTCCTACGATGTGGACAAAAACAGCCTGGCCGACTGTACGGGTGTCTGTATTTACTGGACCGGATTCTGGCAGTACAATCCCATCCTGGTGGAAGATCATTTAAAGTTGATCGAATATGCGGCGGGCATGCCCATGGACGAGGAAAAAGCCATGAATGCCGCCAAATGCACCGGCATAATGACGCGGGCGTTCAATGCCATGGCCGGCATCAGCCGCAGGGACGATACGATCCATAAGCGTTTTTTCGAAAAACCTTCCGGGGCGCAAAAGCCCATAATTGATCGGGAAAGATTTGATGCGATGGTGTCCCGCTATTACTCAATGCGCGGCTGGAACGAGGATGGGATTCCATCCGCCGAAGAACTCGATCGACTGGGCCTCGAGGATATCAGGCTGAAGCTGGAGCAAAAGGGGATTTTGTAGTGAAGATGACAGAAGACAGAGGACAGAAGACAGAAGACAGAGGGCAGAAGACAGAGGGCAGAGGACAGATTTTTGAATTCGGAAGTCGGAATGCGGCCTACGACAAGCTCAGGCGAGACAAAATCGGAAAAGGGTCAGCGTGTAGTTGGACGGATAGCGGAGGGAAGATGCCTAAGGTCAGAAGTCAGATGGCCCGCCTTCGCTCTTCGAGCTACGACGCGGCACGCAGAACAGATTCGGAAACCTGCAAGCATGCTGAACTACAGATCGTTGTCGTTGGCCATGGAACCTGCGTTACAATATTATTGCCAGTGGAAATAATGACTGCACCTGGCTAATCCGGGAAGATATTGAGCCGGAATAACGCCTAACTGTCGAGGCTGGGATTTACCCAAACCCAGATAAAACGGCAATATCCTTTAAATCGTAGATAGGTCCGAACCGGAAACATTAGCCACAAAGGCACTAAGACACAAAGAATTAAGATTTATACAAAAAACTTCGTGTCTTGGTGTCTTGGTGTCTTGGTGTCTTGGTGTCTTGGTGGCGAAAATATTTTGATAGATAACTTCTTCGCAAACATAATCTGATTTTAATAAATAGGGCCCAATGTTACGCTAATTCCATAACGTAGGGTGGGCTTCGCCCACCAAAGATCGCTAAATTCACCCTTCGGCGGTGGGCACAGCCCACCCTACAATAATATTACTATAACCAATAAAATGGCAGCCTTGAGGATGCAAGCAGTTATTGAATGTCTCGATTTTGGAGTAATGGAGTACTGGAGTATTTAAAGGAAACCGCAAACCTTCAGCCACTACTCCAATACTCCAATACCCCAATACTCCAGTACTCCAATACTCCAGTACTCCATTACTCCTATTCTCCAGTACCCCGATACTGACAAAAACTTAAAGCACTATGATGGGTAACCTCCTTTTGGGTCATAAGCAGGATCATGCTTTTCAATTCTGATTTTTCTTCTTCTCCAGTGCATCCAAAATCTTAGCCGGCGTCAACGGAAGCTCCATGAAGTCGACCCCGATGGCATCATAGACGGCATTGACGATGGCCGGCGCCGGCGACAGCTGGGTGCCCTCCCCGGCTTCCTTGGCGCCGTAAGGTCCGATTGGATCATCCGTCTCCACTTCAATGGCTTCGATTTGCGGCATTTCCATGATCGTCGGAAATCCGTAATCCAGCAGCGACGGATTCATGACCTGGCCTTTTTCCACAATCACATCTTCATACAGGGCCTGCCCCATGCCGCCTACCACCGATCCTTCGAGCTGTCCTTCCACCAGCATGGGATTGATGGGCTGACCGCAGTCGTGGGCCGTCACCATCTTGAGGAGTTTGACCTGGCCCGTTTGCAGATCGACTTCAACTTCGGCGGCCTGGGTCATAAAGGAGTAATTGGGTGAAAAATTGCCGTCTTCTTTGAACAAGGTGGTGGGCTCGGAAGCCGGCGCCATCCAGGAGCCCCGGCCCACAATCGGCATGGGCAGATCGGCGTATTGATAGCCTTTCAGGGCCTTGGCCAGACTCATCCCGTTTTCCGGCGATCCCTTGACGAAAATCATGCGATCCCGCGCCACCAGGTCGGTGGCCTCGGCCTCCATTTTTTCGGCCAGAAATTCGAACAGTTTATTCTTGACTGAAATGGCCGCCAAGCGGGCGGCATTGCCGGCCCTGACGGTCACGCCGCTGCCGAAGGTGCCGGGATCCAGGGGCGTGACCCCGGTGTCGGCCGCCGTTATACGCACGTCCTCGATGCGCACGCCGAGTTCTTCGGCCACAATCTGGCTGATCACGGTTTCCGCGCCCTGCCCGATGTCGGCCGCCCCCGACAGTACGTTGACGGCGCCGTCGCGCCCCAACTGGACCACGGCCCCGGAGCTGATATGGCTCATATTGCTGACACCGCTGGGAAAAGAGGCCCCGGCCAGGCCGACCCCCCGGCCGGCCGGCAATTTCCCGCGCTTCTCCTGCCAGCCGATCGCTTCGGCAGCCTTGGCCACCGATTCGGAAAACCCGCAGGTGTTGATGACAAAACCGGCAGCATGGGGCTCTCCGGCGTGAATACTGTTTTTCATTCTGATTTCGGCCGGATCGACACCGATACGCTCCGCGATCATGTCCAACTGCCGTTCCACGGCGAAACGGGCCTGGGGAATGCCGTGGCCCCGCATGGCCCCGCCCACAGGCTTGTTGGTATAAACGTGGGCGCCTTCATAAATCAGGTTCGGAACGTGATAGGGGATCATGAGAAAAAAACAAGACAGGGCAATCATGGTCGGTGCCGTGCTGTTGTACGCGCCGCCGTCGGCATGGGCTTTAAACTCCTGGCCCAGGATGGTGCCGTCCTTTTTGACGCCGGTCTTGACCGTGATGTACATGGGGTGCCGCTGCCGGGTGGAGATAAAGACTTCTTCCCGCTCGTATAAGAACTTGACCGGCCGGCCAAGCTGCATCGCAAACCAGGCCGCACAAAAGTCCTTGGCAAACATATCGATCTTTTGCCCGAATCCGCCGCCGACCTTCGGTTTGATGACGCGCACCTTGCTTTCCGGTATCTGGAGGGTATTGGAAAGATTGCGCCGCAGAAAAAACGGGATCTGGGTGGATGACCAAATGGTGAGAGCACCGTTTAACGGGTCGAACTGGGCCAGTGCGGCATGGGGTTCCAGGGGCGCATGGTTGACCGGCTGGGAGTAAAACGTATCTTCGAACACCGCATCGCTTTCATCAAAGGCCCGGGCCACATCGCCGAATTCTTTTTTGATGAAAAAAGAAGTGTTGTGCTTGACACCATCATGAATCAGCGGCGCCCCATCTTTTTTCGCCTCCAGCGGATCGAACACGGCCGGCAGTTCTTCATACTCCACCTCGATAAGCTCCAGCGCCTCTTCGGCCGTCGCCGGATCGACGGCGCAGACGGCGGCGACATCGTCTCCGATATAACGCACTTTGTCCCGGGCCAGGGCATATTCATCTTTAGCCATGGGGACGATGCCGTACTGCCGGTCCGGGATATCCTTGCCGGTCACGATTCCTTTGACACCGGGTAATTTTGCGGCCCGGGAGGCGTCGATGTTGACGATATTGGCATGGGCCACCGGGCTGCGCAATATCTTGCCGTAAAGCATGCCCGGCAGAACGAGATCATCGGTAAACAACGCCGCCCCTTTGGCTTTCTGCGCCGCATCCAGCATCGGCACGCGGGTTCCGACAACGTTCAAATCTTTTTGCATGTAATACCTCCAAAAGGTTAAAAAAGATGCTGGGAGGCGAGGAAGCTGGGAGGCTGGGATGCTATAAAGCTATCAGGCTGAACAAAAACGTCTTCTCCTTATAGTCTCCCGGTCTTCCGGCTTTCAAGATTTGTGCCTTCCAACTTTCAAGCCTCCAGGCCTTCCAGCTTTCAAGCCTGCTCGCCTCCCGGCTCGCTCACACTCATCACCGCTTCGACGATTTTCTTGTAGCCGGTGCAGCGGCAGAGGTTGCCGGCCAGCTTTTTTTTGACTATATCTTCGTCCGGGTTCTCCTCTTCACTGAGGATTGCTTCGGCCGTCAGTATCATGCCGGGCGTGCAAAAGCCGCATTGAACCCCGCCGTAGTTGACAAAAGCACTTTGCAAAGGATGCAAATCACCGCCTGCGGCCAGCCCCTCGATGGTCATAATTTCCTTGCCCACCGCATCCACCGCCAGCAATAAACAGGACAGATACGCCTCCCCGTCGATCAGAACGGTGCAGGCCCCGCAGGCTCCCAGGTCACAGCCGCGCTTCGTTCCCATCAGCCCCAGTTTTTCCCGCAGCACTTCCAGCAAGGTGTGGTTCGGAGCAGCCAGCAATTCATGGGTGTCGCCATTGATGTTGAGTTCTATTGCCCGCTTCATTATATCCTCCCCGTCATTGTTGAAGATTTAAGATTTGTTAAATTTAGGGATTTAGGGATTCAGGTATTTAGGATTAATTCAATTTAGGAATTGCGAATTTAGGAATTTAGGAATTAAAGGAATTCTATCTTTTTTTTATTTATTGATTTAACATTTATTCCCTGAATTCCTCGGCCCTTAAAGCCTCAATCCCTGAATCCCTCAATCCCCGAATCCCTCAATCCCTAAATCCCTGAATTCCTCAATCCCTCAATCCCTGAATCCCTCAATCCCTGAATCCCCGAATCCCTCAATCCCTGAATCCCTCAATCCCTCAATCCCTCAATCCCTCAATCCCTGAATCCCTCAATCCCTCAATCCCTCAATCCCTGAATCCCTCAATCCCTGAATCCCTCAATCCCCGAATCCCTCAATCCCTAAATTTGTACTTATTCATTATTCAATAGTCATTAGTCATTTAATTCCCGTGCTTTCTCAGCGGCACTGCGCAGCAGCACGCCCATCATCTGGCGTTTGTGGGAAGCAGAGTAAACCGACGTATTCACCGGCCGGGCCGCCTTGGCCGCAATGTCACAGGCTTCATCGAGGTTCTCATCGCTGAGGTCCCTGCCCTGCAGGCAGGCCTCGATATCCAATCCCCGCACGGGTTTGCAATCCACGGCCGTATAGGCAACCCGGTAATCCCGGCCTTCTGCGGATGCCCAGAATGCGACGCCGACGACGGGAAAATCGATGCTTTCGCGATTGGCATATTTCATATAAATCAAATCGCCCCCGGCGGTCTCCCCGGGGATAACAATTTCGGTGATCATCTCAGCGGTTTTCAGGACGAGGGGCGTTTTACCATCGCCGGTAAAAAACTCGCGCATAGGAATTTCGCGCTCGCCGTCCTTGCCCGCCAGGCGAATAGCGGCATTCAGCGCCAGCAGCGCCGCTGCCAGATCGCCGCAGTAAGTCGAAAAGCAGGTTTCCTTTTTGTTGAGTACATGGCAGATTTCGCCGCCCGCTTTAAAGCAGGTCGGCCGGGAACTCCGCCACCACTGGGACTGGTTATAGTATTTGCAGCGGTTCTGCTGGCAGACATTCCCACCAATGGTTCCCATGACCTGGTGATGATACGACCCCACCGCCGAGGCGGCCTGAGCCAGGCCCGGTAAGTTTTCCTTAATCGGCCCCGGTTCGTAAAAACGCTTCAAGGGAGTCAAGGCGCCTATCCTGTAATCTCCGTTATTCTGCCGGATATAATCCAAATCTGCTATCCGCTTGATGTTCACGACAACCGGCGGACATTCCACCCGGTGTTTCATGTTGACCAAAAGATCGGTTCCACCGGCCAGGATTCTGGCTGCCGGCTCATTTTGCAGAATGGAAACCGCCTCGCTAATATCCTGTGGTTCGAAGTACTCGAATTTCGGTAGTCTCACGACTGGCTCCCCCGTGTAATATTGAAGATTGAAGAATGAATATTGTCAGGAATGCTATCTGATTTAATATGTCTTTAATCAAATTCGTATTGTAGTGCAACTTTAAAATGGCGACAGTTGAAATATCCGACTCGTCATTAAATTACAAATTGATAGTTTCACATTGTGAAATATAGATTCATATATTAACCTTATTATAGAGTCCATCTCTGGTTGTCAACAAAATTTTGTATTGAATGAGGTTTCATACGAACGTCGCCGATAGCCGCGGGCGTCCAGTCTGATCGTAAAAGATACTCTGACCTTGTACTAGCGTAGGGTCGGCCACGACACGACTGAGCTCGTCGCAGGCCGCGCCGACCGGTTTTGGCGGGCACGGTGGCCCGCCCTACGTTTATCTAAAAACCGATGTTCACCCGCACATCTCCACGTTCTTGGTGACGATGGATTTATGTCTCGGCATAACCGACCAAACAGGTCCAACTGGACCACAAGCATAAACAGGGAATGGCATAACGGACAAACCGGGAGAACCCTCAAAATGGGATCGAAAACAAAACGGCAAACCTAAAACCTCTGAACCTGAACCTCTGAACCTCTGAACCCTGAACCTCTGAACCTCTTGTATGAAACTTCACCTATTTAATCCCAACAAAAGGGTGTTTAAATCGTGCTCGTCGTCGTACTCGTCCTCGTAATCGAAACTGAATACGGTTTAAAAGCCTCGAGGACGAGCACGAGGACGAAGACGAGGACGAGCACGAGGACGAAGACGAGTACGAAATGTCGGATGCGCTTATGTGATACTTCGCCGATTTGGCACAGTTTCTTTTTTCGATTTAACCGGACGTTTTTTTGGCCGGCGGCGGCGCTGAACCCTGAACCCCAAACCTCTGAACCTTGAACCTCTGAACCCTGAACCTCTGAACCTTGAACCTCTGAACCCTGAACCTCTGAACCCCTGAACCCTTGAACCTCTGAACCTCTGAACCTCTGAACCCCTGAACCCTGAACCTCTGAACCCCTGAACCCTTGAACCTCTGAACCTCTGAACCTCTGAACCCTGAACCCCTGAACCCTGAACCCCTGAACCCTTGAACCTCTGAACCTCTGAACCCCTAAACCTCCATATCCATTTTTTTATTGACCGACAAAAATAATATGATATAGATTTCATAATACATGTTTTAGATTCATAATATGAAACAAACAAATACCAAAAATTCCATCTACCGGGTTCAGGCAGTGGAACGGGCGCTGGACATACTGGATTGTTTTAATTTCCAGAATCGGGAACTGGGCCTGTCCGAGGTGGTCAATCGAACCGGCCTCAACAAGACCACGGCCAAAAGATTGATCGCCAACCTTGCCGACCGCGGTTATCTGCAGCAAGATCCCCAATCCAAAAAATATCAGCTGGGCATGCGCCTTTTTGAATTGGGCGGGGTGGTATTTTCCTCCTTTTCTTTGCGACGGTCCGCAGCCGCCCCCATGACGGCCCTGCAAAGTGAAACCGATGCCACCGTCCTTTTGGGTGTGAAAATGGAGGATCACCTGGTCTATGTCGACAAGCGCGAAGGCCACGGGATGATCCGCATTTCTTCGGATGTGGGCTTTCGCCGACCGCTGCACTATGGCATGCTGGGCATGGCCCTTATGGCCAGTCTTGATTCAGCGGAAGTTGATCGGATTCTGGGGGAATACCCGCTGGAAGCGCATACCCCTTTTTCGTTGACCGACATGGACGCCTTCAGTCTGCGGCTGGAAGAAATTCGGGTTCAGGGCCATGTCATTGAAAAAGAAGAAGCCGTCGAAGGCCTGATCGGCATTGCCGCCCCGGTTAGAGACTACAGCCGGCAGGTCGTGGCGGCTTTGGGCATTGCGCTGCCGGTGGGGCAGCGCAACTTGCAGGATAGTTTAGATCGCACGATCGATTTGGTGAAAAGCACGTGTAAAACCATATCGGCGGATCTTGGGTATCTAAAGGTTTAGAGCTATCAAATGAAAATTTACGAGTCCGTATCCCTGGGACAGATCCTGGAAAGAAGCGCCGCTGAGGCGCCCGATAAAATAGCCGTCGTGGATGGGACGGTCAGAAAAACTTTTGGTGAATTGAACGCCCTGGCCAACGCGCTGGCCGCCGGCCTGGCAGAACTGGGTTTGAAGAAAGGCGATCGAACCGCCATCTATATGCCCAATTCTCTGGAACTCATGGTTGCATTCTACGCGCTGCAAAAATTGGGCGTCATCGTGGCCTGGGTAAACCCAATCTATCGGCCGCACGAAGCCCGCTTCATCCTACAAAATTCGGAAGCCAGGGCGGTGTTTATCCTCAGCGAATGGGATGAAAGAAACTTCCATGCTGACATCCTTGGCCTCAGCGATGAACTGCCTGACCTGGAGTTCGTTTTCCGGGTTGCCGCAGACGGCGATCGACAAGGCAATACCTACAGTGAGCTTATAAGCGCCGGGGTGAAAAAAGAATTCACTGCCACTCCCATCGACCCTCAAACAGATCTGGCCATGCTGCTTTACACTTCGGGAACCACAGGCAAGCCGAAAGGGGCGATGATTACCCATTATGCCGCTGCCAGGGCCGGCTGGGAGTATTCGCTGGGTGTCAATGCGAATTCCGCGGATGTATTTATCGGCTTCCTGCCCATGAGTCATTCCTACGGCTGCGGGGCGATTTTGATCCAGCCCATCCTGATCCAGGCAACGGTGGCCTTGATGCCCAAATTTGAAGTTGAAGAAGCGTTTCAGCTTATCGAACAGGAAAAAGTCACCCTGCAACTGGGCGCCCCACCCCACTACATCATGGAGCTGAATCATCCAAGACGTTCCAAATATGATCTCAGCACTCTGCGGGCCGGTATGATCGCCGGCATGATCGCCCCCGAAGGGCTGATAACCCGGGTCGAAAAAGAGATGGGTGTGTACATAACCTCTTTCTGGGGGGCTTCCGAGGTCGGCCCGGGCCTGGGGACCATGTGTCCTTATCCGTCGCCCCTGGCAGTCCGGGAAAAGTACATTGGCCGTCCGGTGACCGACACCCGCATGCGGGTGGTGGACCCGGTCACGCATGAGGAGGTTGCAGACGGTGAGATTGGTGAACTGACTCTCACCGGTTGGCATGTGATGCAGGGGTATTGGAAAAATCCGGCCGAAACCCGCAGGCAGATTATCGACGGCTGGCTGCACATGGGCGATCTGGCAGCGCGGGATGAGAACGGTTATATGAGAATTTACGGCCGCACCAAGGATTTGATAAACCGCGGCGGGTACAAAATCTATCCCCATGAACTCGAATGCATGCTCGTTGATCACCCTAAAGTCGAGCAGGTATGCATCGTCGCCACGCCCAACCCGGTTTTGGGCGAATCCATTTGCGCCTGTGTCATCCCCCGGCCGGGTCAAACCGTGAGCCTGCAGGAAATCCGGGACATCATGCAGGATCAAATCGCCCCCCACAAACTACCCGATGAGCTTTGCATCATGGAGGATTTCCCGAAACTATCCGGAGGCGTCAAGGTTAAAAAATTCGGCAGCGGCGGTCTGGCGGAATTAGCTCAAAAGGATGAGACAAAACAAACGCAATGGGAAAAGGAATGAAAAATTTATAATTGAAATCTCGCATCGCAAAATTCAGGTATTATTTCCATAAATAAGTCTCGATCCACTTTTTAAACATTACATCCTGGAATTGAAAGTTCCCGTTTTTAAGCACGATATCGGAACGAACCAGCTTCTCTAAAGCCCGCGTAACCTGTGAACCGGCGTTCAAGTCAACTGCCTGCAGAGAATTGGCATAAAACATATCCTTGCCGCCTGTCATAATGATTAGTTTGAGTGTCTTTTTCTGGTTTAGAGTCAAGGAATCCCATAGATTCAAGAATTCATTATGGCTGCTCTCAAGAATTCTCATTTCGATCCTATCTACTGTATCGATGGAGTAAATCGAATTCTTCTCCTCCCATAAAAAGAATAAAAATTGTTGGACATACATGGGATGATTTTCGCACCTGGCAGCGATCTCCTCAATTATACTCGCTCCAATTTCGCGGCCCGCCTTTAGAAATAGTTTTTGAGCCCAGGGCACATAGTGCCTGGTTTGAATTTTACCCATCGGGTAACTTTGGGCCAGTCTGTAAAAAGCGCGGTTCCGGTTTGTAAAAATTTCAGCCAGAATGTGACGCTGGCTGCCGCAAAATAAGTAGCTGATGTTATCCTGTTTTTGAATTATTGGTCTGAGTCTTTTTTCAAACCCTTTTTGTTTATACTCCGCGATCTCCTGAAACTCATCGAAGACCACCACAAGTTTACGATTTTCCGAAATCCTGCCGAGCAATCCCAGAACATTGCTAAGCATCGTTTCACTATAGTCGGAATCAAAGGAGACCGAGACACCTGGAGAACCTGTAATAGGATCGATAGACATCCCCAACCGAACCGTTCTGATAGCGCTGCGGACCAGTTTTGCAAGTTTCTCAAGTTTAGTTTCAATTTGATTCAGGCTGGTCAGAATTGCTGAAACAAAGTCCTTTTCAGACAATGTCCCATACAACTCAACGTAAAGCACATCAATTTTGGGTCGTTGACGTTCCAGTCGGCTGAATAATTTATATATGAGCGAGCTTTTTCCAAATCGTCTGTGAGAATAAAGCAGCACATTTTGAGATGCATTTATAAATCCCAGTAATTCCTTCTGTTCGGTTTGCCGGTTGCAAAAAGCATCCCCTCTTACAATCCCGGTATAATTAAAAGGATTTTTCATGCTTAAGCCTGCGGTGAGTAACTGAGTGGGGAATTATAATGAATTTTTTGTTAGTAACAGATTGTTTATTTATAATACGCAATATGTTAAAAGTCAAATAGTTTTGGAAGGTGGATAAGAGGAGCATTAAATTTCGCTTAGCTTCTTTTAAGACTCAATATTTCCCGCGCTTCATCAGGAGAAGCGATCTCGCGCCCATACTCCCGGGATATCCGAACCATGCGGTCGACAAACAGGGCATTGCTTTCGGCCAGGACACCTTTGGTATAGTAGATATTGTCCTCCAGGCCGACCCGGATGTGGCCGCCCATGGCCAGCGCCATCATCGACATCGGCAAATGGCCCTTGCCGATGCCGATGATGGACCAGGTGCAGTCGTCCGGAATGTGTTCATACAGGTGCAAAAAGGATTTAGGCGTTGCCGGTGCGCCCCAGGGCGTTCCCAGGACAAATTGAAAATGCAAAGGCTCCTCCAGTTTACCCTGATCCCGCATACGCAGGCTGGTGACAATCATACCGAGGTCAAATATTTCGATCTCAGGCTTAACCCCGGCTTCCTTCATTTTTTCGGCCGCACGTTCCAGAAATTCCGGTGAATTCATGAATACATTACCGCCCAGGTTGATGGAACCGGCATCGAATGAGGCCAGCTCCGGCTTTAAATCCACCGGTGCAATTCGCTCTTCGGTGGGTAGATTTCTGCCCGGGATCCCGCTGGTGGTCAGACACAGGATCAAATCGGTTTTCTCCCGCAGCGGTTCAACCACCTGCCGGAACACCGCCACATCCTGGGTCCCCTGCCCCGTGCCCGGATCGCGCACATGGATGTGGACAATCGCGGCTCCCGCCTGCCAGCATTCATAGGCAGATTGGACAATTTCAGCCGGCGTGAGGGGGATATGAGGTGTGATGTCGCGGGTAATCCGGCTGCCGGTAATGGCGGCGGTGATGATCAGTTTTTCCATGGTCAACCCCTGCTTTCTTTAGATTGAAGATTGAAGATTGAATATTTATTGAGTCGCTGCGCTCCGTCATTTTTATGATTATCCAGCTTGATCAAAAATAAATACAAGTGCCACCGCGGCCCTCAAGCGACAGCTCGCGCTTAAATAGAGAAAGAAGCGTCGGCATGTTAAATGTTGAATGCCATTTCTTTATTGTCAAAAATGTGGTAATTAGCCGGGCCGATGTGATGTCTTACTCTGCAGTTGCGAAAATACCCTATAGTAGGGTGGGCTGTGCCCACCGAATCCCGCCGATTTCATCTGTTAAAGATGGGCACAGCCCACCCTACAAAAATACAGGACGCAACCATGAGAGAGTGAGAGTTCCGGCGATGGCATTCCAATTTCGATTTTTCCCTATATCTGTAAAAAGAAATCAACAATTCCTTCAAACTTTTTGCAACTCTCAGGTCTATGCTGCTTCCGGCAGCTTGCCCATAATAATCATCCCCAGGACTTCGTCCTTGGTCACATCCGCGGTCCGCCGGGTTCCGATCAGCTTGCCGTTTTTAATCACTGAAACCCGGTCCGACAGGTCGAAGACGTCGTGCAGATCGTGGCTGATCAGAAAGATGCCGATGCCCTCGCTTTTAAGCTGCTTGATCAACTCCGAGACCATGGCGGTTTCCTGGGGGCCCAGGGCGGCCGTAGGTTCGTCCATTATTAAAATTTTGGCGTTGAAGTAGATGGCCCGGGCGATGGCCACGGATTGCCGCTGACCGCCGGACATGTTCTTAACCGCATCGGTGATGTTTTTGAAATTGGGGTTCAGGCGCTCGATGACCTTGCGGGCCTCATTTTCCATCGCCCGATCGTTGAGGGTCCCGTAGCTTGTCATGATTTCACGGCCCAGAAACAAGTTGGCGGGCGCATCCAGGTTGTCGGCCAGGGCCAGGGTCTGATAGATGGTTTCAATACCGTATTTGCGGGCATGACGCGGCGATTCGATGCGAACCGTTTCGCCGTTGATGCGAATTTCGCCTTCATCGCAGGGAATGGCGCCGGAAAGGGTTTTCATCAATACGGTTTTGCCCGCCCCGTTGTGCCCCAGCACACCGACGACTTCGCCCGGGTTGAGATCGATGCTCACCCCGTTGACGGCGTGCACACCGCCAAATCGTTTGTGGATATTGTTCATTTCGACGAGAGGCGTCTGGCTCATGCTGCTACTCCGTATTGCCCGATTTAAATCAAGTTTGTTGATCCTTCGAAATTCGTTATTCGATATTCTGCGGTTCTGCGGTTCGCTTTAATAAAACGGGATTTTTCACAAGAGGTTTCAGGATTCTACATCTCAGCTCCCTGAAACCTGAAACCTGCCCTTCGAATTCCGGTAAAAAGCAATGAATGCCCGCTGTTAATCATCAACACTGAACCCCAACGGCTACTGCCTTTTCTTATTATAAACCACATCGAACCAAACGGCGAGAATCAAAACCGCGCCGATAACCAGCTGACGCATGGCGCTGGAGATACCCAGCAGCACCATTCCATTGTCCAGGCTTTGCATGATCACCGCGCCCAGGATGGCACCGGTGATGGTGCCCTGGCCGCCGGCCAGTGAAGTTCCGCCGATGACAGCGGCGGCAATGACGTTCAATTCGGCCAGCATTCCCATGGAATTCGCGCCTGCGTTCAAACGCGCGGTTGTAATGACAGCGGCCACCCCGCACAGAGTACCCATGACCATAAACACGAGAGCCGTGATCCTTTTAACGGCGATACCTGATAACTCAGCGGCTTCAGGATTGCCGCCGATGGCGAACACGTACCGGCCGAAGCGGGTGATTTTGGACAGCAGGCTCATACCCACCAACACCAGGATCATGATCAGCACCGGTACGGGAATACCGCGTGGAATCTCGGTGCGGGGTTTGTAGTAGGAATTCATGACCAGTACGAAGCCGCAGACCAGCGCGATGCCGATGGCCAACAAAAATAGCTGGACTGCCAGCGGCTTTACTTTGAATCCGTATTTGCGGTAGCTGCGGCGGACCATGATCGTGTTGATCAGCATCCAGGCGATCGCCAGCCCGGCCAGGATCCAACTCCAGGTCGCCCCGATCGAGCCGTCGATGCCGCCGCCCAGGATTTGGTAGGTTTTGTCCATGGGCGCCACGGTGCGGCCGTCGGTGACCAGATAGGCGGCTCCGCGAAACATCAACAGCCCGGCCAGGGTGGTGACAAAGGATGGAATCCCGCGGTAGGCAACCCACCAGCCCTGCCACAATCCCACGAGCCCGCCCAGGGTCAATCCGCAAAGAATCGTCAAAGGCCAGTTCCAGGAGGCGCCGAGCGGGAATACGTGCACCTGCAGATAGGCAATGACCATCCCCGTGAATCCCAGCAGTGATCCAACCGACAGATCGATGTGGCGGCACACGATCACAAGGACCATGCCCGTCGCCATGATCCCCACCACACTTGACTGCACCGCCAGGTTGTACATGTTGCGGGCGGTGAGAAAAATTCCGCCGGTCAGGATATTGAGCACCACCCAAATCACCAGCAGGGCGATGATCATGGCCAGCATCCGATTATCGATATCGACCCGTCGGAGGATCCGCGTCAGGGCGCTCTCTTTTTCCGATGCCTGCTGCACATGACTGGACATGGACTGACTCCGCTAAGATTAACAGAAGCCCAACCCGGCGAAGCCGGAATTGAAGATTGAAGATTTATGGTATCGCTTCGCTCTGTCTCTTTAATTGAAATCGATAGAAATGCGCATATATTCAATCTGGCTATGACATAAATCCTGCGCAAACATGATGTGATTTCAATAAATAGACACTTTACTTTTTCCGAGACCGCGCTGGAAAAAGTGGCCCCGGCGGGGCAGCAATGGCGCAGTTTGTAGGTTTTAGGTTTCAGGTGTCAGGTTTCGGGTGTCCGAGAACCGACGCGCAAAATCCTGACACCTGAACACTGACACCTGACACCATCCGTAACTTACAACATGTTGTCAGAAAAAAGGAGCTAAGGGCCTAAATTAAACGATTGGCAGACCCGACACGGGCGGGCGTAAAGCCCGCCCCTACGATACTTAGATCAACCTGTCGGGTAGGAGGTGGGGATTATTCCCGCCCGCCGCAAATCAACTACTTGCATGCGCCCGGGGCCATGCTGCCAACCCCCTGGCAAACCACCTGCTTATCAACCCAGCCGGCTTCAATCACGATGTTCAAATTAGCCCGGGTGATGGGCACCGGCTTCAACAGGATGGAGTCCATCTCAACCCCCTTGGGCCCACCCGACCACTTGATGGCATTGGTGACCTTTTCGCCGTTGGCCAGGGCCACAGCAATATCGGCCGCGGCTTTGCCCAGCTCACGGGCGTCTTTCCAGACCGACACGGTCTGGCTGCCTCGGGCCACACGGTTCAACGCCGCGTGGTCGCCGTCCTGGCCCGACACCGGCGTGATGCCCTCCATGCCCTGGGCCGTCAGTGCCGCGACCACACCTCCGGCGGTGCCGTCGTTTGAGGCGACCACCGCATCGACTTTATTGTTGTTGGCAGTCAGGATCTGCTCCATATTTCTTTGGGCGACCTCCGGTTTCCACCCGTCGGTGTACTGCTCGCCCACGTTTTTGATTTTGCCGGCATCCATGGCCTCTTTCAAGACCTCGAGCTGCCCGGCATGCAAAAAATCAGCATTGGGGTCCGTCGATGAACCCTTGATAAAAACATAGTTGCCTTCGGGTTTGACTTTAAAAACCTCGCGGGCCTGCAGCCGACCGACTTCCTTATTGTCAAAAGTCAAATAAAATGCATAGGAATCTTCGATCAGACGATCATAGCCCACGACAGGTATGCCTTCAGCCTTGGCCCGTTCGATGGCCGGCGAGATGGCGTCCGCGTCGTAGGCCAGGATAATCAACGCGTTGCAGCCCCGGGCAATCAAATTTTCAACGTCGGATATCTGCTTGGATGAATCGGCCTGAGCGTCGGCGCTGATATATTTCGCACCCAGTTGCTCCAATTGGGCCTTCATGGCCGCTTCGTCGGTTTTCCAACGCTCTTCCTGAAAGTTCGACCAGCTCACACCGACGGTCAAGGTTTTCGCGACGGCGATGCCGCTCATGACACCCAGCACGGCAACAGCGACAATGGTGAAACCCAAACCCTTTAAAAGCTTTTTCATGCGGAACCTCCTTTTGCTTATGGTTAGACGCCTGTAGGACATTTGGTAGAATATGCGGCAGTGGGGGACGATTCTTCTGCCGATGGTTTTGTGCAATTAATTTAATATATAAATTAATTGCACAAAATTACATGGCACATGTTTAAAGACTAGTCAATACTATTATTTGGATGGATTTGCCCGACCGGCGGTCAGGGCTTCAGGGGAGTGACTGACACCAGCGGGGGGCGAGTTTAATGGCATGTTCCCCGGTAAAGATGATTTGAGCCGATTTTTGGTTCAAAATGTGACTCTCATTTTGGAATACCTGGCGGCCGAAGGGATGGATGGCGAATAAATCTCCAGTATGAATCACGATCTCACCGTTTTTGCGGCAATGCTCTTTCAACAGGTTGATCAGTTCTAAAGCCGACGATCCGTCGAATTCTCCGATGAGTTTTACATGCAGGAGATGGTTTTTTTTAGTAACAAAGATTTTAAAGTTCGAAGCCATGGTTGATCCCTTGGTCCATAATTAGCGGACGTTTAACCAGTATTAAGGCAATTTTAAGATTGCATGAAGTTATTGAAAAATTTCGATTTTGGAGTATTGAAGTGCCGGAGTACAGGGGTACTAAAAAAGGGCATCAATCCTTTCGCCAATACGCCAAGACTCCAGTACTTCAATACTCCGAAGTTTATAAAAACCCAACCCGGATAAACCGGAAATATTAGCCACGAAGGTACTAAGACACAAAGAAAAAAGACTGCTATAAAAACTTCGTGCCTTGGTGTCTTGGTGGCGAAAATCTTTAAATTGATAATTCCCGCGCAAACATGATTTATGCCATAGCCAGATTGAATATCTTAGGATCGCTATCGATTTAAATAAAAAAGATAGAGCGAAGCGATTCAACAAATATTCAATTTTCAATCTTCAATTCCGGTTTGCCCGGGTTGGGTTATAGAGCAGAAAATGAATCCACACTGATTCGAAAATAGGCCTTCTCTCAAAATCTTGCGGGCTTGTCCATAGTGGAAAACCCTCATTTTCATAGGGGATTTTCCCGGGAGGAGAATTATCTATAAGAATTTGATCTAAAATTGGCCAACTCTTTTGAACACGGTCTATGTCAATTTGCGCTGAATTGAGGATTTTAGGAATTGAGGGATTGGGGGATTAAAGGACGAAATCAATGATTAAAATCCGGTTATTTGGAATGAGCAAGTTATAGTAGGTGTGGGAGCGGCTTGCAGCCGCGATCATTTAAAATCGCGGCTACAAGCCGCTCCCACAGCGCTCCCAACGTAGTCCTCGATGGTAATTTGAGCTCTATAGATAAGCGTATATTAAAAGATGACAGGATTCAGATATTAGCTCAACAGGGCAGTCAGCTCTTTGACCTGGCTTAATTCGTCCAGATGCCAGGCCATATCCAGCAGTTCATCAACCCTATCACCATCCAGTACTGTAGTCGCCAGCCAGCGAAACTTTTCGGCCATCATTTCCCGGGTCCATTCCGGCGCCGGAAACTTCAGGCCGCCGTCTTTCATTCCCGAGCAGTACTCGGGCCCGTTTTTTAGCTTTATGGTTACAATACTGGCGAAACGGCCCCGTGGGTCTCCGGCAGCATGCAGCCGGCACAACTCGTTGAGTTCTTCGGACTCGACCACCTCGACCCGGCGGGCAAGGTCGCGAATGTCGGGATCCTGAAGACGGTGCTCCAGGGTTTGACGGGGCCCGATCTCGCCATCCACCAGCATGGCCGCCACCGGCCAGGCCAGATTGAACTGGGCCTCTTCCGTGGTTGAAGGCAACCGGGTTCCCAGGCGCACGGTTTCATTAAACGCATCCACCACGATGCGCTCGATTTGTTCCAGGGCGATTCCGTGATTCACAACCAGCTCCCGGGCGCCTTCCGCCGCTGCATGGGCCCAGGCGCAGCAGGCATAGCCCTTCATTTTCCAGGCGACACCCTCAGGTATAAGATAACGATTACCGATGTCCAGAACCCAATCCTGATACCGCTTTTCCCCGAACTGCAATGGAATTCCGCTAAAGCCACGGCCGGCCAGTTGAGCGGCCGTAACCCCCGTCATGCTCCCCCATGGAATGGCATGCTTGACCATGGCCGGGTGATCGACATCCCGCATCATGGGTGCATTCGGTGCATGATACTCGGCAATACCCAAGGCATGTGATACCTGGGCAGATGTCAGCCCCATCAAATTGGCGGCAACCGCGGCACTGGCCACCGCGCCCCAGGAGCCGCAGGCTTGGTATTCCTGGTGATGCTCGTGCCAGTAGCCCCCGATCCGCAGGGCCATTTCATAACCGGCCACCGTCGCAGCCAGCAGCCGGGCGCCGCCAAGTTCCAGGCTTTCCGCCACGGCCAGGGCGACGGGGAAGATCTGGGCGCCCCCATGTCCCCAGGCGTACCTGACGCTGTCGTCACTGTCGATCCCGTTAGCGGCCGCGGCATTGGCGAAGGCCGCGCCGACCGGCGATGCACGTTTGCCGTGCAGCAGGATGGTGGCGCTGTCGCCGACCCAGGTGGCCCGGGCGTAGTCGGCACAGATTTGGCTGACTCTCGTTTTGGTGCCGGCGATGGCAGCAGCCAGGTTGTCGATGAAACACATGCGCGCTTTTTCCTGCACCTTGACGGGCAACTCTTCCCAGCGGAGTTGCGACACAAAACCGGCTATCTGTTGATTGGCGTCCATCTCAATATCCTTCGGTTTGACCCCTCAGTCAGTGTCAAATCAGTGGCATATAAAATTCGATCTGATTCCACTCAAACCAATTTCCAATAACGAATAACAAAAATCTCTCAATTGGCATTTACTCAATTGAGGCACAACTTACCTGAGCCGGGAATTAAGGTCAATTGCAGATTCGCTAACATCCATGCCTGGTGCGGCAAAATATAATTGACGACGGTGCCGAGCGACATCATATTTTGAGTTGACTTGAATCAATGTAATTACAGACCTCGTAACTTACACTTGGAATGAGTCAGCTTTTTGGGACACGAGCATCGCCGCTGGCCGCAAGCATCCAGTCAAATCAAAGAAAAGAAACTGGTACCATTACGAGAGATAGATGCTGGGCAGGTGAGCGAGCCCGAAGGGTGAAGCTCGCTCGCCTGCCCAACTCTATAACTCGGGCGGTCACTGTAAATTTTTTGGGTAGCCAGAGATAT
>Ga0209786_1000277_pt1 | contig 20601 bp, 18 predicted proteins | sample WorMetilvaeELBA2_FD_187405 | JGI IMG/M metagenome (GOLD analysis project Ga0209786, IMG submission 187405) | Marine gutless worms symbiont microbial communities from Max Planck institute for Marine Microbiology, Germany - Olavius ilvae ELBA.2... ...
CGCCGCCATAGCCCGCATCATCGACCGCTTCCCGCCAACCCAATGCGCCGCCTTCTTCGCAAACGCCGGCTACGCTTCCGCCTAATGCGATCCCGCTCTAGCTTGGGCCAACTGCGAACACGGGGGCGACCATGGCGAAGCGCAACGGCAACGGCAACGGCAACGGCAACGGAAGCGGCAACGGCAAGCCCAAGAACGGCGGCCAGGACAACGCGGCCGAGCAAGGCGCCGACCAGGTGCCCAACGGCAATGGCGAAGGCGCGACCGGCTTCGCCCTCCTGGACAACCAGCAGATCTGCGACCTGGTGCTCAATCGCATCAGCAACGAGGTTGAACTGCGCCTGACGCAGAAGTCCGCGCGCCGCCGCACGATCATGATGGGCGTCATCGGCGTCGCCGGCGTACTGCTGGCCAGCGCCGCCACCTTCTTTCACGAGACAATCGTGACGCGCACCGCGAACGCCGCGTACGAGAAGAACGTCGGCAACCTGATCGCAAAGGTCGAGATCGCGGCGCTCAGCCTGGAGGGCGCAGACCTGATCAGGACGCTGGAGGATAACGACTATGGCTTCGACCGCGTGCAGCGGGACGCCGTCGTCGACTTCTTCGTGCGCGCCGCGGCGGTCGACGGCTTCGCTCAGAGGTCCAACTTCCTGCCGCAGTTCGAAAAAACCATCGACACACTCGCGAGCGCCGGCACCAATACGGAACTCGACCTGCTGGAAGGCCTCTACAGAGACCAGTTGAAGCGCTCGCCCGGCATCGTCGTGTCGCTGGCGCTGCACTACGGGCGCCGGCTCCTCGAATCCCCGGCCGCGCCCGACGACCGGCGACAATCGAGCTACGCGGACACCATGGAACGGTTCCAGATCTACTCGCGCGTGGCGAAGGACGACTTGTTTCCCGAGATCTATCTCGGTCTGCAACTGCTCGTCGAATACGTCCGGGTCAACGACGACGCGAAGGGCGACGACCGCGTCATTGACGAACTGGTGGCCCAGATCGACGACCTGAACCCGGAAGACGCAAGCAACTTCTGGCTGCTGATGCGCGATTTCGCGACCGGCGGGTTCAGCATTTCCCCGACCCGCGAGACCGAGCACATAGTGGAACGAACCGTCGCGTTCCTGTGCGAACACAAAGGGTCGAATCCGGGCTTCAAATCGATCCTGGAGAACGACATCGATCCGGTTCCCCAGTGCCCCGAGCCGACCGCCTGACCCCGTTGTTGCGCCGGACCTGGCCGCCGCGGTCGACCGGGGAGCGCTGAACCTGGGAGGACGGCAGTCGGCTGGTGTCGCTCCCGCCGCCTCTCCCCTGTGCCGATTGTCACAGCGCCCTCGACGCGCCGGGTGTACGCTTTCACTTGATGGGATCGCGCCGCGGCCCCTCGGCCCCCGCGCAGTCCCGCAGCGAGAGGGAGGGGTCCGATGTCGCCTGGGACAACGCGCGGAATCACTTTCAGCGAGACCATGGCGGGGCCGTTCGCCCTTGGCGCAGACGAACCGGAAGCCGGTCGCGACCGGGGCCGGCGCGAGGGCACCCGGCTCACCATGAACGCCGACGTGGCGGTGACTGACCTCGACGCCTTCGTCGACGACCCGAGCCACCTGGGCGGCCTCACCGGTACGATCGACTTCCCGCCGCTGGGCACGAGCCTCGTCGCCAGCGCCGGCGTCTTCAACCTGTTCTCGCCGGCCGACGACCCAGGCATGAAGCACATGGTCTACGAGCTGGCCTTCGCGGTCGACGGCAAGCCGCACTACCTGGCCGGCCACAAGCGTGTCGCCGACGACCGCGGCTTCGACCTGTGGTCGGACACGACGACGCTCTACACGACGCTGCATGCGGGCGACGGCAAGGACGGCCCGGTCATCGGCGCCGGCATCCTGACGCTGGGCGCCATCGACCTGGCGGAGCTGATGTCGACCGTGCGCGTCACCGGGACGGAGAACCCGGTGGAGATGGCCGCGACGGTCGCCAAGTTCGGCGCCTTCTTCATGGCCGAGCTTGTGGGACAGCTACGGCCCGGAGGTCCTGAAAGCCGCCGGCGGCCGCGGGTAGGCCGATGGCCAACGACTTCGACGTCGTCATCGTCGGCTCCGGCTTCGGCGGCGCCGTCACCGCCTGCCGCCTGGCCCAGGCCGGCCGCCGCGTGCTGGTGTTGGAGCGCGGTCGCGAATGGCAGCCGGACGACTACCCGCGCGACCCGACCGACGCCTGGGTCTGGGACGACGACGCGCCCGCGACGCGAAACGGCTGGATGGACCTGCGCTACTTCGGCGACATGACCGTGGTCCAGGGCGCCGCGGTCGGCGGCGGCTCGCTGATCTACGCCAACATCTCGGTCGAGGCCCAGCCCTGGGTGTTCAAGGAGGGCTGGCCGCCGGAGATCACCTACAAGACGCTGGAAGGGCACTACGCCACGGTCGGCGAGATGCTGGGGGTCGCCGAGCTGCCCGACAACCAGCTCACCGAGCGCTGCCGCATGATGCGCGAGGGCGCCACCGCACTGGGCCACGGCGACCGCTTCCGCAAGCTGCCGCTGGCCGTCACCTTCCGCGACGACTACCAAACCGGCCTCGACGACCCGCACCACCCGCGCCATTCAGAGACCTGGACCAACCCGCACGGCAGGACCCAGGGCACCTGCATCCACTGCGGCAACTGCGACATCGGTTGCCGGGTCCAGGCCAAGAACACACTGGACCTCAACTACCTGGCCGCGGCGCGCAACGCCGGCGCCGAGGTGCGGCCGCTGCACATCGTGCGCACGCTGGCCCCCACCGACGCTGGCTACACGGTCGGCTTCGAGCGCATCGAGGACGGCGAGCTGGTGCCCGGCACCGTCAGCGCGACGCAGGTGATCCTGGCGGCCGGTTCGCTGGGTTCGACCGAGCTGTTGCTGCGCTGCCGCGACGAGCACGGCACCCTGCCCCATGTCAGTCCGCGCCTGGGCTTCGGCTGGAGCTCGAACGGCGACTTCCTGACGCCGTCGCTGCACCGCGGCCGCGACATCTCGCCGACGCGCGGGCCGACGATCTCCAGCGCCATCGACTTCCTGGACGGCAGCCAGGGCGGCCGGCGGTTCTTCGTCGAGGACGGCGGTTTCCCCGACGTCATGGGCAACTCGGTCGGCGAGCTGGCGCGCATCGGCGACGGCCTGGGCGGCCTGGTCGGCAAGGCCTTTTCGCTGCTGGCCCAGCTGGGCCGGGCGAGCGACCCGCTGGACTGCGTCATGCCGTGGTTCGGCCAGGCGGTCGACGCCTCGAACGGCCGGTTGTATCTCGACCGCAAGCCGTTCCGCCGCCGCACCGAGCTCGACCTCGACTGGGACATCGAGGACTCCGAGGCGACGATCCAGGCCATGGTCGACATGCACAAGCGCCTGGCGGAGGCGACCGGCGGCACGGCGATCGAACCGCCCTACTGGACCTGGCTGAAGGACCTGGTGACGCCGCACCCCTTGGGCGGCTGCGCGCTGGGCACCGGGCCCGACGACGGCGTCGTCGACTTCAAGGGCGAGGTCTTCGGCCATCCCGGCCTCTTCGTCGCCGACGGCGCCCTGTTCCCCAAGGCCATCGGCCTCAACCCCTCGCGCACCATCGCGGCGTTGGCGGAACACGTCGCCGCGCACATGGTCGCGACCTAAGGCACGGGAGAGCCTCCATGGACCGGCAGATCCCCCTCTACACGCTGTCGGGCGTGCCGAACGCCCGCATCACCACCCACTACATGTCGACCGAAGACAAGCTCGGCCTGTCGATGCTGCGCTTCTGGCAGGCCGACTGCGAGGACGTGGTGATGATCATCCACGGCCTGACCACGTCCTCCGACATGTTCATCATGCCGGAGCACGAGATCCTGGTGACCTGGCTGCACGGCCAAGGCTTCACCGACGTCTTCACCTTCGACTTCCGCATGAGCAACCGCCACAGCTACAACCTGGCGCCGCACGGCTACTCCATGGACGACCCGGCGCTCTACGACCACCCGCTGGCCGTCGCCACCATCCGCGAGATCGTCGGCAACAAGCGCATCCACGTCATCTGCCACTGCCTGGGCGCCATGTCGTTCGTCATGAGCCTGTTCGCCAAGCAGGTCGAGGTGACGAGCGTGATCGCCAACTCGGTGGCGCTGACCCCGCGCATTCCGACGTGGTCGCGGATCAAGGGCACGGTGTTCCCGTTCATGCTCGAGCGCGTCCTGAGCGTGCCGTACGCCAGCCCGCGCTGGTCCGAGGACCCGCACCTGACTTTCGGCAAGGCGCTGAGCTGGACCGTCTCGAAGTTTCACCGCGAGTGCGACGAGCCGGCCTGCCACATGCTGAGCTTGATGTGGGGCACCGGCTGGCCGGCGTTGTATGAGCACGAGAACCTGGACCCCGTGACCCACGCCCGCGGCGGCGACCTCTATGGCGGCACCAGCCTCAACTACCAGCGCCACGTGGTGAAAATGGTGCGGAATGACAACACGTCGGTGAAGATGCACCCGGCGAAGCAAGAGCACGCCGCCCTGCCGGCGAACTACTTCCAATACGCGAAAGAGATCTCAACGCCCGTGCTGTTCATGACGGGGCGCCACAACCGGGTGTTCACGGACTCCAACATCGTCTGCTTCGAACGCCTGAAGGACCTCGCCCCCGGCAACCCCCACGAGCAGCTGATCGTCGACGGCTACGGCCACCAGGACCCGTTCATGGGCAAAGACGTGGCAAAGGACGTGTTCCCCCAGTTCCTGCCGTTCCTGCGCAAGCACGCCGGCGAGCCGGCGAAGCACGCGGCGGAGTAGCAGGCGTGGCGCCCCGACGGCTACTCCGGCGCCACGAGGAGCTGCAATTCCAAGTATTGGACCACGGCCTCCAGGGCGTCGGGCGCGCCTTTCGAGTAGCCAAGCAGGACAATGTGCTCGTCCGCGTCAGCCTCGAGGCTCATGACGTAGTCCCGGATTTGCGCCGCGTTGTAGGCGCTGGTCGAGCGGCCGCTCACCATGATCACGTCGGACAAACAGCCGGGCGTCTCCACAGGGGCGCGCGTGCGAGAGCGGCACGAAGAACGCCTGGAAACGCTCGGCCATCGCGCCGGGAATGACCAGAAGACGCGGCTTCGCCCGCGCGCTGCCCCACAGCCGGGCGCTCGTCTGCCCTATCTAATCCGGGACGATCCGCGTCCCGGCGTTGCCGGCGAGCGCGCGGCCGATGTTTGGCGGATCGGTGATCAGGCCGGTGCTGCGGGTGCGCTCGACGAAGCGCACGAGCGCGCGCACCTTGGGCGCCATGCCGCCCTCGGCGAACTGGCCGCCCGCGTCGTACTGGCGGGCCTCGTCGACCGAGACGCGGTCGAGCCACTGCTGGTCCGGCTCGTTGAAGTTGATCGCGACCCGCTCGACGGCGGTCGAGATCACGAACACGTCGGCGGCCAGCTCGGCGGCCAGCAGACCCGAGGCGTAGTCCTTGTCGATCACCGCTTCGAGGCCGGTGAGGTTGCCCGCGCGGTCGCGCGTCACCGGAATGCCGCCGCCGCCACAGCCGATCACGGTGTAGCCCGCCGCCAGCAGGTCCCTGATTGCGCCGAGGTCGACGATCGACCTGGGCTCGGGCGACGGCACCACGCGGCGCCAGCCGCGGCCGGCATCCTCGGCGACCGACCAACCGAGCTCGGCGGCCCGCTCACGGGCGGTGGTCTCGTCCATGTACGAGCTGATCGGCTTGTTGGGGTTGTCGAGCGCCGGATCGTCAGGGTCGACCAGCACCTGCGTCACGACCGCGATCGCCCGCTTCTCGAGCCCGCGCCGGTTGAACTCGTTGTGGAGCGCGCGCTGGAACATGTAGCCGATGGCCCCCTGCAGGTCGGCGCCGGCATAGTCCATGGGCACCGGCGGCACTTCGCCCAGGGACAACTCCGAGCGCCGGAGGATGAAGCCGACCTGCGGGCCGCTGCCGTGCGTGACGACCACGCGCCAGCCATCGGCGACGATGTCGGCGATGTGGCGCGCGGATTCCTCCGCAGCGTGCGACTGGTCGGGAATGGACTGGTGCTCGGCGTCGGAGATGAGGGCGTTGCCCCCCACCGCGACGACGACGGTCCTGGCGTTCGTTGCCATTGCTGCTGCCGGTCTCAGCCCGGTGCGCGTGCCACGCTCCCGGCCAGCGCGGCAATCGCCTGAGTGAAACAGGCCATCGGCGCGCGCGTGATGCCGGCGCCGATCTGACCGATGCCCGGCTCGCGGTGCGCGATGCCGGTATTGATGACCGGTGTGATGCCGGTATCGACGACACGGCGTGCGTCGATGCCGGCCGGCGTGCCGACGAAGTCGAGCGGCGGCAGGGTAAAGGCCGCATTGCGGCCGAGCGTGACGTGCGTCATTTCGTTGGTGCTGGCGAGGGCATCGTCCGGCGTGCCGCCGACGAACTGCACGATCGCCGGCGAGGCGGCCATCGCAAAGCCGCCCAGGCCGGCGGTCTCGGTGATGCAGCTGTCGCCGAGATCGGGGGCCGCATCGGCGACCGAATAGCCCGCAAAGTAGAGGCCGTCGACCACCGGGGCGGCCGTCGTGAACCACCGGTCGCCGCAGCCGCTCAGGCGGATGCCGAACTCCACGCCGTTGCGCGCCATCCCGGTGACCAGGCTGCTGGCGGCGACGCCGGTCGCGGCGTCCAGCATCGCCTTGCATGCCGCCATCGAGACGTTGAGGAAGAAATGATCGTTGCCGGCGATGAAATCGGCGCAGGCGGCGATGTCCTCGCGCGCAGCGCCGCTTCTGAGCGCCGCGGGCAGCAACCGCCGGAACAGCAGTGACGAAGCGGCCGCGTTGCGGTTGTGGATCTCGTCGCCCATGTGCAGCGCCTGGGCCATCAGCGGCTTGAGCTCGAGCCCGCCGAGCTCGTCGAGGGCCGCGGACAGCACGGGCTGCAGGACGGTGCCCATCCAGCGCAGGCGATCCAGCACATCGGGGCTGTTGGCGCCGAAGCGCAGGACCTTGCCGAGGCCCTCGTTGAGGTTGCTGTAGGCCCTGTTGCCGTGTGCCGCGTTCGCCACGATCCACACCGGCATCGACGGGCTGACGATCCCCGCCATCGGTCCGACCACACCGTGATCGTGGCACGGCTCCAGGGTCACCTCGCCGGCTTCGACCGACGCCTCCGCGCCGGCCGGGTCGGCGGCCCAGCCTTCGTAGAGCACGGCCCCGACGATCGCACCCCGCACCGGTCCGCACATGTTCGCCCAGGCGATCGGCGGACCGGAATGCAGGATCGTGCGCTCGCCCATGCCCGGCACGGTCTCGCGCGCTACGCCAACGCCCTCGAGCACCGGCTGCGCCGCAAGATAGCGCGCGAAGGCCGTCTCGTTGGCGGCCTCGACGCCCGGGTGATTGACCAATCCGGCAAGGGTGCGGGCATCCGCCGCGTCGCCCTCTCCGGGGGGGCGCCAATCGAGATCGACCACCGGAGTCCCGGTCGCGCGAATCGTGTCGGCAAACGACGCAAGGCCGACGTTGACGACTTCGAGAGGCTCACCGAACAGCCGGCTCATCGGGTCCTCCCGGCGGCGCGCTTCGTTGCTGCGATGGCCTCGTCGCGCGTGGCGATCCGCGCCGCCAAGCGCACCGCGGCGGCATTGCTGTCGGCCAGCAAAACGTCCGCCTCGCGCAACATCGCCTCCTGCCGCCCCAGCCCCTGGGGGTCGGCGTCGGTACCGCACACCGAGGCAACGAATGCGAGGCGGCGGCCATCGTCGGCTGCCCGCTGCCGCGCGGCGCGGATCGCCGGCGCCATCTCGGCCGCCGGATCGCCGTGCGCGCCGTGCCCCAGCACGAGGTCCAGCAGGATCACGGCGACGGACGCATCGCCGGCCTCCGCGACAATTCGCTCATTCCGGATCGTGCCGTCGATCATCGGATGCGGCCGTCCGCGCGTGAAGATGTCTTCGCCCAGGTCGACCACCGTGTTCTCGCGGCTCCGCCACGGATCGGCGAGGGCGAGGTCCGGGTCGATCGGCGTGTTCGAATAGACCGGACCCAACGCCTCGGACAACAGCAGCAGCGCCTCATAGCAGAAGGTGCCGCCGCTGAAGAGGCCGCGGACGAAGCGCTGGCCAGGTGCCAGCCCGGCAATCGCCGAGCCGGGCGGTTGCGGCGTGTCCGCCCCGGTACCGGCGGGCCGTTCTCCGCCGGCGGCGAGGGCGACGGCGATCGCCGCGGCGGCGTCGAGCGTCGGCGCGGCGTAGACCCCGGCATCGTCGTTGTCGGCGAGGTCCGCGCCGAGGAAATTGACGACGACCGGTTTGTCGACTTTCGCCGCTGCGTCGAGGAGGCGTCGGGCGACCGCCTGCGCCGGCGGCTTCGAGACCAGCACGATGACGCGGGTGTCCGCATCGTCGGCCAACGCCGAAAGGCCGCGCAGCATCGTGGCGCCGCCGACCTCGGCCTTCAGGTCGCGGCCGCCGGTGCCAATCGCCTGGGATATGCCGTCGCCCCAGCGATCGACGAGACAGGTGACTTGCTGGAGCCCGGTCCCCGATGCAGCGACGACGCCTACCGCGCCGCGCCGCACCGCGTTGGCGAAGCCGAGCGGCACGCCGTCGATGATCGCGGTCCCACAGTCGGGGCCCATCACCATCAGGCCGCCTGCGTCGGCCGCCCGTTTGAGCGCGATCTCGTCGGCCAGTGCGACATTGTCGCTGAACATCATCACGTTGAGGCCGAGGCTGAGCGCCTTCTGCGCTTCCACCGCCGCGTAGTCGCCGGGCGTGGAGATCAACGCCAGGTTCGCGGCCGGCAGCGCGTTCAGGCCCATCGCGATCGAGCGCGGCGGCGTCGGTGCCGGTCCTGTTCCGCCGGCCGGCGATGCCTCGTGCGTGAGCAGCGCCTCCGACGACGCCAGCGCCTCGGCCACCGCCGCTTCGTCGCCTTCGACCACGATCAGCAGATCGCTCGCGCCAAAATCACCGGCCTCGTCGAGCAGCCCGGCCGCTCGCAGGATCTCGAGGTTGCTCTCGCTCGCCATGACCGCCGAGGCCTGATCGACGCCGGGGGCGGCAGCGATCGCGGCGGAGACCTGCATCAGCGAGACCGAGTCACGGTAGAGGTTGGGAAAAACGCGGTGTCCCTTAGCCATCGCGCGCCCCAAGACCCACCTCGTCAGTGCCGGCCCAGGCGGTCAAGCCGAGCAGCAACCCGTGCACGCCGTCGCCGCCCGACGTTGCGCCGACGGCGAGCGCCGATCGCGCAGCACTGCGCAGCGACGGGCCGTCGCCGGGGCCGTCGGCGATGTGCCTGGCGAGCGTCGCCAGCGGCTCGGCGAAATGGCCGTCGGCGGCATGCTCGAGATAGGCGCGGCTGACGGGATTTGTCGCCGGTCCGACCGCCCTGACGATCACGCCCAATTCGCTCACGAACGCACGGCGCCGGCTGTCGGTGCCCGCCGTTGCACGCAGGCCCGCCAGCATGCCGACGATCAGATCGTCGCCGGCCGGGGTCAGCCCGGCGCCGCAGCCGACCAGTCGCTCGACGGCCGGTCGGGCGTCGCGCCGGCACTTTGCGCGCGCCGCGCGCCGGAGCGCCTGGGCGCGTCGCCGCGGGACGCCATGCGCCGCCGGAACCTCGTGCGTGCGCTCATGCCGCGCGAGCATGCGCCGCACCGAGCGGCACGCCGCCGCGACGGGCGGTCGGGCGAGGTCGGCCGAAAGGCCGTCGAGCACCGCTGTCCAGGGACGTGCGGCGGCGAGCCGGACCGCGAGATCGGCATCGGCAAATCGCGCGACGCCGGCGCGGCAGCCGACCCGGGCGCCGGGACGCAGGGCCCGCGTGAAGACGAAGTCGCGCGGGGTGTCGAGGCGGATCGCGTGCGGCGCGTTGGCAAGCTCGGCGGCGAACAGGGCGACGAGCCGCCCGTCGTCGAGCACGATGTTGCAGGCGCGCGCGAGGGTGCTGTGGACCCGGCCCGTAAAGCGCCAGGTCTCGGCGCGCGGCCCTGCGGAAAGAGCGCGCAGTGCGGTCATGCGGCCTGACGCTCGATCTTGCCCAGTACCGCGACGGCCTCCTGCGAATCCGAGACCCAGCCGAAGATTCCCCTTGGGCCTTGATCATTTCCAGCGCCACACGCTGGAACTCGGGGAAGTACGACCCGACGCAGTCGCTCAGCACGACGCACTCGTAGCCGCGGTCATTGGCCTCGCGCACGGTGGTATGGACGCAGACCTCGGTCGTCACGCCGCAGACGATGAGCGTGTCGATGTTGCGGTTCTTCAGGATCAGGTGCAGGTCGGTCTCGAAGAACGCGCCCTTGCCCGGCTTGTCGACCACCGGCTCGTCGCTTTGCGGGTAGAGCTCGGGAATGATGTCGTGCCCGTGCTCGCCGCGCACCAGCACCCGTCCCATCGGGCCCTTGTCGCCGATGCCGATGTCGAGGTGGCCGCGCGCGAGTTTGCTCGGCGGCGCGTCCGTCAGATCCGGGCGGTGCCCCTCACGCGTGTGGATCACCGCGATGCCGGCCGCACGCGCCGCCTCCAGCACGCGCTTGCACGGCTCGATGGTCGTCCGCAGCAGCGAGACGTCGTTGCCCAGCATCTCGCCGAAGCCGCCGCCTTCGACGAAGTCGCGCTGCATGTCGATGATCAGGAGCGCCGTCCTGTCAGGATCGAAGTCGAGCGGATACGGCTCTGCGTTGATGGTCTGCGTTGCCATGTCTGCCTCCCATTGTGCCAGTCACTCGCCGGTCCCGCCCTCGCCCTCTTTCGAAGCGATGTAGGCGCGCCAGCCGCCGAACTCGGTAATGTCGCGATGGTGGCCCTCGGCCAGCTCGCGCGGATACAGAATGCCGTACATCTGGCGCCCGTCGTCGAGGCGCACCATGCCGCGGTAGAGGTTGGGGGGTTCGCCCTCCTCGACCCGCCGCCAGACCTCGTCCGGCATGCGATACACCTCCCCCGGCACTGAAATGCCGCCCTCCTCGACCTCGAACATGCCCGGATGGACGTCGCCGATCGAATAGATCCGGTAGCGCGGCTCGGTTCTCGCCTCGCCGAGGAACTCCGCGCCGTCGAGGTTTGCATTCAGCTTCAGGCCGCGCATCAGCGTGCCGTTGACAAACAAATCGAACGCCATGTCCCGCTCTCCGCCAGTTATTGCTCAGCATGTGCGCCGACGCCCGAACCGATGCGACGCGCCGGCGCCGCACCGGTCCCGGCACCGGCCCCGATCAGTCGTCGGGTTGGGCCACCGTCGCGTCCTCCTGGTGCGTCATGCCGACAACCAGGCAGATTCCGGCCAGCAATAGATAACCCAGGGCGACCGCGGGCTGGGCAGCGAATGCGAGGGTTTCGGCGTGAATGAAGCCGAAGAACGCGAGCAGCGCGGCGACGCCGGCGTAGGCCGCGGCCCAGCGGAACTCCTTGTCGATGATGAAGGCGGCGATCGCCCCCAGCATGAGACCGGCGAGCACGGCGCCGCCGGAGACCAGCTCCATGCCCTTGTAGACCACCGTGTTGGCAAGATTGTCGTAGCCGACCTCGCCGGCGTTGGTGCCGGCCGCGCCGAGCGCGTTGTCGACCTGCGTCTTGCCCCAGATCGCGATGTTCGGGACCAGCGCCAGCACGACGGCGGGCGCGTGACGCTTCGGCGACGCCTGGAAGGCCTGCGCGCCGATCACCAGGCCGATGAACAACAGGATCGGCAGGATCGCGACCAGCGGTATGACCGCGAGGAACAGCGCCGTGAGGCCGAGGAACAGGACGATGGCGATGACCACGCCGGTCGCCAGCGAGTAGCCGATGCGGCCGCCCACCGCCTTCCAGCCGGGATGGCCGATATAGACCGCCGGCGGGAACGGGCTGCCCAGTACGGAGCCCGCGACGGCGCCGACGCCGTCGGCGAGCAGAACGTTGCGCAGGTTGTAGTTGTCGCCCGCGGCCGCGGCGCTCTCGACGTTGTTCATGCCCTCGGTGAAATTGTAGATGCCAAGCGGTATCGCCGTCGCCAGCAGCGGCAGGACGCCGCTCAGGCCGGTGAACACGTCGCCCGACGGCCAGGGCAGCCACAGTCCGAACTTGTCGAACGCGGCGCCGACGGCGGTCGGCTCCATCAGGCCGCTCCAGTTCAAGGCGACCGCGACCCAGGCGAACACCGTGCCGACGACGATCGCCGCCAGGCCGCCCGGAATACCGAAGGGCAGGCGCACGTTCGCCATCCAGCTGATCAGGATGATCGCGAAGCCGACGAGCGCGATCCACGGCACCTCCCACATCTGGAACGCGGGTCGCATCGAGATGAACGTGATCGAGATGCCGGCGAGGGTGCCCAGCATCGCCGCCCGCGGCGTGTACTTGCGGATGGTCGGGCCGACGAAGGCGCCGATCAGGATGACGACGCCGATGATGAAGGCCCAGGCGAGGCCCGCCTGCCAGGCCAGGATGATGCTGTCGGTCTTGATCAGGACCGGCAGCATGATCACGAACACGACGATGAACATGTGCGGCACGCTGGGCCCATAGGGCAGCGCCGCGACGTCGTGACGCCCTTCGACCTTGCCCAGCCGGTAGGCGAGGTAGGCGTAGTACAGATTGCCGATCGGCAGGGCGATGCCCAGCGCCGGCAGTATGCGGCCGAAGACGATGCTGTCCGGCATCTTGATGACGAACAGGCACAGCGTCGTCAGCACGATGACGTTCAGCAGAACGTTGGTGAACAGGCCGAAAAAGGCATTCCAGTCGCCCGTGACCCACAGTCGCGGGCGAAAGGGCTCGGTCGCCGTGGCAGTCATTGCTGCATCCCCCAGTAGATTTCCCAACTGAGGCGAATGCGCAGCCGCGCGTCACGGCATCGGTCAGCCGGCGCGACGCATGCTTCCCCGCGCGGCCCCCCCCCAGTCAAGACCGCGCCAACGCGTCGCCAGTCGCCGGTTCAAAGATGGCGCAGCCGTTATCGATGTTCCGCCCGATCTCGCCGCGGCGCAAGCTCAACGTTGTCCCCGCCGGCGAGTTGGTGGGGCGTCCGGTGACAGCCGGGAGGGAAGGAATGGGGTGGCTGAGGGGACTTGAACCCCCGACCCCCAGATCCACAATCTGGTGCTCTAACCACCTGAGCTACAGCCACCGCACTGCGCGCTAAGTAGACCCGCGCGCCGACGGGCGTCAAGCGGGCTTGGTCGCGCGCGCCGCCGGCGCTATTGCGCCGCCGCGGCCTCGAGGTCGACGCCGAAATGGCGCGCGAGGCGCGCCAGCGCCTCGTCGAGTACGGCGTCGCGCTTGCAGAAGCAGAAGCGCACATAGCCCGGCACGTCGCCCGAGGCGTAGAAGGCCGAGAGCGGGATCAGGGTGACGCCGGCGTCGACGGTCAGCGTGCGGCACATGTCGGCGTCCGCGGTCCCCGGCGCAAGGCCCTCGAAGCCGGCGTTGAGGAAATACGTGCCGTCGCAGGGCAACACCTGGAAGCCGATCTGGGCGAGGCCAGCCGCCAGCCGGTCGCGCTTGGCCTGCAAGTCGCCCGCGAGCCGCGCGAAGTATCCGTCGTCCTTGGCGAGGCCCAGTGCCACCGCTGCCTGCAGGTTCGGCGGCGTCGTGAAGACCAGGAACTGGTGCGCCTTGGCGACCGGCGCCAGCAGTTCCGCCGCGGCGGAGACGTACCCGACCTTCCAGCCGGTCAGCGAGAACGTCTTGCCTGCCGAGCCGATCTTGAGGCAGCGCTCGCGCATGCCGTCCAGCGTGATCAGCGGCACGTGGCGGGCGCCGGCGAACACCAGGTGCTCGTAGACCTCGTCGCACACCGCGTAGGCGTCGTGCTGCGCCAGCAAGCCGGCGATGAACGCCAGGTCGTCTTCGCCAAACACCTTGCCGGTCGGGTTCATCGGGCTGTTGAGCAGCAGGAGTTTGGTCTTGGGACCGAAGGCGGCCGCCAGCTCCGCGCGCGGCAGGCGCCAGTCCGGCGGCGTCACGCGCACGAGCTTCGCGACGCCGCCGGCGCGGCGCATGATCGGCAGGTAGCTGTCGTAGAGCGGCTCGATCAGCACCACCTCGTCGCCCGGCTCGATGAGGCCGAAGAGGCAGGCGGCGAGCGCCTCGGTCGCGCCCGAGGTCACGAGGACTTCGCTCCGCCAGTCGAGCTCCAGCCCATAGAACCGACGGTCGTGCGCGGCGACCGCCTGGCGCAGTTCCGGGATACCCAGCATTGGCGGGTACTGGTTCCAGCCGTCGACCACGGCGTCGGCCGCGGCGCGGCGCACGTCGTCGGGCCCCGGCTCGTCGGGAAAGCCCTGGCCGAGGTTGATCGAGCCGTGCTCGATGGCGAGCCGGCTCATCACCTCGAAGATCGTCGTGCCGTAGCCCGAGAGCACGGTATTGGCGGGTTTCATGGTCACGCGAGACTACTCGCGGCGGCGGCCCGGGACCAGCGCCGCACGCGCGCGGCCGCCTACGAGGCGTATCAGCGCAAGCGGACCGGCGGGTGACCTAGGCTCAGGGCCCATGACTCCAGCAGCGTGGCCCGACCGCATTCAGCCCGATGCGGACCTTTGACGGTGATGGAGAACGCGATCCTGAGAGAGTGTCACGTCGTCATGACGAGGCGGTAGCCACAGTCGCATTCATCGAGGTCGAGCAGTTCGGCATAACGCCGCGCCCATGCGCCGCTGTCCAGGTCGCTCTCAAGTCTTCTCAAAGCCTGGGAGACGTCGCCCACCGTCCAGAAGGACGAGATGGCGGCCCGAAGTCGGGGATCGAGATAGGCCGCGGGCCGCCGCCAATAGGCACACAAGAAACCGTCCGTACAATCATGCGGAATGGGAACGGGAGAAATCCCTACCGGCCCAAGCCACGCCTCGTAATCCGTGATCCTCGGCATTTGCGCTTCGTCAAGGTCCACGAGTTCCGGGATGTAATCCGTAAGCCAGAATCCGCGAAACGAACGGTCGTATGTCAGGACAACGATCTGGCCCCGCGTAACGCGACGCATCTCCTTGAGGCCCTTCTCTTTGTCGGCCCAATGATGAACCGTGAGGATCGCCATCGACGCATCAAACGAGTTGTCATCGAAGGGCAGGTCTTCTGCATGACCCTGAATGACCGAAGCCGCCGAGGCAGGACGCTGTCGGATCATTTCCGTCGAGGGCTCGATGGCCGTGACCTGCCTGTCGGCGGGCTCGTACGACCCCGCACCAGCCCCGACATTCAGGACGGTTCTTGCAGATCCCAGAGCCCTGCCGATCATCCCTTCGATCCGGGGGTCGGGTTTCCTGAGATCGGCATAGTCGAGGCCGATCGTATCGTAGGTTGGCAGCATGCGGCCTCGTATCACGCGGCGACAGGCTTGTCAGGCGACCTCCGCTTCGACGGATTGGCGTCGCATCGCCAAGCGCCACGATCGCTCCGCCCACGCCTTTTCGCGGCAGTCTGCAGCGCTGCCGCCGTCGTCTTCCGGCTCTGACCGATGAGTCCCGGGCCTAAGCCGGGCACCACGGCGCGGGCTCTCACACGGCGCGGGAGTGACGTACCTGCCCGGCCGCCAGCCGGCCGTCGAAGCGCGCCGCGACGACGCGCAGGAAGGGGCGACCGGGGTCGGTCACCCGCACCACGGCACCGTCGACCTCGACCAGGCCGTCGGCCGCCAGGTCGGCGAGGCCGTCGAGTTCGGCAGCGAAGGTGTCGGCGGGCGTTGCGTGGGCGGCGGCAACCGCGCCGACGTCGACCTCGAATCCGCACATCAGGCGCTCGATGACGGCCCGGCGCAGGCGGTCGTCGGCCGTCAGCGCCACGCCCTTGACGGTCGCGAGACCTCGGTCGTGGACGGCCGTGCGCCAGGCCCGCAGGTCCGGGGCGTTCTGCACGTAACCCTGGGGCAGCGCGCCGATGGCGCTGGGCCCGAAAGCGAGTAGGCCCGCGGCCGCGTCGGTGGTGTAGCCCTGGAAGTTGCGGCGCAGGGTGCCGCGCCGGGCCGCCCGCGCCAGCGGATCGTCCGGCCGCGCGAAATGATCGAGGCCGATCGCCACATAGCCGGCCGCGCCCAGCAGGTCCGCGGCCAGCGCCGCCTGGCGGGCGCGCGCCGCGCCGTCGGGCAGCTTGTCCTCGGGGATCAGCCGCTGATGGCGTTTCATCCACGGCACGTGCGCGTAGCCGAACAGCGCGATGCGGTCCGGCGCCAGGTCGAGCGTCGCGGCGACCGTCGCCGCGACGTGGTCGTCGTCCTGACCCGGCAGGCCGTACATCAGGTCAACGTTGAGAGCGTCGACCCCGGCGTCGCGCAGGGCGTCGACCGCGGCTTGCGTGACCGCGACCGGCTGCACGCGGTTGATCGCCTCTTGGACGTCCGGATTGACGTCCTGCACGCCCAGACTGGCGCGGGTCACGCCGGCCGCGGACAGCGCCCGTGCCTGGTCGGCCTTCAGCGCCCGCGGGTCGATCTCGACGTCGAACGCCGTGTCCGGCGCCACGTCGAAGGCACCGCGCAACAGGTCGGCCAGGCGCCGGATGTCGTCCGGCTCCAGAATGGTCGGCGTGCCGCCGCCCCAATGGATGTGGCTGACCGGGCCGCGCGACCCGCTGCGGCCGGCGACGGCGTCGACCTCGCGCGCGAGGTCGTCGAGGAAGGCGCGCACCGGCGCGTAGCGGTTCGTCACTTTCGTCGAGCAGCCGCAGAACCAGCAGAGCCGGCGGCAGAACGGTACGTGCACGTAGAGCGACAGGGACGTATCCGGGTCGAGCGCGGCGAGCCACCCGGCGTACGTCGCGGCGTCGACGCCGCCATGGAAGTGCGGCGCGGTCGGATAGCTCGTGTAGCGCGGCAGCGGCGCGTCGTACTTGGCGAGCAGGGCGGCATCCATTGCGTCCATGGCGGGCACCCTGGGGCGGCCGCCCTAGCAAAGCGTTGATCCACGTCAGGACGGCCGATTTGCCGCGCGCGCCGCGCTTCGGCATCATCGGCAGCCAGGGAGGAGCGGATGCAGCTCAGTGAAAAAATGGGCCGGCTCGGCACGGAGACGGCGTTCGAGGTGCTGGCCCGGGCCGAGGCGCTCAAGCGCCAGGGCCACGACATCATCAACCTGGGTATCGGCCAGCCCGACTTCAAAACGCCGCCGCACATCGTCGAAGCGGCGTCGCAGGCGCTGCGCGAAGGCCATCACGGCTACACGCCCTCGCCCGGCATTCCGGCGCTGCGCGAGGCGGTCGCCGCCGACATCGCCAAGTACCGCGGCGTCGAGGTCGACCCCGGCCACATCGTCTGCATGCCCGGCGGCAAGCCGACGATGTTCTTCGCCATCCTGATGTTCGGCGAGCCGGGCGCGGAGATCATCTATCCCAACCCGGGCTTCCCGATCTACGAGAGCATGATCAACTTCACCGGCGCCAAGGCGGTGCCGATGCCGCTCGAAGAGGACAAGGACTTCTCGTTCGATGCCGAGGCGGTGCTGGACCTGATCACGCCCGCCACGCGCCTCCTCGTGCTCAGCTCGCCCGCCAACCCGACGGGCGGGGTGGTGCCGCGGGCCGAGTTCGACCGCCTCGTCGAGGGCCTCGAACGCCACCCCCACGTCGCCGTGCTGTCCGACGAGATCCATGCGCGCATGCTCTACGACGGGCGTGAGCACGTCACGCTCTTGGGCTACGAGTCCCTGCGCGACCGCGTGATCCTGCTCGACGGCTGGTCGAAGACCTACGCCATGACCGGGTGGCGCCTGGGCTACGGCGTCTGGCCCGAAGCGCTGGTCGAACCGGCGACGCGCCTGGCCGTCAACTGCCACTCCTGCGTTGGCGCCGGCACCCAGCACGCCGGCATCGCCGCGCTCGAGGGGCCGCAGGACGCGGTCGACGCCATGGTCGCGGCATTCGACGAGCGGCGCCACGTCATCGTCGAGGAACTCAACACCATTCCTGGCTTCCGCTGCCGCGAGCCGGGCGGCGCGTTCTACGCCTTCCCGAACATCGAAGGCACGGGCCTGGACGCCCGCACGGTGCAGAACAAGCTGCTCGAGGAGGCCGGCGTGGCGACCGTCGCCGGCACCAGCTTCGGCGCCTTCGGCGAGGGCTATATCCGCTTCTCCTACGCCAACAGTACGGAGAACATCGTCGCCGCCGCCGCGCGCATCCGCGAGCTGTTCTCGGGCTGACCGTCGCCTAAACCTGGGGCGCCCTGCCCATCAATTAGGCGGGATTCTGCACACGAATTCGGCAGAGTGCTCGTTCGGCGGGCCGATCGGCCCGGATTCCCGCGTGTTGGGACATGGCACGGCGCGTGCTTAGCGCCTGCGTGACACCGCGCGGGTTCCCGCGCGGTATTCTGGAGGTGTGTCTCAGGCGATGAAGAAGATCGAAGCGATCATCAAGCCGTTCAAGCTGGACGACGTGAAGGAGGCCCTGCACGAAATCGGCCTCAAGGGCATCACGGTCACCGAAGCCAAGGGCTTCGGCCGGCAGAAAGGCCACACCGAGCTCTACCGTGGTGCCGAGTACGTCGTCGACTTCCTGCCCAAGGTGAAGATCGAGATCGTGCTGGAGGACGGCATGGTCGACCGCGCCATCGAGGCGATCCAGACCGCGGCGGCGACGGGCCGCATCGGCGACGGCAAGATCTTCGTCTCCGCGGTCGACGAGGTCATCCGCATCCGCACCGGCGAACGCGGCGCGGATGCCGTATAGGGACGCGGTCTAGGGGCGCGGTCTGCGGCCCCGCGGGCATCCACCAACCAACACAAAACAAACGACGAAAGTGAGAACAAGGCCATGTCGGACATCGACAACGTAATGAAGATGATCAAGGAGCACGACGTGCAGTACGTCGATCTCCGCTTCACCGACCCGCGCGGCAAGTGGCAGCACACCGCCCAGCACGTCTCGACCGTCGACGAGGGCTTCTTCGAGGACGGCATCATGTTCGACGGCTCCTCGATCGCCGGCTGGAAGGCGATCAACGAGTCCGACATGACGCTGATGCCCGACGCCTCGACCGCGGTGATGGACCCGTTCACGGCGCAGCCGCAGCTGATCCTGTTCTGCGACATCCTGGAGCCGTCGACCGGCGAGGCCTACAGCCGCGACCCGCGCTCGGCCGCCAAGCGCGCCGAGGCCTATCTCAAGGCCAGCGGCGCCGGCGACACCGCGTATTTCGGCCCGGAGGCCGAGTTCTTCGTCTTCGACGACGTCAAGTACGACGTCTCGATGAACCGGACGTTCTACGAGATCGACAGCGACGAGGGGCCGTACAACACCGGCAACGACTTCCCGGAGGGCAACTTCGGCCACCGTCCGGGCATCAAGGGCGGCTACTTCCCGGTGCCGCCGGTCGACTCCATGACCGACCTGCGCGCGGAGATGGTGACGACGATCGGCAACATGGGCGTCACGGTCGAGAAGCACCACCACGAGGTGGCGCCGAGCCAGAACGAGCTGGGCATCGGCTTCGCCGAACTGGTGCGCTGCGCCGACCACATGCAGATCTACAAGTACGTGGTGCAGATGGTCGCCGCGACCTACGGCAAGACGGCGACGTTCATGCCCAAGCCGGTGCTCGACGACAATGGCTCGGGCATGCATGTCCATCAGTCGATCTGGAAGGACGGCCAGCCGCTGTTCGCGGGCTCGAGCTATGCCGATCTCTCGGAGACCTGCCTTTACTACATCGGCGGCATCATCAAGCACGCGCGCGCGATCAACGCCTTCACCAACCCGACCACCAACAGCTACAAGCGCCTGGTGCCGGGCTTCGAGGCGCCGGTGCTGCTCGCCTACTCGGCGCGCAACCGCTCGGCGTCGTGCCGCATCCCCTACGCCGCCAGCCCCAAGGGCAAGCGCGTCGAGGTGCGCTTCCCGGACGCGCTGGCCAACACCTACCTTGCCTTCTCGGCCATGCTGATGGCCGGCCTCGACGGCATCGAGAACAAGATCCATCCGGGCGACCCGATGGATAAGGACCTCTACGACCTGCCGCCGGAGGAGTTGGAGGGCGTGCCGACGGTGTGCGCCAGCCTGCGCGGCGCGCTCGAATCTCTCGACGCCGACCGCGACTTCCTCAAGAAGGGCGACGTGTTCTCCGACGACCTGATCGACGGCTACCTGGAGCTCAAGGAGGAGGAGGTGCTGGCGTTCGAGCAGACGCCGCACCCGATCGAGTTCCAGATGTACTACTCGTCCTGACCGACGGCCTTTCCTGCACCTCGGCCCCCGCCTTCGGACGGCGGGGGCCTTTTCTTATGGGGCGCCCAGTGTCCAACTGAGGCGCTGCGCCGCCTCCACCACCGCCTCCCGGATCGTCTCCCGGACGTCCGGCGTGAAGCGCTCCCGGAGGCCCGACACGGTGAGCGCGCCCAAGAGGCGTTCCTCGCGGCCGAACACCGGCGCGGCGATCGCCGCCGCATGGGGGTCGCGCTCGCCGATCGACACCGCGAAGCCGGCGGCGCGCACGGCCCAGTCGCCTTCCTCGCCGAACGCCTTGAGGACGTGCCCGGCCGCCCCCTAGAGCGGGATTCCCGTAGGCGGAATCATTTTGGGGTTTCCGCGCGGGCGAGGTTCTGATTCAAGATGTGTGCTGGATGAGGAGGCCAGCATGCATGGCACGACCTCTGTCGAACGATCTTCGTGAGCGTGTTGTGGCTCGCCATGAGGCGGGCGAGAGCATTCGGGC
>Ga0209786_1000279_pt1 | contig 20598 bp, 14 predicted proteins | sample WorMetilvaeELBA2_FD_187405 | JGI IMG/M metagenome (GOLD analysis project Ga0209786, IMG submission 187405) | Marine gutless worms symbiont microbial communities from Max Planck institute for Marine Microbiology, Germany - Olavius ilvae ELBA.2... ...
ACACCTCCTAAATCCATTTGCGTTGTTGTGGAAACCACGCTGGTATCATAGCAAGCCTTGGCTACTATGATTAGGGAGGTGTCTATTTTTGATAGTGCTTGTTGCCAGCCCTTTAATGAATATCAGGTCTTGCATTATAACATTTTGGTCAATTCAGGTTTATGTGGGCACCGCCTTGTTGACCACTGATCTTATGCTATCGATAGTCATTTCGGCGAGCGTTTTACGCTGCATCGGTGCATTCGAATATTAAAAAATGTCATAATGCAAGACCTGACCCCCTGTCATGGTTCGGTTTATCAATTCACTCCAATGTGATATCGATTCAACATTCAAACAGCCCTAACCCGAAACGATCTGATAATTTTCCCTTATTTAAGGTTTTAACCTTAAGATGAAATTCCGATCATGAGTGTTCTGCTTTGGTCACTGGTATTTTGCGGCAGCCTCGGCGTGCTGATCGTGGCGGCGAATCTGTTCATCACGGCGGCGGAACAAGCCGGCAAAGCGCTGCGCATGCCACCGTTTATAGTTGGAGTGGTACTGGTGGGTTTTGGCACGTCGCTGCCGGAACTGGTGTCATCGGTGATGGCTGTTTACGCCGGTTCGTCGGAAATCGTCATCGGCAACGTGATCGGGTCCAACATCACCAATATTCTCCTGATCCTCGGAATATCCGGAGTGATCGGGGGGACCTTTTATGTCAAGACAGATCTTCTCAAGTTCGACCTGCCTGTATTGCTCGGTTCCGCGTTCGTGCTGAGCCTCATGGTGCGGGACCAGCGCTTCAGCACCGGAGAAGGCATCATCTGCCTGCTGATGCTGGGCATTTATCTGGTGGCGATGCTCCGCTCCGATCGGCAAGATGCCGAGGGATCGACTCCCGTGAAGGCAACCGCGCGGACCTGGCTCCTCCTGATCGCCAGTCCCGTGTTCATCTTCCTGGGTGCGAAGTACACGGTCGATTCCGTTATTGCGATCGCTGAGATCCTACAAGTCGGCGTTGACGTCATCGCCATGTCAGCCGTTGCATTCGGCACCTCGCTGCCCGAGATCGTGGTCGCCATTACCGCGGCCCGCAAGGGCCAGTCGGAAATTGTAGTAGGTAACATCATGGGAAGCAATATCTTCAACACCCTTGGGGTCATGGGAATCCCTTCCCTGATGGGCCAACTGACCATTCCGGCAAGGGTGGTGGATTTCTCGATTCCCGTGTTCCTGGCGGCAACGATGATCCATGTCATCATTACCGTCGACAAACGGGTCAGCAAAGCCGAAGGCGCATTCCTGCTCTGCTTTTACCTGTTTTTTCTCGGTCGGCTTCTCGAATGGCTCTGAGATTTGCCCGAACTGTCACACCATCCAATAAACTTGCCTTAAACTTTCCGCAAATTTTCAGGGAACGCAGGTGAAATGGCCAAATGGGTCAGATTTTGCACCGGCATTTGAAGAATTGTTCTGATTTTTGTTGCGATCTGAATAAACAGGGGCTGCTGTTGACAAACTCGACAAACTCGCACGGCTCCCTTTCAAAGCAGATGATGCCCGCTGAAACCTCCGGCACGATGTCATGAAAATCCGGACGCTTTCGGTTTATAGTTCGTATACTTTGTCAACAACGTGCCGTAGATTTCTTTCATTACTAGATATTGTATGCGCATTTACCTTCTGATAAATATATCACCACAGCATTGCGTTTGCTGGTTGGGTATTGTGATTGTCTAAGCGATGTTCCGTTGGGAAGATGTGAATTTCGACAACCAAGGAGAAAACCATGACTGTCCAATCGAAGACCATGAGCGTTCAGATCCGGGAAGGAAGACTTCGGACCACACCCTCCTTTTTAGGAAAAATCATCGGCTCCGTTAGGTATGGCGATCGAGTTGCTGTCCTGGAAGAAAAAAGTTCCTGGCTCCTGGTGTCACCACCCAACGCAGACAGGGGGTGGATCCACCAATCCGCCTTGACCGTAAAAAAAATCGTACTTCGACCCGGTGAAGAGGACGTCCGGAAGGCGGCCACAACCGATGAGATCGCCCTGGCTGGAAAAGGATTCGACAGGTTGAAGATGAGTTTCGAAGCCGACACCCCAGCCTAGACTACGATGGACTCGACCGGATGGAGGCCTTTCAGGTCAGCCAGCCGGAACTCCGGGTGTTCCTTAAAGAAGGAAAACTTGGAACCGTGGGAGGTGACCGATGAAATCGACCAACCGCAGGGAGTTTCTTCACGCCGCTGTTAGATGGGCTTTGGCCGCCGGCAGCCTGTCTGCAACTTCGACCTTTCTTTATGGCTGCGAGCACATGGGCGCAGTGGCCGATCTTGGTACCGCTCTCGGCACGGGTGCAGGCGCCATCAACGAGGAGCAGGCTGAATCTATCCGAAAAAGCGCGCATGCGGTCGCCCGCACCTTTAAAGACATTACGCCGGAACAGGAGTATTACATCGGGCGAACAGTGGGTGCTATCATCCTTGACACGTACCCGCCATACAAAGATCAGAAAGCCAATCGATACATTAACCTGATCGGTCAGACCCTGGCCCGGGCGTCGGATCGTCCCGAAACATTCGGCGGATATCATTTCCTCATCCAGAACAGCAATGACATAAATGCGCTGTCGGCCCCTGGAGGTTTCATCTTCATCACCCGCGGGATGCTGCGCTGCTGCCCCACGGAGGATGCTACGGCCGCGGTGATTGCCCATGAGATCGGACACGTCCAGGCACAGCACGGACTGCAGGCCATCAAGAAGTCCAGGATCACAGAGGCCCTGACCATTATCGGCATGGAAGGGGTCAAACATCTGGGAGGTGAGGAACTCGCGACCCTGACCCGGACGTTTGAGGGTTCCATTACAGACATTACACGAACGCTGATCAACAACGGGTATTCCCGTCAATTCGAGCGGGAGGCGGACGGCACGGCGATCACGCTACTCCATCGGGTGGGATATGATCCCAACGCCCTGATCGAAATGCTAAACGCCATGGATCGGCAACTGGTACCTGGCCGTCCGGATTTTGCAAGCACCCATCCGGCTCCGGAAAACCGGGTGTCAGACATCCGGAACACGACGGAACGCTACAAAGCAGCATCTACCCCGGCAATTCGTCAGAAGCGCTTCGAGGAAGCGTTGGGAAGCGTGTAGCCCGTGCAGCCTGTCCGGAAACTGCTGCAGGGTGTGATCATCGGAGCGGCTGCCGCATCGGTATCCCTCATCCTCTGGGGAAGCGGCATCCTGGATCCCTGGGAAAGGCAAACCTGGGATTGGCGGGCACGGATGCTGGCGGCCCCCAGGCAGGCCACCGATGACATCGTTCTGATTCTGCTGGACCAGAACAGCCTCGATTGGGCTGTAGAAGAAAACGGGCTGACCTGGCCGTGGTCCCGGGAAGTGTATGGTGCCATCATCGATTTTTGCCGCATGGCAGGGGCACAGGCCATTGCCTTCGATGTGCTCTTTACCGAGCCGTCCGGTTATGGCACGGCGGATGACAAGGCCCTCGCAGCCTCGGTGGCCGCCTTCGGCCGGGTTGCAGCACCGGTATTTCTTGGAAAATCCACAGGCAGCCAGCAAAGGTGGCCGGAATCGGTTCCGCTCCCACCGATTTCTGCTGCAGGAATCGGTAAACAGTCGCCGTTAAACCGTAAGGATGTCCTCCGATTTCCCCGCGCTACCTTCCCAATCCCGGAAATCTCCAGCAAATCGACCGTGCTCGGCAGCGTGAGCACGGAACCGGATTCGGACGGCATCTACCGGCGGGTGCCCATATTCAGCAGTTTTGATGGACAAATACTACCGACGTTGGGTCTTACCCCTTTCCTGGCCTTGCATGGGAATCTAACCGTCCATTTCGATCCGCATGGCGCTGTGCTGGATCAACACAAAATTCCATTGGACGATGGCGGCCGAGCCCTGCTGCACTTTCGAGGACCGTCAGGCACGCATAAAAATTACAGTGCGGCGGCCATCATCCAATCATATCTGCGCCTGCGGGATGGTGAGACTCCGGGTGTGCGCCCGGAGGACCTCAAAGGAAAATTTGTCTTTTTCGGCTTTTCCGCTCCCGGGCTGTTCGACCTGCGCCCAACCCCGGTGGACGGAATTTATCCCGGGGTGGAAATTCACGCCACGGTTCTGGACAATTTCCTTTCCGGCGATTTTCTCCGCCATGCCCCCGCTGGCGTGACCACGACCATGGTTGTCGGAATGGCCATGGCGGCGGCGCTAACCGCAACCATCTTTTCGAGCGCTCTGGGCGGTATGGTTGTGAGCGCCGGTTTTCTCATCCTCCCGGCTGTCTTAAGCCTTGCCGCTTACAGCATGGGATTCTGGCTGCCGCTAATGGTCCAGGTTGCCGGTGTGGCACTGGCTTTAGCCATCTCTCTGATAGTGAATTACAGCACGGAAGGCAGACAGAAGCGATTTATCAAGAACGCGTTTCGGCAGTATCTCAGCCCTGTCGTCATCGATGAGCTGATCCGGTATCCGGAGCGACTCAAGCTGGGCGGAGAGCGCCGCACCCTTTCCATATTCTTTTCAGATCTTCAAGGATTTACCAGTATCTCGGAGAGGCTTTCTCCGGAAGTTCTCACCACGCTGCTCAACGAATACCTGTCGGCCATGACAGAGATCATCCACAATGAAAAAGGCACAGTGGACAAATATGAGGGGGATGCCATCGTCGCATTCTGGAATGCGCCACTGGAAGTGCCGGACCACGCAACCCGAATCGTAAGGGCCTCACTCCGCTGCCAGTCCAAACTTGCCGGACTGCGGCCGGTGTTTTTCGAGCAGATAGAAGCGGAACTGCACATGCGCATCGGCGTCAACACCGGTCCCGCCGTGGTCGGAAACATGGGCTCTCGCACCCGGTTTGATTACACCATGTTGGGCGATGCAGTGAACCTGGCGGCCAGGCTTGAAGGGGTGAACAAGCAGTTCGGGACGTACACGATCATTTCCGAATCTACCCGACAGATGATGGGAGATGACATCGCTGTCCGGGAACTGGCGAGGGTGGCTGTGGTGGGGAAAAACGAGCCGGTGGTGGTATACGAACCGATGTTCCCGGATGATTACGAGAACCGGCGCTACGTACTTGAAGCTTTCGATAGAGGGTTGAAACGCTTTTACGACGGCCGGTTCGCAGAAGCCGCAGAGCTTTTTTCCACCATCATGGAAGACGATGCCCCGGCCGCACGTTATTATGGAAAATGCCATGAACTGGCCACCGCCAAACCGGAGAATTGGGACGGGGTCTGGACGATGACGGCTAAGTAATCCGGCCGTTATGCTGCTCTATTTCATATCAAGGAAATCAGATGAAACGGCAAGTAAGCCAGACGTTTGACCGTCACTTGGAAAATTGTTCGGATTATGCTGCCACGCCACAAAATCCTTGAATTCTTGGCCAAAATGGTTAAAGTGCGCCTTCGCTGGTATTTAATCAAAAAAAGGTAATTCATGACCGATACACGCATAAACAACAGCTTGAGAAATGTCGCCATCATTGCCCACGTCGATCACGGCAAAACGACGCTGGTCGATGCCATGTTCCACCAGAGCGGCCTGTTTCGCGACAACCAGAAGGTGGACGATCGCCTCATGGACACCATGGACCTGGAGCGGGAGCGCGGGATCACCATTGCCGCAAAGAACTGCTCGGTCCTCTGGGAAGGGATTCGGATCAACATCATCGACACACCGGGCCATGCGGACTTTGGCGGTGAGGTGGAACGGGCCCTGTCCATGGCCGATTCCGCGATTCTGCTGGTGGACGCCTCCGAAGGCCCCCTGCCCCAGACCCGTTTCGTCCTGAAAAAAGCCCTGGAAGCACAACTGACCCTCATCGTCATCATCAATAAAATAGATCGAAGCGACGCAAGACCCGATGAAGTGCTCGACGAAATATACGATCTTCTCATCGATCTGGACGCATCCGAAGATCAGCTCGATTTTCCCCTCCTCTATGCGGTGGGCAGAGACGGCATCGTGAAAGAAAATCTCCATGAGGAGAGCACCAACCTGCACGTGCTGTTCGATACCATCATCGAAAAGACATCGGGGCCGTCCTATGACCCGGCGGCACCGTTCCAGATGCTGGTGTCGGATCTCGGCTATTCAGACTACATGGGGCGGCTGGCGATCGGAAAGATCTTCAACGATTCCGCCCGCTCCCGTGACACCCTTGCTTGCATCGGTGACGGAGGCCAAACCACACCATTGAAAGTGTCGAAGCTGCAAGTCTACCAGGGCATGAAACTTCACGAAGTAACGGAAGTTCAAGCCGGTGACATTGTGGTGTTGGCGGGCATCGAAGAGGTCTCCATCGGTGATACGATTTGCAACCAGAATGCCCCCAAAGCCCTGCCTCGTATCCATGTGGACGAACCCACGGTGTCCATGAAGTTTACGATCAACAACTCCCCCCTCGGGGGAAAAGAAGGAAAATACGTTCAATCGAGCCGGCTTCGCGAACGGCTCGACAAGGAAGCCCGAATGAACGTGGCCATCCAGGTGGAAAAAGGTGAAGATCGGGACAGCATTCTGGTCAAGGGGCGGGGGGAATTTCAACTCGCCATTCTGATCGAGACCATGCGCCGGGAAGGCTATGAGTTCTGTGTGGGAAGACCGGAAGTCATTTTTAAATATGAAAACGGCCGGAAAATGGAACCCATGGAGCGCCTGCTGGTGGATTGTGAAGAGCAGTTCCTCGGCGTCGTTACGGAAAAACTCTCCCTTCGCAAGGGTAAAATGCTGAATCTTGTCAACAACGGCACGGGTCGCGTCCGCATGGAATTTTCTGTTCCCGCCCGGGCCCTCATCGGCTACCGGGACGAATTTCTGACGGATACCCGGGGAACGGGAATCATGCACTCGATTTTCGATGGATATGGCGAATTCCGGGGAGAATGTCCCAGCCGGTTTTCGGGATCCATTGTGGCAGACCGTTCGGGATCGGCCGTTGCCTATGCCCTGTTCAATATGGAGCCCCGTGGTCGGCTGTTTGTGGTCCCCGGACATCCGGTCTACGAAGGGATGGTCGTCGGAGAGCATAATCGAGGGGTGGATATCAATGTGAATCCCTGCAAGGAAAAGAAACTGACGAATATGCGGGCCGCGGGAAAGGACGATCATGTTCTTCTGTCTCCGATCCGACCGATGACCCTGGAGCAGGCGATCGCGTTTATCAGCGATGATGAACTGGTGGAGGTCACCCCGCTGTCCGTGAGACTCCGAAAGGAAATTCTGCCTGCCGGAAAACGGCATGCGATGAGGTCTGCCCGGTTGAAGAAGATAGAAGCCGCCTGATCCAGCATTGTGTAACGTCTTTTCAGCTAAAACAGATTAAAGAAATCATAAGAGGCCGGTACGGTGCCCGGCCCTACTACTTAGGGCAGTAGTATTGCGGGTCACTGCACCCGCCGTTTAGAGCCCGTTAGAATTGAGTTTATAAAATCGGGATTGAATTAAGGCCTTTGCGATATCCTGATATCGTTTCAAATCAGAATCGTCTATTCTGCTGGTGCCGGTGCGTTTTCCGTGTTACACACGATCAAACTAAAGAAACCATACATCCGGCTGCTCGACGTCTCCACACCAGACTCTTTAACACTTCGCAACGTTCTTCAGTCAACCATGAACCCCAAATCTCTCTCCTCGCGAAATGTCCGAGCATACGACCGACAAAGACCACCTATTTCTTTCACTCCGGGAAGCAAGCCTGGCGCTCTGCTTTGATTTCCGTCATTACGATCCCCAGCTTCTGCTCTTTTGTGAGCTCATCCGGCTGATGTCGGACGGGAATACGCTTTTTCGAAGAGAGGCCGACAAAAACGGTCTGTGGATCAGTCAACCGGGCCGGCGAAAGATGCGATGGATAGAGGGCTCCGAACTGATAGAGTACATGTGCGAGGCCGTCTCCAGTGAAGACCTCAGCCCGGACATGCTCGCAGCCATTTGCGCCAGGGTATTCCGGACCCGGGCAACACCAGCGGAACATCCGGATACCGGGGAAGCAGGCATTTGCATCGACACGGGCATGGAGTCCTTCCGCTGCAGACAATGCGGGCAGTGCTGCCGAAATCTGGATTACAGCGATGCGTTAAAGGAAGAGGATGTGGAACGATTGGAGGCTTTTGGACGCCATGATATTCTCGGCAGGGTTGGCAAATTTAAATCTCAGGAAGGCAAACCCATCTACCGGATCTGGATGAAACCGGGCAAACTGGAGCTTGAGGAGGCGTGCCCATTTCTAACGAAAGTCCCGACAGAAAACCGATGGTCCTGCCGGATTCACGACGTGAAGCCCACCATCTGCCGGCAATATCCCGTGAGTCGAAAGCATGCCAACATGACCGGATGCCCGGGGTTTGAGAAGGACTGACTGGGTTTGCCGGTGGGTCCGTCTGCCCGTGGGCCCGTTTTCCCGTCTGCCCGTGGGCCCGTTTTCCCGTCTGCCCGTGGGCCCGTCTGCCCGTTGGCCCGTTTGCCCGTGGGCCGGTTTGCCCGTTTGCCCGGTTAGGCGGATTATCCAGGATACAGGATACAAGATTCAGGATTCAGGATATTGGAACCAGCTGCCATTGTCCGATCCATGAGACCTGCATCTTGTATCATGTATCTTGTATCTGCATTTTGAATTCCTTGCATCTTGTATCCTGCATCCTGTATCCAATATCTGAAGTCCAATACCCAGTATCGAATACCCAATACCTAACACCATGAGCAGTAGCAACAGAGCCGTCATCATCGGCGGAGGCGTCATTGGAGGATGCACCGCCTATTACCTGTCCCGAAAGGGCTGGGAGGTTACCCTGGTGGAAAAAGACCGGTTCGGCCAGGGGGCATCATGGGGCAACTGCGGACTGGTCGTACCTAGCCATGTCTTGCCATTGAACACGCCAGGCAATCTTAAGTCCGGGCTGAGATGGATACTTCAAAGGGATGCCCCACTGTATATCCAGCCCACCCTAAATCCGAGACGCATCGGCTGGTTCATGAAATTTGCACTTCGGTGCCGGAAGAAAGAGGTCCACCGGACCACTATGGCCAGGGCCGCCCTGCTCCAACGCGCCTTGGAGCTTTACGAAGACATAATTGGAAGGGAACAGATGGCCTGCGACTGGAAGCGGCAGGGAGCCCTTCACGTGTTTCGCTCGGCTCGGGAATTTAAGAAATTCCGTGAGGTCGATGCCGTTTCCCGCCGATTCGGGATGGGGGCGGAGATCGTCCACCCACCAGACCTTGCCGCCCATGAACCCGCGCTGCAATCCGGGCTGTCAGGTGGGTGGTATGACCCCTTTGTGGCCCGGCTTCGGCCCGACCGATTCATGACCGAGTTGAAACGGGTGCTAATCGATTTTGGAGTAACTATTTCTGAGAAAACTATTTTTTATGGGTTCCAGAAAAAGTCTGGAAAGGCCTCAGCGGTTATGACCAGCCGTGGGCCAGTCGAAGGGGATAAATTCCTGGTGGCAACCGGTGCCTGGACCCGGTTGCTCCATCGCGAATTAGAAATTGCTCTGCCCATAGAGCCTGGAAAAGGATATTCTATCACTATGGAACCTTCTCCGGGACTACCCAGAACACCCTGTTTTTTTGAGGAGAGACGGGTGGTAGCCACAAACTGGGAAAGCGGCTTTCGTATCGGCAGTACCATGGAATTTTCCGGCTACAACAGTTTCCTCAATCCCGTCCGCATCAATTCGTTGACCCGAGGGGTATTACCTTACCTTAAGAACGTCCCCGCCTTGAGAAATGGAGAAGCCTGGTACGGGTGGCGACCGATGACCTATGATGGCTTGCCGGTCATCGATTTTCTGCCAAAATTCACCAATGTCATGGTCGCGGCCGGCCACGATACCGTGGGAATATCTATGGCCCCTGCAACCGGTAAACTTGTGGCTGAAATGCTTAACAGCGAACAGCCGCACATCGACCCGGGACCGTATTCTCTTACTCGTTTTTAATAGGACCTTTCACGAATTGAATTTACCTCGTGACAAACCAAGCTGGATAAAAGGATCCAAGGGTTCGAGGGTTCAAGGATTCAAGGGATAAAGGGAAGATCCAACCACTTCAGGTAATGGCATTCTAATCGCCGCTTGAAACTCCAGATGCTGTTAAAGGCAGTTTTGTAAGCAATTCGTATGTAATTGTTTGGCACTAGATTTGGGCCAGGCACTCAACAACTTGTAATTCTTTATTCTTTCACTCGAACCCTCGAATCCTTGAATCCTTGGACCCTTCCCTACATTTGCTATTGCAAAGTGAGATGTTCATGATCTATAAATTGGTCTGAAGACCTGAACAATTAGCCTAAACCTCCATGCGCACATGATATTACCCACGGAAGACGGAACCATTTTCCGAATCAAGAAGTACGCGATCCATGACGGACCCGGGATCCGGACCACGGTATTTTTAAAGGGCTGCCCCATGGCCTGTCTGTGGTGCCACAACCCGGAGGGCATCCGGCCGGAACCGGAGCCTCTGGAATCGGATGGGTCATCTTCAAGCGGACCAAAGACCATCGGCAAGCGCACTTCGGTTTCGGACATCATGGCAGCGGTGAAAAAAGACATTATCTTCTATGATGAATCCGGTGGCGGGGTCACATTTTCGGGGGGAGAGCCCATGTTCCAGCCCGGATTTCTAAAATCACTGCTGATCGCCTGCCGGGACCAGGAAATACATACGGCCATCGACACCTCAGGCTGCGCACCGCCGAATGTGCTTTCCGAGCTTTCCGAGATGACCGACCTGCTGTTGTTCGATCTTAAAATTATCGATTCATCAACACACGCAAAATACACCACTGTGGCCAATGACGATGTGCTTCAAAATCTGAACCTGGCCTCGGAGCAAACGACTCCGGTCCGGATCCGATTTCCCCTTGTCCCCGGAATAACGGACGAACGAGACAATCTCAAATTTGTGGCCGATCTGGTCGGATCTCTGCAAACCATCGATACCATCGACATTCTCCCGTTTCATCGTACCGGGGAGGGCAAATACGACAGATTGCAGAGGGATAAGCATCTACCGGAGACAGCACCGCCTACCGACGACATGATACGTCAGGTGTCAGAACTATTTGAAGAACGAGGATTGATTGTGAATGTGGGAGGATAATTATGAATGACCGTATTCAACGGCTAAGAACACAAAGCCTAATGGCCCGGCCCACCATTTCGTCCGAACGGGCCGAACTGGTTACCCAGTTCTTTCAAACCGGAATCGCCCAAAAGGAGTCTGTGCCGGTACAAAGGGCGCTCGCGTTCAAACATGTCCTGGAAAATAAATCCATCGGCATCAATGACGATGAACTTATCGTCGGCGAAAGAGGCCCCGAACCCAAAGCGACCCCCACCTACCCGGAAATTTGTCTGCACTCCCTGGAGGACCTGGACCTCATGGATCGCCGGGAGAAAGTCCCGTTCGCTGTAGCCGATCACACAAAAGCGATCTATGAATCAGAAATCATCCCTTTCTGGAAAGGTAAGACGAATCGGGAAAGAATTTTTTCCCACCTGCCGTCCGAGTGGAAAGACGCTTACGAATCGGGAGTGTTCACCGAATTCCAGGAGCAGCGATCGCCGGGGCACACGGTATTGGGCGACAGAATCTACCGTGAGGGCGTTCGGGACATGCAACGCCGGATTCGATCCGCCATCGAAAACCTCGACTTTTATAACGATCCGGATGCATTGAATAAAAAAGAGGAACTGACGGCGATGGATATCGTCGCAGAAGCCCTCATTACGTTTGCCCAGCGACACGCTGAAAAACTGACGGCTCTGGCCGGACAGACCGAAGATCCCTTTCGAAATGCGGAACTGCTCGAAATGGCGGCGATCTGCCGGCGGGTACCCGAAAACGCGCCCACGTCTTTCTGGGAAGCATTGCAATACTACTGGTTTGTCCACATCGGCGTGATTACCGAGCTGAACCCGTGGGATTCGTTCAACCCGGGCCGTCTGGATCAGCATCTTTACCCGTTCTACCAGCGAGAGATAGATGAGGGCACTCTCACAAAAGAACGGGCCAAGGAACTATTGTGCGCGTTCTGGATCAAATTTAACAATCACCCGGCCCCGCCCAAAACCGGCGTGACTCTGAAAGAGAGCAGCACCTATGTGGACTTTGCCCTCATTAATCTTGGAGGCGTTTCCCGGGACAACATCGATGGCGTCAATGAACTGACCTATCTCATGCTGGATGTCATCGAAGAAATGCGATTGCTGCAGCCCAGCTCCATGGTGCAGCTCAGCAAGAAAAATCCGGATCGGTTCATCCGCAGGGCCCTTAAGATCGTCCGTACCGGTTTCGGCCAACCCTCCATTTTCAACACCGACGCCATTGTCCAAGAGTTGGTCCGCCAGGGAAAATCCGTCGAGGATGCCAGACAAGGGGGTGCCAGCGGATGTGTGGAAGCAGGGGCGTTCGGAAGGGAGGCATATATCCTTACCGGTTACTTCAACCTGCCGAAAATTCTGGAAATCACTCTGTTCAACGGCCGAGATCCACGCACCGGAAAGCAGCTGGGTCCGGAAACCGGGGAGCCTTCGGAATTTGAGGATTTCGATCAGCTGTTCGATGCGTTTAAGACGCAGCTCGCCCATTTCATCGACATCAAAATCAAAGGGAACAACATCATCGAACAGCTTAATGCCCGTTATATGCCGGTCCCGTTCCTGTCATTGCTCATCGATGACTGCATTGAAAACGGAATGGATTACAATGCCGGAGGCGCCCGCTATAATACATCTTACATTCAAGGGGTGGGCCTGGGATCTGTCACGGATGCCATGTCAGCCCTCAAGTACCAGATTTTCGACCAAAAGCGCGTATCCATGAATGATCTGATCGAAGCACTTCGAGCCGATTTCAAAGGATATGAGGCCCTCCATCGCAGCCTCCTGGACGAAACACCGAAGTACGGTAATGACGATGACTATGCCGATGGGATTCTGAAGCAGGTGTTTGAAGCATATTACGGGGCGATCAATGGACGGCCCAACACCCGGGGAGGGGCACACCGGATTAACCTCCTGCCCACCACGTGCCACATTTATTTCGGGAGTGTGATCGGGGCGCTGCCGGATGGACGACGGGCCGGCAAGCCATTATCCGAAGGGATCTCGCCCGTCCAGGGGGCGGATCGAAACGGCCCCACCGCCGTGACGAAATCGGCCGCGAAGATCGACCACATCCGCACAGGCGGCACCCTGTTGAATCAGAAATTTCTGCCCCAGGTTCTCGATGATGACGGCGGGATCGCCAAACTGGCGCACCTGGTGCGGTCCTATTTTAAAATGGACGGGCACCATATCCAGTTCAACGTCGTGGGTCGTGATGAACTGTTGCGCGCTCAGAAACACCCCGACGAATATAGAGACCTCATTGTGAGGGTCGCCGGCTACAGCGATTATTTCGTGGACCTCACCCGCGAGCTGCAGGACGAAATTATACAGAGAACGGCCCACGAAAACCTCTAACACGGTTTTCGTGGTTGGTGTTTTGTGTTTTGAAAGCGGCAATCCCGCTTGCGTGGCCACCGGCATTAAATACCAAATTCCACTTACTAAACACCAACGACAAAACACTAAATACAATCAACGAAATACCAATCCATAATCACTAAACACCAAACACCAAAAACTGATTCCATGCCCTTTGAATCCATCCATAAAGCATCGGCCCCGGAAATGGTGGCGGAGCAGATCGTCAAACAGCTCCGGTCCGGTGAGCTTCAGAGCGGGACACAGCTTCCGCCACAGCGTGAACTGGCCCAGCTCCTGGGGGTGGGGCGGTCTTCCGTGAGAGAAGCCATCAACGCCCTTGTTGTCATGGGGTTTCTGGAAGCGGTTCAGGGAAAAGGAACGTTTGTGCGCGATGATGTGCCAATGGATGATCTTTCGGTCGTCAGCCTGAATGCTGCGCTAAGGGCCAGCCCGCTTCTGGACCTGCTGGAGGCCAGGGAACTTCTGGAGTGCCGATCGGCCGAACTTGCGGCGGAACGCGCCGATCCCGGCCATATTCAATCCATGGCCGCTGCGGTAGTGCGGATGACCCACACGGGCAATGACTACGCGGCATTTTGAAACGCGGACACCGCTTTTCATACCGGTCTTGCCGAGGCGACGGGAAACATCGTCGTCTGCGAATTGACCAAGCTGCTCATGGATAAAACCGTGCATCACCACGACCGGTTGAAAACGAGACGGTTTTCTACCCAATACCGCCAGGCATCGGTCGCTTCGGCAGAGCATGTGGTGCGATATGTCGAGAATGGAAATGGTCCCGCCGCGGCCGATTCCATGCGACAGCATTTGAGGGTCATCGAATCTGAATTGAAAGAAGTAATATTTTAGAGAAGCCGATAATTGGTGTTTGGTGTTTCGTTTTTTGTGTTTGGCAAAGGGCAAAAACAGAGAATTATTAGCCGCAGACACACGCAGACAGACACAGACTTTTTAGCCGAGCGATCCGCCGTCGCCTTCAGCTATGGCGGGACAGGCGTGCTCGGCTCAAAGATGGCATCGCTTCGCGAAGTAGTATCCAAGTGCGCGAAGACCATGAATGGGAATGGAAACATCGAGATGCCGCGACTCGAAATTGCCCGAAGGGCATCGGATATAATATCCGGCCACGCCTGCCCGCCTTAGCTTAAAAAGCGGCGGCGGGTCGGCCAGCTATTGTCTGCGTCGGTCGAGCGAGCGGGCGGCTAAACATAAAAAAAGGATCTCATAATGCACGACAAACTCCGATCTTGGAAACCTCCTTCAGACTGGCAAACGATTACCACCATCGATGCGCACACCGAAGGCGAGCCCTTCAGGGTCATCACCGGGGGCCTGCCGGAAATCCCCGGCAATTCTGTCCTGGAGCGCCGGCGGTATGTTCGGGAGCATTTGGATGACCTCAGAACCGCTCTGATGTGGGAACCCCGCGGCCATGCGGACATGTACGGCGGTATTGTAACACCTCCCGATTCGCCGGACGCCGATTTTGGAATTCTGTTTATGCACAACGAGGGCTACAGCACCATGTGCGGTCACGGGATCATCGGTATCGCGACAATCGCGGTGGAGACCGGGATGGTGCCTGCGGCGGCGCCTGTCACAACCATCCGGATCGACGCCCCGGCCGGACGGATCACGGCCCACGCCCGGGTGGCAGGCGGCAGGGTCGAAAGTGTTTTCTTTCACAACGTACCGTCGTTTGTCCTTGCCATGGACGACACCATCGAGGTGCCCGGGCTGGGAACCGTGCGCTACGACATTGCGTTTGGAGGGGCTTTTTATGCCTACGTGCAGGCCGCTGACGTGGGTCTGACCACCGGACCGGATGACTTCTCCGCCCTGGTCGAAAAGGGCATGGCGATCAAACGTGCCATCATGGACAGCCGACCGATCCCTCACCCTTTCGAAGAGGATCTTAGTTTTCTCTATGGCACTATTTTTATCGGCCCCCCGGAGCATCCGGATGCTCACAGCAGCAATTTTTGCGTGTTCGCAGAAGGGGAGGTGGACCGCTGCCCGACGGGAACCGGTGTCAGCGGCCGGCTGGCAATTCATCACGCCAGGGGCGAAATTGGTATCGGCGATACCATCACCATCGAGAGTATCATTCGAAGCCGGTTTACCGGACGAGTCATCCAGGCAACCCGTTTTGGACCATACGACGCCGTGATCCCCGAGGTGGAAGGGTCGGCACGGATCACCGGTCGCCATGGGTTTACCATCGATCCGGACGATCCCCTCAAACACGGCTTTATTCTTCGCTGAAACATGGCATGCAACAGGGAGGCTTAACCATGGATATACCGGAGAACAATGAGGAACTGCTCCAAAAAGCGGTTGACCGGGCAACATCCTGGCAGAATCGCGCCAATGAATTGCTGACCCATGACGAAAAAGGGATTCAGGATGAGCTCCGCCGCCTGCTGACGCGCCCGATGGACAAGGTCATACTGACCAAGTTGATCGATCAGAGCTTTCGCTCCCATGACAACTCCCGGGTGGCAGACCAGGTGAACGCCATTCTCAAGCAGTACGGTGTCCCGGACTTTCTGTCCTCGGTAGATCGCCTATTGATGCAGATGTTTCTGGGTCTCGGGCGCTTTTTCCCTTCCCTGTCCGTACCCAAAATGATCAAAAAGATGCGCCAGGACAGCAGTCGCGCCATCATCCCGGGTGAACCCGAGGCCCTGCACGCCCACCTCAAGAAGCGAAAAGAGCAGGGTGTGCGGATGAATATCAACCATCTGGGCGAAGCGGTTCTGGGGGAACAGGAAGCCCGCCACCGGCTGGCAACCTACCTCGACGATCTCGAGAATCCTGAAATCGAATACATATCGGTCAAGATTTCAACCATCTATTCCCAGATCGAGGCCCTCGCATTTGAGCATAGCGTCGAGATTCTCACGGACCGTTTGACCGAGCTGTATCGCGTCGCCAAGAAACATCACTTCGTCCGGAATGACGGCACAAAAGTGCCTAAATTTGTGAATCTGGACATGGAAGAATACCGGGATATAGAGATCACCTACGCAGCCTTCACCCGTGCCTTGGATCAGGACGATCTGAGAGATTTTTCGGCCGGCATCGTTTTGCAGGCCTATCTGCCGGATGCCTTCCCCCTCCAGGAGAGACTGACGGAATGGGCCCGCCGCCGGGTCACCGAAGGCGGCAGCCCGGTCAAACTGAGGATTGTCAAGGGCGCCAACATGGAAATGGAGCAGGTCGAGGCATCGCTGTTCAATTGGCCCCTCGCCCCCTATGACAACAAGCTGGATGTGGATGCCAACTATAAACGGATGGTGGCCTACGGGATGATCCCCGAGCATATTCGCGCGGTGCACTTGGGAATCGCCTCTCACAATCTCTTCGAACTGGCCTACGCCTACGAGTTGGGCCTGCAGAGAGGCGTATCCGAATACTTCTGGTTCGAGATGCTTGAAGGGATGGCTGACCATGTGCGCAGGGCGTTGAAGGAAATGGCCGGAGATGTGCTGCTTTACGCGCCGGTGGCCACCCGTGATGAATTTATCAACGCCATCGGCTACCTGATTCGCCGCCTGGATGAGAATACGTCCGAGGAAAATTTTCTTCGTTACGCACCGCAATTGAGAACCGAATCCAAAGATTGGCAATTTCTCGAGGAACGCTTTATCGCCTCGGGCCACCACATGGCCCGCGCCGGTACGGCCGCCCACCGAACCCAGAATCGACTCACCGAAAAATTCCCGGACACCATGGGAACCTATTACCAGGGGGAGTTTACCAACGAGCCGGATACGGACTGGTCCCTTTCCGGAAACCGGGAGTGGGCGGAAACCATTCGGGAAGCGTGGAAAAAGAACCCTGAGGATCCCTCAATAGAGATTCCTCTGATTATCGATGGCGAGGAGATCCTTGATGACAGGGAAACCCGGAACTTGTACGATCCGAACCAGCTCCCTGAGGATGTTTGTGTGGCCAGATATCGACTTGCCACGGATTCGGATATCCAACAGGCGGTCGCCGTCGCAACGGCGGATCCGGACGGCTGGCGCCGAAAATCCCACCGTGAACGGCATGGAATCCTGTCCCGGGTGGCCATGGCTATCCGTTACGCCCGGGGCGATCTGATCGGTGCGGCGGCGGCGAATACGGGTAAAGTGTTTACCGAATCGGACGTGGAGGTTTCCGAAGCGATCGACTTTGCCGAATTCTATCCCTTTACGGTTGGCGCCTTTACCGGACTCGGCAATCTCGAGGCACACGGAAAAGGGGTGGGCGTTGTCATTTCCCCGTGGAATTTCCCCATCGCCATCCCTTGCGGGGGTATTGCCGCGGCCCTGGCCGCCGGGAACACGGTCCTGTTCAAACCGGCATCCAACGCCGTACTGGTCGCCTGGCAACTCTGTCAATGCTTCTGGAGTGCCGGCGTATCACAGAAAACACTGCAGTTTGTCCCCTGCTCCGGTGGAAGCACCGGAAAGAGCCTCACCAGCCACCCGGATATCGATTTTGTCATTCTGACCGGGGGCACCGAAACCGGGCTGAAAATACTCGCCGCAGATCCCGGGACTTTTCTGGCAGCAGAAACCGGAGGCAAAAATGCCACGATCGTTACAGCCATGTCGGACCGGGATCAGGCCGTCAAAAACATTATCCATTCGGCCTTCAGCAATTGCGGACAGAAGTGCAGCGCCACATCGCTGCTGATTCTGGAGCAGGAGGTCCATGAAGACGACAAATTCAAACAGCAGCTCAAGGATGCCGTAGAGAGCTATGCGGTCGGATCGGCATGGGATTTTCACAACAAGATGGGACCGCTGATTCACCCGCCGGCCGGGGACCTGAAGCAGGCGTTTGATCACCTCGAAAAAGAGGAGGCGTGGCTGCTGGCCCCCCGTATGGTCGACAACAACCCGAACCTGTGGACACCGGCCATCAAGTGGGGCGTCCAGCCGGGATCCTATACCTACGGGACGGAGTTCTTCGGTCCCTTGCTCGGCGTCATGGGGGCAAAAAACCTGGATGACGCCATCGAACTGGCAAACGGCACCGGCTACGGATTGACGTCCGGGCTTGAAAGCCTGGATCGAAGGGAACAACGTATTTGGAAATCCCGTATCAAGGCCGGCAACCTTTACATCAACCGGGGCACCACCGGCGCCATAACCTTGCGACAGCCTTTCGGGGGCATGGGCAAATCCGCCATCGGTCCGGCCATCAAAGCCGGATCGCCGAACTACGTCGCCCAATTTATGGAATTTCTCGAGACCGACACCCCATCGGCAGATGTACTGGCAGGGGAATACGACCTCATGAGGCTGGCACAAGAATGGAAACGGGATCTTGATTGGGGCCTGATCGAGGACCCGGGTGAAGAACTTCACAAGACCGTGAAGGCCATTCCAAGCTATCTCTACTGGTACGAACGGGTATTTTCACGCGAACAGGATTACTTTCACCTGCGGGGCCAGGACAATATTCTGCGCTATCTGCCTCTTGGCAAAGTGGTGGTCCGCCTTCACGAAGAAGACGGCCTGTTCGATACCCTGGCACGGATTGCGGCCACCCGGATCACGCGAAACGGGTTGATCGTCAGCCTGCCTCCCGGACTGGAGAGTCCCGCCACCGATTTCCTTGCAGGGCGATGGGGAAAACGGGCTCTCGGGAACGCCGCCGTCGTCGAGCAATCTGACGATGACCTGGCCGAATCGATTCCCGACGTCCAGCGGATCCGCTATGCATCGCCGGAACGGGTGCCGGAAACGGTATTGCAGGCAGCAGCCGAGACCGGGTTTTACATCGCCCGGGCGCCGGTTCTCATGCAGGGCCGAATCGAACTGCTCCATTACCTGATAAACCAGGCGGTTTGCGACAACTACCACCGCTACGGCAACCTGGGGGAAAGGGCGATACTGGATCCTTGATGCTTGTCCGCCTTTGGCGGACTGGATGCTGGATTCTGGATGCTGGATCCTTGATGCTGGATGCTGGATCCTTGATTCTGGATTCTGGATGCTGGATGCTGGGTGGTCTCCGGGTGTCGGGTGTCGGGTGTCGGGTTTCGGGTGTCAGCGATAGGAGTATCGGAGTGGTGGAGTGATGAACTAAATTCCAATAATCCAATACTCCATTACTCCGTATTTCAATTGGCCAACCCTTCAACTGTGCTCAGGGCAATCGGGCAGACGGGCTAACGGGCTAGCGGGCCGACGAGCTAAAAGATTTGTAATTTGATATTTGTTATTTAAACCCCCGGTCTCTTTACTTTCTTCCAAAAAGAATAACATTTTTCAGTAACTCAGAATGTCGGTTAGAACCCAGTACCCAATACCCATTACCCAATATACGGTAGTTATTGTGGGTCATCACCTCATACTTGGAACGCTCCAAGACCATATCACCGGAGAAACCCTGGACGACACCCTTGACGAGCGGCTTCGTCAGGACCTGGCAAGACTCCTGATCGATGAAAAGGGTTTTGACAAAACACAGATCGAGCCACGGCGACAGGTCGTACTGACGGCATGCGGCAAACAGGCGTCCATCCATCTCGATTATATCGTCTGGATCGATGGTCGTGTGTGTATGATCGTCAAGTATGGCCCCGGATCCCTGGTTACACGACATCGCCCGGCCCTTGGTCTGTCCCGGCTGATCGAACCTTACCAGGTACCCCTGGTGGTTATTACAAACGGGCGGGATGCGGATATTCTCGATGGCCAGAGCGGAAAACGTCTCGCCTCCGGGCTGGGCGGCATTCCCGCACACAGCGACATTCTAAATAAACTTCGGTCCTTCGGATTCAAGCCGATCTCGAGGGAACGCGCAGAGGGAGAGTCGCGCATCGTGTTCGCGTACGAAATTGACAACGCCTGCCCCTGCGATGACACCATTTGTCGAATTTCCGAATAAATGCTCTCAACCGCTGAGCTAATCAAGCGACCGAAATTCTTTAATCTGGTTATAAAGAAAGCCCAAGTGAATTAATTTTGTAGAAGTAAATCAGCTTGGATTCCACTTTTAATTTGTCTACAGGTTATCTTAGCCGATGAAGCGACTTGTTCTACAATTCGCATGAATTT
>Ga0209786_1000281_pt1 | contig 20529 bp, 16 predicted proteins | sample WorMetilvaeELBA2_FD_187405 | JGI IMG/M metagenome (GOLD analysis project Ga0209786, IMG submission 187405) | Marine gutless worms symbiont microbial communities from Max Planck institute for Marine Microbiology, Germany - Olavius ilvae ELBA.2... ...
CGCAGCCGCGCGAACTGAGCGTCCGAAAGCCAGAAACAGTGCTCAGACATGGCAAACCCCCAAACAGTTGGGAGCTTGAATCATGCTTCGCCCGAAAAGGGAATCCCCTTTATGGGTCCGGACCCTAGAGCAATTTCCGATCACTCGGGTTTTGTAGCCGGCTGCGGTGAAGAAGTTCCGGCATTCGTTGGACGTGAAGAGGTCGACGGCTTGGGCGATGGCCGGTGACCTGCTCCCCGTTTTGTCCCCGCCTATGGGTTAGCCCTGTTCACGGTGTGGTCCCTTCGGGACCGGGTTGCAAACTCCTTTGGGGTGAGCCCGCCGAGGCTGGTGCGCGGGCGAGGTTGAAGGCGGCAAGGTCGGCGCCGGCGAAGTTCGGGATTCGGCTTCGGGCCGATGCTGACGCCGGTCGAGGCCAGCGCCGACCAGACCTGGTCGCGGACGCGGTCCTTGGTCTCGTTGCGTCCGCCCCAGAGGGCGGTTTCGACGTCCCGTTCAGTCATCGCGCCGCGACCGGTGCCTTGACGACGTCGGCTGCCTCGAGGGCCGTGACGACCCAGGGCGCCGCGGCCGTCGGCGTTTCGACCAGGCGCTCGCGATCATCTCTGGTAGCCGAAGCCGTCCAACCGGGGCGGCGTCATGGGCCGCTCGGGTGATCGGTGAGCCACTCCTCTATTTGGCAGTCTCGACCGCCAGATTGGCGACGCTTGCTGCAAGGCCGGCCCGTGAAGGCGTAGCGTAGCGCACGGTGTCCGTCGCGTTCCGCCACCAGGGGCGGCGGAACGCGATCGCGACAGGGCCGCCCTGCCCGGTCACGACCGCCTTGCCACTTTTCTTTGGGAACGTTTGATCCGAGTCATACCGACGTCGGAACGACTGTTGTACGGGTGGCAGCGTCGGCGCGGGCGACTGGGAGGGCGTCCTGCCTCGAGGAGGATGAAGAAGTGGCACGACGTGGTCATCGCCGTGGCAGCGATGGACTTTGCATCAAGGGTACGAAGGGCGACGACGAGCTAACCGGCAGCGCTGGTAGCGACATCATCTGGGGCCGTGCCGGTGACGACGTGCTCGTCGGTCTGGCGGGTAACGACAGGCTTCTGGGCGGCCGGGGCGACGACGTCCTGCAAGGCGACGCGGGCAACGATTTTCTCTCTGGCGGTCAAGGCGACGACACGCTCAGCGGCGGTGCCGACAACGACATTCTGATCGGCGGCGGCGGCCGCGACACCCTCGATGGCGGCGACGGCAACGACATCCTGGTCGGCGACGGTTTCGGCAGCGGCTCCGGCGCGTACGGCTCGGGATCGGGTTCCGGGTCCGGCGGCGGGCACGACGAGCTCGCCTTCCGCGACCATCTGACCGGCGGCGCCGGCAACGACATCCTGTTTGGCGGGCGCGGGCCCGATGAGCTCGACGGCGGGGCGGACAACGACGCGCTGTTCGGCGGGCACGGCAACGACACGCTGGTCGGCGGGACGGGCGACGATCTGCTTGTCGGCGGCGCCGGCGACGACGTGCTGCACGGCGACGATCCTGCGGCCGATGGCTCCGCGTCGGGCTCGGGCGCAGGCCTGGCCAGCGATCCGCTCACCTTCAACGACTATCTGAGCGGTGGCCTGGGCAACGACGACCTCGATGGCGGCGCAGGTGACGACGTGCTGGTCGGCGGCCCCGGCAACGACCGCCTGCTCGGCGGCGACGGCGCCGACGTGCTGTACGGCGACTACAAGCCGTTCCGGAGCTCGGGCTCCGGCTCGGGCAGCGGCCATGGTTGGCATGGGCGCGGGTCGGGCAGCGGGTCGCACGGCTGGCGCGGCTCCGGCAGCGGCTCGGGCAGCGGGTCGCGCGACTGGCACGGCTCCGGCAGTGGCTCGGACGCCGGTCCGACGTTCGACGACTATCTCGATGGCGGCGCCGACGGCGATGTCCTGTATGCCCAGTGGGGCGACGACGTCGGCGTCTACAACATGCAGCAGAACCTGGGTACTACCGACGTCTATGACGGCGGCAAGGGCACCGACACGCTGCGGCTCGAACTGACCCCCGCCGAGGCCCGCAATGCCGGCGTGAAGGCGGACCTCGGCGCTTACCAGGCCTTCCTCGCGGCCCACGCCAACCCGTTCACGGACAGCGGTCCGACCTTCCAGTTCACCGCCTTCGACCTCAAGGCGACCGACTGGGAGAACCTCGAGGTCGTGCTGGCCAACGCCGCACCCGAGGCGGTCGACGACACGGGCGCGACCGACGAGGACAGCGTGCTCGAAGTCACTTCGCCAGCGGAAGGCCTGCTGGCGAACGATAGCGATCCCGACCAACTGGACGTCCTGACGGTAAAGGACTTCGACGCCACGAGTGCGCTCGGCGCCGCGGTGACGGTGAATCCGGACGGCACCTACAGCTACGACCCCACGACCGCGGCGGCGTTGCAGGCACTGGCCGCCGGCGACAGCACAACCGACACCTTCAGCTACACGATCGTCGATCTGGGGGGTGAGACGGACACAGCTACGGTCTCGATCGCGGTAGATGGCCTCAACGATGCGCCGACGGACATCGCGCTCGATTACGCCGGCGTCTTCGAGAACGTGGCCGGGGCGGTGATCGGGACGCTGAGCGTGGACGATCCCGACGCCGGCGACAGCCACACGTTCGACGTCTCCGACCCGCGCTTCGAGGTCGTCGACGGCAAGCTCAAGCTGAAGGACGGCGAGAGGCTCGACTTCGAGGCCGAGCCGTCCGTGTCGCTCGACGTTGCGGCGACAGATAGCGGCGGCCTGTCGTTCACGAAAGGCGTCACGATCGCGGTGGCGGACATCACGGAGCCACCGCGGCCGCCGGCCTCCCTGGGCGACTTGGACACCAACGGCTTCAAGATCACCGGCGAGGCGGAAGGCGACGTCGCGGGCCTCTCGGTCTCCGCGGCGGGGGACGTCAACGGCGACGGCATCGACGATGTGATCGTCGGGGCGACGAACAACGACGAAGGCGGCGACGTTGCCGGCGCCGCCTACGTGGTCTACGGCCGTACGGACGGCAGTCTTGCCGACGTGGATCTCGACGTCCTGGGCGGGCAGACCCCTGACAACTCCGTCGGCTTCAAGATCGTCGGCGCGGCGGCCGGCGACGTCGTCGGTTGGTCCGTCTCCGCGGCCGGGGACATGAATGGCGACGGCGTCGACGACGTGATCGTCGGGGCCTTCGCCGACGACGCCGGCGGCGCCTATTCCGGCGCCGCCTACGTGGTCTATGGCGCGACCGGCGGCCAGGGCACCGCTAACCTCGGCAATCTGGGTGGTTCGAACGCCGGCGACCCCAAGGGCTTCAAGATCGCCGGCGAGGCGGCATACGACTTCGCCGGCCGCTCCGTCTCCGGGGCGGGCGACGTCAACGGCGACGGCTTCGACGACGTGATCGTCAGCTCCTACGCGGACGACGCCGGCACCGCCTACGTGATCTATGGCCGTGCGGGCGACAGTCCCAGCGACGTGGATCTCAACGTCCTGGACGAGCCCACCCCAGACAACACCGTCGGCTTCAGGATCGCCGGCGCGGCGGCATACGATGACGCCGGCCGCTCCGTCGCCGCGGCGGGCGACGTCAACGGCGACGGCGTCGACGACCTGATCGTCGGGGCCCCTATGCCAGCAACGACGCCGGCGGCCCGAACTCGGACACCGGCGCCGCCTACGTGCTCTATGGACTTAGAGAGGTAGACGGCAGTCTCGGCAACGTGAACCTCGGCGTCCTGAACGGTCCCACCCCTGACAACTCCGTCGGCTTCAAGATCAACGGCGAGGCGGGGGGCGACTTTGCCGGTTGGTCCGTCTCCGCGGCCGGGGACGTCAACGGTGATGGCGTCGACGACGTGATCGTCGGGGCGACGGGCAACAGCACCGGCGGCACCAATGCCGGCACCGCCTACGTGGTCTATGGTCGTACGGACGGCAGTCTTGCCGACGTGGATCTCAACGTCCTGGACGACCCGACTCCCGACACCTCCGTCGGCTTCAAGATCATAGGCGCGGCGACTGACAGTGCGTCCAGTTGGTCCGTCTCCGAGGTCGGGGACGTCAACGGCGACGGCGTCGACGACGTGATCGTCGCGGCCCCCTTCACCGATGGCGGCGGCGCCTACGTGGTCTATGGCCGCACTGACACCAGTCTCGGCAACGTAGACCTCGACGTCTTGGCCGGACCTACCCCCGACAACACGGTTGGCTTCAAGATCACCGCCGAGGCGGCTGACGACTTCGCCGGTTGGTCCGTCTCCGCGGCGGGCGACGTCAACGGCGACGGCATCGACGACATGATCATCGGGGCCTTGACCGGCGTTGCCACCGATTATGCGGGCGCCGCCTACGTTGTCTACGGCGAGGCCGGCGGCCTCTCGGCCGTCGACCTCAGCAAGCTGGGCGGTTCGAACCCCGGCGACCCCAAGGGCTTCAAGATCACCGGCGAGGCGGCGAACAACTTCGCCGGCTACTCCGTCTCCGCGGCCGGGGACGTCAACGGCGACGGCATCGACGACGTGATCGTCGGGGCCCTCGGAAACGGCGCCGACTATGCCGGCGCCGCCTACGTGGTCTATGGCGCGGCCGGCGGCCTCACCGCCGTCGACCTCGCTGACGTTGCGCTGGGCAGCGGCGGCTTCAAGATGGTCGGCGAGGCGGCTTACGACAATGCCGGCTACGTCGTGTCCGGGGCCGGCGACGTCAACGGCGACGGCGTCGACGACGTGATCGTCGGTGCCATCGGAGGCGGTTCCTACGGAGGCGCCTACCTCGTCTACGGCGCGGCCGGCGGCCTCTCAACTGTCGAGCTCGGTGAGCTTGCGCAGAGCAGCAGCGGCTTCAAGATCTTCGGCGGCGCGCAGAGCGACGGTGTCGGCTTCTCCGTCTCCGCGGCCGGCGACGTCAACGGCGACGGCTTCGACGACCTGACAGTCGGGGCCGCAGGAACCGATGCCGGCACCGGCGCCGCCTACGTGGTCTACGGCGACGCCTTCACGGGCTCTGTCACGCACCGGGGCGACGAGGGCGACAACGCGCTGTTCGGCACCCCCGGCGCCGACGTAATGGTCGGCGCGCAGGGCAACGATACCCTGTCCGGCGCCGGCGGCGACGATCTGCTCAACGGCGCCAGCGGCGACGACATCCTCACCGGCGGCGCCGGCGACGACCGCCTGCTCGGCGGCTCGGGCGACGACCTCTTCGTCTTCACCAACGGGGCCGGCGACGACACGGTTGACGACTTTGCCGCCGGGGTGGGCTCGGAAGACGTGCTCGATCTCATCGACTTCGGCTTCGCCGACTTCGACGCCGTCGTCGCCAACGCCAGCGAAGTGGCCGGCGACACCGTCATCCAGTTGGATGTCGATGACAGCGTGACCCTGCTGGGTGTCAAGCTCGACGATCTTCACCAGGACGACGTCCTGCTGGCCTAGCGTGACGCGGGGATCGTCTGCAAGATGCCGGTGGTACGGTTGAGAGACTGGCACAGGCGGGAAGGCCCGGAGCCATGAACGAACACGTCGAACCGGCCGCCGAGACCGGCGAGCCCGCGCTGGCGATCACCGGCTCGCGCCAGTTTCCGAACTGGCTCGCGGGGCAGCGCCTGAGCCTCGCCTTCACGACCTATCAGGCCGGCAAGCTGTTCTTCATCGGGCTGCAGGGCCCCGACGGGCGGCTGTCGATCTTCGAGCGCACGTTCAACCGCTGCATGGGCCTGTGCGCGGACGGCGATGCGTTGTGGATGACGTCGCTCTACCAGCTGTGGCGCTTCGAGAACGCGCTGGAGCCGGGCCAGGCGCAGGACGGCTACGACCGCCTCTACGTGCCGCAGGTCGGCTTCGTCACCGGCGACCTGGACATCCACGACCTCGCGATCGATCGCGACAGCCGGGTCGTCTTCGTCAACACGCTGTTCAGCTGTCTCGCGACGACCGACGAGCGGCACAGCTTCACGCCGTTGTGGCAGCCGCCGTTCATCACCAAGCTGGCGGCGGAGGACCGCTGCCATCTCAACGGCCTCGCCATGGCGGACGGGCAGCCCGCCTATGTGACCAGCGTGAGCCAGAGCGACGTCGCCGACGGCTGGCGCGACCGGCGCGCGGACGGCGGCTGCCTGCTCGACGTGGCCTCGGGCGAGGTCGTCGTCGACGGCCTGTCGATGCCGCACTCGCCCCGCTTCCATCAGGACAGGCTGTGGCTGCTCGATTCGGGCACCGGTTTCTTCGGCACCGTCGACGTAGACGCCGGCAGGTTCGAGCCGCTCGTCTTCTGCCCCGGCTACGCGCGCGGGCTCTCCTTCATCGGCGACTTCGCGGTGATCGGCCTGTCCAAGCCGCGGCACAACAATACCTTCCAGGGTCTGCCGCTGGACGGGAACCTGGCCGAGCGGGACGCCGAGGCGCGCTGCGGCCTGATGGTCGTCGATTTGCGCAGCGGCGACGCCGTGCACTGGCTGAGGATCGAGGGCGTCGTCGAGGAGCTCTACGACGTGACGGTCCTGCCGGGCGTCGTCCGGCCGATGGCGCTCGGCTTCAAGACGGACGAAATCCGTCGTGTGATAACGGTGGGTTAGGCGCCGGCTTCGCATGACCAGTTCGGCACAGAGCATCCTGAGCGACACCCTGACCGCCGCCCGGCGTGCCTTCATCGCCGTCGGCGTGTTCAGTTTCGGCGTCAATATGCTGATGTTGGCGGTGCCGATCTACATGATGCAGCTGTTCGACCGGGTGCTGGCGACGCGCAATATCGACACGCTGTACGCCCTGACGGGCATGGTGCTCCTGGCGCTGCTGGTGATGGCGCTGCTCGACGGCGTGCGAGGCCACCTCTTGACGCGCATCTCGACTTGGCTCGACCGGCAGCTCGCCGCCGACGTGCTCGACGGCGCCATCGCGGTGGCGCTGCGCGGCGGGCCGGCCTCGGCGCAAGGCCTGCGCGACGTCTCGCAGCTGCGCCAGTTCCTCGGCGGGCCGTCGATCTTTCCATTCTTCGACGCACCCTGGACGCCGGTGTTCCTCGCTGTCGTCTTCCTCGTCGACCCGACTCTGGGCTGGATCGCGACGGGTGGCACGGCCCTGCTGTTCATCCTGGCTGTGCTCGGCGAAGTGCTGACGCGCGACCCCCTCAAGGACGCCAACGGGCGCGCGGCGCAGGCGCTGAACGAGGCCGACGCGGCGGTACGCAACGCCGACGCGATCGCCGCGATGGGTATGATGCCGGCGCTTGCCGCGCGTTGGGGCGCCGCGGCGGAGGCGACGCTCGCCAGCCAGACGGTCGCCAGCGACCTGGCCGGCATCCTCTCCTCGCTCGCCAAGTTCATTCGCCTGACGCTGCAGGTGGCCATGCTGGGCACCGGCGCCTGGCTGGCGTCGCAGCAGGTCATCACCGGCGGCGCCATGATCGCCGCCTCGATCATCATGGGTCGCGCGCTGGCGCCCGTCGAACAGTCGATCGCGGCCTGGAAGGGCATGGTGGCGGCCCGGTTGGCCTATCGCCGGGTCAAGGCGATGCTGGCGGGCCCCGGCCTCGCGGCGAGCGACACGGCGCTGCCGCGACCGCAGGGGCGGCTCGAGGTCGAGGCGCTGACGTTCCGCCCGCAGGGGCGCGACAAGCCGGTGTTGAGCCGCGTCGCCTTTGCGTTGGCGCCCGGCGAGGCGCTGGGGCTGATCGGGCCGTCGGCGGCGGGCAAGACGACGCTGGCGCGGATGCTGGTCGGCAGTCTGGCCCCGTCGTTGGGCGCGGCGCGGCTCGACGGCATGGACGTGGCGCACTGGGACGCCGCCGACCGCGGCCGCCACGTCGGCTACCTGCCGCAGGATATCGAGCTGTTCGCGGGTACGGTGCGGGACAACATCGCGCGCATGGCGGAGGCCGGCGACGAGGACGTTGTCGCCGCCGCACAGCTCGCCGGCGTGCACGACGTCGTCGTGCACCTGCCAAACGGCTACGACACGCAGATCGGCCCCGGCGGAGCCATCCTCTCCGGCGGGCAGAAGCAGCGCATCGCGCTCGCGCGGGCGGTCTTCGGCGAGCCGCGTCTCGTCGTGCTCGACGAGCCCAACTCGAACCTGGACTCGGAAGGCGAGCAGGCCCTGGTCGAGACGGTGGCCCGGCTGCGCGGGGTCGGCGCGACCGTCGTAATGATCGCGCACCGGCCGAGCGTATTGGCGCAGATGGACAAGATCCTGGTCCTGCAGGACGGTGCCGTCACCGCGTTCGGCCCGCGCGACGAAGTGCTGGCGAAACTCAACCGCGCGGCAGTCGATGCGAAGGGCGCGAGCGGGCCGCGGGCGGTGCCGCAGCCGGGCGCGGGGGCAGGATGACGATGCAGCTGAAGCTCGGCGGACCGCCGCCGGCGGCAAGCGGCGCGCCGGCCGCCGGGGCGCGGCCGATCGGCATACGCACGACGGTGCTGTTCGGCGGTCTGGTGTTCCTGGCCTTCTTCGGCGGCCTCGGCGCGTGGGCCGCGCTGGCGCCGCTCGACAGTGCGGCGATTGCGCCGGGCGTCGTGCTCGTGGAGGGCAAGCGCAAGACGATCCAGCATCTGGAAGGCGGCATCATCAGAGAAATAGCCGTCGACGAGGGTGCCGTCGTCGCCGCGGGCGATCCATTGGTTCATTTGGACGATACCCAGGCGCGGGCGCGGCTCGAAGTACTGCGCGCGCGGATGATCGCCACCACGGCGCTGGAAGGGCGACTGATCGCCGAGCGCGACGGCGCCGCCAGCGTCGCCTTCCCGGCATGGTTGGCAACCTCCGAGGAACCCGAGGCACGGCAGTCCATCGCCGGACAACGGCGGATCTTCAAAGTGCGCCGCCGTTCGATGGAGAACCAGACGGCGATCCTGATCCAGCGCATCGCCCAGCTGCAAGAGGAGATCACCGGTCTCGAAACCCAGATCGACGCTGAGGATGTGCAGCTGGCGCTGATCAAGGAGGAGGAAGAGGCCGTTCAGACACTGTTCGACAAGGGGCTGGAGCGCAAGCCGCGGCTGCTGGCACTGCAGCGCGAGCACGCCGACATCTCGGGCGAGCGGGGCAAGAACCAGGCCGCGGTCGCACGGGCGTGGCAGGCGATCGGCGAGGCCGAATTGCAGATCGAGGAGCTGACCACCGGCCGGATGAGGGAAGTCGTCGAGGAACTGCGCGAGATGCAGACCGAACTCGAGGACCTGCGCGAGCGCATTGCCGCGGCTCAGGACGTGCTGCGCCGTCTGGTCGTGACGGCGCCTGTCGACGGCACCGTCGTGGACCTGCAGGTCTTCACCTCGGGCGGTATCATCAGCCCCGGCCAGGCGATCATGGGCATCGTGCCGGGGGCGCCGGCCTTGGTCGTCGAGGCCAGGGTCGATCCGAACGACATCGACTCGGTGCGCAGCGGTCTCGCGGCACAGGTCCGCTTCCCTGCGTTCAGTCAGCGCGTGGCGCCGGTCTTCAACGGCCGCGTCGTGCACGTCTCGGCCGACCGCATCGACGACGAGCGCGCCGGCGAGGCGTTCTACCTCGCCACTGTGCGGCTCGACCAGGACCAGCCGATCGCGGCGGCCGACTACGACATCCAGGTCGGCATGACGGCCGAGGTCATGATCGTCACCGGCGCCCGCACCGCCCTCGATTACCTGATCTCTCCCGTGCGGTCGAGCCTGACCCGGGCGATGACCGAGCAGTAGTCCGATTGTGCCGTCGCGGGGCGGGCGTGCCGCAGGACCGCGTTGACGGCGCGGTGCCGCAAGAGGCTTGGCCTCCGTCTTGATCGGACGCCGTCGGTCGCGGCACTTGCGACTGACGCGGTGCTGGCGGCCGGACCTGTGCCCAGGCCGGCGACGTACCGGCGACCGTCGGCTTGTTCCTGTGCCTGGCCGCAATCGCCATCACGCCGATCATCATCGGCTTGGTCTTCGGCAGCCCGTTCAAGATGTCCCTGCGCCAGGGGCTCGTCCTGACCGACCGGACCTACCCGCTATTCATCCTCAGACCCATGGCCGACGAGCTGTTTGCGCTCACCGCGATGATGCTAGCCTGGACGCTGGTCGTGCGGACTTGCCGCCGTACGAGGAGTGGATGAACGGAGCGGTGCCATGAGACCCGGGTCCCCGCGGCGCGGCAGGGTCGGATGTCCTTGACGATCGTCTTCCTCGACCGGAACATGATCGGTCCGGGCATTGTCATCCGCCGGCCGGCCTTCGAGCACGAGTGGGTCGACTACGGGGCGACGGTACCCGGCGAGGTCGTGGACCGCTTGAGTGGCGCGGCGATCGCGGTCACCAACAAGGTGCGCCTGACGGCCGACGTTCTGTCGGCGCTGCCCGACCTTCGCATGATCGCAGTCGCCGCGACGGGTGTCGACGTCATCGACCTCGAGGCCTGTCGCGCGCGACAAATCGTCGTCTCGAATATCCGGGGCTACGCGACCCACACCGTGCCGGAGCATACCTTCGCCCTCATCCTGTCGCTCATGCGCCACCTGCCGCGTTACCGGGTCGAAGTCCTGGACCATCGCTGGCAGCGCGAGGGCCAGTTCTGCTTCTTCAACGAGCCGATCCGCGACCTTTCCGGCGCCACCCTGGGGATCATTGGATGCGGCTCGATCGGCCGGGCCGTCGGCGACATCGGCGCGGCGTTCGGCATGCGGGTGCTGTTCCATGACGACTATGTCGACACGGCACCCGCCGGCACGGCGCTGGTCTCGCTCGACGAACTGCTGCGCGAGGCGGACGTGGTGAGCTGCCATTGTCCGCTGACGCCCGAGACCAGAGGACTGATCGGCGCCGCCGAGTTCGATCGCATGAAGACGACGGCGATCGTCGTCAATGCCGCCCGCGGCGGCGTCGTCGACGAGGCGGCGCTGTGCGCGGCGATCGATGCCAACAAGATTGCCGGTGCGGGCGTCGACGTTCTCACCGCGGAACCGCCGCCCGCCGACGACCCGATGATGCGCCTCGCGCGACACCCCAACGTCATCCTGACGCCTCATATCGCCTGGGCCGGCGTTGGCGCGATGCAGACCCTGTGCGACCAGCTGATCGACAACATCGAGGCCTTCGTTCGCGGCGCGCCCGCGAACACTGTGGCGCCCTAGGCGCGGCGCGACGCCGGGCGTTGCCCGTTTTCGCGCATTTGGGCCTGACCGCGCCGTGAGAAGGCCGGGCCGGGGAATGGACCGTGCGCACTTCCAAACGGCGTCATCTGGCAGCGGCGGTTGCCCCGACCTCGATCAGATTTCGATCATGAGCGGCGAACCTCGGTGGTTTACTGCCCCCGCAACCAACGACACCAAAATGACCCCTTAGCTATGATGGGTTACGGGGGTTTCTTGGTGCCAGCCTGGAGATTCGGCTGGCTACAATGGCGTCGATCAGGATGCCGATGACCCGCCAGACCGGCCACCGGACTTTGTCGTCAAGACGATCCGGGGCCGGCAACGGGACCGGTCGACCCCCTGACAACCAACTCGGCCGGAAGCTCGATGTGGGTCGGAGCCTCCTCGGTCTCCTGGGCCGTGAGCAGATAGTCCGCCGTCAGCCGCCCCATCTCCTCGAGCGGGGCGTGGACGGTGGTGAGCGCTGGGCTGACCTCTCTGGAAAGGTCCAGATCGTCGAAGCCTGTGATGGAGACATCGTCTGGTACGCGCAAGCCGAGCGCCAGTGCTTCGAACTGTGCCCCGATAGCCAGGACGTCGTTGCCGCAGACAATCGCGGTCGGCCGGTCGGCACGAGAGCAGAGACTGCGGAATGCCGCGCGGCTGGCGGCAATGGAATAGGGTTGCTCCAGGATCCGGCTTGAGTCGAGGTCGAGACCCCTTTGGCTCAAGGCATCCCGCACGCCGGCGATTCGCTCGGCGGCGCGGTCGTTTCCCCTCGCGATGCCGGCGATCATGGCGAAGGCGCGATGCCCGAGATCGTGCAGGTAACCGACAACCCTGCTCATTGCCCGGCGGTTGTCGAAGCCGATGGTCGGGTGCGGCGACTCCGGATGGTGCACGTAGGTGCTGACATATCGAATGCCGTGCCGTTCCAGCATGCGATAGACCGCCGGGTCGCGCGCCTCGCCCGTCAGCATGAGTCCGTCTATTCCACGCACCAGGAGTTTCTCGATGTGCTCGACCTCCCGCTCCGGTCGATAGTCGGATGTGGCCAGAAGAAGTGTCTGTCCCTTCAGGCTCAGCTCGTTCTGAAGCGTCTGTATGACGGTCGCGAAGATTGCGTTGTCCAGGGTCGGGATGACCGCACCGATGGTGTTGGTACGGCGCGAGACCAGCGCCCGCGCGCTGCCGTGGGGCGTATATCCGAGTTCGGCGATAGCCTTCCGGACCCGTTCCCGAACCACGGGGCGGACCTTTTCAGGCACCGTGAGGCAGCGTGACGCGGTCGACGTGGATACATCCGCGCGCCGGGCCACGTCGTGGAGTGTCGGGCGCGGTGAAATCTGATTTTGCAAACGATTTCTTGTCTTTGCCATCGAGGTTCCAGGGCTGGTCTGCGCGCCGGAGCAGTATAACACACTGGAATATATCGTATTGAACTCGTTTTGACTCTTCAGACGGGCTAATTGACACTACTCACAAATGGTGATAGAAGCAAGGAAATGCAAACGTTTGCAAGACCAGTCTCGGGGGTGGGAATGGCGCATAGGGGGTCTGGTTTGACTGGGCGGAAGGCGCCGGGCGCCTTGATCGCCGCCGCCGTTCTGTTCCTCGTCTTTGTCGCCAACATCGTGATCGGCAAGATCGCCGTGCTTGGTGGCGCCACGGTCGTGCCGGGCCTGGGCGACGTTGGCGAATTCCTGGTCCTGTTCGCCGCGGTCATTCTCTTCATCGTCGCCTGCCTGGCCCGCGAGCGCGCCGCCGACGAACCGAAATAGGGCGCTTTCAACAAATCCGAATGTAGGGAGGACAAGACATGCCACGACATCGCACCGATGGGGGTCCGACGTCGCCAGAGCGGCGCCGGTTTTTCGAGATTTCCGGGAAATACGGGTTCACGGCCGCCGTGGTGGCCGGGGCCGGCGGCGCGCTGGTGAGTTCCGAGGCAGCGGCGCAGACGGCGAAAGAGGAGCGGGAGCGCGAGCGCGCGGCGGACCACGCCATGACGATCGCCACCGCTTACATCCTCGGCGCCTCGCGTAGCTACCCGATCATGCAGCTGGACTTCAAGGAGAACGTCCAGAACGCGACCAACGGCAAGGTTTACGTGAAGCTCGCGCCGGGCGGGCAGCTTGGCGCCGGCGGCGCGTTGGCGCAGAAGGTGCAAAACGGCACGATTCAGGCGGCGCAGCATTCGCTGTCCAACTTCGCGCCTTTCGCGCCGGTCGTCGACCTGATCAACCTGCCGTACTTCTGCGGCGCCAATCAGAAGTTCGTCAACCTGGTCAATTCGGACGCCTGGAAGGCCGAGGTCGACCCGCAGGTCGAGGCCAAGGGCTTCAAGCCGCTCTGGTATGTCGTGATCGACCCGCGCGTCGTTGCCGTACGCAAGGGCGGCAAGGGCCCCGTGAAGACGCCGGCGGACCTTGCCGGGATCAAGTTCCGCGTGCCCGGCTCCCAGATGCTGCAGCAGTACTACCGGATGATCGGCGCGAATCCGACGCCGGTCGCCTGGGGCGAGACCCCCTCGGCGATCAAGCAGGGCGTCGCCGACGTCCTGGATCCCGCCGTAGGCGCACTCCACGTGTTCGGCTTCAAGGACGTTCTCTCCTGGGTGACGTTTTCCCGGGCGGTCCCCGACAGCCAGGTCTACTCCTGCAATCTCGAGTGGTTCAGCGGGCTGCCGGGCGATGTGCAAGACGGCATTGTGTTCGCCTCGGACATCACGACGCAGCAGAACCTTGCCAAGGTCCCGGCTGCGCGCAACTACGCCATGGCCGAGATGCGCGCCGCGGGCGTTCAATTCTATTCGCCCAGCGCCTCCGAGCTCGAGGCGTGGGTCGACGCCGGCGGCTATCAGCGATCCGAATGGGACACGTTCAAGACGGAGCTGTCCGGCTCGCTCGGGACTTTCGCCAAGCTTGAAGAGGCGGCGAACACGCAGGGCCGGCTCTACGTGCACGACGCCTGAGGCGCGATATGGGGAGGGCCGCGGTGCCGCCCTCCCCATACACGTCGACGGCAGATATCGGCCGCGGACGGTGACGACGTTCGCGGGATAGCCCAGGAGCGTGCGCGATGAACCGCTCGGTCATGTTTTGGAATCGCCTGGACGACAATGCGGAGCGCTGGCTGCTCCTGCTGTTCTACGGAATGATCGTCGCGACCATCGTGGTCGAAGTCGTGCGTCGCTTCGTGCTTTCCTATTCGTCGATCTGGGGCGAGGAGATCGCCCGTTACGCCCTCATCTATTTGGCTTGGGTCGGGGCGTCCGCCGCCGTAGAGGATCGCGCGCACATCCGGATCGACGTGCTGCTGCACTACCTGTCCAACCGTGCCAAGGCGGCGGTCTACCTGTTCGGCGACTTGTGCATGTTGGCGATCGCCGTTCTGGCGCTCTACACCGCGATCGAGTCGCTGGAAATTTCTCTTCGGTTCGGGTCCGTCACCCACGGCCTGCGGATCAGCCTCGCCTGGTTCCTGGCGGCGGTGCCGCTCGGCTTTTCCCTGATGATCTACCGCCTCGCCCAGTCGATTTGGCGTGACGTCGCTGACCTGCGCAGCGGCCGCCCGGTCTACGAGGGCGAGCGCATGTTCGACTAGGAGGGCGCCGGCGATGCTATGGCAACAGCTGCAGCAGCAGAACGTCGATCTGGGCTGGGAGTTCTACGGCCCGGTGCTGCTGAGCGTCGCGCTGATCGCGCTCGCCGTGCCGGTCTGGGTGGCGCTCGGCGTCGGCGCGGTGATCATGCTGCTGGTGACCGACGTGCTGCCGATCTCGCTGCTCGGCGAATCCCTGTTCGACGGCATCGATCACTTCGCGCTGATCGCCGTGCCGCTGTTCATCCTGACCGGCGACGTGCTGGTGCGCACCGGCCTGTCCAACAAGCTGCTCGACGTCGCCGACGCGACTACCGGCGGGTTCCGCGCCGGCCTGGGGACTGCGACCGTGCTCGGCTGCGGCTTCTTCGCCTGCATCTCGGGCTCGGACGCGGCGGGCGCCGCGGCCGTCGGGCGCATGACGATCCACAAGCTGGTCGCTAAGGGCTACCCCCGCCCCTATGCCTGCGCGCTGGTCGCCTCCGGCGCGTGTACCGGCATCCTGATCCCGCCGTCGATCGCCTACATCATCATCGGGCTGATCCTGGGCATTTCGGCATCGACATTGTTTCTCGCCGCGGCCATCCCGGGTGTCCTGATCATGCTGTCGATCATGATCACCAACGTGATCATGAACCGGATCCACGGCTTCGAGGGCGACACGGCGGGGTTCTCGCTGACCCGGTGGCGCAGGGCCGTGTGGGACGGGCGTTACGCGCTGTTGGTGCCGATCATCATCCTGGGCGGCATCTACACGGGGATCTTCACCCCGACCGAGGCCGCAGCGGTCGCCGTCGGCACGACAATCATCATCGGCCTGCTGCAAGGCACGCTCACGCTGGCCGATTTTCCGAAGATGCTGGTCAGTTCGGCCAAGGTGAACGGGGTCATCCTGCCGATCATCGCCATGTCGCTGCCGCTCGCGCAGACGCTGGCGGCGCTCGGCGTGCCGCAGGGCGTGGTCTTCGCCGTGACACAGCTGACCGACGACCCGGCGCTAATCACGCTGCTCATGATCGGCATCCTGATCGCGGCGGGCTGCGTCATGGAGACGACGCCGAACATCGTCGTGCTGTCGCCGATCCTGCTGCCCCTGGCGCGCGAGATCGGCATGCACGACATCCAGTTCTGCATCATGATGATCACCGCCCTGGGCGTCGGTTTCATTACGCCGCCCCTGGGGCTCAACCTGTTCGTCACTTCCGGCATCACCGGCGAATCGGTGCTGAAGATCGCGGCCAGGGCCGTGCCCTATGTCCTTGGCATGCTGGTGATCGTGTTGTTGATCGCCTACATCCCCGCGATCTCGACGGTTTTCCTGCCGGACATCTACTGAGGACCTGGAGAACTTGGCGCGATGGCCGTCGACTATCTGAAGCGGGCCGCAAAGACCGCCGCGACCGGCGAGCAGGACGTCCGCGCCACCGTCCAGGCGATCCTCGACGACGTCGAACAGGGCGGCGAGGCCAAGGCGCGGGAGTACGCGGCCAAGTTCGACAAGTGGGACGGTGACATCGTCGTCTCGCGGGACGCCCGCGCGGCCGCGGCCGAAAAAGTGCCGCAGCGACTCAGGGACGACATCCAATTCGCCCACGATCAGGTGCGCCGGTTCGCCGAGGCGCAGCGGGATGCCATTGGGGACGCGCAGGTCGAGTTGCTGCCGGGCCTGGTCGCCGGCCATCGCAACATCCCGATGGGCGCAGCCGGCTGCTACGTTCCCGGCGGGCGCTATTCCCATGTCGCCTCCGCGATCATGTCGGTCACGACCGCCAGAGTCGCCGGGGTCGACCAGGTGATCGCCTGCTCGCCGCCCAAGCCAGGCGAAGGGGTCAACCCCGCGATCCTCTATACGCTCGATCTTTGCGGGGCCGATGCCGTGTTGGCATTGGGTGGCGCTCAGGGCATCGCGGCCATGGCCTTCGGTCTGTTCGGCAGCGATCCGGCCGATATCCTGGTCGGTCCCGGCAACCAGTTCGTGGCCGAGGCCAAGCGCATTCTCTATGGCCGCGTCGGCATCGACATGTTCGCCGGGCCGTCCGAGGTCATGGTGATCGCCGACGCCACCGCCGATCCGGAGATCGTGGCCTGGGATCTGGTCGGCCAGGCCGAGCACGGCTACAACTCGCCCGCCTGGTTGATTTCGCTCGACCGCGATTTGGCTCAGAAGGTCTTGGACCTGGCGCCGAAGTTCATCGCCGAGTTGCCGGAGGTCAACCGGACGAACGCCGAGGCGGCCTGGCAGGACTACGGCGAAGTCGTGGTAGTTGAGTCGCGGGAGGAGGCGGTACGCATCTCCGACTCATACGCGTCCGAGCATTTGGAGGTGCACTGCGCCGATCTCGACTGGTGGCTCCAGAACTTGCGCAACTACGGCTCGCTGTTCCTGGGCGAGGAGACGACGGTCGCTTTCGGGGACAAGACCTCGGGCCCCAATCACATCCTGCCGACCAAGGGGGCGGCGAAGTACACCGGCGGCCTGTCGGTCGGCAAGTTCATGAAGACCGTGACCTGGCAACGCATGACGCGCGAAGCCAACCGGGATATTGCGCAGGTGACCGCGCGCATCTCGCGCCTCGAGGGCATGGAAGGGCATGCCAAGACGGCCGATGTGCGGCTTGAGAAATGGTTCCCTGGCGAGCGGTTCGACCTGTCGGTCGCGGAGTGACTGGGCAGCTCTTCGGCCTCGCCGGCCGCGTCGCCTGTGTGACCGGGGCGAGCTCCGGAATTGGCCGGGCGCTCGCGACGGCGTTTGCCAAGGCCGGCGCGGCCGTGGTCGGGGTCGCCCGCCGCGAGGCCCAGCTTTCGGATTGGGCGGGCGAGATCGAGGCCTCGGGCGGCCGTGCCGCCGCCTGCGTGGCCGACCTCGACGACCCGGCGGGCCTGCCAACGGTCGCGACGCGAATTGCGGAGCCGTATGGCGCGCCGGACATCCTGGTAAACGCGGCCGGCGTCAACCTGCGCGAGCCGGCTGAGGACGTCACGCCCGAGAGTTGGCGATTGACCCTCGACGTGAACCTCTCGGTGCCGTTTTTCCTGGCACAGGCGCTGGTCCCGGCGATGCGGGCAAAGGGCTGGGGGCGGGTCATCAATATCGCCTCGTTGCAGTCGGCATGGGCGTTCCCGAACGGTATCGCTTACGGTGCCTCGAAGGGCGGCGTCAGCCAGCTCACGCGCGCCATGGCCGAGGCGTGGTCGCGCCATGGGATCACGTGCAATGCCCTCGCGCCGGGCTTCTTCCCGACCGAGCTGACGGCCGCCGTCTTCGACGACGCGGAAGCATCCGAACGCAATGCCCGGCAGACGTGCATCGGACGCAACGGGCGCCTCGAAGACCTGGTCGGGCCGGCGATCTTCCTGGCATCGTCCGCGTCCGACTATGTGACCGGGCAGGTCATCTATGTCGACGGCGGGTTCACCGCCAAATGAGGCCGTCATGAAGGCACTCGTCTACACCGCGACGCAAGAGACCGTGTTCCGGGAGGAGGCGGACCCCACGGCGTTGCCGGGCGAGGCGCTGATCCGGGTCGAGGCGGTCGGCATCTGCGGCTCCGACATGCACGCCTGGCACGGCAACGACCCGCGCCGGCAGCCGCCCCTGGTTCTCGGGCATGAGGCCTGCGGCACCGTGCTCGAGGGGTCGGAGCCCGGCACGCGGGTCGTGCTCAACCCGCTGGTGAGCTGCGGCGGCTGCGGCTATTGCCTCGATGGGCGCGCCAACCTGTGCGCCTCGCGCGAGTTGATCGGCATGCGCCGGCCGGGGGCTTTCGCCGAATTTGTCGCGATCCCGGAGCGCAATCTGATCCCCGCGCCGGACGATATGGACCTGGCCAAGGCGGCCCTGACCGAGCCCTGCGCGACCGCGTGGCACGCCCTGGTCCTGGCCACGCGGGTCGCGTGGCGGCCGGTCTCGGAGTGCCGGGCACTGGTGATCGGCGGCGGCTCGGTCGGTCTGCTGGGCGGACTGATTCTGCGGTCCTGGGGCGCACGCCAGGTCAGGCTTGCCGAGACCAATCCGCTGCGCCGGCAGACCGCCGCAGCGGCCGGCCTGGACGCCTTCGATCCGCTGGCGGGGTCGGCTGAGCCCGCGAGCTTCGACCTGGTGCTCGACGCGGTGGGCGCGGTTGCCACCCGGGCCGCTTCGACCGCGGCGGTCCGGCCCGGCGGGGTAATCGCCCATGTCGGCCTGCAGGACTGGGCCGGCGAATTCGACGCGCGCACCCTGACGCTCTCCGAGATCGCGTTCGTCGGCGTCTACACCTATACCGACGCCGACCTGCGCGCCTCGCTTGCTGCGCTGCATGACGGCAGGCTGGGGTCCCTGGACTGGGTCGAGCGCCGGGCGCTGGCGGACGGCGCGCAGGCCTTCCGGGACCTCGACGCCGGCCGCACGCCGGCCGCGAAGATCGTTCTCGTACCCTGAGGCTCGCGGGTCCGAATTCTGCCCGTGACCAGATCTCGATCGCGAGGCGCAAGTCTCGGTGGTTTCGGGCGGTCGCAACCAACTTGACTTGCGTGACAAGCCCGCCGATTTCGGCGGGCTTTTCTGCGCCTGCGCCGAGAGCCAGCACGGTCGCGATCTCCCCCTTTAGGTCGATGCGGCGTTCGTCATCGGCCGGCACCGGTTCGATCTCATCGATTAGGGATCGGACATTTTCAGTGGCCTCGCGGCCGCGGACCTCGTCATATACTGCGGACGGCGATCGCGCGACGGCGGGCGGCCGGTCTACGGCCGTGATACTCCAGCCGCGGCGCGCGAGCACGCCAGGGGAGATAACGCGGGACTATGAAGATCGGCCTCACGACCGACGGTCTCGGGCATTTGGGAATTGAGGAGCTGCTGGAAACGGCGGCCGAAATGGGCATCGAGTGCCTCGAGCCCGGCACCGGCAACTGGTCGCCGGCGCCGCATATCTCGCTCGACCACTTGCTGGAGGAACCCGCCGCCCGGACCGAGCTGCTTGCCAAGGTACGCGATCATGGGCTGTCGATCAGCGCCCTGAATTGCTCCGGGAACCAGTTGGCGCCGGGCACGGCCGGGGAACAGCACGCCGACGTGGTTCGCAAGACGCTGCGCCTGGCGTCGCTGCTCGAGCTCGACCGGGTCGTGATGATGTCCGGCCTGCCGGGCGGACCGGGCGACGCGAACCCCAACTGGATCATCACCGCCTGGCCGCCGGAGAACGCCGAGATCCTGCGCTGGCAGTGGCAGGAAGTCGCGATCCCCTATTGGCGCGATTTGGCCGCCGAGGCACGCAACCTCGGTGTCCGTCGCATCGCCCTCGAACTGCACGGCGGCCAGTTGGCCTACAGCGCCGAGACGCTGCTGCAACTGCGCGACGCGGCCGGCGAGGCCGTCGGCGCCAACCTCGATCCGAGCCATATCTTCTGGATGGGCGGCGACCCGATCGAACTGGTCTACGCGTTGGGGGATGCCATCTTCAACGTGCACGCCAAGGACACCCGGATCGAACCTAGGCGCGCCGCGGTCAACACGCTGTTGGAGTCCAAGCCCAATGCGCGCGTCGCCGAGCGCTCATGGAACTACGCGACGCTGGGCTATGGCCATGACGAGGGCTGGTGGCGGCGCTTCGTCGCGGCGCTTCGTGCCGTGGGCTATGACGACGTGCTGAGCATCGAACACGAGGACTATGTCGCGGGCCGGGTGGAAGGCATCCGCAAGGCGGTGCAGCTGCTGCAATCGGTCCTGCTGCGCGAGACGAGCGACTACGCCGACCCGGTGCCGGCCGCGGGCTGACCTGGACGCGTCAGTGCGTTATCGATTCGGACGGAATCGGCACCGGCCCGCACCCCCGCCCGGCCACCCCGAGGATACTGGCGT
>Ga0209786_1000289_pt1 | contig 20290 bp, 13 predicted proteins | sample WorMetilvaeELBA2_FD_187405 | JGI IMG/M metagenome (GOLD analysis project Ga0209786, IMG submission 187405) | Marine gutless worms symbiont microbial communities from Max Planck institute for Marine Microbiology, Germany - Olavius ilvae ELBA.2... ...
CTAAAATCTGAGATTGCAATGATTGACTCTGGTTAATTGAATTTTCAAAGAACCGGCTCGGATCGGACCCGTGGAGTGTTGCCTAAAAAAAATTGAAATTTTTTGCTTGACTTCTTCTTGGTGCTCTACACGAAATTTGAAAAGCGAACCGCAGAATATCGAACAAGAAATATCGAGTAATGAAGTGTGGAATCGCTACGCTCTGACTATATCAGATAAATTTAAATCGAAAGAATACCTTACTTCGACATTCATGATTCCTTGTTCGAGGTTCGATGTTCATTCGTTTCTCTTTCGATTAATCTGGCCGCTTATCAATCCAACGGCTGCGCCTAAATTAAGTCACAAATTATCGTAGGCTGAACTGTGCCCACCAGACATCGCTGAATGCATCCGTCAAAGGTGGGCAGAGCCCACTCTTCTATAACAATTTAACATTTCCGTATTAAGGGATATTCGCCTTGCTTTAAATCTACATGCCCTTTGCGTTAATTTCCAGGAAGCGGATTTTTCTATTGAATTTGGTGCCCCGCTTTTCTATAAGTTGAGTGATGTTGATGCACCAAATACCGTTTGCTGTGATTAATATGGTCCGTGTCGAAACCTTAGCCCACTATTTGAGCCGTGGTATTAACGCTGCGCTGGTTCCGTTCCTTTTACTCTTGATCGGCTTTTTGGCCGTTGCGGCGTCTGCTGAGCCTGGTGCCGACAACGATGGGCATCCAACCGGGAATTCTCCCAAACAACCGTCAACCCTGAATCCCGTCTATCTGCCGTTGACGGTCGATCATTCGCTTTCGGCCCACCTGCTGGCCCAATCGGAATTTCCGACATTGGATGAGGAAGCTTTCGGCGACGACGACAAAGCGGAGAAAGAAACCACAACCCCGGAACCGATAACCCGTGTAGTGCCCATCTGGGGCGAGCAGGTGCGCGAAAAAGGGTTTGACCTGCCCCTGCCTTTCGGCGTCGGTGCCAATCTGGTGTTAATGGATCAGGGAATTGATGTCAGGAACTTAAAAATCGGTGTTGATGCACCGAACCTCGATCTCAGCGGTTTGTCGTTCAGCAACACCCGGGCCCATGACCGGGCCAATACCGCCCGGTTGGACATGTGGCTGCTGCCGCTTGTCAATATTTACGGCATATTCGGTTATATCAACGGCGAAGCTGAACTCAAAGTGAACGTTCCGGCCCTGTCAATCGATATTCCCGGCATCGGCAATATTCCCATTTCCGATGCGCAATCCCATAAGTTGAATATCGATTACAATGGCACGACTTACGGCGGCGGTGTTACCCTGGCGGGAGGATACAAAAAATTCTTCGGCAGCCTGGATGCCAATTACACCCATTCGAACATCGATGTGGCCGGTGCCAAAATCGACACTTATACGATTTCACCGCGTCTGGGCGTTATGTTCGACCCTGCTGCGGTTGATGGATCATTCGCTTTTTGGGTCGGCGCCATGTATATGGACTACAAACAGACGGTAACCGAATCCATCGACCTGTCTACCCTCAGCCCTTTATTACCCGCAGTGGAATTGGATTTTGAGATAGACATTAAAAACAAACATCCCTGGAATTTTCTTTTCGGCGGCCAGTGGGAGGTAACCAAGCGCTGGCAAATTATGGCGGAAGGCGGCATCGGCGACCGGAAACAGCTTATCACCGGCCTCTTCTTTCGCTTTTAACAGCATAAGTCTTAATCAAGCAGGAACTGAAGTGGAAAAAGCGAGATCGGAGCGGATAGAAAAGTTGACGATGGATCTGGTGCGAATTCAGAGCGACACCGGCACCCGCCAGGAAATAGATGTTGAAAATTATTTGCACGGCTGGCTGGCCGAACGGGAATATTTTCGCAACCACCCCCATCATTTCGGTCAGCATCCGTTGCCGCAAGACCCGGTGGAGCGGTGCGTGGTCTGGGGGCTGGTAAAAGGGCAGGGCGATCAAACCGTAATCCTGATCCACCATCACGACGTCGTGGACGCCTTTGATTACGGCAGCCTGGAAAAGTGGGCCTATGATCCCTTGAAGCTGGAAGCGGTATTGGCTGAGGTCGCACTTGCCCCTGATGTGTGTCGGGACCTTGAAAGCGGCCAGTGGCTTTTCGGCCGGGGAACCGGTGATATGAAGGGCGGTGCCGCCATTCAGTTTGCCCTGCTGGAAGAATATGCTGAACGGCCCGATTTCAAAGGCAATATTTTACTGTTGTCGGTGCCCGATGAAGAATCGCTTTCGGTAGGGATGCGCGGCAGTCTGGGTCTGCTGATCGATCTCAGGGAAAGGTTCAAGCTCGACTACAAGATTGTGATCAATTCCGAGCCCCATGCCAAGGATGAAGAACGGGTCGGAAATTTTCATGTCGGTTCGGCCGGCAAGCTGCTTCCGCTCATTTATGTCAGGGGCAAAAAAACCCATATCGGCCATATTTACCAGGGCTTCAATCCGGTCCTGCTATTGTCCGAAATTGTCCTGCGAACCGAATTGAACACCGACTATGCCGATCCGACACGCGGGGAAGTCCCGCCGCCGCCGTCCTGGAGCTACCTGCGCGACCGTAAAGAGGTATATGATGCCTCCATACCGCCGTCAGCCGGCGGTTATCTGAGCCTGATACACTTGAACAGGTCGCCTGTTGATCTGATGCAGATGCTGCAGGCATCATGTGAAACGGCGTTTGAGCGCGTGATTGAAATAATTCAGCAAAGCCATGCCGCCTACAGCCGCAAAACCAATACCCGGGAGCCGGCTCCCCCCTGGAAGGTGAACGTCAAGACGTTCGCTGAACTGTACCGGCAGGCGGTGGATGACTCCGGCAGCGCCTTTTTGGAAGCTTACGAACCGGTGATGGCATCCATTACCGCCGGCATCGAGCAGCAGCGATTGAATATGCCGGAGGCCACGTTTCAGTTGATCGAGACGACCCTGGAGCATGTCACGGATTTATCACCCATGGTGGTGTTAGCCCTCTGTCCGCCGTATTATCCACCGATTCATAACGATGAATTTCAAAATCTGCCCACTTCCGTTCAAAACCTGGCCGATCATTTGATTCGGTTTGCCGACATCCGGTGGCAGGAAGCCTATCGGAAAGCTAATTATATCATGGGGCTGACGGACCTGAGCTACGTGGCTTTACAAAATGGTGAGAATGTCATCCCCCACATCGGAGCCAATATGCCCTTGTGGCAGAAAACCTACGATATCCCTTTTGCGGAAATGCAGGAGCTCTCCCTGCCGGTAATCAACATCGGCCCCTGGGGCAAGGACCATCACAAATTTACCGAGCGCGTGTTTAAGCGTGATCTCTACGAGAGAACGCCGGCCCTGCTGGAGTGTGCGATCGACCATATACTCGGGTAGCGTTAGGTGTAAGGGCCGGTATTCGGTATTCGGTATTCGGCTTTCGGTAGACGACACTGGTTGGAGGGTTTAGGGGACCGGTATTCGGCGTTCGGTGTTCGGCTTTCGGTATACGACACGGGTTGGAGGGGGCCGGGGACCGGTAATAGGCGTTTGGCTTTCGGTGCAAGGTTAGTGATCAGGGCACAACAGCAGGTGGCATATGATGCAGGTTTGATGTTTACGGTACCAGGATTGAAGACTAAATAGATTACAGTTGAAATTGAACACTGCCGTCACTTAACGCCAATAACCAATAACCAATAACTGCCGTATTTCCTCAGTTTTCTGATCTCGGTCTGATGTCATTTCCCACTTCCGCATTCCGACTTTGTCTCGTCTGAGCTCGTCGAAGGCCCACTTCTGTCATCTGACTTCTGTCATCTGACTTCTGTCCTCTGTCTTCTGTCTTCTGTCTTCTGTCTTCTGTCATCTGTCATCTGACTTCTGTCATCTGACTTCTGTCATCTGTCATCTGACTTCTGACTTCTGTCATCTGTCATCTGACTTCTGTCATCTGACCTCAGTGCAAATGACACGCCACCCAGTGATCGTCTCCCAGGTTCTTTAATTGCGGTTCTTCCCGCGGGCAGATATCCATGCGGTGCGGGCAGCGGGGGTGAAAACGACAGCCCGTCGGCGGGTTTATGGGGCTGGGCACGTCACCTCCCAAAATGATTCTTTTGGATTTGGCATTCAGATCAGGAACCGGGACGGCGGAAAGCAAGGCCTGGGTGTAAGGATGTTTGGGGCGGGTATATATATCGCGGTAGTCGGACATTTCCACGATTTTACCCAGATACATGACGGCAATTTTATCGCAGATGTACTCGACCACGGCCAGATCATGGGAGATGATGATATAAGATAAATTGAACTCATCCTGCAGGTCGATCAGAAGATTGATGATCTGGGCCTGGATCGAGACATCCAGGGCCGAGACGGGCTCGTCGCCGATAATGACCTGGGGGTTGAGGGCCAGGGCCCGGGCAACGCCGATCCGCTGCCGTTGACCGCCGCTGAATTCGTGAGGATAGCGCCGGCCCTGCTCCGGTGTCAGGCCCACCTTTTCCAGCAGGTAGGCGACCCGTTCCTGTCTCTCCGGTCCGTTATAAAGCCCGTGAATTTTCATCGGATCCGACAGCGTGCGGTTCAAGGTCATGCGGGGATTCAATGATGAATAGGGATCCTGGAAAATGATCTGCATCTCCCGGCGCAGGGTCAGCCGTTCCTGTTTCGTGTTGCGGGCGATGTCTTTGCCCTGAAATATGACCTGCCCGTCTGTCGGATCGATCAGACGCAGGATCGCCAACCCGGTAGTGGTTTTGCCGCAGCCGCTTTCACCGACGATACCGAGGGTCTCTCCCTGTGCCAGCTTGAACGAGACCCCGTCAACGGCATAGACATATCCGGCGGTTCTGGATAAAATTCCTTTAGTGATCGGGAAATGGACCTTCAGGTCATTGACTTCCAGCAGTGATTCCAATGTGTAGTTGCTCCTTTGTCAAGCCGGCAATTTATTGCCAAACGTTTTCTAAATTCCATCCCTGTTGCTTTTTCGTTTCCTGGTTTCAGGCGGAGCAGGGTTTCAGGTGTCAGGTTTCAGGTGTCAGCGCTGCCTCTGGCCTCGAGCGTCCAGTCAAATCGTATACGAAACTCTGAAAAAGCGAATAACGAATATCGAATCCTCCTCCGGCGGACTGTAAGCAAGGAATAATGAATATCGAAGTAAGGTTTTCAATCAATATTACTATTAAAAAAAGCCGAGCGCAGCGATTCCACACTTCATCATTTCCGCCTCCGGCGGATTCGATATTCTGCGGTTCGCTGTTCTTTTACACGAAGTTTCATTCAAGTAAATAGCGATTCCTGATCGCTGCACGCATTGAAACAGAAGGCCAGGGCTAACCAACGAATTTCCATCTCATGCGCGAGCCTGACCCAACGGGTTGGTTTCGGCTGCTGACACCTTGTGTGAAACTAGGTCTATATTAATCCCAAATAGGGTATTTGAATCGTCCTCGTCGTCGTACTCGTCCTCGTCCTCGATACTAAAGGCGGCCCAAAAACTTCGAGGACGAGGACGAGCACGAGCACGAGTACGAAACGTCGGATGCGCTTATGTGATACTTCGTCGATATGGCACAGTTTTTTTATCCGATTTGACCGGCCGTTTGTTTGGCCGGCGGCAGCGCTGACACCTGACACCCGACTCCTGAAACCTGCGGGTAAAAATTGCCAGCTTCATCCTTCTGCCGGGTATACCAAACCAATGACTTCCGGGCTCGGATCTTTACTCCAAATAACACCGCATGCGATGGATTCCCCCCAGGTCGAAAAATTTCGGTGGTGTTTCCCGGCATATATCCATTGCGTGGCTGCAGCGCGGGTGAAAGCTGCAGCCCTGGGGCAAATCATACAGGCTTGGCACAATGCCTGAAATTTCAACCAGTCGCGTGCGGCCTTTGCGGGATCGCTCACCCAGTTTGGGTACGGATCTGAGCAGCCCCTGGGTATAGGGATGCCTCGGATCTTCAAAGATGTCCCGAGTCGTGCCTTCCTCCACCACGCGCCCGGCATACATGACCACGATCCGTTGCGCGATTTCCGCAACGACCCCGAGATCATGGGTAATGATTAGGACTGCGGCCCCAAAATCCTCTTTTAGCTGCAGCATCAGATCCAGTATCTGGGCCTGGATCGTAACATCCAGGGCGGTCGTCGGTTCGTCTGCGATCAGGATTTTGGGATTGCAGGCCATGGCCATGGCGATCATGGCACGCTGACGCATGCCGCCGGACAACTGGTGCGGATACTCATCGGCCCGTTTGCGCGGGGAAGGCATCTGGACCTGGCGCAGGGTTTCCACGGCCCGTTTCCAGCCCTCTTTTTTATTGACACGCTTGTGGATCATAAACATTTCGGAAATCTGATGACCGATGGTATAGACCGGGTTGAGGGATGTCATGGGCTCCTGGAAAATCATCGAAATCCGGGCCCCCCTGACCGAGCGCATCTCACTTTCGGACAGCATTAGAAGATCCGATCCTTCAAAAAAAATTTGGCCGTCTACGATTTTACCGGGCGGATTTTTGATGAGGCGCATGACGGATAGGGCCGAAACGCTTTTACCGCAGCCGGACTCTCCCACCAAGCCCACGGTTTCGCCTTCATCCATATAAAATGAAACGTCCTGCACCGCCCTGGCGGTGCCTTCCAGCGTATAAAAGTAGGTTTTCAGCCGCTGAATATCGAGAAGATGATTATTATCGCTCAAAAGAGATTCCTCAGTTATTAACAGTATACTGCTTAGATAGATTTTCCACGTTGCGATTGACTAAAATTCCAAATTCCAAAGGACAAATAACAAATAAATTCCAATTACCAAATTCAAAACTTCTCAACTGATACTAAAGCGGGTATGGGGGATTGTTTGGTCATTGGATATTGGGGATTGATAATTATTTGGATTTTGATGCTTGATCATTGGAATTTGTCAAACCATCTGCAAATCAGTCTTTTGGTAATAGCAATCGCTGGCCCAAATTTCAGCGTTTATAAAATTTTCCTGGTTTGACCCCCGTATGTCGTTCACCGTCGATGACCACGACCCCGTTGACGATGGTCGCCAGCAGTCCCCGGGGAAAATTTCGCGGTTGATCATAAGTTGCCGTGTCACCAAATGTCAAGGGATCAAATAGTACGGCATCCGCTTTCAGACCCCGGCGGATGAGGCCGGCTTCCCGAAGCCCCAGGCGCCGGGCGGTTTGTCCGGTCATCTTGTGGACGGCCGCCTCCATCGATAATGCGCCCATCTCCCGCACGATGCGCCGGAACACCCGGGCAAAAGTGCCGTACAGGCGCGGATGGGGACGGCCCCGGCTGGGGGATCCATCCGAGCCGATCATGGCAAACGGCAGGGTGATAAAGCTCACCATGGTTTCCTCGTTCATGGATTCGCTGATGATCGACACCACCCCGTTTTCAGCCTCGACCAGCTCCAGCACCAGATCGAAGGGATCCACCTGGCGGAGGTCCGCGATTGCAGCCAGGCTCTGGCCTTCCACCTCTTTATTGACGGCGCTTTGAACCGAGGAAACCGTTATTTTTTGCCAGCAGGAATTGTGGTACATATTTTCCCAGCCCGGCAGGCCGTTTTTTATATCGGCTATTATTTGCCGACGCTGCCGGGGATCTTTGAGCCGGGGCAGCAACGACGGCATCCCACCCTCCAGAGACCAGGGCGGCAGCAGGGCCAGGATCGTGGTGCACGAGTGAAAATACGGGTACACATCGCAGGTGATGTCGATTCCGTCCGCACGGGCCTTTTCCAGCTTATCCACCACGGTCTCCCGCAGGTGCCAATTGTTGAAGCCAGCCACCTTCAGATGGGAGACATGCACCGGAACTCGCCCCTCCCGGCCGATCCGGATGACCTCTTCCAGGGCGTTGATGACGCCCTCGGCTTCATTGCGGATATGGGATGCATAAAAGCCGCCCCGGCGACCGGTGACATCGGCAAGCTCAATCAATTCCCGGGTTGCGGCAAAACAACCGGGGGCGTAAATCAGGCCGGTCGACATGCCCGCGGCCCCCTCGTCCAGGGATTGGGCCAGCAGGGATTTCATGTGATCCATCTGCCCCGCGGTGGGGGGCGCATCCGAATATCCCATGGCCGCCAGCCTCAACGTGCCGTGACCGACGAGTCCCATCACATTCATGGACAAGCCGGTCTCCTCGACCGTGCGGATGTATTCGCCATAGGTCGACCAGTCCAGCGGGCGGGGCCAGGCCGTGATATCCGAATCCGATTCGGTCCGGATCGATGCCCTCGCATCCCCCTCCAGGGGGGCCAGCGAGGTACCGCAGTTGCCGAGGACATCCAGTGTAACACCCTGTTTCAATTTGATTTCGGATTGGGGATCGTCAAACACCGCGAAATCGGAATGGCAGTGAATGTCGATAAAGCCCGGGGCCAGGACATAGCCTTCGGCCGCGATCACCCGACCGGCGTCGGCCTCGATGTTACGATCCAGCGCTGCAAAGCGGCCCCTGTCGATGGCGACATCCTCGACCCGGGGCTTGGCGCCGGAGCCGTCGATCACCGTTGCGCCTTTTATCAGAAGATCAAACATCCTGGGTAATTGCCCACATCAGATCTTCAATGTCAAGCCCAAAACCGGGACACTGGGGTAACTTCAACATCAGCGGCCAACAGCTGGTCGCGGCCCGGACACCCTGTGGGGTTTACCTTGTGCTGCCCGTGGCCGTTGATTTTTTTAGTTGAAATCTTTTGCGTAAACGGTAGAATTTAGGTCATGAAATCAACTTCATCCATAATTTTCAATCTATAGAATTGATGACCCGGAAATCCCTTATAATATTGTATAGAATCGCTGTTGGCATCCGCTGCATCGTATTGCGCGGGATTTGCCTGCCGGATGAAATGCCTGGCATCCGCCGGCGCGGGGCCGCCGTGTTGACCCTCGACCGGATGCGGCGTCCTGGGAAACGCCTCGGCTTGGCGCTCGCTGCAATAGCCTTGCTGGCAGCCATGTCAAGCGGCTGTTCGATGCCGCCCTCCGTCACGAGCCTGGACGATATTCTTGAACGGGAAGGCATAAACAATCAGGTTCGCTACGGTTACCGCTGTACGGCAGGAGCGCATCGTGGCGCGTCTGAAGAACATCGGGAGAATACCCTGGCGGCGCTCAGGGCCGCCGACGAGAACAGCAAATATGCATTTATCGAGTTTGACGTTCAATACTCAAAAGACAGAAGAATAGTCGTCTATCATGATAAAAGAATGCTCAGACTGGACGGCAGTCTGCGGACCATCGGCAATGCGACATTTGACGAGCTATCCATTATGTCCCGAGGACAAATCGTCGCCTACGATGAAGTCGTCGGTATCCTGAGCAAGAAACTTAACATTGAAATAAAGTCACGGGGGGACGAGCGGGAAGACGTGCGCCTGGTGGATGAGGTTATCGCCGATATCCATGCCCGCAAACGTGAAAACGATGTTTTGATAAGCTCCATTTCCGCCGATGTCATCAAATACGTAAATCGCAAATATCCCGACATACCCACCGGTCAAGTGTTCTGGCTGACATCGTCAACTTATCTGCCTTTCGACGGCCTGACCAAAAATCTGTACAAGGATATCAGCGATACCCAGGCCGACTACCTCATGCTGCATACCGCCAATATGTCAAACATTGATGATCTACTCAAATTCAAACCCAGAGGAAAAACGATTGTGTTCTGGGATTTCGGCGATAAAATGTATATCGTGCATAAGGACTTCTCCGACCGGCTCTGGGGGGATTCCGGTTTGCGGACATTTATCAATTTTTTGCAATACAAACTGGTTTCAGGATTCCGGCGATTCAGATCCGGGAAGTAGTGCCCTCTCTTTTTGGTGCCTATCTATTCAAATCCCATCATGTTTGCGAAGGATCTTTATAACAAAATATTTTCGCCACCAAGACACAAAGGCACGAAGATTAATCAATAGAAAATTATTCTTTGTGTCTTGGTGCCTTTGTGGCTATTCTTTCTCCGCCTCTGGCGGACCCGGGTTGGGTCTTACTAAGACGAGCAGAATTCATTAGACACAAGGCAGAAAAGTAAAATCGAACATCAACCTGCACCGTGCGCCGAATGCCCAACGCCGAAGGCCTCTTCTTAACCGGCAGGATTCTGGTGTTTGCATTGGGCGCTTTAATGTCTACTTAATCTTGGCCTTCTCGGTAATCAGAGCCCTATGCCATACTGTCTGATCTCCTATACGTGGCTCTGCAGACGGTCGTTTTCTCAGACATTGATTTCAATTTTGCCTGCCATGTATTTAACGGCCTGACCGGAGATGAACACCCGGTCTCCAACCAATTCACAGCGCAGCTCGCCGCCGCGCGGTGACAGTTGCTTCACACTGAATTTTTTGGAACCTGTCCTGGAGGCCCAGTACGGTGCGAGCTGGGTGTAGGCGGAACCCGTTACCGGATCCTCCGGGATGCCGTATTTAGGGGCAAAGAACCGGGCCACAAAATCATAACGGCTGGATTTTGCCGTAATGACAACGCCGCGCCACCCAAGTTTTTTCAGCAGTTCGTAGTCCGGATTTTGTCTAGCAGGAATCGCCGATTTGGGTTGACATGCGAAATCGGGTATGGAATTGTAAGCCCGTTATTTTCAATCGGTGGAAAAAACCAAAACCAAGGAGGTTGATTCATGAGGAAAGTGTTGATTATTGCGATGGTATTGTTAATTGGCTTAAGTGCCTCGACTGCCCTGGCGGTGCGCAGCGGGGGGACGCTGAACACGATGGCGCCTTACGGCGGCGACCTTTTCGGGCTGGATCCCCACAAGTCGACCCGCTACCAGGACTTTCTGGTGGGAATGAACATTCATCGATCCCTTTACCGGTGGGATCCCGCGCAAAGCGAGCCGGTGCCGGAATTGGCCGAGAGTGTCAGCGTTTCCGACGACGGCCTGGTTTTCACTTACAAATTGAGACCCAACATCAAGTTCCACAACGGCCGCCAGTTGATTGCCGATGATGTTATCTGGTCCTACAACCGGATCGCCGCCATGAAACCCGCGTCACCGAATTTGGACCAGGTCAAACCGATCAAAGGGTCCCAGGATGTCGTGGACGGTAAGGCCGCAACCATGTCCGGCCTCAAAAAAATGGACGATCTGACGTTTACGATGACCCTGGACATTCCGGTGGATCCCAAGTTTTATCTCTGGCTGCCCGGCACCGATATATTGCCGAAAGAAGAAGTGGAACGGCTGGGAGATGCCTTCGCCACCAACCCGGTAGGCTGCGGGCCGTTTAAATTCGTCAAGTGGGTCAAAGGATCCGAAGTGGTGATGGAAAAATTTCAAGATTTTTACAAGGAAGGCAAACCCTATCTGGATAAGATCGTCTACAAAATTATGGGTGAGGCAGCCCCCCGCGACCTGGCTTTCAAGGCCAAAGAGTTGGATGTCACCATCGTCGGAGCGGTGAACTATCCCGAGTACAAGGCCGATCCGGAGATATCCAAGAACATGATCGAGGTGGCCGAGATGTTTACCCGCCTGGTGGGTTTCAACCCGGACTACAAGCCTTTGAGCGACAAACGGGTACGCCAGGCCATCTGTCATGCGATCCCGGCCGATCTGATCATCGAGAAGGTTCTCAAGGGCAAAGCATTTTCGGCCCGTGGATATCTGCCGACCACCTCGCCGGCATTTAACCCCAACATCAAAAAATACGACTTCAACCTGGAAAAAGCCAAACAGCTCATGAAAGAGGCGGGCTATGAAAAAGGCTTTACCGTCGAGCATGCCATCGGTACGGCCAACAAATCCTGGGGCACGGGCATCTATGAAGCGGCCATGCCCTATCTGAAGAAAATCGGCATCAACTTGAAGATCCGACAGATGGAGGGTGCCGCCATGGCCGAGCGCGTGCGCAAGGCGGATTTCCAGATGTTTATCTGGTCCCTGGACTCCGGTCCGGATCCGTTGGAAGTAATGACGCGCTGGAAGTCCGATAATCCGCCGGCCGCCGGCAACTATATTCAGTACAACAATAAAGAGTTCGACAAGCTGCTGGATATGGCAGCCGCCACCCGGGACCCGGCGGAACGAATCGGCTACATCAAGCAGGCCGAGGAAATCTTCGTCGAAGATGCGCCGCTGTGGTTTTTCAACTACAATAAAGCCATTCTGGCCCATCAACCCTGGGTGCATGGCCTGTCGGCCGTTGCGCCGGAAATGATGTTTCAGGACATGACCGGCGTCTGGATCGACGATACGTCGCCGCGGGCCAATATGAAGTAGTATTTAGGCCCTTAGCAGGATTTTTTTGACAACATGTTGTAAGTTACTCAAGGTTTCAGGTGTCAGTGTTCATGTGTCAGGATTTAGCAACTCGGATCCCTGACATCCGAAACCTGACACCTGACACCTAAATTCTTTTAATTGCGCTGTAGCTGCGCCGCAGGAGCCCCTTTTTCCGAGCGCGTAGTCTTGGAAAAAGCTTAGTGCCCATTTATTGAAATCACATCATGTTTGCGCATGATTTATGCCATAGCCAGATTGAATATCTTAGGACCGCTATCGATTTAAATAAAAAAGATAGAGCGAAGCGATTCAACAAATATTCAATTTTCAATTTTCAATCTTCAATCTTCAATCTTCAATTTTCAATTCCGGCTTGCCCGGGTTAGGAATACCCTATGTTCGCATATGCCGTCCGGCGCATACTGCAGTTCATTCCAACCATCCTGGCCGTCACCTTTATCATTTTTCTTTTGCTCAATGTATTGCCGGGAAACGCCGCCCTGATGGCGGCCGGTGAGCAGGACCACAATATCGACCTGCACTATATCGAACAGATGAAAAAAGACTGGGGCCTGGACAAACCGGTCTGGCTGCGATTCCTGATTTATGTCAAGGACCTGGCCACCGGTGACCTGGGGCTGTCTTTTCTGCGGCGGGAGCCGGTCACCCAGCTGATCCTGGAACGACTATGGCCGACGCTCAAACTGGCGCTGGTTGCCATGACCATTGCCCTTGCGCTGGGTATTCCGCTGGGGTTCTATTCCGCTGTACGCCAGGGCCGCTGGCTGGACACCTTCAGCATGATGGGGGCTGTTTCCGGCGTATCCATACCGCAGTTCTGGCTGGGGCTCTTGCTGATGTACTTTGTTTCGGTCAAATTGCGCCTCCTGCCTCCCATGGGCTACGGGGACGGATCTCTTAAAAATATGATTTTGCCGGGCTTCACCCTGGGAGTGGCCTACATGGCGCTTTTGGCCCGCACTACCCGGGCCGCGGTGGTGGAGATCCTGACCAACGACTATATCCGTACGGCCCGTGCCAAAGGACTTTCCGAGCTGATGGTTAATCGCAAACATGTGCTGCGCAATGCCCTGATTCTGGTATTAACCACGGCCGGTATGCAGTTCGGCGCCCTGATGGCCCAGACGGTGATTGTGGAAAAACTGTTTTCCTGGCCGGGGTTGGGTTCCCTGGTCGTTGATTCCATCTTCCAGCGGGATATCCCGGTTACCCAGGGCTGTATATTGACAATTATCCTGGTATTCCTGCTGGTTAACCTGATCGTTGATTTGCTGTATGGATTTATCGATCCCAGAATTCGGGCGTCTTATAAATGAATACTACCACCAGAAAAATGCTCCGACAGACCAACCTGATTGTGGGCGGCATCATTACCATTTCCGTAATTTTTGTCGCTGTTTTCGCCGCTTTTCTGGCACCCTACCACCCGGTTGACGACGCCGACCTGATGGTGTCCGAAGAACCGCCCAGCGCCACTTTCTGGTTCGGTACCGACAACCAGGGACGTGATATACTGTCAAGGGTTATCTACGGCGCCCGGATTTCTTTGTCTGTCGGGCTGATCTGTCAGGCCTTCAACACCATGATCGGTGTCATATTAGGCCTGTCCGCCGGTTTTTTCGGCAAATGGTGGGATGATTTCGTGGTGGCCCTGACCAATGTCATGCTGTCCATTCCTTCTCTCATATTCGCCCTGGCGGTTATGGCCTTGCTGGGACCCGGACTGGTGAATGTTTTTGTGGCCCTGGGTCTTACCAACTGGTCCTATACCTGCCGCATCACCCGTTCCCAGGCCCTTTCGGCGCGCACCCTGGACTACGTCAAGGCAGCGCGGGCGCTGGGCTATGGCCGGACCCGTACCATGTTCACCCAGGTCTTGCCGAACATAGTCGGCCCCATCCTGGTGATCGCCACTCTGGGCGTTGCCTGGGCCATCCTGCTGGAGGCTTCGCTTTCTTTTCTCGGTTTGGGCGTGCAGCCGCCGACGCCGTCTTGGGGCGGCATGCTGTCCGCCGCCAGGGAGCAGCTTTTCACCGCACCCTGGATATCCATTTTTCCGGGAATCGCGATCTTCGTGACCGTTCTAGGGCTCAACCTTCTCGGAGACGGGCTGCGGGATATCCTGGACCCCCACACGGTTACTCAAGTGAGAGGATAGTTTAGTTTATAGCGCTTAGTTTATAGCTCTTAGCTGATAGTTGGTGGATTGATGAGAGTTTTTATATTTGTTTGGGATACTGATAAATCACAAAATACAAATCACAAATTACAAATAAATTCCAAATTACAATTCCCAATGACCAAAACTTTAAGCAGATCAGGCTGGGTACTATACCCAATGTAAAAGCATTGCTTCTCTTTAATAGTTAAAGGTGCGTTTTTTTTATGGTTCTATTGTAGTTTGAAATTTTGAATTTTGGTCATTGTATTTTGTTTGATATTTGTGATTTGTTATTTGGGATTTTGATACTACTTTGGACTTTGCAGCTGTAGTCTTTATGGTTTTAGTTACCAAATCTTTAATGTTGAGAGGTAGGATTTATGAATGTTGCGATTTTTTCAGGTCGGATTTATACCGGCAACCCGGCCCAACCCTGGGCCGAAGCGCTTAAAATAGAGAACGAGTGCATTACCCATGTGGGCAGCAATGCCGAAGTCAAGGACGCCTGCTCAAACACCACCGAGATACTGGACATGCCCGGCGCCCTGGTTACGCCCGGCCTGGTGGACGCCCACTGTCATTTTGTCAGCCTGGGGCTGGCCTTTCAGCTGGTGAATTTGGGCGATGCGTCGTCGCTGGACGAAGTCCGCGAACGCATTCAAAAAGCAGCCGCAACGTGCAAACCGGGCGATTGGATTGTCGGCCGGGGCTGGAATCATCATCAATGGAGCGATCGCCGGGAGCCCACCCGGCTGGATCTGGACGACATTCTCCCCGACAATCCGGCCATGATGGTGCGGGCCTGCGGGCACAGCATCTGGGTCAATACCGCTGCCTTGCAACTGGCGGGCGTTACCCGCGATACACCCCATCCCGACGGTGGCCATATTGACAAAGATCCGGCTGACGGCGAGCCCACCGGCCTGCTGCGTGAAGCGCGTGACATCATCCAGGATCATATTCCTTTGCCTACCCTGGAACAGCGCAAACAAATGGCCCTGGCCGCCCAGGAAAATGCCTTGCGCAGCGGGGTCACCGGGGTTCATACCTGCGAGACGCTTACGGAATGGGAAGCGCTGGCGGCCCTGGAGGCGGAGGGTAAATTGAAGCTGCGCGTCTACCACCTGCTGCCGCCCGATGATCTCGAAGAAGCCGCGGCCCGCGGTATCGCGGCCGGCAATGGCAGCCCCCGGCTGTGGTTCAACCATGTGAAGCTATTCGCCGATGGCTCCCTGGGGTCAGGGACGGCCCTGATGCACGAACCTTACACGGATGACCCGACGGAATGCGGCCTGGCCTGTCTTGAAAAAGATGTGCTGGAAGAAAAAATTCGGCTCGCATACAGCCGCGGCTGCGATGTTGCAATTCACGCCATCGGCGATCTGGCGCTGACCAATGCGCTGGAAAGCATCGCTGCGGCGCGCAAGGATTATCCGGCTGAACATCGGGACCGGGTGGAGCATGTCCAAATTTATCGGCCCCAGGATCTGTCTCTTTTTCGTGAGCTGGGGGTGGTGGCCTCGGTTCAGCCTGTGTTTCTGGGCACTGACTGGGCTCCGGCCGATAAACGCTGGGGACCGCAGCGGTGCCGCTATGCCTATGCCTGGAAATCACTGCTCCAGGCCGAACTGCGGGTCCAATTCGGATCTGATGCCCCCGTGGAATCGATTAACCCCCTCTACGGCATCCACGCCGCCGTCACGCGGCAGGATCGCAGCGGGCAACCGGACGGCGAAGGCTGGTTTCCGGAGCAAAAATTGTCCCTCGAGGAATCCATTGAAGGCTTTACGGCCGTGGCCGCCTGGAATACTCGCCGTGAAGAACAGCTGGGCTCCATCGCGCCCGGCAAGTGGGCGGACCTGACCGTGTTTGAAGAAGACCTGTTCCACCTGGCCCCCGAACAATGGCCGGCGGTTAAGACCGCTATGACCGTAGTGCATGGGGAGGTAGTTTACAAAAAATAGAGGAAGCTGGGAGGCTGGGAGGCCGAGAAGCTGGGAAGCATAGGACCTGGGGCAGAAGGCAGAGGGTTTCGATTGCGGATTGTGGATTGCGGAATGCGGATTTAGATGAATAAAGGCCGGAAATAGATGCGATGGACACATGGTTATTGGTTATTTGTTATTGGTTTAAGCGGCATGGACCACATCTAAATCAAATCCTTGGATTGCGAGAACCTTATATCGTAGGGTGGGCTGTGCCCACCAAATACCTCTGAATATAACAGGTGAAGATGGGCACAGCCCACCCTACACTCAAAACACAGGAATCAACCTATCAGGAGATCCCACGATCACATTCCAACTTCGATTTATCCTTGTATCTATCGGGAGTAATGAACATTTCAATCGTCTATTATGCAACAACCGGGTAAAGCACAAAATTTACATTTTTTAAATTCCAACTTTCCGGCTTCCAAGCCTCCCAGCCTTTATTCTTTATCCTTTCGACCTCTATTCTGCCCCTATATCTATACAATTTTTTGCCGAACGCCGAATGCCGAATGCCGAATGCCGAACGCCGAATACCGAACGCCGAATGCCGGTCCCAACCTTAACCCAATTTTTGCAGCTCCGGCTTGACAATTTGAAACCGATTCGTTAACCTCTGCGCTTCTTGAAGTTAACGAAAACGGAAAATTCAAATCATGAAGGGTGAAATTCTAGCAATTTTGCGGTCCCGGGACAACGTCATCTCCGGCGAACAGCTTAGCGCCGCCCTGGGGATATCGCGGGTGTCCATATGGAAGCACATCCAAAAGCTGCAGGATTTCGGCTATCAGATCGCTACAACATCGAACGGGTACCGGCTGATGAAATCGCCCGATATTCTTTTTCCGTGGGAATATCAGGGCGAGGCCGCCAATATCCTGTACTTTCCCGAGGTCACTTCGACCATGGATATCGCCCGGGACCAGGCCCGGAAGAACTGTCCCGACCTTACCGTGGTCATTGCCGGATGCCAGACCCAGGGACGGGGACGGCTAAAACGGCGCTGGCTGTCCGATGACGGCGGGCTGTATTTTACCATGGTGCTGCGGCCGCCAATCCCCGTGCAGTGGAGCTTTAAAGTTAATTTCCTGGCGTCATTGACGCTGGCGCGCGTCATCCGTGAGATGTGTCAGATCGATGCCATGGTGAAGTGGCCCAACGACATTCTGGTGGCTGACCGCAAAATCTCAGGCATGCTCTCGGAACTGGAAGCCGAAGCAGATCGGGTATTCTTCATCAACATCGGGATCGGCATCAATGTCAACAACGACCCCTCCACAGCCGAGCCGGGGGGATCATCATTGAATAAAATTGCCGGCCGGGACATATCGCGCAAAGAGTTGCTATCACGATATTTGGAAGTGTTTGGCGAGCGTATGAAACTTGGCGATTTTGAGGGAGTCATAGCAGAGTGGAAAAAATACACCGTGACCCTGGGGCGGCATGTCAGAATCGTAACCCACTTGGAAGAATCGGAAGGGCTGGCGGTGGACGTGGATGAAAACGGTGCCCTGGTTTTGGAACTGGCCGACGGCAACCGAAAAAAAATAGTATATGGAGATTGCTTTTTGGTATGAAAGATATTTAACAAATTCGAATGATCGTATTTGCTTCGCTGCTGGCCGCATTGATGGCCGTCGGCGCCTATCTTGCCGTCCCGCTGGGGCCGGTGCCCATTGTGATGCAGAATATGTTTGTTTTCCTGGCCGGCCTTTTGCTGGGAAGACGCTGGGCACTTGCCAGCGTGGGCGTTTTACTATTGACCGGAGCCCTGGGATTTCCGGTATTTGCCGGCGGTTTGGGGGGAATCGGCCGTATCGTGGAACCCACCGGCGGATATCATATCGGTTATTTACCGGCTGTTTTTATTGTGGGCTTCATTTCCGGCCGAGGGGCGGCACGTATCGGCCGTGATGTACTGGCCATGGTTTGCGCTACCGTGGTTCTGTATGCCTGCGGCGTAAGCTGGCTGAAAATCCTGACCGGTATGACCTGGACCAAAACGCTCAATTAGGCCCTTAGGGCCTTTTTTCTGACAACATGTTGTAAGAAACGGAAGGTTTTCCGCCGGAGGCGGATCAGGACTTAGCACCTCGCTTCCCTGACACCTGAAACCTGACACCTGAAACCTGACACCTGAAACCCAACCCGGCTTCGCCGGGTTGGGTTTAACTCAATTGAGGCATGAGTAGGCGGTTTTTGATGGCATTTGTTTTATTGACTGGCAGTGAACAATAAGCTATTTGATCTGACATTGCTTTCTAATACAGCATCCGAGACTCTGCCTTATGCCGCTTCAAAACGTGACACCGGATCAACTTAATTTTCTTCAGCGAATCTGGTTTTCAATCTTTCCCGGAACCCTGCAGCGCCCCATCGATCGGGGGCGCTACCGCCAGCTTTTCAACGGGCTGCTGCTGCACTTTCGCCCGCGGACGGTCCCGGAACGCACCCTTAAATTTACCCTGACCTGGGGGCTCGGCGGCATGGCGGTCGTGCTGGTGGGCATACTTTTTTTGACCGGCCTGATGCTGAAATTTACCTATCAGCCGGTGCCCGACCGGGCCTATGAATCCGTCGTGTATCTGCAAAACATGGTCTATTTCGGCCAGTTGATCCGCAACCTGCATCACTGGAGCGGCAATGCGCTGCTGCTGGTTGTTTTTTTGCATCTATTGCGGGTTTTTTTCAGCGGCGCCTTTCATTCGCTCCGGCAGTTTAATTGGCTCTTGGGGTTGGCGATGTTGCTGCTCACCCTGGCGTCCAATTTTACCGGGTATCTAATGCCCTGGGATCAGCTGGCCTTTTGGGCGGTTACCATTTGCACCGGCATGCTGGAATACATTCCCGGGATCGGGGTGGGCCTGCAGAAATTTGTCCGGGGCGGCAACGACATCGGGCCGGCAACGCTGTCGATATTTTTTGCCATACACACGGCGATCATCCCCGCCGGACTCATTATTCTCATGCCGTTTCATTTCTGGCGGGTGCGCAAAGCCAGAGGATTGGTGATTCCCCGCCAACCGGAAGACGATCCCCGGGACCGGGGTGAAATGGTGGCTGCCATTCCCAACCTCATTGTGCGGGAACTGGTCGTTGCGTCAGTTTTAATCGCCCTGCTGCTGATTTTTTCAATCCTGCTGAATGCCCCCTTGGCGGCCAAGGCCAATCCAGGGCTCAGCCCCAACCCCACCAAGGCACCCTGGTATTTTGCCGGTCTGCAGGAACTGCTGCTGCATTTTCATCCCTTGTTCGCCGTGCTGATTATACCGGCTGTCACTCTGGGGTTGATGTTTATACTGCCGTACCTGCGCTATGACGCTGATACCGCCGGTGTCTGGTTCATCTCGCGTCAAGGCCGCAAAACAGCGGTTATCGCGGCCGTGATTGGGGCCATTCTAAGCGCCGTGTATATCGTGGCGGATGAATACATCATCGATTTTGCGGCATGGTTGCCGACGGTGCCGCCGGTGGTCAGCAACGGTCTGCTGCCGGCAGCCCTTGTGCTGGCGGGTATTATCGGTTTTTATTGGTGGATCAAGAAAAGATACTGCACTGTCAACAACGAGGCCATTCAGGCGCTGTTTGTAATGTTGCTGTCGGCTTTTGTGGTGTTGACCATAACCGGTATATGGTTTCGTGGTGTGGGGATGTCGCTCATTTGGCCGTGGTAAATTGATTATATGTTGCTAATGAATGAAATCGGAATAAGTCTTTGTAGCGACTGGATTCCCGCCTGCGCAGATATTTTATTGGGCCAATTTATTTTACATGGTTCGATTTTTTCAGCAAAGTCCGGCCGATTTTCTCGCTTTGCTTTGCACAGAATCTCGAAACAGATTTAGTTAAACAGTTAATTTGCTGT
>Ga0209786_1000292_pt1 | contig 20153 bp, 19 predicted proteins | sample WorMetilvaeELBA2_FD_187405 | JGI IMG/M metagenome (GOLD analysis project Ga0209786, IMG submission 187405) | Marine gutless worms symbiont microbial communities from Max Planck institute for Marine Microbiology, Germany - Olavius ilvae ELBA.2... ...
TGGCCTTGAATTCCGGGGTGTGGCGCTTGCGTTTGTTAGGCATGGGTGATACCTCTGCAGTGCGCTTACTTGCGCCCCCGGTTCTTAACTTATCATCCTGTCCAATTTTCAGGGTCCACTTCAGGCCTCTGCCTTGCGGTTATAGTCATCCACGGCTCTCTTGTTGACTCGGTTGACTCGGTCAATCTCCTGCTTGAGCTGCCGCTCTGCCTTACGTTGAGCTTCGCGGAGCTTCCGTTTTAACTCGTTTGCGTTGAATCTAGCCATATCTAAAATTCTTTAAGACGCGCAGTATAGCGTCGGCTTGATGGGCGTGTTAGGCGACTTTTTCATTGGCTGGAAGCTTAATTGAGCCTGGCCCCTTTTTTTGCTCCCATAGTGGAGTCGGCGTAGGGCGGGTGAGATGCATGCTGCGTGGCCGAGTTGGCCACTGTGATCGGATGCATCGTCACCCGCCGTTAGGTGGTGGTCGCCAAGTGGCGGGTGGTGGCCGTCCCTGGCCTGACCCGCCCTACGCGGGCTCCCAAGGATCGACCAGGTCCAGAGCGTCCAAAAATTCGAAGTCCTTTCTGTTGCGGGTTGCCAGCTCAAGGTTGTTGGCGCAGGCGATAGCCGCGATCTGGGCATCCTCGACCGATACGGGTCGTCCCAGGCGCTTGGAGCGGACCAGGATACTTGCATAGTGTAAGGCAGCCGCGCAATCGAACGCCAAACAGCGTCCGTGGAGGGCGGAGAAAACAACCTGCGCGGCTAAACGCAATGCCTCGCGTCGCCGCCCATCCGGCAGCAATGCGATACCTCTCTCGATCTCGGCCTTTGTGACAACCGACATATGGAGCTGGCTCGGGCGCTGACGATCGAGCCACGCGATGACCTCGGGATCAGGAACCACCTTCATCCATTCCGAGACCACGTTCGTATCGAGCAGGATCACCGACCACCTGCCCCGAAATCAGGCACCGGACGTGGAGCGGACCGCGCCGGAAGTGCAAGCTCGCCGCCGCCGTTCAGCGCGAGGATGCGCGCATGAACACGGCTGCCCAATCCGTCCTGCTCTGGTTCGACCACCAGCGCCTCGCGCAGGATCTGCCGAACTTCCTCTTCCATCGAATGTCCGTGACTCCCTGCCTGCAGGCGTAATCGGCCCTTTAGATCGTCGTCGAGATTTCGCACTGTTAGCATTGCCATCGATTTAGACTCCTAACGTGCATGCACTGCATGCATACCATGCAGTCTAGTGGGCCGGGTCGGCTCAAGCAAGGGAAATGCCGGCAGAGCCGGTGACTTACCCGGCTAACAACCGTAACCAGGGGCAATTGCATCCAGCTAGGATCCTTGAGGGACCCGAATCTTTACAAATGAGTCAAGTTTGTGCACGGCACAAAAAATTCACGCCTCGTGGGCTTAAGGTGAAGTCTGGTCTCGCCGGCTAATCGTGCAGGATTAACAGGATGTTCAGGATTAACAGGATTTTTCGTTGTGAAGAGCGCTTGCTGGTTTGGTAAGGGTATGATCGGGCGTAGGAAGTTCAGGAACGACAAGCATCTTGTAAATCCTGTGTAATCCGTAAATCCTGTCCTATTGGGGGTTCGCGACCAATCTCGAGTTGGGCACTCGTCGGTCTGAGGCGGAGCCTCGCTAGAGATTACGCCTTGGCGACCGGAGCAAACAGGAGCTCGAGATCCTCGGCGGTCAAGGACCCCGCCGCGGCACCGCCCCCCGCGAGCATGGCATCCGCCAGCGCCGCCTTGCGCGCCTGCAGCTCCGCCACCCGCTGCTCTACCGTACCCTCGGTGAGCAGCTTGTAGACGAACACCGGTTTGTCCTGGCCGATGCGGTGGGCGCGGTCGGTGGCCTGGCGCTCGGCGGCCGGATTCCACCAGGGATCATAGTGGATCACCGTATCCGCCGCCGTGAGGTTGAGTCCGCTGCCGCCGGCCTTGAGGCTGATGAGAAACAAGGGGACCTCCCCGGCCTGGAAGCGGTCCACCGGCAAGGCCCGATTGCGGGTACGGCCGGTGAGCTTTACGAAGTCCTGGTTCTCGCGCAGGCCGGTGCGCATCAGCTCCTCCTCGATCAGGGCCAACATGCTGGTGAACTGGGAGAACAGGAGCACGCGGCGCCCCTCGTCGCGCAGCTCCGGCAGCAGGGTCATGAGCAGCTCCAGCTTGGCGGAGCCTTTGACCTTGCGGGCGCCTTCGAGCGCCACCAGCCGCGGGTCGCAGCACACCTGACGCAACTTGAGCAAGGCATCGAGGATGATGATGCCGCTCCGGGCCAGGCCCTTGAGCGCCACTTCTCGGCGTACCCGTTCATCCATGGCCAAACGCAGGGTCTCGTAGAGGTCGCGCTGATCGTTCGCCAGGGGCACCTGGCGCAGGATCTCCGTCTTTGCCGGCAGCTCCGTGGCCACCGCTTCCTTGGTGCGACGCAGGAGGAAGGGGGCCACCCGCCGGCGCAGCTGCTCTTGACGGTGCTCATCGCCGTAGCGTTCGACGGGGGTGCGGAACAGGCGCCGGAAGCGGCGTTCCTCACCGAGCAGCTCGGGCAACAGAAAATTGAACAGGGACCAGAGCTCCCCCAGGTGGTTCTCCAGGGGGGTGCCGGTGAGACACAAGCGGTGACGGGCCTCCAGGGAACCGGCCGTCTGGGCGGCCTTGCTGCGGGGATTTTTGATCGCCTGGGCCTCGTCCAGAATAAGGAGATGGTAGGCATGGGCGCCCAGTGCCTCGCGGTCGCGGAACAACAGCGGATAAGTAGTCAGCACCAGGTCGTGGTCCGGGACCGCCGCGAAGCGGCGCCGGCGCTCCGGGCCGTGGAGCAGCAGCACCTTGAGGGAGGGGGCAAACCGCTCGGTCTCCCGCCGCCAATTGAACATCAGGCTGGTCGGCGCCACCACCAGGCTGGGGCGGTCGCCGCGGCCGCCCTCCTGTTCGACCAAGAGATGCGCCAGGGCCTGCACCGTCTTGCCCAGGCCCATATCGTCGGCGAGGATACCGCCCAGGTCGTACTCCCGCAGGAACTGGAGCCAATCCAGACCCTGGCGTTGATAGGGCCGCAGCTCGGTTGCAAGTCCCGGCGGCGGGTCGAGCTCCACCAGGCCCTGGAATTCCTTGAGCCGTCGCCCCCACTCCCGGCTCGCTTCGCCGCCCCGAAAGATCAGCCGCGGGTCCGCCTCCTCCAGCTGCGCGAGCTGGGTCGCCTGCAGGCCGGACAGGCGTAGCCGCCCATCACCCGTAAGGGGCCGCTGGGGGTCGTAGAGCTCGATCAGGGTAGACAGAATGGGCCGCAGTCGCCCCGCCGGCATCAGGATCAGACGGCCATCATCGAGCCGCACCTGCAAGGTCTCCTCGTCCTGCATCCGCGCCAGCGTCTGTAACGAGAAGTCGGCCTGGTAACGCTGGATCAGATCCACCAGGAGCGGCAGCAGGTCCAGGCGCTCACCGTCCACCTCCACGCCCAACCCGAGGTCTAACCAAGGCTGTCCCTCGGACTCGGCGATCTCGATCCGCCAGTCGTCCCCGAGCCGGGCGATCCGAAAGTGGAAGTCGTCTTCCGCATGGATCCGCCAGCCTTGCTCCACCAGGCGCGGCACATCACGCCCCATGAAACGCAGCCAGGCCCCGTCGTCGGGCAGCTCGAAGCACAGCCCGGCGGCGTCCTCATCGCCCAGGCTGCGTATGAGTCCCAGCTCTTCCAGGGCTTGGATCGCCGCGGACTCGCCCGCCAGGTCACGCCCGCTCTCCAGCAATACGCCCTGCTCCACGCGTTCGAGCGTCTCCTTTCTGTCCCGGGGATCCAGGGTCCCGAACGGGCCGTACCCTAAGGTCAGGACCGCGCTGTGGGACCAGCTGGGCTCCGGTTTGAAGCCCCAATAGCGGCCCGCGATGTCCGCGTTCAGGTCCTTGCTCTGCAGGTACAGGCAAGGCGTGGGGGACGCGGCTGCAACCCGGCGCCGCTCGGTGCGCGACGGCAGGGGCAGGGCGAGCCTCCGCACCGGCGCCGGCACCGCCTCGTCCAGGACATCCGCAGACTGGGGCGTCAGCGCCGGGGCCATCGCCAGCAGGCCGGCCTCGCGGGCACCGAGTCCGGTCTCCAGGGGACCGCACTCGCCCGTCTCCGGGTCCAGATACCAGGGCGGCAGCGCCGGGAGCAGCGCGAGCCCCGGACGCTCGGCCTCCAACCTCAGGTGGAGACGGGTGTCATCCTCGAGGCGCCACAGCAGCTTGCCCGTCAAAGGGGCGGCGAGCTTCAGAACGGGGCCGTCCACGGCCCGCCAGTGGCCGCGCCCGGTGAGCGCGATGGCGCGTAGGACATCGGTACTCGTCTCCTCGTGCAGTGCGGCCTCCGGCTGCGCGATGCGCCCCCGTCCGGCCTCGATCAGCAGCATGATGCGATGATCCTCCGGCGTGGTGAAGCCGGCCCGGGACTGAGCCGAGATGTTGTAATTCTGGGGCTTACCATAACCCCCGGCCGCCAAGCGCCGTACCCTGACGGTATGCACCAGGATCCGCTTGAGACCGAACCGCTCCTCGCAACGGAGTAGGTAAAGCAACCGCTGCGGATCCTCATAGGCAGCGCCGGCCGCGGCCGCCCGTTCCACATGGCTGAGCCAATTGCGCACCTCCGGCGGTAGCCCGGAGGACGCAGCCGACTGTGGATGTGGCGCCGACCGATCGCCCAGCGATAGCAACGTCGCCACCACATGCTTGCAGTTGTATCCGACCGGGCAGGAGCACTGCCCAACCACCGTGAGCTCACCGCCATCTTCCTGCTGGAGCTGCACGACGCACTGATAGACCCGTCCCCCGGAGCCCCGCACGCGCCCGCTCACCAGCTCCTGAGCGGCGTTGTGGTCGGCAGTCAGTACCCTGCCGTTGCGAAAGTAACGGATACCGCGTTCCAGATAGCTCGGAGGAAAGGCGTCCTCCAGATCTTCGTCGGCGAGGGCAAAGGGGATATCGGACATGGGGCCTCGAATGGACGAGAACGAAATTTTTATTAAGAGGTGAAGGTATTGAGGCCGAAATGACCGATCACCTCATGGCGCAACGAAACCATGAAGTCGTCGGCATCCTGCACGGTACCACAGGGGATGTCACACCGCCCTGGGTGCAGGCCAGGGCCGGTAGTATATCCGCCGCGCATCTTGTCGAGTCCTTTGCCTTTGTCGCCGTACAGCTCTTCTACCGTATTGCGGAGGCAGTAGGTTAGCCGCGCGGCTACCGGATAGGAGCGGCAGAACTCGATCACCAGTGCACGCGCTTCGGGGATCGTGATGGCCATCGACTGCGGCCTAGCGTCCGGTCCGCACGGCTATTCCTCTTGGCGTTCACGAGCTAGGCGAGTGAGGGTGTCCTTAAGGGACTCACCAGGCCGCCTCCCAGGGAACTGTCGGGCATTGGTCTTAGTGATGAAGAGCGGGATATCCAGGTACTGGCCTTCCTCGAGATCGAGGAACACCGGCTCTTCAACCAGACCGGCACTATCCTCGGCAGCGTCCTGCTCGCTCAAGGCATCCTCCGTGAAAGCACCGGCCCGCTCGGCCTTGTCGGGGTCGAACTCGGCCTCATGGCCAGGCACTTGCGCACCGGCCGGCTTCTCGTACAGGGCCTCGGCCTGGTCGTCGAGCGTAATTTCGGGACTGACAGCATTCCGGTTCATGATATTTGCCCCTTGCCGTTGGATACAAAAGAGAATTTTGTCGAAACAGGATCCATACCAAAGGCATCGACCAGGTGCGGCCGGTCACATCGTCCAGTCCTCAATTGTCAGGTCGGGAACTTGTCCGAAGGCCTGGTCGTTAGTCACCAGCACCGCACCGACCCCAAGGTCCGTAGGTTGGGGTAAGGAACGAACCCCAACATCGGATGTGGGGGTTCCTCTGTCACCCCAACCTACGAACTGTAATCTGAACTGTTGGTTCAATGCGGGAAAATTCCGCTGAGTCCGGGTGCGGTCGTGCAGGCCTTGGGCGACCATCGACGCGATGTTCCTCAGGTCCCCCCGTCGCATCAAGCGCGTGCGGTCGATGCATGTTTCGTGGATTGACCAGGCTCCACGCTCACGCACGTTTTGCCGATTGATGTGGTGGTCCGGCTCGATGTCCTCACAGTACAGGGCAAACACCTCTTCGGCCTTGAGGCTCTCGGGCCAGCCGGCATAGTCCACATCGACCTGCGCCCACAAGTCGTGTATAGACAGCTCTTTCCGCGCCGCGCCGATGCTCTCCAGCAAGGCTCGCTTCCGGTCACTGGTGAAGGTATTGAGGCCGAAATGACCGATCACCTCATGGCGCAACGAAACCATGAAGTCGTCGGCATCCCGCACGGCACCACAAGGGATGTCGCATCGCCCCGGATGCAGTCCGGGACCAGTGGTATACCCCCCGAGCACACCATCGAGTCCTTTGGCTCTATCGCCGTACAACCCTTCCACCGTATTACGGAGGTAGTAGGTCAACTGTGCGGCCACCGGATACGCGCGACAAAACGCGATTACCAGTGCTCGTGCTTCGGGGACCGTGACGGCCATCGGCTAACCTTACCGTTCACGCCGCACAGCTATTCCCCTTGGCGTTCACGAGCCAGACGATCGAGGGCGTCATCAAGGGACTCGCCAGGCCGTACTCCGAAGGCCTCTCTGGCATGGGTCTTGGTAATGAAGAGCGGGATCTCCACGAGATTGGGATCCACGTTTTCGAGGAACACCGGCTCCGACTCTTCAACCAGGTCGGCACTACTCTCGGCGGCTACCTGCTCATCCAAGGCGTCCTCCACGAAAGCACCGACACGCTCGGCCCCGTCGGGGTCGAACTCGGCCTCACGGCCAAGCACCTTCGCATCGGCCGGCTTCTCGTACGGGGCCTCGGTTGCGTCGGCCTGGTCGTCGAGCGTAATTTCGGGACTGACGGCATTCTCGTTCATGATATTTGCCCCTTGCCGTTGGATACAAAAGAGAATTTTGTCGAGACGGGACCAATGCCGAAGGCACCGACCAGGTGCGGCCGGTCACATCGTCCAGTCCTCGAGCGCCAGGTCGGGGATTTGTCCGAAGGCCTGGTCGTTGGTCACCAGCACCGCACCGACCCCAAGCGCGTGGGCGGCGATCAGCAGGTCGAGCGGTGCCGGTATCCTGCCCTGAGGTTCCAGAGCGGCCCGCGCCGTCCCATAATACTGCGCGATGGTGCTGTCCCAGGGCAGCGCATCGACCCGCCGTAAAAACTCCGTTACCACGAGGCCGAGCCGCTTCGCATCCGGCCGCTTCGCCAGGCCGAACAGGAGTTCGCCGGCGGTGATCGCAGACACGCAGAGGGACGCCATTGGTACCGCTTCCACCCGCTTTGCTACCATCGGATGTTGCTTGAGCAGGTGACTCACCGTATTGGTGTCGAGCATATACCGGATCATTCCGTCCACCCTGCAACGGGATCACGCGCTTGGACCCCCTGCCGGCGCTCGTCCGCATCCAGGAAATCGGCCGGCACCTCGGCACCCTTGAGCGCGGTAAAAAAATCATCCCAGGTCGATGGCTTGCGCGACAGGATTACATCGCCGGTCACCGGGTCTCGGCGGATGAACACCTCTTTGGTATCGAATCGATAGGCGACAGGCAGGCGCACCGCCTGGCTGCGCCCGTTAGTGAACAGTTTGGCGACCCGACTCATGGCTGGACTCTCCCGTGTGGATAGAGATCACAGTCTATGCCGGAAAAGGTAATAGATCAAGGTATATGCTCGGCAGCGTCGCGTATCTCCGAGCGGCACTGTTCAACCGCAACGATTTTCGATACAGCATAGCTGTCAGAGACCCCTCTTGAGACTGGCCTCGATGAAGGGATCCAGATTGCCGTCCAACACCGCTTGGGTGTTGCCGATCTCCAGATTGGTACGCAGGTCCTTGATCCGGGACTGATCGAGCACATAAGAACGGATCTGGTTGCCCCAACCGATGTCGGATTTGGTGTCCTCCACCGCCTGCTGGTCGGCCCGGCGCTTTTGGACCTCCAGCTCGTAGAGCTTGGCCTTGAGCTGCTTCATGGCCGTGGCCTTGTTCTTGTGCTGACTGCGCTCATTCTGGCATTGCACCACGATCCCGGTGGGATGATGGGTAATCCGTACCGCCGATTCGGTGCGGTTGACATGCTGACCACCGGCCCCGCTGGCGCGGTAGACATCGATGCGCAGATCCGCCGGGTTGATTGCCACCCCCACGTCGTCGTCCACCTCCGGGGCCACGAACACGGCGGCGAAGGAGGTGTGGCGCCGGTTTCCCGAATCGAAGGGGGATTTGCGCACCAAGCGATGTACGCCGATCTCGGTGCGCAGCCAGCCGAAGGCATAGTCGCCGTCGAACTTGATGGTCGCGCTCTTGATGCCCGCGACCTCACCCGGAGAGACCTCGATCAGATCGGTCTCGAAGCCGCGCCGTTCCCCCCACCGCAGATACATGCGCAGCAACATCTCGGTCCAGTCCTGGGCCTCGGTTCCACCGGACCCGGACTGGACGTCCAGAAAGGCGTTCCTGGCATCCATCTCCCCAGGAAACATGCGGCGGAACTCCAGCTCGGCGACGCGCTGCTCACAATCCGCCACATCGGCCACCACCGCATCGACCGTCTCCGCGTCCGCCTCCTCCGCGGCCAGGGCCAGGATAGCGGAGGCATCGGACAAGGCCGCATCCAGCCCGTCGAGGCCGACCACCACGGCCTCCAGAGCGGCCCGCTCCTTGCCCATGGCCTGGGCACGCTCGGGGTCCTGCCACAGCTCCGGCACCTCGAGCTCACGCAGGACCTCTGTCAGGCGCTCCTGCTTCTCCGCATAGTCAAAGATACCCCCTAAGGGACCGGACACGCCCCGTAAGATCGCCGATCCTCGCTACGATGGGATTGATATCCTGCATGAATTCCTCCAATCAAGACCCAAACAATAAAGCCGAATGGTAATCGAATTTGAACCACAAAGGCGTGCCGGATGCAAAGGGCATGTCAGCCGAGGTGAGGAACCGACACCACCGAAAGAAAAACGACGAATCACGCGAATCCGCGCGGATCGATCCGTGCTGATTCGGGCAGGGATAGTGGTAAGTTTCAAAGTGGTTAGGGACCGATTCTCCACTGCCGGCGCCGATCGGCCAGGCTCCCACTCGAACCGGAGCCACTCGCCATCACACGCAGCCACAAAGCCACGAAGGGATGGGAGGATGGAGCAGAAGGACCGCGGTAAACGCCTCGTATCGACGCCGCACAGGAAAGACGGTCCGTTGCCGATTAGCGATGGAAACCGCGCGCTGCAAACCGCGCGAGAATTCTTCGTGGCTTCGTGGCTTGGTGTGAGAAAAAAGTAAGCCGCCGGGTCATATCGACACCCCTGGTCGAACCGCATCCCCACTTGTCATTTATCCACTACCCGCACGATTTGTAGTTTTTCCTTCAGGGTGGCGACAGCGCGTAGCCCGGACAAGGCTGCCGGAGATGACGGCGTACCCGACATCCACATCTTTTTTACGCCTTTGCGGTTCAAATCTTTAGAGTTCAAACTATAGGGTAGGCTCAGATCCTGCGGAGTCCAGGGCCGGACCCGACACCCGGCGGGACCAAGGTGTCCATTTCCCCACCGGGTAGTGGTTAAATTCAAAGTGACAGGGTTGTGCGACCTAACGCTTCGACCCCACTGCTTTTGCCATCCCTGGCACCTGGATTCCGGCCATCCCTGCCGGAATGACGGGGTAAGGGCTGGCAGACTTCATCACTTAAATTTTAGCCACTACCCCCCACCGCAGCACCCGCAGCCGAACGCAATCGCACTATAAGAAGCTGTCTGGCTAAAAGTGGTATCGGCTGCAAATGTCCCAAAATGGTCCCTGTTTCCGCGCTTTCTCGTTAAATAGGCCGGCTATTCGCCTCGAAAGCGCGAAAAAACGCCCTCGTTTTGGACCATTTTCGCTACGATCCATTTTAACCAGACAGCTTCCAAGATAAAGGCTCCACATGGCAAACATCCGCATCAAGAGGACCCACACGCTCGGAATCGAGAACGCCCGGACCCAGGTGGAGGCGTTCGCCCGGTCGCTCAAGGAAGAGCTGCAGATCGATTACGAGCGGGACGGCAACCGGCTCATGTTCAAGCGCATCGGCGCCTCCGGCACCCTCGAAGTCGGCGCCGATTCCCTCGATCTGGACATAACACTCGACCTACCCCTCTCGTTGCTGGCAGGCATCATCGAGAAAGACATCAATAAAAAACTGGACGATGCACTGAAATGACAGGAGCACCCGATGCCCGTCTTTACCAAAGGCAATTTCACCATCAATCTCGGCATCGCCTCCATCAGCACCGAGATCAGCGAAGAAGACCGCCAATGCGCCTGGGAGCTCTACTGCGAGCTGACCTCCCGAGTCGCACTGATGGGCAAGGAGGACGCCCGCGGCGAGCTGGTATTCACCGGCGAGCTTTACGACCAGAGCCTGGACTCCCTCTATGCCTTCTTCCGCGAGGCGCGCGGATTGATGCGTCGCTATCCGGTCGGACGGATCGCGCCGGACGGTGCACGGAATCATCTCGGGTTCTTCATCGCCGCCTTGCTGGAGGTAGTGATTCGGCCCTTTCTGGAGCAATGGCAGGCCAGCTACCGCCACTGGTGGACCCAAGAATGTGAGCGGCTTCCCCAGGCCTCGCCGTTCGAGCGCCAGCAGGGGTATCCTCACCTGCAGAAGATGCTCGAGGACTGGCGGGTGGTCCGCCGCTTTTGCCGCAGCGCGGCCAAGGAGCTGACCGAGCAGTTCCAGCTACCCGATGTGACGGCGCTCGAATCCCCGGCGCTCAAGCAACAATGGCTGGCGGAGACCAGCGCCCTCATCGAGGCCTGCATCGAGAAAGGGGATGGCTGAGCCGGTCCGCATCACCACCTTCGACGCAGCCGAGTTGCAAACACCATGACCAGACCCAGCCACCAATTCCTCGTCGGTATCTCCATCTCCGAGAGCCCGGATCCGGAACGGCTCGGCCTCGGCAAGGAACACCTGACCGAGCTGATGATGTCCGTCGCCCGCACTGCGCTGCGACTCGACGACCGGATCGGTCTCGTCTACGGCGGTGATTTGCGCCCCGGAGGCTTCACGCGGCAGCTATTCGACATCGCGCTCAGCGAGCATCGACCGCCGGCGCAGGAAGCTCCCGAACCGCCGCGGCGGATCTACAACTACCTGGCCTGGCCCTACTATTTGATGCTCGCCAAGCATGACCAGGCACGGATGATCAACGCCTGCCACTTTATGCGGGTGCGACCTGAGGATGCCGGCTTCGGTGATATTCCGGACGATCGCGATCAGCGTCAACAGACGAACCCACCGGCAGCGCTGGTCGCCTCCCGCTGTCTGACCCGTATGCGGGAGCTTTCTACCTACGGTGGTCATCCCACGCCGGAAGGTGAACCCACGCCGCCCATGCGGGCGCGGATATTGCTGGGCGGTAAGCCGAGCGGCTATACGTCCTTCATGCCCGGCCTGTTCGAGGAATTCCTGATCTCACGGACGCCGCCGAACAACCGGCCGCCGATACCCGTGTTCGTCGTCGGGGCCTTCGGTGGTGCCGCGGGACATCTCGCCGCCGCTCTCCTGGACCAAGATGGAGCAGACGATCCCCTCACAGTGGAGTTCCAACTGGAACAGGCGGCTGCCGCAGACAGGCAAAGACTCGAGCAACTCATCGACCACTATGCCTCCTATCCGCACCTTGTCATCGAAGACCGTTACCAGGCACTGCGTGATGCCGTCGGGTCTCTGCGCGTTGCCATCGCCGGCGGCGAGGCTCAGGCACCGGGCAACGGCCTGACCCCACTTGAAAACCGCACCCTCTTGACCAGCCGTGACCAGGCCGAGATTCGCCGGTTGTTGGTGAAGGGATTGAGAAACCTATGCACAAAGGATTCGGCTTCCGCGGGGGCTTCGTCCACCTACAGTAGCTAGCGAGGCTTCGCCTTAAGCCCACGAGCACCCAACTCGAGCTTGGTCGCGAAACGCCAAAGGAGGAAACTACGAAGCGCGCGAATCGGCGCGAATCAATCCGCGTGGATTCGCGTGATTCGTAGTTTTTCTTCTTTTCCGCCCACCGGTAACGCTTAACTTAATGGCATTGGCCTTAAGCCACGAGGCGTGAATTTTTTGTGCCGTACACAACTGGGTGCGGATGCGTGGGATTCGTCGTTTCCCTTCCGATGCCGTACTCGCCCGGCTTCTTATGGCCCAGGCCGAGACCAGGGCGCTAGCGGCAATGTAGAATACCCCGCCGGAGCTAAGGGGAAATGCCATGGGGGAAACGCCATGCCGGATCGAATTTTCATCAGCTATAGCCACAAAGACCAGAAATACTTCGACGCCTTCCACAAGCATCTACGGGTCGCCTTGGGAGGCGACGAGCGTCTGGAGATCTGGACGGATACCAGGATCCGGGCGAGCGCTGACTGGCACCGGGAGATCCAAACCGCGTTGGAGGAATGCAAGGTCGCGGTCCTGCTGGTCTCAGTCGATTTTCTGGACTCGAAATACATCCGGGATCAGGAGTTGCCGGTCCTGCTGGGCCGCCGGTTGCAAGAGAAGCTGATCCTCACATCCCTCTTCGTCAGACCCAGTATCGTCGACGAGCGGGAGTTCTCGATCCAGATCCCAGGTCAGGATGAGATCCGGCGGGTACGGATCACCCAATTCCAGGGGTTCAATAGCCCCAAAGATCCCCTCAGTCAGATGCGGGAATCCGATCGAGAGCTGGCCCTTCTCCATGCCGCCCGGACCGTCCGCGATCTGGCACGGAGCGCGGGCGTCTCGCCCGCATCACGCGACCGGGACGGCCGCGACCAGCGGCGTTTCGAGCTGCTGATCGACCTAGAGCGCCGGGGAAGGGACCTCATCCGTACCTTCTCACTGCCGGATTGGGACCGGTTCACGGTCCTGGAGGAAGACCCGAAGGAAAGCCCGGAAAAACTCAAGCAGTGGAACGATTCCGGCTATCCATTGCCGCCCCAGGCATTGTTCGAGCTCTTGTTCGGGACCGATGGGGACCGGGCCTCCCGCATCCTGCTCGATGCCTTCGAGATCCCCCACGACGGCGCCCTGCCGAATCCGACGGCCCATCCCTTGCGGCTACGTCTGCGGACCGCGGACCCGATACTGCGTGGCCTACCCTGGACCCAGATCCAGTGGGACGGCCAATTGCTTCGGGATCATGGCTGGACGGTCGAGCTGGCGCCCACCGGCGACTCGGGCTTTCCCGATTTCAAGAGCGTCCTGTTGCGGCTCCCGGCCCCCGTGCTCCTCGTCCTGCCTGGGTTGATTCGGGAAGAACCGGACGCTGGCGCCCACCGGCTGGGCCTCCTGGACTGTTTCCAGCGGCTGTGGCCCCTCCAAGCGCGTCCGCCCGCCGTCGCCACCAATACGGGCGAGGTCATCGAGAATCTGGCACGCGAGGCCCCACGCATCCTCTATTACTATGGTTCCGCGGCAGTCAAAGGCGACAGCTGTCGGTTATTCCCCGACGAAAAGGATTCGGGCGGATTGACCCTGGAGGAGTTGGCGGGGTTGCTCGAGGACACGGGGACGAGTGTGGTATTCCTGAATCTGGTAGGCGATCAGGCCCTGGGCGCCGGCGCCCAGGCGGCGCCTATCGTCGAGCGAGTGCCTTTCGTAGGGGTACAGATCTGTCCGCGCCGGGACACCCTGGCGGCCCGAGAGACCTTCTTCCACTGGCTGGAGGCCATCTCCCGGCACAGCGACCCGGCGGATCCGGTGTGGGCCCTGCATCGGTACGGTCTATCCACGGCCTGTGCCTGGGGCGGATACGGGCACTGGCGGACCCAAGTCAGCGACCGGCAGCCGGAGACTCGACTGGCCCAGTTGGTGCTGGACCGCCACCGTCAACGGGAGCGGATCGCCGCCCTCCTCGATGATCTGGTGCGGGACCCGGCGCTCGGGGTCTGCCATCTGCTCGCCTACGGGAGTCCCGGCAACCATGCGGAGGAGTTCCCGAATCAGGTAGTCAAGCACCTGCGACGCCGGCCCGGCAAATCCGCCCACATCCACCGCCGGGATGTGTGCCTGCCGACCTCGGCCACGAGCGAGCAGGACATCGACTATGCCTTCCGCCGCGATCTCGACATCGGGGTCCGCGATTCCGCTGCCGCTGCGCTGCAGATCCAGGCCAAGACCAGGGACGCCACCCCCTATGTGCCCCTGCTGATCTGGACCCTGGACGGCTACGCCGACCTAACCCGGCTACGGGAGCTCCTGACCAATCTCGGCCGCTGGGTCCTCGAGCATCTGGTGCGCGACCGCCCACGGGGCCTCAAGCTCCTCTCCCTGCTCACCCTGGAGCTGGCCGAGAAAGATCTGGATACCGTAGCGGCCATCGCGTCCTCCCTGCTCGACCGGCCGGATCTCATCGACGAGGCATTCGAGCTGGAGACCCTGGTCCCCCTCGATCAGGTCGATCCGGACGACATAAAACACTTCATCAGACGGGAGAGTAACTGTCCGCCCAAGCTCAAGAACCAGCTGCCGGAACTCGTCTATCGCGAGACCCAGGGCCACTTCGATAAAGCCGTGAGGCTACTCGACCGCGGTCAATCCACAAGCTGGTACGATCTCTACGAAAGACTGACAAGAACCGCCCCCCTGGATTTTCCGGTGAACAATCTAGCTCCCCGGCCGGGTGGGTTGAGCCTGCGTAGAGAGGATATGTACGCCGATGACGGGCGCTGAACCACTCTTCATAGACACCAATATTCTGGTTTATGCCTCCGTGGTGACAGTGCCGGAACATCATGCGGCATTCAAAGCGTTACGTGACGCACGCCGGGCTAAACGGCCTTTGTGGATCAGTCGTCAAGTGATACGAGAGTTCATCGTCACTTGTACCCGACCGCAGAACTTTCGCCAGCCGTTGACACCGGACGGCGTGGTCAGGGAGGCACGTTATCTGGAAGAAAACTTTCAGGTGGCGGACGACACCGCCGCCGTCACAGGGCGGCTCCTCGAGTTGATGGAGAATTTCAAGATCGCTGGTAAGCAGGTTCATGATGCCAACATCGTGGCCACCATGCGGGCCCATGCTATCCCCTGCCTGCTGACCCACAATAGCAAGGATTTCGAGCGGTTCAGGGAAATAATCAGCATCGAGGGAATCGATTCCTGACCGCAAGTACTTCGACTTGACGGTCTCCGCCCGGCTCTGTGGGTGAGAGAGAAGGATGATGCGTCACCCATAAAAACCCAGTGAAAAGCGCCATTCGGTTGCCCTGGAAAGTCATAGGCTGTCTAAAAACTAACACATTGATTTAAAGCGGTAGACCCAGCGAGCCAGGCGACCCGTAAACGCTGGGTTTCGTTCCTCAACCCAGCCTACGCCTACGGTCTTTTTTTAGACAGCCTCTCAGCTCCGCCGTGCGAACCACTGAATGCAAGGGGATACTTATGACCAGCGATCCCGACCGCTTCCGACTCATCGAGCGTCCCGTGGCCGATCACGATCCGGCAAAGGCCAGGGACCGACTCGCCGCTCGGGACCTGCCGCCCACCCTGCGGGATTTCCGCGCCTCCGCCGCCCGCTTCGACCCGTCGGAGGAGCTGCTCACGGCCACCAATATGGCCCTGAGTGTGGGCGCGCCCCTGCTCCTCACCGGCGAGCCCGGCACCGGCAAGACCCAGGTCGCCTGGTTCCTGGGTTGGTATTTCGGCATCCCGACCTTCGACTTCCAAGTCAAATCGACCTCCACCGCCCAGGACCTATGCTGGGATTTCGACGCCGTCGGCTATCTGCACTTCGCCCAGACCGGCGACCGGAGCCTGGGTAAGTGCCGAGAGGATTTCCTCAAACAACGCGCCCTGTGGCTGGCCTACGAATGCGGGACCGATGCCGTGGTGCTCATCGACGAGATCGACAAGGCACCGCGGGATTTCCCCAACGACCTGCTCCACGAGCTGGACCGGCACGAATTTCCTCACCCCTTCGACGAGACCAGATCCATCGAACCCAAATCGGGTCGCCCCCCCATCGTGGTGGTCACCAGCAACGACGAACGCCGGCTCCCGGACGCCTTTCTGCGCCGTTGCATCTATCACCGCATCGAGCTGACCGAGGACCTGGTGGCCCGCGCCGTGGCCGCCCGCGCCGGTGATTTTCCCCGCCTCTCCGCGGCAACCAAGACCATCGCCCTGCGCCGCTTCCGGGAGCTGCGGGAACGCGAGGATCTGGAGAAGAAGCCCTCCACCGCCGAGGTCCTGACCTGGCTCACCATCCTCAGTGCGCGCGGTGTCAGCGCAGACGCCATCGACGAGATCCCCCTGGCCGAGCTGCCCGCCGTCGGCGCCCTGGTCAAGGATGCCAACGACCTCGCCCTGCTCCGCTGAGCGAGGACCGGCAGGCGGTTCAGGGTGGGTGCGTGTACATCTTGTCGAAAACGAAAACTACGAATCACGCGAATCTTCGCGAATCAGTCCGAGCGGATTCTTTTAGAGCCGTGTGAGTGGAGTGGTTGCAGGAGGCGTAGGCACGAAGCTTGAGCTGACGACAATGGAAACTACGATTTCGGTAAGAGAAAACGGCGAAGCGCGCGAATCGGTGTGAATCAATCCGCGAGGATTCGCGTGATTCGTAGTTTTTCCTCTCTTTTGCCGACCGGTAACGCTTAACTTAATGGCATTGATGACAATGGAAGCTACGAATCGCGCAAATCACGCGAATCAGTCCGAGTGAGTGCTTTGGAAAGAGGAAAGTTACCGTATCATCGGTGCCTGTTTTACGGTGTATAACGAGGTGGGAAGCGGTTTTCTCGAGGCCGTTTACCAAGAATGTCTGGCGATTGAGCTGACGGAGCGCGGGATTGCTTTTCGGGAACATCCGGACCTGTATTTGACCTATCGGGGAACAAGGTTGCGGCAGAAGTACCAACCGGATTTCGTGTGTTTCGACAAGATCATTGTCGAGATAAAGGCCGTTGCGCGCATCGCGGACGAACATCGCGCGCAAGTAATCAATTACTTGAAGGCAACCGGGATGCAGCTGGGGTTCTTGGTAAATTTCGGCAGCCACCCCGACCTTTGGTATCAGCGCTTTGTCAACCAAAATCCCCGTATCCATTCGCGCGATTCGCGTGATTCGTAGTTTCTTTAGACGCATTTCAGCAGCCATCTCGACCTTTGGTATCAGCGCTTTGTCAACCAAAATCCCCGTATCCATTCGCGCGATTCGCGTGATTCGTAGTTTCTTTGGACGAATTTCGGCAGCCATCTCGACCTTTGGTATCAGCGCTTTGTCAACCAAAATCCCCGTATCCATTCGCGCGATTCGCGTGATTCGTAGTTTTTCTTTTCATTGTTTGAGCCGCATTTTCCTATAGGAAAAATCGGTTCATCTTTTCGCAGATGCCAATCCCACACGATCTGAGCACCCTGCTCACCGCCCTGCGGGCCGAGGGCGTCCCCATCGGGCCGGGTGAGCTCACCCGGTTGGCCCATGCCTTTCGTCGGGGGCCGGTCCTCGACCGCCGGAATCTGCGCGAGCTGCTGGCCTGCACCCTCATCAAGGGGGCCGACCGGTCCGGCTTCGATACCCTCTTCGACGCCTGGTGCCCGGAGGACAAGGCACCTGGCCCATCCACTGCGGATGAAGACGGGGATGAGGACGAGCTGGAGGCAAGATTCACAACGCCCGACCCAGCGGACCAACCCCGACCTCCCGCCGGCAAAGAAGGCACTCGGGACATGCCCTTTGCCCCCGAGCCGGAACCGGAGCCCGAGCCGACAATCCCGGAGACGCCGGAAACTGACTCCGGGACCCGACGCCGGATCCTGGCAGGGGTCTTTATCCTCATGGGCCTGGTCGTCATCGGCGCCCTGCTGCACTGGTATTGGCCCGAGCCCCCTCGAGTCGAGGAGCTCGAATCCTCCTCACCGCCGAAGTCGCAGGAACCAATCGACGAGAGTGGAAAAGGCAGCGCTCCTTCCCTGGAACAGGACCCCATTGATCCGGTGTCGGTATTCTCGAGCTGGGTGCCCAAGATCACCCGTGAACAACCACCGCGCTTGTCTCCCGACTGGATAGTGTTGTTCGGGATCGCCGCCTGGCTGGCCGCGCTCTGGGTCTATCTCGACTACCGGCGCCGGCGCCCGCGGCCTGTCCCGGACCGGGCCCCGCTGCGCCGGCCGGGCTGGCTACCCCTGGCCAAGGCCGAGCGGGCCGAGGGCCGGCTCATCGACACCGCGGCGCGGCGCCGGCTGGTCTGGAACATCGGCCGCTTCCAATCCGAAGCGTTCACCCGACGCATCGATCTGGCGGCGACCGTACAGGCCACCGCCCGCGCCGCCGGGGTGGTGGAGATCCGCCGCGAGCAGGCGGTGTACCCGCGGGAGATCTGGCTGTGGGAGGACGAGCTCGGTGCCGATCCGGCCCTGCCGGCCCTGGCTGCGGAGATCGAACAAGAACTTGGGCGGGCGGGGCTGGTGATCCGGCGGGGCGGGTTCGCGGAGCTGCCCTGGCGGGTGTGCTGGTCCGGGGACGACTGCATCCGGCCCCTCATGATCGACGGCCACCAGCGCAACGCCATGGTGGCCGTGCTCACCGACGGCGAGGGCCTGGCGCTGGCCCTGGAATCCGATCTGGAAGGGCGCCGGGCCCGGGGCCTGCTCGCCGGTCTCCGTCACTGGCCACAATTGGTCTTCGTCGATTTCTCCGACGCCTCCACGGCGGCAGGCCGGGTCACCGGGCTGGTGGCCCCCTTCGGCCTCGCCTGTATCCGACCGGAGGCACTGCACCATTGGCTGGGCGGGGAGACGGTCTTTGCGGCCGCCGCCGGCGGGATCGGTCCGGGGCTGGTCGGGGATGAACGACTATGGGCGGCGGCCTGCGCCCTCGGCGGTCGTCCCCTCACCGCCGAGGAGGCCCTGACCCTGCACGGAGCGCTGGGTCTGCGCTGCCCTACCTGGTCCTACCGGCGCCTGGTGGCGGACGCGGGCAACGACCGGCTGGCCTGGCCTACCGCCGTCCGCCGCGGCCATATCAACTGGCTTATCGGCAGCGAGCGTCTGGGACCGGACGGCAGGGTCCCGGATTCCAGTCGCCTGGGACTGGCCTTGGCCTGGTGGCGCCGCTATCTGGAGCGGGACGCCGTGTTTCGCCGCCGCCACGAGGGGGCCTTGACCCCCTGGGGCCACTCCCCGGCCCAGCGCGAGCGGGCACTGGAGCTGGATCTGCTGGAGCTGTTCGGCGATCCCGCCCGCGCCTCGAAGAATCTGGATCGGCTGGCCCGGCAGGGCCTGAAGCAGACCATCCGGGAACGGCTCGCCGGGTTCGCGGCCCACGACCAACGCCCGCCGGACGACAGCGACCCGCGGGATGCCGTCTATCTGCCCTGGGCCATCGGCGACCTCCCGCCCGCGGTCCAGATCCGGCTGCGGCAACTGGGTTTTGGGGACGGCCGCTACCGAGAGACCGCGGGCCTTACCCGGCCCCCTGGGCGCTTGGGCCTGGTTCTGGCGGCCCTGATTACCCTGGGCCTGGCCGGTATGGGGACCGGGGCTTGGCACTATTTGGTCCCGCCCGGCGTCGAGATCCGTTCCAGCGACCCTCGGTTCGATACCCCCCTGTTCGCCGGGCACCTACTCCGGCGCACGGTCCCGCAATCTGACGGCGGCTATCAGGTCACTCTGGGTACGGCACGGTATTTTGAGGTCGTATCGGCCGAGCCTGGGGAGCGATTGACGGTGGGCTGGTCCCGGCAGCCCCTGGCCGCCGCGATCCAGGTCGAGGACTGGACGGTCTGGCGGGCCGGCAGCGGGACCACGCCGGTCCCGGCCGGGGACCCGGCGGCGCCGGAGCGTTCGGTGATACTACTCCGCGGCGCCCAGGAGGACCCCGCCGTCCGCCGCCTGGCCCTCCGACTGCTGGACACCGGCAGTGCCCAAGCAGTGGCCTTTCTCGACCCCGGCGTAACGAGCAATGACATTGCCGACCGGCTCCCGCGACTCCTGGCTCCGGGACTTATAGACTGTCTAAAAACTAAGCCATTGATTTTATTGGACTAAAAATCAGATTTCTGGTAATATACTGCGATATGAGCACTTCTATTTCGGCTTTCGATATGATTTCTGAAGAGACTCAATCTCTGGTC
>Ga0209786_1000293_pt1 | contig 20140 bp, 15 predicted proteins | sample WorMetilvaeELBA2_FD_187405 | JGI IMG/M metagenome (GOLD analysis project Ga0209786, IMG submission 187405) | Marine gutless worms symbiont microbial communities from Max Planck institute for Marine Microbiology, Germany - Olavius ilvae ELBA.2... ...
TAGACGCTTTACGGAAACTGTTATCAGCCGAGATCTGCCGTTGCCAATAGCAGCATAGCTGCCATGCTTTGTTTGTGAATTTTAAATTGCCAAATTTAGCGACAAAACTTGTGAGACATCGCACTAGGAGAAAACCATGACCTTGGCAAAGGTACACGGCCTTGGCAGGCATATTTACGTCGAGCAAATGATATTATCGATGAGTTTGACCAGTTTTATGAAGGTCATCCGACTCATGCTTTTGTCGGTGCGCGGTGGGTCTCTATCCACTCAAAAGAAGCGGGGAAATTGCTGGCTTACTGTATTGCCGGACACCATGGGGGATTAGCGAACTGGAGCGATATTTCTGACTCGGCATTAGAGGCAAGGCTTCAGAAAAAGTATCCGGAAGTAAAAATATCTCACTCAGTTCCAAAGTTCCCCGAGAACCTGCCTTTTTCACATGATTTTAATCGACTGGGTTTTCAACTGCAATTTTTCGTGAGAATGTTATTTTCCTGTCTGGTGGATGCAGATTTTCTTGATACGGAAACCTGGCTGAACAAAATGAAATCAGGCTGGCGTTCCAGTTATCCTAAAATTGATGAGCTTCATAACAAATTTTGGACAAATTTCAAAACCCTGCGAGACCAAGCAGATCAAACAACAAAAGTGAACCAAAAACGTGAACTTGTTCTTGAAAATTGTTTACAAGCAGCGGAACTGGATCCAGGGCTATTTTCATTAACTGTTCCAACGGGCGGAGGCAAGACCTTGGCTTCATTAGCCTTTGCCCTGAATCATGCAAAAAAATATGGAAAACGGAGGGTGCTTTTTGTCATTCCCTTCACCAGTATTATCGAGCAAAATGCAAAAGTTTTTCGAGATATGCTTGGTGACGATGCTGTCTTGGAACATCACTGTAACTTTCTCGCTGATGATTCGGATTGGAAAACCAGGCTGGCCTCAGAAAACTGGGATGCCCCGGTTGTGGTTACAACGAATGTGCAGTTTTTCGACTCTTTCTACTCTAGGAAACCGGCGAAGTGTCGGAAACTTCACAATATAGAGAACAGCATCATAATTTTTGATGAAGTTCAGGCCATTCCGGTTGAGAAGTTGCAGCCATGCCTTGAGGTTATCAAAGAGCTGTCACTGAATTATAACGTTACGTCAGTTTTGTGTACGGCCACACAACCCGCGATTGAGTTTTCTGAAAAGTTCAAATCAGGACTTAAAGATATCCGTGAAATAATTGATGACGTCCCTTCGCTCTTTTCCGTTTTCCGACTTGAAACGGACAGAGGAGATTTTTGTCGGAAAGCTCAACGTGCAAGAGGTTGCGGAACGGCTTCTGGCTCATGAACAGGTACTGTGCATCGTTAACACCCGTCAGCAAGCCCTGGACATATTTAACGCCTTGCCGGAGTCCAACTCAAACTTTCATTTGAGCGCCTTAATGCACCCGGTTCACCGAACTGAACAACTTGATATAATAAGAAATAGATTGTCTCCCACAAACAAAAAGCCGTGTCGGGTGGTCAGCACACAACTGATAGAGGCTGGGGTTGACGTTGATTTTCCTCGCGTTTTTCGGGCGGTAGCCGGGATCGACAACATTGCTCAGGCCGCAGGGCGATGTAACCGTGATGGGTTGATCAAATCTCCGTGCAAGGTGTCTGTCTTCGAATTCCCTGAAGAGTCTGGCTGTTCTTTTTTTCGTCATGCCGCTCAGTCGGCAGCCAAACTTTTTGTGCCATTTGCTGGCAGACTTACAACGCCTGAATGTGTTCGGGAATATTTCGAGGACTTCTTCTGGAAGAATGAAAATCGGATGGATGAGGACGGCATTATCGAAAACCTTTGCCATCCAGCGCAATCGGGGAATATTCAATTCAAGGATATCGCCAAATTCCAAATGATTAAATCGGCAAGCATCCCAGTTGCCATCGCATTGGAAGAGAATGCGGTCGAACTGATACGGGCACTAGAATTTGCGGAAAACAAAGGAGGAGTTCTCAGGAAGCTCCAGCAGTATAGTGTTCAAGTATATCCTCATCAGTTTGATGAAATAAAAGAATGGTTAGAGAACCCGGTGCTAGGCGTTTGGGTACTACGATCAGAAATACTTTACTCCAGGTCAACGGGCCTTAAATGTAGCCCGCCGGAAGGAAATGCTTTTTTTGGCTAGAATAGAGGAGGTATGAGAATGAGCTATGGAATTAAGCTGCGGGTATGGGGGGACTATGCGTTATTCACACGACCGGAAATGAAGGTGGAAAGGGTCTCCTATGATGTGATGACACCTTCCGCCGCTCGTGGGATATTGGAGGCTATCTATTGGAAACCCTCCATATTCTGGGTTATAGATCGCATCCATGTTTTGAGGCCAGTTCGTTTTGAAAACATTCGGCGCAATGAACTGGCTAACAGGGTCGCAGTGAATAAACGAGATATGGACGAAGGCAAACCGGTTTGCCGTTACATAGAAGATGATCGCCAGCAACGGGCATCCATGGTATTGCGCGATGTCGCATACGTGATTGAAGCACATTTTGAGTTGACGGGTAACGATGAATCAGACCCTGGTAAGCATCTCGCCATCTTTGAACGCCGGGCGAAAAAAGGCCAGTGCTTTCACCGCCCCTATTTTGGTTGCCGAGAGTTTCCTGTCAATTTCGAGTGGTGCGATGAAATTCCTGAGACGCAATTTTCCGGGGAACAGGACTTAGGGTACATGTTGCACGATATTGACTTTGCCAATAATATGACCCCGCGTTTTTTCAGGGCGGTCATGAAGAACGGTATCATAAACTGCAGGCAGGAGGTGGTCTCATGATATTTCAGTCGTTAGTCTCATTGTATGATCGTCTTGCAAATATAGGTGAGGTGCCACCCTATGGGTTCAGTATCGAAGATGTTGGATTTGTTGTCACAGTCGACAAGGACGGCAATCTTATTGGGCATCCCGAAGATTTACGGATTAAAATCAAGGCCAACACCTATGATTTTCATAAATCCGTTGTTCCTTATTCGAATAAAGTGGATGTTCGATCTGGCAATGCCTCCACCACACCCAATTTCATGGTGGATAAGGTAGACTACGTTTTTGGAATGTCAGGGAATTCGAAAAAAAATGTGTATCACGAATCTTTTAGAAAACGAATCGATGAAGTCTGTAGTAGTGGCTCCAAGGATGATGGTGTTGTTGCTGTCAGGTCCTTTCTTTCCAGCTGGAATCCGGAAAAATCAAGAGAACTGAAGGGTTGGAAGGAGATGTGTGGCATTCATGGAAAATGGGTTGCTTTTCGATTGCGGGGTGATTCGAAATTCATTCACGAGCGTTCGGAGGTAAAAGAACTGTGGTCTGACTTTATTGTCAAGGAAAAGTTCCCCCAGGGGATCAGTTTTCTAGATGGAGGCCTTCATGATTTGCAGCCACAATATGCACAGTTTAAGTTCGGTTCCGGGGCGTCGCTGGTTTCCTTCAACGAGGTGGCTTATGAGTCCTATAGAAAAAAGAAAGGTGAAAATGCCCCTATTTCAGTTGAGGCGGAATTTAAGAGCTCTTCGGCGCTCAAATTTCTGTTGCGGAGCAAAACCCAGCGCATACAGATAGGGGATGCGGTTACAGTCTTCTGGGCGGAGCGGGCGTCGCCCTTCGAAACTTTTTTCGGGCTGGTGATGGACCCATCGGTTGAAGACAAGGCGGCGGCAATAACGGTTCAGAAGTTTTTGGAAGCTGTTAGCCAGGGATCGCTACCAAATGATATTGAAGAAGATAAGAATCTGAAGTTTTACATTTTGGGGTTTTCTCCAAATAAGGCGCGCCTTGCTCTTCGTTTTTGGCATATTTGTTCAGTAGGTGAACTGATGGCACGTTTTCGCGATCATTTCCGAAATCTTGAAATGGAACGTTCTGACAAGGATATTCAATTTCCCGGTGTCTGGCATCTGCTCAAAGAAACTGCTCGTGAAACAAAAAACATCTCTCCGGTTTTGAGTGGTACTTTGACGCGCTCAATTTTAACCGGTATGAATTATCCGCAGAATCTTTTTCAAGGTGTTATCGGGCGTATTCGTGCGGATCGGAGAATCAATTATTTAAGATCTTCAATACTAAAAGCAGTTTTACAGCGAAACCATAAAAAGGAGGTTCCTATGGCTTTAGACCCAGAAAGGAGAGAAGTTGCGTATTTGCTTGGGCGTTTGTTTGCCGCGCTTGAAAAAGCGCAATTGGATGCTTTGGGAAAAGTCAATGCGACCATTAAAGACCGTTTCTTCAGCGCGGCTTCCGCCACACCCGCAAGCGTCTTTCCCCGGTTGCTTCGTCTTTCTCAGCACCATATCGAAAAGGCAGAATTTGGCCACGTTTCCGAACGTCGCATTTCAGAGATCATGGAACAAATAAACGTGTTTCCCTCACACTTGAATTTGCAGGGCCAGGGATTATTTGCCATTGCTTACTACCATCAAAAGAATGCCTTGTATAAGAAAAATGAAACCAAAATCGAAGGAGGAGAAAAATGAGTGAGCCGATCAAAAATCGTTATGAGTTTGTCCTGCTGTTTGATGTGAAAAATGGCAACCCCAATGGTGACCCGGACGGAGGAAACATGCCTCGTATTGACCCAGAGACCGGGCATGGAATTACCACTGATGTCTGCTTGAAGCGTAAGGTTCGGAACTATGTTGATTTGATCAAGGACAATCAAGCGCCTTACATTATTTATGTTAAGGAAAAAGCTATTCTCACTGAACGTAGACAGCCTGCTTATGAAGCAATTGCGGAAGAAAAAGATAAATCAGCCAAAATTAGTAAGGCTCGGACCTGGATGTGTGAAAACTTTTTTGATGTTCGGACATTTGGAGCGGTTATGTCTGTAAAGGAAAATAATTGCGGTCAGGTTCGTGGGCCTGTTCAGTTTTCATTTGCGCAAAGTATTGATCCTATTGTTCCCTTGGAGGCCAGCATAACCCGTATGGCGGTTGAGACTAGGAAAGAAGCGGACTCACAGGATGGTGATAATCGAACAATGGGGCGAAAGACTTATGTGCCATATGGTCTTTATGAAGTTCACGGTTTCATCTCTGCTCCACTTGCAAAACAGACAGGTTTTTCCGAAGATGATCTGAAACTTTTCTGGGATGCCCTGCTGAATATGTTTGACCATGATCGCTCTGCGGCCAGGGGGGAAATGGCGGCGCAAAAGCTCATAATATTCAAACATGCGAGTGATATTGGCAATTCACCGGCTAGTAAACTCTTCGACCTTGTTCGGGTTGAACGTACAGGAAATGCGGAATCACCGGCACGGACTTTCTCTGATTATAAAGTGCTCATTGATAAGGCAAGCACCCCGGAAGGAGTAGATATAATTGAAAGGCTCTAAATGGAAACAGGCAGTACCGAATTAATTTTTGCAAAAGATTCACACAACTCATCCCGCATCGCAGCGGTCACTGTGTATTGCAACCCCGGCTTATGTCTAAGACTGACTATTTAGCCATGTTGGTATTTTCGACTGTTGCACCTCAGAACAGTCGCAGGCACATGAACAATTGGTATAGACAATGGGGATGGGGGCTTTTGGAAAAATGCGGTTTCACCTTAAGGAGGATGTATTTTGATCGTCGAAGTGCGGGCGATTGGAGCAGAAATCCAAATTGGAACAAAACTGGGAAATAGGTAAAAACCATTAATATAGGTATTAAATTAGGTAACAAATAACGATATGTATGCTGAAGACGATTTGATCCCTCTGTCTGGCCTGCAGCACCTGCTTTTTTGTGAGCGGCAGTGTGCGTTGATTCATATTGAACAGGTGTGGGCCGAAAACCAATTCACTGCAGAAGGCAGAATTATGCATGAACGGGTGCATGCGGCCGACCGGGAATCCAGGGGCACCGTCCGCATTGAATATGCGATGCCGCTGCGGTCACTCAGGCTGGGGCTGATTGCCAAGGCGGATGTTGTGGAGTTTCATCGCGACACAGAGTCTTCCGATGATATTTGGCTACCATATCCGGTGGAGTACAAACGCGGCAAACCTAAGAAAGACAATTCCGATAAGGTACAGCTTTGTGCCCAAGCCCTCTGCCTTGAGGAAATGCTGGATGTCGACATACCGGCAGGTGCTCTTTTTTACGGAAAAACCCGGCGCCGGCAGGATGTGGCCTTTGACAGTGTCTTGAGAAAAGAAACAGAGAATACTGCAAAGCGGTTTCATGATCTTGTTGAAAGACAGGTTACACCAAAACCGGTTTATTCGAAAAAATGCGACAAGTGCTCCATGTATGAATTATGCATACCGAAAACGGCTGAGAAGGCACGATCGATAAGTAACTATCTTAAGGATGCGGTAAGCAAATCATGAAAAAACACCTGAACACCCTTTTTGTGACAACCCAAGGCGCCTACCTTGCCAAAGAAGGAGAAACCGTTGTCGTCAGGGTTGATAGAGAGGCCCGATTGCGTTTGCCGATCCATACACTTGGAGGAATCGTCTGCTTTGGAAATGTAACGTGCAGCCCCTTTTTAATGGGCTTTTGCGCTGAACGGGATGTGGCGATCAGCTTTTTGTCCGAGCAGGGACGTTTCCTTGCCAGGGTCCAGGGGCCGGTTTCGGGGAATGTCCTGTTGCGGCGGGAGCAATATCGCCGTGCCGATGACATGGATGTATCCGCCCAAATGGCAAAGTCCGTGCTGACCGGCAAGCTTGCCAACTGTCGGACCGTGCTTCAGCGTGGCCTGAGAGATCACTCGTCAAAGCTGAATGCAGAGGCAGTGAGTCAAGCATCGAATAAAATACGCAGCTCATTAGAACAACTGCAATCCGATCTGCCATTGAATGTTCTGCGGGGTATAGAGGGGGAAGCGGCTCACACCTATTTCTCTGTCTTCGATCATTTGATTATCTCCCAAAAAGAAAATTTTATCTTTCGGAATCGGAATCGCAGACCGCCGCTGGACCGTGTTAATTGCTTGCTGTCGTTTCTTTATACGCTTGTCTTGCATGATGTCCGTTCTGCCCTTGAATCCGTCGGGATCGATCCGGCAGTCGGCTTTTTGCACCGGGATCGTCCCGGCCGACCGGGTCTGGCCCTTGATATGATGGAGGAATTCAGGCCCTTTCTGGCCGATCGCTTAACGCTTTCGCTGATAAATTTAAACCAGATGCAGAAGAAAGGGTTTACTGAAATGGAGTCCGGCGCCGTTTTGATGGATGACGAAACAAGAAAGACCGTTTTAGTCGCTTATCAAAAACGAAAGCAGGATGAAATATTCCACCCGTTTATCGAAGAGAAAGTTACGATTGGATTGTTGTTTCACATGCAGGCATTGCTGTTGGCACGCTGTCTGCGGGGCGATCTGGACGGTTACCCTACCTTTATTTGGAAATAGGAAAAAAATGTTAGTTCTCATATGTTACGATGTATCGACAACCGAACCCAAGGGACAGCGACGCTTGCGAAGGATTGCCAAAGCTTGCAAGAATTTTGGACAACGGGTTCAATTTTCTGTTTTTGAGTGTGAAATCGATCCCGCCCAATGGACGACACTGCGTCAATGTTTGATAGATGAAATCGATCCAGAAGTGGACAGCCTGAGATTTTACTTTCTTGGTTCAAATTGGAGGCGTCGAATAGAGCATATAGGGGCTAAAGAGTCATACGATCCGGCCGGCCCACTGATCGTCTGAAGTCAGAGTGCGAACTGGAAGCTCACAATCGGTTAAAATGCCGAAATGCCTTGTTGTGGCTTGAGCTAATAAGTATTTATATTTTATTACGTTCGCATCAAAATTAATAATTGATAAATCAATACGTTATATAATTGCTCTTTGACAATTGAATATAGTTAAGGGAATTAAAAATGGGGTTCGCAAAAATAAACAAATATTACCATTTAATACGATAAGTTATAAGCTAACAGTCGCCCTCCGTGCGAGGGCGTGGATTGAAACTTGACCGGCAAATTTTTTTGTTTTATTATTATGTCGCCCTCCGTGCGAGGGCGTGGATTGAAACTGTTATTTAATAGAAACAACAATACTCCATTTGCAGTCGCCCTCCGTGCGAGGGCGTGGATTGAAACACTAAAGCCGCTAAAGACTGGTATCCTCGCTGCGGTCGCCCTCCGTGCGAGGGCGTGGATTGAAACCAGGATGCTGCCTTGGCTGAATATCATCATGCGGGGTCGCCCTCCGTGCGAGGGCGTGGATTGAAACCGAGCAGTCCCGCATGCCAACCCTCCTGTGAAAGCGTCGCCCTCCGTGCGAGGGCGTGGATTGAAACATCTCCCATCCGCCATTGTTTACAATGTTGTTTTTGTCGCCCTCCGTGCGAGGGCGTGGATTGAAACTGACCGCGGCGGGCCGCCATGTTGCCCTTTTCGGGTCGCCCTCCGTGCGAGGGCGTGGATTGAAACACCTGGTCTACCGCGTAAACTCCGTTATCGCAAAGTCGCCCTCCGTGCGAGGGCGTGGATTGAAACCTTGATTTTGCCAAACGGAAGATTTTGGGGCAGGGTCGCCCTCCGTGCGAGGGCGTGGATTGAAACATTTGTTCCTTAAAACCTTTTTCTCCTTTTTTTGGTCGCCCTCCGTGCGAGGGCGTGGATTGAAACAGCTTGGTTTGTTTGGCTATTTTCTTTTGCCTAAGTCGCCCTCCGTGCGAGGGCGTGGATTGAAACTTTTATTTTAGTGTATTGTTTTGAGAAGGTCGTGTCGCCCTCCGTGCGAGGGCGTGGATTGAAACTTTTATTTAGAAGTAATACATAATTTAACACTAGTCGCCCTCCGTGCGAGGGCGTGGATTGAAACTTTTATTTAGAAGTAATACATAATTTAACACTAGTCGCCCTCCGTGCGAGGGCGTGGATTGAAACCTTTTATGCGATATTAATCAGCAATATCAAAGAGTGTCGCCCTCCGTGCGAGGGCGTGGATTGAAACTTCCCACCCTGTTTTTACCGCCGCCGCCCATTGCTGTCGCCCTCCGTGCGAGGGCGTGGATTGAAACTTGGCCTGGGACCCAAGGTTGTTGGTTTTACCAAGTCGCCCTCCGTGCGAGGGCGTGGATTGAAACATGATCGCCAGACTAAGGCTAATAATTGCGATAAAGTCGCCCTCCGTGCGAGGGCGTGGATTGAAACCTGAGTTCCCCCCCCCAAGAAGGTGGGTGCTCAGGTCGCCCTCCGTGCGAGGGCGTGGATTGAAACAGACAAAATCGCGTCTTTGGGTGAAGAAATGGCGTCGCCCTCCGTGCGAGGGCGTGGATTGAAACCTGTCAAAACAACCATGCCACTGCCAGCCAGCAGGTCGCCCTCCGTGCGAGGGCGTGGATTGAAACATGGGGCTTATCCTTTTTCCAGGGGGTTACCCTAGTCGCCCTCCGTGCGAGGGCGTGGATTGAAACAGGGTCAGTGCCGGCCAGCTTGACATAACCCCCCAGTCGCCCTCCGTGCGAGGGCGTGGATTGAAACATGGGGCTTATCCTTTTTCCAGGGGGTTACCCTATGTCGCCCTCCGTGCGAGGGCGTGGATTGAAACTCTCCGCGATGTCGAATGTTTGGTGAATAAAAGGTCGCCCTCCGTGCGAGGGCGTGGATTGAAACCGGTGGTATATACGGCGGTAATTGTCGATTTTTTGTCGCCCTCCGTGCGAGGGCGTGGATTGAAACCGTTTGCGCGGAATCTTAACCGCTCGAAGCGGTTTGTCGCCCTCCGTGCGAGGGCGTGGATTGAAACGTCGTAGGCGGATTCGGTGCAGGCACGCGCCAGGTCGCCCTCCGTGCGAGGGCGTGGATTGAAACTTTGCCATTATCCTATCATGGTGTACCTGACATGGTCGCCCTCCGTGCGAGGGCGTGGATTGAAACTTGACATCAGTGCGAACTCTGGATTTCTACCTTTGTCGCCCTCCGTGCGAGGGCGTGGATTGAAACACATGAATAACAGAATAAAAAAATAAGGAGACTAGTCGCCCTCCGTGCGAGGGCGTGGATTGAAACAGCATCTCGGCGCATTAGTTCAAGTTTTATTTCTGTCGCCCTCCGTGCGAGGGCGTGGATTGAAACCTTCGCTGATGTTCTGCCATCTGAGTCGGTGTATGTCGCCCTCCGTGCGAGGGCGTGGATTGAAACATGTTGAGTGGGAACAAGCTCGAGCCGAACTCGGGTCGCCCTCCGTGCGAGGGCGTGGATTGAAACTTCGAGTCCGTGCAACATATTATCATTTGCGCGGGTCGCCCTCCGTGCGAGGGCGTGGATTGAAACAGGGGCGGCAGTGATGATGTCAGCCTCTTTAGGTCGCCCTCCGTGCGAGGGCGTGGATTGAAACGCTACCTATCAGGAGTATTTCGCTGTTCTGTCTCGTCGCCCTCCGTGCGAGGGCGTGGATTGAAACTGAACTATGAAATCACGGTTAGCTAAAATCAGCCTGTCGCCCTCCGTGCGAGGGCGTGGAATGAAACAAGGCTGAATAGCGTCATTGTGTCGGACATATTAACCTGCCAGGTACACGCCGTCATTTCTGATTTTCCCAAAATTCCTTGACACTCCAGCACCTGATTGCTAAACTCCCCCTTTTCATAGCGAATAAATCATATATAAATGGATATCTAGTTGATGGTCGACTTCTCATACCAGGATATGTTCCCACTGGCGGAAGATACCACCGAATATCGTTTGCTTACCAAAAACCACGTCACCCCTGCTGTTTTTGAGGGGCAGGACATGTTAAAGATCTCGGCCGAGGGATTGACCTATCTGGCCGAGCAGGCATTCGGCGACGTGTCCCATTTGTTGCGCGCCTCCCATCTAAAGCAGCTGGCTGAGATCTTCGATGATCCGGCCAGTTCGGCCAACGACCGCTACGTGGCGTTAGAACTGCTGAAAAACGCCGTGATTTCCGGCGACCGGGTTTTCCCGATGTGCCAGGATACCGGTACCGCGATCATTATCGGGAAAAAAGGACAACGGGTTTGGACCGATTTTTCGGATGAGGCGGCCCTCTCAGAAGGCGTCTACCATGCCTATACCCGAGGCAACCTGCGCTATTCGCAAAATGCCGCGCTGAACATGTTCGAGGAAAAAAACACCGGCAGCAACCTGCCGGCCCAAATCGATTTGTACGCCACTGGCGGTGACGAATACCATTTCTTATTTATCGCCAAAGGCGGGGGCTCCGCCAACAAGACCTACTTGTACCAGGAAACCAAAGCCGTGTTATCTCCTGAAACACTGCTTGGTTTTATGAAAGAAAAGATGAAAACCCTCGGCACCGCCGCCTGTCCGCCTTATCATCTTGCTTTTGTTATCGGAGGAACCTCGGCTGAAATGAATTTAAAAACCGTCAAGTTGGCCACCGCCAAATACCTTGATGGATTGCCGACGAAAGGCGATGCATCCGGTGTGGCATTCCGGGATGTGGAACTGGAGGACCAGGTGTTGCAAAATTCCCGCGAACTTGGCATCGGCGCCCAATTCGGCGGGAAGTATTTCTGTCTGGACACCCGCGTCATCCGGTTGCCGCGCCACGGGGCCTCCTGCCCGATCGGACTGGGGGTCAGCTGCAGCGCGGATCGCAATATCAAAGCCAAGATTAGCCGTGACGGCATTTTCCTGGAACAGCTGGAAACTGATCCGGCCCGGTACCTCCCGCGAGTTGAGGTTGCCGATCAAGAGGCGGTGCCGGTGGATTTGAACCGGCCGATGGATCAGATTCGGCAGCAGCTCCATCAATACCCCGTGGCAACGCCGCTTTTGCTCACGGGAAATATCGTGGTTGCCAGGGACATCGCCCATGCCAAGCTCAAGGAGCGCCTGGACGCCGGTCAAGCGTTGCCGGAATATTTCAAGGAGCACATCATTTATTACGCCGGCCCGGCCAAAACCCCGGACGGATATCCCTCAGGTTCCTTCGGACCCACAACCGCCGGTCGGATGGATTCTTATGTGCCCGTTTTTCAGGCCCAGGGCGGCTCCATGATAATGCTGGCCAAAGGCAACCGGTCCAAACAGGTGACCGAAGCCTGCAAGACGCACGGCGGTTTTTATCTGGGGTCCATCGGCGGCCCAGCTGCCAGACTCGGCAAGGAATGCATCACCAAAGTTGATTTAATCGAATATCCCGAATTGGGAATGGAAGCCATTTACATGATTTCCGTCAGAGACTTCCCGGCCTTTATTATCGTGGATGACAAGGGCAACGATTTTTTTGAAAAATTATTAACATAATTTTTTCACCGGGTCATTTAGCTTACACCCAGATAGTGGAATATCAACCATCAACTAAACATTTATTCAGTTTCATAACCTGAAAAAATTATTATAAGGAGTATTTTTATGGCCGAAAAATTTAAAACAATGGATGGAAACACAGCAGCCGCGCATGTGGCCTACGCCATGAGCGACATGTGCACCCTTTATCCGATTACCCCTTCCTCGCCGATGGGTGAAATTGCAGACGAATGGGCCGCTGATGGACGCAAAAACATATTCGGACAGACGTTGACGGTGCGTCAGCTGCAATCCGAAGCTGGTGCGGCGGCCTCGGTTCACGGGTCCCTGGCTGCCGGCGCATTGACATCGACCTTTACGGCGTCACAGGGCTTGCTGTTGATGGTCCCCAACATGTACAAAATGTCGGGTGAGCTTCTTCCCGGCGTGCTGCATGTCTCCGCCCGGGCCCTGGCCGCCCATGCCCTCTCGATTTTCGGCGATCACCAGGACGTCATGGCCGTGCGCCAGACCGGGTTTTCCCTGCTGGCGGCATCCTCTTTGCAAGAAGTCATGGATCTGGGATTGGTGGCCCATCTGTCAGCCATCAAGTCATCCATCCCGTTTCTTCATTTTTTTGACGGCTTTCGCACCTCCCATGAAATTCAAAAAATCGCGGTGATTGACTACGAGGATATGGCCAAACTGGCGGATTGGGATGCCATCGCCAAGTTCCGCGCCCGCGGTGCCAACCCGGAAAGACCGGAGTTGAGGGGAACCGCCCAGAATCCCGATATCTACTTTCAAAACCGGGAAGCGGCCAACCCATATTATCTGAAGGTGCCCGGCATTGTCGAAGGCTATATGAAACAGGTTGGCGATCTGACCGGCCGCAACTACCAGCTTTTCGACTATGTCGGCGACCCGGAAGCCGAGCACGTGGTTATTTCGATGGGATCATCCTGCGAAACCTTTGAAGAGCTCATCAATTACCTGCGAGGCCAGGGCGAAAAAGTCGGGTTGGTCAAAGTCCGGCTTTACCGCCCGTTTTCAACCGAACATCTGTTCAAAGCGATTCCCCAAACGGCAAAAATAGTCACGGTGATGGATCGCACCAAAGAACCGGGCGCCCTGGGCGAACCGCTCTATCTGGACGTCTGCACGGCCTGCGTGGAACACGGGCGCGCTCCCAAACTTTTCAATGGGCGCTACGGTTTAGGATCCAAAGAATTCAATCCAGCCATGGCCAAGGCGGTCTTCGACAACATGAAGGCCGGATCACCCAAAAATCATTTCACGGTCGGCATCGATGATGACGTCACCCAGACTTCGCTGGAAGTCGGCGGCAGCCTGGACGTAACCCCCAAGGGCACCGTGCAGTGCAAATTCTGGGGACTGGGGGCCGATGGGACCGTGGGGGCCAACAAGAGCGCCATCAAAATTATCGGCGACAACACCGATATGTATGCCCAGGCCTATTTTTCCTATGATTCCAAAAAGTCCGGCGGTATCACCATCTCCCATTTAAGGTTCGGCCACGAACCGATTCAGTCCACCTACCTGATCGATTCGGCCGATTACGTCGCCTGCCACAAAGACACTTATGTGGAAGTTTACGACCTGCTGGAAGGGATCAAGGACGAAGGTATATTTGTTCTGAATTCAGCCTGGACCCAGGATGAAATGGAGGAAAAGCTGCCGGCTGAAATGCGTCGCACCATAGCGGCCAAAAAGCTGAAGTTCTATAACATTGATGCTGTTAAAATCGCCGGTGAAGTGGGCTTGGGCGGACGCATCAACATGATCATGCAGACGGCTTTTTTCAAACTGGCCAATGTCATTCCGGTCGACGATGCCCTCGGCTACCTGAAAGATCAGATTCAACAATTGTTCGCCAGAAAAAGCCAAAAAATTGTCGACATGAATTTTGCGGCGGTGGACAAAACCCTTGAAAACCTGGTTGAAATCAAATATCCGGCCAGCTGGGCCGAAGCCACCGTCGGGTCGGCCGCAGCCGAGAAGGAAGAACCCGAATTCGTTCAGAATGTCATGCGCCCCATGCTGGTGCAGCAGGGTGACAAACTGCCGGTTTCCGCTTTTACCCCGGACGGCATATTCCCGGTGGGCACTACCCAGTACGAAAAACGCGGTGTCGCCATCAATGTGCCCGAGTGGATCATGGACAACTGTATCCAGTGCAACCAATGTGCCATGGTCTGCCCCCACGCGAGCATCCGGCCGGTGCTGTTGACCGATGACGAGCTGAACGATGCGCCTGCAGGGTTTGAAGCCAAAAAGGCGGTGGGCAAGGATTTAAAGGGCTATCACTTCCGGATTCAGGTCGACACGCTCGATTGCTACGGCTGTGGCAATTGTGCGGACATCTGTCCCTCCAAGAAAAAGGCTCTGGTGATGAAACCGCTGGAAACCCAGACCGAAAAACAGGTGCCGTTGTGGAGCTATTTCGAAGGCCTGCCGGTGCGCGACAATCTGACCGGCCGCAATACGGTCAAAGGCAGCCAGTTCTGCCAGCCGCTGCTGGAGTTCTCGGGGGCTTGTGCCGGCTGTGGTGAGACGCCCTATGCCAAGCTGATTACCCAGCTTTTCGGCGAACGCATGCTGATCGGAAACGCCACGGGCTGCAGCTCCATCTGGGGCGGATCGGCCCCGGCCATTCCCTGGTGTGTCGATAAAGACGGATTCGGACCGACCTGGGGCAACTCCCTGTTTGAAGATTCGGCTGAGTTCACCTACGGCATGCTGCTGGGCACCTTTCAGCAGCGCAATAAACTGGCGGATCTGATGCGCGAAGCCGTCAACTCGGACGTATCACAGGAAATCAAGGATGCCATGTCCGGGTGGCTGGACAACATGAAAGATCCGGCCGGCTCGCGCCAGTTTGGTGATCAACTCAAAGCGTTGCTGCCGAAGCAAAACGGCAACCCGCTTTTGGCCCAGATCGCCGAAAAATCCAAACTGTTCACCAAAAAATCCTTCTGGATATTTGCCGGCGACGGGGCGGCCTACGACATCGGCTATGGCGGGGTGGATCATGTCCTGGCCACCGGTGAAGACATCAATATGCTGATCATGGACACCGAAGTTTACTCGAACACCGGCGGTCAATCATCCAAAGCCACACCGACCGGCTCGGTGGCCCGCTTTGCCGCTTCCGGCAAAAAGACGCCTAAAAAGGACATGGGCCGCATTTCGATGAGCTATGGCTACATCTATGTGGCCAGTGTGTCGATGGGTGCCAACAAACAGCAGTTGATGAAGGCCCTGGTCGAAGCGGAAGCCTATGACGGCCCCTCTTTAATCATTGCCTACTGCCCCTGCATCAACCAAGGCATTATGGCGGGTATGGGCAAAGCCCAGGAAGAAGAAAAGCTGGCCGTGCAGTCCGGTTACTGGCCGTTGTATCGCTACAACCCGACCTTGAAAGCCGAAGGAAAAAATCCGTTTATCCTGGATTCCAAAAAACCGGATGGAACGTTGAAGCAATTCCTGCAAGGTGAAATCCGCTATGCCTCCTTGCAGCGGACTTTCCCCGAGGAAGCCGAAAGGCTGCACGGCATGCTGGTGGATCAGTTCAACCAGCGCTATGAGGAACTGGCCTTGATGGCCGATCCGACCCTAGCCTGCAAGACCGATGAGCCTGCCGAATCCGAGTAGATTCATCTGTTAAAGTAATATAATAAAAAAGGCCGTTTGGGAAACCAAACGGCCTTTCTAATTTGGGATTTGGGATTGCGGATTGCGGATTTATTGTATTCTATCTATTTTTATTTTGGATTTTGGATTTCGGCTTCTCGGTATCGCCTCAGGCTTGGGGTTTCGCTCTTTAGACTTCGCTTTCAGCTACGACCCAACAGGTCGGGCTACGACCCCACAAGACGACCCGACAGGTCGCCCTGCCTTTTTAATAAAACCGATAGTATACCTTAAATCCGCAATCCGCAATCCGCAATCCAAAATGCAGAAATACCGTCAATCCAAAATCCGAATTCCAAAATCCAAAATGAATATAGGCAATGGATCATAGAACTTTACTATGACAGCTCTATTGACTTTTGGATCTTGATATAACGCCATATCAGACCTATGTTATTGAATCAAATCATCAGACGACCGGAATAGAGTATTTTTGGATGTGATTATGGGATATAGAACTTTTCTTTTTGGATTGATTTTCATGGCAGCACCGTCTGTGTTGTTCGCCCTCGAACCACTGGAGGCCGTCCAGCAAAATGTTGAAAATGGTATCCGTGTGTTGGAAGACCCGCAATACCAAGATGATTCCCGCAAACAGGAGCAACAGGAACTGCTATGGGAGATCATGCAACAGACATACGATTTTAAAGAATTTTCCAGGAAAGTGTTGGCTTCCCACTGGTATAAATTCAGTGCACGGCAAAGAGTTGAATTCGTTCAGGTATTTAGCGAGTTTCTCGGTAAATTTTACCTGGGTAAACTGCAGGATCGCTACAACGGTGAAAAGGTGGTTTTTTTAGGGCAACAAATGATCAGCCGTTCCAAGGCCCTGGTGGAAATTGAAGTTAGCTGGAAAAAACTTAAAATCCCCCTGACGTTGCGGGTGACGAATCGCAGCGGCCAATGGAAGGTCTACGATTTGAGCGCCCTGGGAATCAATGCCGTGAGCAATTACCGGGCCCAGTTTAAATCGATTCTCAGCAAGGAAACGCCCAAGCAGATCATTGCCCGCATCAAAAAAAAGATCGCGGAGCTTGATGGAAAATCTTAATTATTCCACCCCGAAAATGCTGAATTCAGGGCTGTCGATTACTTTACTTAAACAAGAAGAATCCGTTTATGCCTCAACGTCGGCGGAATAATTATTGTATGCTTCGCATTTTTTTTTATTTCAAAATCAACTATTATTTTATTGATTTATTTCATCATTATCCGCTAATTAACTATCGTTAATCCAGCATCCAGCATCCAGCATCCAGTATCCAGCATCAAGGATTCTAAGCAACCATGACAACTAAATCATCCATATCTTTATTTGATTTTTTTTCCAGGCACCGGATTTTAATGTTGCTGGGCGCTATTTTAAGTATGATTATCGGGAGTCCGTTTTTAGACGCTATACTTCATTATGAAGTTATTCCGGACATATTCATCACAATAATCTTTATTCTGGGAATACACGCGATCAGCCGGAAAAGGCGGCATGTATATATTGCGCTGGCGCTGGCAATCCCCATGTTTCTCGGTGTCTGGTCCGCTTACATCTTGCAATCCTTCAAACCGGTTGTCTATGGTCATTTTTTTGGGACGCTTTTTATCGGATTTGTCATCAGCCTGCTGACAAATTTTATATTCTCTGACAAAAAAGTTACCAAAGAAGTTATATTTGCCGCTGTGGTTGTCTATTTATTGTTGGCCATGATGTGGGCCAATGCATATTTAATACTGGAATTCTATAATCCCGGATCTTTTTCCATCCCCGGAGGCCAGACCCAAAACCCCTTTCAATATTTATACTTCAGCTTTGTAACCATTACCACGCTGGGCTACGGTGATGTCGCGCCGTTGACCCTTAAGGCCAGTTCGCTGGTTATTCTTGAAGCGGTGACGGGTCAGATCTATCTGGTCGTGGTGGTTGCCTGGCTGGTGGGGATGTATGTATCTCGAAGATCACAAGAAAACGATCGTTAGCGGAGCTAATATATCGCTAATCCGGCTTCTTCCTACAACCCATTTACAATACACTATGGGGTGTAAATATCATGCGAAAAATTTTAATCACTTCCCTGATCCTCAGCTTCCTGATGCCGTTGACAGCGACAGCGGATGAATGCACTGCAGGCGACTGTCACAACGGGCACGGCACCCTGATTTTTGACACGGGCCACAAGTATACGGGTGAATTCAAAGACGGCGTCCGACAGGGTGATGGGATTTTGCTGATGCCGGGCGGTCGCAAGATCATCGGGGTCTGGGAAAACAATGAAATCGTCAGCGGGACATATACCGAACCGGATGGCACGATCTATGAAGGGCAATGGATGTTTCGCGAAAGAAACGGCCGGGGATCATTGACTTATCCGGACGGCAGAAAATACACCGGAGAATTCAAGAGCGACCGGCGTCATGGAAAGGGGACCATGCTTTTTCCGGATGGACGCCAATATGTGGGAGAATTTTATCAAGGCCAAAGAACCGGCCAGGGCACCATGGAATATCCGGACGGGCGCCGATACAACGGTGAATTCAAAAATGGCGCCATAAGCGGTCATGGCACCATGATGTATCCTGACGGCCGCAAGCAGGAAGGGACGTTTAGCGACGGGAAGTTTTTGGGAAACTGATTTCGATTGCGGATTTCGGATTGCAGATTGCGGAATGGGGAGGACAGAAGTCAGATGACAGAGGTCAGAAGGCGGTTATTGGTTATTTGTTATCAGTTATTAGGATCCCATAACCACTGACTAACTTCCGGCGTTCGGCATTCGGCATTCGGTATCAGGTATGCGGCAACTGGTATCCGGCAGAAGACATAGGACAGAAAACAGATTTTTGAATTCGGAAGTCGGAATGCGGCCTTCGACGAGCTCCCCTCGACATGCTCGGGGCCTGAGCCTGTCGAACGGCAGGCGAGACAAAGTCGGAAAAAAAGCTGCGAAGTACAGAGCGTTAAAGCAAAGGGATGATATCGAAAAGCAGTCCCCAGGTATACCGCCGTTAGCCTTACACCTTATGCCTTAAACCCTAAACCCTAAACCCTAAACCCTAAACCTTACACCTTTCTTTTGCCGAAGGCCGTGCGCCGAACGCCGAAGACCTGATTTTTAAATCCGCAATCCGCATTCCGCAATCGAGTAATCCAGTCTTATTTCAACTTATTCAACCAGTTTCCTTCGGCAAACCACTTCAGCTTAAGTTCATCCAGGATGCCGCCGCCTTCAATGTTGTTGAGGGTATTGCGGGTCCAATTCATCAGCAGCGGATCGTTGGCCGGGATTGCGATACCTATCGGCTCATAAGTCAGCTGCGTTACGACCGAGAGCAAGCCGGCGTCCGGGTAACGGAAGACGGACACGACGCAGATCGGATAATCGGCGATCATGGCATGCGCTTTGTCCTGCAGCACCATGTCCACGGCTTCGTCATAGTTGCCGGTGGTGAACAGGGTCGTTTTATCAAGAAAGGCTTCGGCAAAAGCCTGGCTGGTTGAGCCTTTGAGGACCACTAATTTCGTATCAGGGTTGTTCGCATCCCTGGCTTCATCAGCATAGGCGATGGTTTTGACTTTGGTGAGAAATGCTTTGCCCGAAATAAAATAGGGGCCGACAAACGCCACTTTGCGGTTGCGCTCAGGCGTGATTGTCATGCCGGACAAAACCATGTCGACCTCTCCGGCCTGCAGGGCCGGCAGCAGTTCATGGAACTGTTTGGTAACGAATTTTACTTTGACATTCATCGCGTTGGCCAACAGCCTGGCAAGATCCGGTTCAAGACCAAAAATCTCACCGTTTTTGGCGGTCATGTTCAAGGGCGGCATGTTGCCCATGGTGCCCACGACCAGCTCACCGCGCTGCTGAATGCGATCAAGCACCGGGGATGCGGACGTGCCACCGGAACCCTGCTGCATCTGGGCGCAGCCGGTAAAAAAAATCAAAGCCAATACCGAAACCAGGATCACTTTTGCGAACTTCATTATTACTCTCCTTTTTATTATCAGGTTAACTTTTGATGTTGCAAATGTATTCATCAAATATGGATTGTAAAGTCGAGGGCAGGGCTTTTTCGATCAAGCTGGGCTATTCCTGACCCCTCTCTTATGAAACTGGTACCATTACGAGAGATAGATGCTGGGCAGGTGAGCGAGCCCGAAGGGTGAAGCTCGCTCGCCTGCCCAACTCTATAACTCGGGCGGTCACTGTAAATTTTTTGGGTAGCCAGAGATAT
>Ga0209786_1000296_pt1 | contig 20026 bp, 14 predicted proteins | sample WorMetilvaeELBA2_FD_187405 | JGI IMG/M metagenome (GOLD analysis project Ga0209786, IMG submission 187405) | Marine gutless worms symbiont microbial communities from Max Planck institute for Marine Microbiology, Germany - Olavius ilvae ELBA.2... ...
AGTATAAAAGCTATTTTTGAATTGCTTTTTCATAGAATCATACCACATACTGGGTTAAATACAAGCCTAAATATGAGAAAATCATATTGCCAAAACCAAGAACAACATTTACGAGACGCTTTACTAGTACATTTATTGAAAATATTAACCGATATATCCCAATCTAGATCAATTTTCGAAACCATGAAAATCACAAGCACCAAAAAACAAATCTCAAACAAATTCCAATAACCAAAATTCAAAATACCAAACTAAGGAATTTCCTTTCAATTTATTCGATTGCATCGCCAACCTAAGACTAGGTTTTGCGTAATGAGAAAGCGGATTTCGTGAATCAATTGGGCATTGAAATTTGCAATTTATTTGTAATTTGGTGCTTGATATTTGTGATTTCTGCAGTTCCGTTAGAGATGTCTCCTGTTGCAGGCTGCCGGATGCCGGATTCTCGATGTTTGATACTGGATACTCGATGCTCGATACTGGATATTTGGTATCGGATACCGGATACCGGATACCTGATTCTGGATGCTTGATGCTGGTACCGGGTGCCTGATGCCGGAAACCGGATGCCGGATACCTGATGCCGGATTCTGGATGCTTGATGCTGGATACTCGATAATGGATGCCGGATATGGCAGGCGCATGGCGTTCGGCACACGGGTTCGACCCGTGGTCGCTGGTCGAATGAAAATAACGAAAAATCCGATCAGCCCATCAGCACATTCCATGGCACGATGCCTTACTCTTTGCGCTATGCCCCGCATGCCATGCCCTTTTTACCCGCACCTCGCATCCCGCACCCCGCAACTCGTAACCCGCATCCCGCATCCCGTAACCCGCACCCCGCAACTCGTAACCCGCACCCCGCAACTCGTAACCCGCATCCCGCATCCCGTAACCCGCACCTCGTAGCCCGCATCCCGTAACCCGCATCGCGCACCCCGCACCCCGGTATTACAAGTGTCCCAGTGATTTCAAAAAGTCCTTCAGGATCTTTAGCGCTTTGGCGGCATCCTCGCCTTTGGCGCCTTCTTTGTCCCACATTTGCATGGCGATTTCAGTTATCTTTTTCTGATCCTCAGGCGGCAGCGTAACCACTTTCACACCTTTCTCCTTAACCGCCTTGGCCAGGGTAATAGCTTCCAGATAGATATATTGATTGGTTCGTTGCCAGAAATGTTCTTCCAGGGTGTTATAAAAAATGGCCTGGATATCTGCGGGCAGTTTGTCGATGGCTTTTTGGTTCACTACCCAGGCGTCGGTGCCGGCAATGTTGAGGCCCGGCAGCAAATGGTACTTGCAGACATCATATAATTTCATGCTGTAAGCGCCCTGGGCCGCTCCCCAGTGAGCGCCGTCGATCACGCCCGATGCCAAAGAGGGGTAAACCTCCGCGCCGGGCAGATACGAAGCGGCGGCTCCGGTCGAAGTCAAAAACACCTGCAGAACACCTGAAGAGCGGAGCTTTAAGCCCTGGAAGTCATCAAAGCTTTCGACGGGTTTTTTTAAAACCAGCTCGGTGGGATAGACTTTATCCGTGGAGTAAAAAACACCGTGTTTGGCTGTTTCGGCCCGGATGATGTCTTCAAAACCCAGCCACTTGTGGTAATAGGCGGCCTCCCAGACATTTTTAAAGGCATAGGGCAGTCCCGCCGCAATGCCCGCCACTTCAATCTGATCGCGCACGTAAGCCGGCGAGATCGTGCCCATCTGGATCATTCCCCGTTTGACGGCATTGAAAATCTCTTTGGCCGGCACCAGGGAGCCGGCTGAAAACGGTTCCAGGATCAACCGGCCGTTGGTGCGTTCTTTGAGCCGATCGGCCAGCACGAGCAGGCTGGCTTTATAAGAGGAGCTTGCCGCCGGCCAATGGGATTGAACTTTCCATTTATATACCTTATCCGCGGCATCTGCATTATCGGTGATACCTGGTCCAAATCCCACTGCCAAAGCCATAAAGGCTGCCAATAAGATAACCACTGATTTTTGTCTCATTTTTCATTCTCCTTTCTAATTGATAATTTCTAAAATCACCCCTTGAGGTGGGCCCTCTAATCCGCCGGCCCTAACTTTTTGCCGTTTTCATCATATCGATACCAGCCGATTCCGGTTTTGCGGCCCAGCTGGCCGAGTTTCACCTTTCTTTGCAGCAGCATGGGCGGATGAAATTTTTCATCCCGGGTTTCATTGTATACAGCCGTCATGGCGTTGTACCCGATATCCAGTCCCGCCATATCCGCGGTTTCAAAAGGTCCCATCGGTCGGCCGAAGCCCAGCCGCATGCCCTTGTCGATGTCTTCAACCGTCGCAACCCCGGCTTCAACCAAGCGGATGGCCTCGATGGTGGCAGGGAAATTGAGGCGGTTGAGAACGATCCCGGCCACATCCATATTCACCCGGATGGTTTCCTTGCCGATGGATTGGCACAGCTTGTCGGCCTTATCGACAGTTTCCTCCGAAGTGCCCAAGCCTTTTACGATTTCCACGGCTCTCATCATGGGAACGGGACTGAAAAAATGGGTGCCGGCCACCAGCGGCACCCTTTGGGTTGCCACTGCGATTTCGGTGACCGGAATTGCGGATGTATTGGTGGCCAAAATGGTATATTCAGGGCAGATATTATCCAGTTCTGAAAACAGGTCTCTTTTGGCTTCGAGGTTTTCAATAATGGCCTCGAAAACAAAATCCGCATCCGCTGCATCCGCCAGGTCCGTGGTGACCTTCAGCCGACCCATGATATCTGCGACCGAGCCTTCCACCTTGCCTTTTTCCACGAATTTACCCACCGACCAGCTGATCGCCTTTAAGCTTTTTTCCAGTATTTCATCGTCCATGTCGCGCATGGTGACATTATAGCCGGCCTGGGCGCAAACCTGAGCGATGCCACCGCCCATAAGACCCGCTCCCGCGACGAAAATAGTTTTGATTTCCATTGCCTAATTCCTCCGCATTTGAATGAAGAGTCAATCGTTATTGGTTATTAGTTATTAGTTATTGGTTATTGGTTATAGGGCTGAACGGCCCCCTGAGTCTGGAGCAATGGATCTGAAACCTTCCAGTCGAAGTATTGTATGAGAATTGGTCGACGCTCAAATTCAGGAATCTGGGAATTGAAGGAATTCGATCCGTTTTATTCGGCACCAATAGCTTGCCTGCTTATCAATCAAGTGCAGCGCTCGTCGAGTTTACCCTGTGGAATACGAACCCTATTCCTCTGGGGTGAAACGCTCCTTTACTTTTTACCCATCTTCTCAGCTTCCGATTTTCCCCCTTCCGACTTTAAAGAACTCAGTCCTCATCACTCAGTCCTTCACTCTATGCTCTCTGCCCCATGCCCCGTGCCATTCTCACCTTCCCATCTTCTCAGCTTCCGATTTTCCCCCTTCCGACTTTAAAGTACTCAGTCCTCATCACTCAGTCCTTCACTCTATGCTCTCTGCCCCATGCCCCGTGCCATTCTCACCTTCCCATCTTCTCAGCTTCCGATTTTCCCCCTTCCGACTTTAAAGTACTCAGTCCTCATCACTCAGTCCTTCACTCTATGCTCTCTGCCCTATGCCCCGTGCCATTCTCACCTTCTTAACTTCTCAGTTTCTTCTTTCCTGGCCAACAAAATAGTGGTCGTTCCTGTTTGCACGACTTCAGCATTCTGATTTTTGACCTCTTTGGCAAAGGTCAAAATTCCCCGGTCTCCGGTGGCACTTTTCCTCAGATTTTGGACGGTCTGCTCGACGTGGATGGTATCCCCGACATATATGGGCAGGTGAAATTTCCAATTGAGTTCCAGCAAGGCCAGGATGCTGTCCTCGGTCAGTTGATAGGTCAGGCCGGCCTGGGCCACGACTCCCAGCAATCCGTGGGCAATGCGCTTGCCATACTGGGTATGCCCGGCATATTCGGCATCGGTGTGCAATTGGTTGTGATCCCAGGAAAGGCCGGCGAAATTGACAATATCGGCTTCCGTCACCGTACGCGCCTTGGAAACAAATTTCTGCCCCATCTGAAAATCATCAAAATAAAGCGATCGAACTATCCTATTCATTGGTATTATCCGGTGCCATGTTGAAACCTTGGTGGTCTGGTTGGACCCAGCAAAATTGAAATTGTTCGATGTAAGTTGTCAGTCGTGTGTCGGCAGTTGTTAGTTGTATGTTGTTAGTTGTCAAAAAATGACTTGAAACTGAATTTTATGGTTTAGAATCAATTTGGATTATTAGTTCAATAAAATTTTTGATTAAAAAATTTGACGAGCATTGATTCTGCTCAAAGAAAGCTCCCGTGTTATTTCTGTAAATATGCAATTTATTGGCTGTCACCAAATTTTTTACGGATTACTTTTTTAAGGATCTTGCCCGTGCCGCTTTTGGGAAGGGCATCCGGCACGATTTGAACGATGCGCGGGTATTTGTAAGGAGCCACCCGTTGCTTGACAAATTCACGGATCGCGTCGGGCCCGATCTCGGCGCCATCCTGCAAAACCACCACCGCGGCGACTTCTTCTCCGAAATCGTCATGGGGTGCTCCGAAAACCGCCACTTCCAGGATTTCCGGCATCTGATACATGACCTCTTCAATTTCCCGCGGATATACGTTGTAGCCGCCGCGAATAACCAAATCTTTTTTGCGATCCACGATGTAGATATAGTTGTCCTCATCCATTCGGGCAATATCGCCGGTATGCAGCCAGCCGTCCTTGATGGTTTTGTCCGTCTCGTCCGGCCGATTCATGTATCCTTTCATTACACCGGGACCTTTAATCAGGAGTTCGCCATTTTCACCCCGGGCAACCTCATGGCCGTCGTTATCAATAATTTTTGCCTCGAATTCCGGTATGGGCAAACCGATCGAGCCGGGCTTGGTGACTTTTCCGTAAGGATTCTCCACACAAACCGGTGCTTCGGTCAAGCCGTAGCCTTCGAAAATCTTCGTATTAAAAAGCTTTTCGAAACGATGCAGAAATTCGACCGGCAAGGAGGCGCCGCCGGACACACAGAATTTCAGGGAAGTCTTTTGGGGTGGATTCTGCGCCGCCACCTGAATCAGACGATTGTACATGGTTGGAACACCGAAAAAAATCGTCTGCTTCTCGGACTGCGTAGTTTCAATCACCTTCTCCGGATCGAAATGGGGCAGCAGTTCAATGGTGCATCCCATATAAAGGGACACATTGATAACGCTGGTAATGCCGTAAATGTGATACAGCGGCAGGACGCCAATTACCACAACCTCCGGATCAAGTTTACCGCGCATCTTTGCCAGAATCCTGGCCTCGCTGGCGTGATTGGTGTGGGTCAGCATAACACCTTTGGGCACGCCGGTGGTGCCGGAAGTATAAAGGATCGTCAGCGGTTCATCGCCTTGCACCGGATGCAGCTCGAAATCGTCCCGGTCACTGAAGAGGCGGTCCAGGTCCAGAAAATCAGCGTGGGCCTGCGCACCGTCGGCGATTTTAAGGGCTGGATCGAAAGCGCTTTGCATGGCCGATTGGATTTCTCCCAGATAGGGCTCGGCCCCGATGAAGGCATTGGGTTTTGCATCCGCCAGAATGTGCTCCAGCTCATGCTTCTTGAATAAAAAATTAACCGGTACAATAACGGCTCCCAGCTTGGCCAGGGCATAATAAATGGTGATGACCCGGATGCTGTTCGGCATCATCACCATGCAATGATCACCGGCTGCCAATCCCAGACCCTTCAAACCGTTGGCCAATTGATTGCACCGGGAGTTCAGATCATAGTAGGTTAACGATTGTCCTTCAAAACGAACCGCAGTTTTGTCAGGGTGTTTGCCGGCCGTGTCTTCCAAGTATTGAGCAAGGTTCATAGTCAGGATCCTTTATGTTACACGCTATCCCGGACTGGCCGGGGTCGAATATCTTAATTCGGGGCAATGGAGGGATTTAGGGATTCAGGAATTTAGGCATTAAGGAATTGAAGGTATTCTATCTTAATTTAATGGTTGTTTTTATCCTTTTATTCCTAAATTCCTCAATACCTTAATCCCCAAATTCCTAAATCCCTCTCCATCTTGACATTGACGTGGATTGTCGGCTCTTTGGGGGCCGTCAAAATTCCACTGAATATAGTGTCAACGATGTCATCGGCGTGGCCCAGCAGATCAACCGGTTTACCGAACAGGCTTTTGCGGGTCACCAAATGCTCTATGGTCCCCCAGATCATGGCCCGCACCAGGTATGGCTTGAGAGTCGGCTTAAATTCGCCGTTTTGAATGCCTTCCTCCAAGACCTGGGTGGTGTTTCTGGCAGATCGTTGAACTATCTTATAGGCTTCGGTTTTTAAGAAATTGCGATTCCCCTTTAAAATGAGCATGACCACATTGGCATAATCCGGATTGGAAGCATAGAGCTTTAAATGCCGATAAATCAAAAACCTCAACTTATTGGCCGCACCCTGGATGTACTCCAGAATTTCGAGATTTTTTTCCTGGTACTGGTGAATGGTTTCGGCCGGGATGGAGAAGAGCAGCTCCTCTTTAGAGGTGAAATACTCATAGATGGTCGCTTCGGAAACTTCTGCTCTTTTGGCGATGTCGGATACGGTCGCTTCGTGAAACCCCTTTTGAGCGAATATCTTTTCCGCGGCCTTCAGAATAACCGCTCCTTTGGCCGGGTTCTTTTGGGCTTTGATGCCTTTAAAAGAGTTGTTCGATTTGGATGGCATGGATTAGACACTCTACGTAATATATGCAACTACAAGATCCGGTAGTTAATCTGCCTCAGGCAGGACAACATCAAAATATTTTTATCAGTTTCATAATGATTATTGAATTTTGTTCAAATCCGGTATTGTAAATTTCCAGGATGGTTACGTTAAGAGTGGTGATACAGATATTTCCATATATTGATATCTGAATACTAATGTCAAGCTGTTTTTTTATAAGGAGCTATAGAATTATTCTATATTATTCTACTATAACTATAGAATCGGGAAAAATATCATTGACAGTCTACACGAACTTGAGTAATCAAAGGTTGCAACCAGCTGCCGCAGATTTTAAATGATGATCATTGATTCCGGTTCTGTGTGCAACCGCCAAAATACTTCATTATTCGCGCGCTAATCTTAAGTGAACTCACAAAAAGAGAAAATAATATGCGAAGCATAAAATAATTAATCCGCAGCCATTCGATCTAATGTAAAACATCGGTTCCGGGAACAAAACACTCAAGAACCTTTGATGTACTAAATCCAGGGCGGATTAATTAGTGGACAAATTATGGGGAGATCAAATGAAGCTGGAAAATAAAATCGCAGTGATCACCGGCGCCGGCAGGGGCATCGGGGAAAGCATCGCCCACGCTTTTGCAGCCGAAGGGGCCGATCTCATCCTGGCAGCCCGTACGCGCCGGCAATTGGATCGGGTTGCCGATGATATCAGGGCGAAGGGCCGCAACGCCGTCAGCATGACCTGTGATGTTTCGTCACCAACTGATGTGGCGCGGCTGGCGGCCGGCACTAAAGAAAAATTTGGCAAGATTGACATTCTTGTCAATAATGCCGGAATCTCCAAGCGGTCGAAACTCCTGGACTACGATGACGACACCTGGCTTGAAGTCATCCGGGTCAATCTCTTCGGGGTTTACCTTTGTTCCAAGGCTTTTTTACCGGTCATGCAGCAGACGGGTGAAGGCCGGATAATTAACGTGGCTTCCACGGCGGGCAAAACTCCGGTTCCTTTCAACTCAGCCTACAGCGCTTCCAAGCACGGCGTGCTGGGCTTTACAAAATCAATAGCCAGTGAGGTGGCTATATCAGGGTATCCCGGCATCACGGTAAATGCGATCTGTCCATTCTTCGTGGAGACCGACATGTTCCGGGGTTCCGGCGGCTACCTCGACCAGATGTCGAAAATGGCAGGTGTTTCAAAAGAACAAGTGCATGACAAGGTTGTCGGACGCAGCCTGCAGCAGCGGGCTTTGGAACCCGATGAAGTGGCCGCCATGGCGCTTTATCTGGCATCGGACGAAGCCCGCGGTGTTACCGGCCAGGCGTTTAATCTTTGCGGCGGCAGCGTGTTCCACTAGGAGAGGTTCAGAGGTTCACGGTTCCGGGTTCAGAGGTTCCGGCGTTCAGAGGTTCAGGGTTCAACCCAACCTCCGGCCCAAAAACGATCGGTCAATTCGAAAAAGTAACTACATTGATGCATAGCGCTATTATAGAATGTGGGAGCGGTTTTCAACCGCGATTTAATCGATTGGACAAACATCTGCTAATTGTAGTTTCGTACAAGCGCGGCCGCTGGCCTGAACAACGGCCATTTTAAAAAAAAAAGAAACTTTAGTCTTGTGCCATCGTAGGGTCGGCCACCGTGCCGACCGGGTTTCGCGGGCACGGTGGCCCGCCCTTCATTTTTGCAATAAACGGTATTTCATACAAGTTCATCCAACGTTTCGTACTCGTGCTCGTGCTCGTTCTCGAGGCTTTTGAGCCGTTTTCAGTATCGAGGACGAGAACGAGGACGACGACGAGCACGATTTAAACACCATGTGTTGGGATTGAACAAGTGAACCCTTTCATCTATAAGTAATGAATCTCGGAAAACTCTTAAATATTGCAGCGAGCAAATACCCTGCCAGAACAGCCATCATTTCCCAGGAGGGTCGCTGGTCCTACGAGACATTGGATGATAGAACCAATCGGCTTGCTGCCGCCCTCCTGAACGCCGGTCTGAATAAAGGCGATCGGATAGCCCTGCTTTTTTATAACAGCAGCTACTTCGTCGAAGCTTATTTTGCGGCGGTTAAAATCGGCCTTGTCGCTACCCCGGTCAATTTCAGGCTCACCGGTGCTGAGATTACCTACATTCTCAATGACGCTCAGCCGCGGCTGCTTTTTTACGGACCTGAATTTGAAGCTATACTGCAGGGCGTGGCCGACCAACTCGTCTCGATTCGCCAATTCGTTTCTCCCCTGAACAAAGAATCACCGCTGGCCCATGAATATGAGGATTTCCTTGCCGCCGGTCAGGTCGACATCGCCAAAGCTGCCTCCCGGGTCAGTGAAAAGGACCCTTGCCAGCTGATGTACACTTCCGGTACCACCGGCAGGCCCAAAGGGGCGACCCTAACCCATCGCAATGTTCTTTGGAATTTATACAATACGATCTGGGCCAGAGAGGACCGGGACGGTGAAAGGGCCATTATCGTCGGGCCGCTTTATCACACCGCTGCTTTAAACAATCACCTTACTATTCAAATTGCTCTGGGCGGCACCAGCATCATTATTCGCAAGTTCGAACCCCAGGCTCTGCTTCAGACGATTGAGAAAGAAAAAGCCACGATTGTGTCCGGCGCACCGGCCCTTTACAACATGCTCCTGCGGCACCCCGGCGCCAAAAAATACGACACGCGTTCGATTACCAAGTGCACCTCGGGATCCGACAAGCTGCCTATTGAGATTAAAAAAAGGCTTTTGGAATTTTTCCCCAATATCAAAGGGGTCTACGATGTTTATGGGCTGACCGAAGCTTCACCTGGTATAACGATCCTCAAGGCGGCCGACTCGTTACGCAAGGATGGATCAGTCGGAAAAATTCTGCCTTTTGTGGAGGCCCGCATCGTTGACCAGAATAATCACAGCCTGCCGCCGGGTGAGGTCGGAGAGTTGATTTGCCGGGGCCCGAATGTCATGCAAGGCTATCACCGCAATCCGCAGGCTACCGCCGAGGCTATCCGAGACGGATGGCTATTTACCGGCGATTTGGCAAGAATCGACGACGAGGGTTTTGTTTATATTGTCGATCGCAAAAAAGAAATGATCGTCAGCGGCGGAGAAAATATCTATCCGCGGGAAATCGAAGAAGTCATTATCAGGCATCCGTCGGTGGCGGATGTGGCGGTCATCGGCATCCCCCACTCGAAGTGGGGGGAGACGGTCAAGGCGATTGTGGTGCCCGTGCAGGGCCGGAAAATCTCGGAAAAGGAGGTGATCGAATTTTGTAAAAAGTATCTGGCGAGCTACAAAAAGCCGACCCAAGTAGCCTTTGTGCCGGAAATTCCGCGAAACCCTTCCGGTAAAGCTTTAAAACGGGTTCTAAAAGAATAAATCCATCAGGTCAGGATCCTTGCTGAACCTACCGGGGATAACTCCTCGACGTATTCGCCAGACAGTGTATCCGGCAGCAGAACCATTAAACTTGCAAAGAAGGAGGAAGAAATGAAAAAAATTACTACCATCGCATTCATTTCATTACTGGTATTCGGATTGGCGGCAGCCGGCAGTCTCAATTCCGCCGGAGCGGCTGACAAGCGCCTGCTTTCCATTGCAACCGCCAGCACCGGGGGCAGCTGGTATCCCGCCGGCGGAGCGATATCAAGCATTATCAATAAATACGTGCCCAACACCGAGGCCTCGGCCCACCCATCGGCTGCCAGCCGGGAAAATATCCGGTTGTTGCAGGAAAAGAAAACCGATTTGGCCATGGTGATGCCGGATGTGGCCTATTATGCCCGGACCGCCACGGATATTTATAAGGACAAATCTCCGGCTAAAATCCGCGGCTTATTTTCCTTCTGGGGCATTGATCTGCTGATCATCGCCCGGGCCGATACGGACATCCATAGTGTGGGCGATCTCAAAGGGCACCGGGTTGGATTTGGACCTCCGGGAAGCGGCAGTGCCAATATGTCCCAAAAAATTCTGGCGGAATACGGCTTGACGTACAGGGATGTCAAGCCCCAATTCATTTCAGCCACTGAACAGTCCCAGGCGCTAAAGGACAAGGCCCTGGATGCCGCCATGTATACCATCGGCACCCCGGCAGCCACTTTCGTCGACTTGTGCACGTTGAACAAAATGCGGATAATTCCTGTCAAGCAGGACATGATGGCGAAGATACTCAAAAGCCATCCATATTATGCACCGTCCGTAATTCCGGCCGGGGCCTATCCGCAAATTGACTACGATGCCCCCGCCCTGAAATGGCTTGGATTGGTGGTCACCTATGAAGATCTCGATGCGGATCTTGCCTACCAGATCGTCAAAGCGGTTGCCAAGGACCATCTGGATGAGTTTAAACAGGCCCATGCCAAAGCTAAGAAATTAAGCACGGGTGACATGGCTGCCGGCATGTCCATTCCCTGGCATCCCGGTGCAGCCAGATTTTGGAAAGAGGTCGGACTGCTAAAGTAATTCAGTTTCACTAGTGCTGGAAGGCTGCGAAGCGATGAAGCTGGGAGGCTGGGAGGCGATGAAGCTGGGAGGCGACGAAGCTGGGAGGCGATGAAGCTGGGAGGCTGAGAAGCTGGGAGGCTGGGAGGCGATGAAGCTGGGAGGCAATGAAGCTGGGAGGCTGGGAGGCGATGAAGCTGGGAGGCGATAAAGCTGGTAGGCTTGGAGGCGATGAAGCTGGGAGGCGATGAAGCTGGGTGGCAATGAAGCTGGGAGGCGATGAAGCTGGGAGGACTGGAGGCGATGAAGCTTGAGGCTTGAAAGCTATGATGACTGGAGACTTTTTGTATTCTATAGCTTTCCAGCTTCCTGGCCTTCTTGCTTCCCAGCTTTCAGGCCTTCTTGCTTCCCAGCTTCCTGGCCTTCTTGCTTCCCAGCTTCCCGGCCTTCTCGCATCCCAGCTTCCTGGCCTTCCTTCTTCCCAGCATCCTGGCTTTCCTGCTTCCCAGCTTCCCGGCCTTCTCGCATCCCAGCTTCCTGGCCTTCTCGCTTCCCAGCTTTCAGGCCTCCTTGCTTTCCGGCAATTGACACATAAGGTGTTCTTGCGTGCTGAGAGGATCGTTCAAACAAATAGGATTTTTGGCCGGTGGCGTCGGGCTGATTCTATTGGCCGCTGGCGTTTATTTTGTGTTTTCTCCGGCATATCTGTTGAGCATCAAGGATATCAGCAACGGTAAGACTGTGTTTGAGGCACCGGCTGCGCCCGGGGACAACCTGTGGATTGCCTTTATCAATTCGGTTGAAAAACTGCCGATAGCCGATCATTTTGTCGTCACCGACGACTACAAAATCCGATTTACAGAAACCATCTTCCAGGCGCCTTATGCCGGCTACGATCGGTCGGAGACGGCGGAGTTGATTGCCCCCGGAACCATGATGATTTCCGGCTATGACCGGCAAATGGATGCGTACTCCTTTTATGCCGGAGACATCTTCCGGCACATGCTATTTTTAAACGGCAACTGGCTGCCCCTGTACGATGTCGCCCGGGGCGGAGATCTGATCGAGATTACCGTTGTTAAAAGGTCCCAGCCGGCCTTACTGGTTAAAAGGATGTTTTCCCATGAGTGAGCAATTTTCCGCTGGTAAAGTCGCCTTTTTGGTCTCGGCGACAGCCATAGCGATGGCGGCCTTTCATCTATACACTGCGGGATTCGGAAGGTTCCCGGCGTTGCAGCAACGTTCCATCCACCTGGCCTTCGCCCTGCTGTTGACGTTTTACCTCTACCCGGTCAGAAAAAAAGGAACTTCCGGTAAATGGTCGGCCCTCATCAATATTGCATATTCCCTAGGGGCCCTGATCAGCTGCGGCAATATTGCCTTTGTCATTTACTATGTCCTTTATGAAAGAGCCGGTGCTGCAACGAACCTGGATATTGTGCTCGGCACGGTGCTTATCTTCCTGGTCATCGACATGACGCGCAGAATAATGGGATGGACTCTGCCGATTATCACGTTGGTCTTTATTGCCTATGGTTTCCTAGGTTCCTATATAGACATCCCCTACCTTTCCCATTCCGGTATGGATGTCTCCCGCTTTATTGCATACACTTATTTAAGCACGGAAGGGTTGTTCACCATCCCGCTGGGCGTGTCGGCGACATTTATCGCGGTATTCGTTATTTTTGCCGCTTTTTTGGTAAACTCCGGTGTCGGCGACTTTTTTATGGACGCTTCCATGGCTGTCGCCGGCCACAAGACCGGCGGGGCAGCTAAAATTTCAGTTGTATCCAGCGCGGCGATGGGATCCGTCTCGGGCAGTTCCGTCGGCAACGTGGTCACCACCGGTTCGGTTACCATCCCGTTGATGAAAAAAATGGGATTCCCCTCGCTGCTGGCCGCCGGCATCGAAGGGACAGCCTCGACCGGCGGACAGATTATGCCTCCACTGATGGGAGCGACCGCTTTTATTATCGCCAGCGTGGTGGGCAAACCCTATTTGACGATTTGTATAGCCGCTTTTGTGCCGGCCGTGTTGTCCTTTTTGTCGGTCTACATTATCGTGCACTTTGAAGCTGAACGGCACGGTATTAAGGGGCTTCCGAAAGAGGAATTGCCCAAACTGGCGCCGGTATTGAAGAAAAGCGGTTACCTGGTGATTCCCATCATTGTTCTAATTGCCATGTTGGTCATGGGGTTTACCGCGATGAAAGCCGGCTTTTACTCCATTATCTTTGTAATTCTAATCAGCGCTGTTAAAAAAGACACGCGCATGGGGGTAAAAAGCATTCTGCTGGCCATGGAAAAAGGTGCCAAAGCCGTGCTGCCCATTGCCGCCGCTTGTGCCTGCTCCGGGATTGTGGTCGGCGTTCTCACGTTGACCGGATTGGGGCTGAAGATATCCTATCTGCTGGTGGAGCTGGCCCAGGGCAGTTTGCCGATTCTGTTGCTGCTGGCGATGGTTGTGTCTATTTTTCTGGGCATGGGTATTACCACTACTGCGGCCTACCTGCTGGTTGCTATCGTCGTTGCACCGGTGCTGGTTCGAATGGGCGTGCCGGAACTGGCGGCACACATGTTTGTTTTTTATTATGCGGTGATTTCCACCATTACGCCGCCCGTCGCCCTGGCGGCCTACGCTGCCGCCGGAATTGCGGACACCGATCCATTCAAAACCGCGTTGGTCGGGTTTCGGGTTGGAATCGCCAAATTCGTGGTACCGTTTTACCTCATATATCGTCCGGATATATTGCTGGTTTCAGCCGATCCTCTCAAGGCGATTTACGCCCTCCTGATGTCTCTTCTGGGAATATGGGCGCTGGCCGCCAGTGCCTGCGGGTATGCCTTCCGGGAGCTGAAATTCTATGAACGAATGATCCTGTTTGCCGCAATCCCCTTGACGATTCCCGATACGTATACCTGGAATCTGGTTGGTGCTGCGGTGATCGCCGTCATGACCGGTTATCTGTGGACGAGCGCGAAAGAATGAAAATTGAAGATTGTAGATTGAATATTTAAGGAATTCTGTCTTTTAATTTACCTATAAAGCCGTCATCTTTGCTGATAGTACGAGATCTGTAAGGAGGGGTGTGACTATTCGAGAAATCTTTCGCCTGTGATTGCGTTTAGCTTTACTAGGTTTTATGTTTTGTTAATTATGTGACACAGCGTTAACGAGGATTGTTTGCCTAATACTTTTATCCAATTGTCTAGCGGAAAAGTAGTCAAAATCACTCGTATAAATCAGACATTTAAATCGATAGAATACCAAAAATATTCAATTTTCAATCTTCATTCTTCAATCAAAAAGGAGAGCCGCCATGCAGGCTTGGACAGTACATAAATTTGGAAATTACAGAGAACAACTCGTTTTGGAGGAGCACGGACGCCCCGAGGTCGTGGGTTCCGATGCCCTGATCAAGGTTAAGGCCATTGGGATTAATTTTTTCGATCTGCTGACGATTGCCGGCAAATATCAGGTCAAGGCGCCGCTGCCGTTTGTGCCTGGTGGGGAAGCGGCCGGTGAAGTCGTGGCGGCGGGGGATAGCTGTCCCCTGCAAGTCGGTGAGCGCGTCATGACGAGCAACGCCGGCGCATTTGCGGAATATATGATTGCACCGCAAAATGCGACCTATCGGCTGCCGCCTGAAATGGCTTTCGAAGATGCTGCGGCCTTTCAGCTGATTTATCAAACTTCCTATTTTGCACTCGTCCACCGAGCGGATCTGACCAAAGGTGAATTTCTGCTGGTCCACGGGGGTGCCGGAGGCGTGGGCACTGCGGCCATCCAGATCGGAAAGGCGCTCGGGGCCAGGGTCATCGCAACTGCCGGGAGTGCAGAAAAGCTCGAAATTTGCCGTCAATGCGGCGCTGAATTTTTGATAGATTACCGCAGCGGGAGTTTTGTTGAGAAAGTTAACGAAATTACAGCCGGCAAGGGTGTCAATGTCGTCTACGACCCGGTCGGCGGCGATGTCTTCGACCAGAGTACCAAATGCATTGCCTGGGAAGGCCGAATCCTGGTAATCGGATTTAGCTCCGGCCGTATCCCCGAAATTCGCACCAATAAAGTGTTGTTGAAAAATATATCCGTCATCGGCTTGTGGTGGGGCAATTACCGCCTCCACAATCCGCAGCTTATCGAGGATACGCAGGAAAGACTGTATCAAATGTACAACGAAGGTGATATCAAGCCCATGATCCATTCCGCAATAGAATTCACAGAATTGCCGGCGGCCCTGGAATTGCTTGAAAACCGAAAAAGCTATGGGAAGGTGGTTATAAAGGCTGAATAGCCTTGGAAACTAAGGGTAAATAGATATCTGAAAAAGCGAATATCGAATATCGAATAAAAAATGTCGAATGTCGAAGTAATGTATTCTGTCTATTTAAATAAAAAAGACAGAGCGAAGCGATACCACTCCGCCGGCGGATCAATCTTCAATTCCGGCTTGTCCGGGTTGGGAGCTAGGTGGGGTGGTGAAAATTGTTTACTTTCATAAAGGCTTTCTAAACCCATTTTTGTTCCTCTACAAGTTGGATGCAATTTTAGATTTTTGAATTTGGATTTTAGATTTAAGGAATTCTGCCTGTCGTGAGCTTCCGTATCGAACGGTCCATTATAATTGATAGAGCGTAGCGATTCCATAAATCCGCAATCCGAAATCCGCAATCCGAAATTGCTCCTAAAAGCTGATTAAACGGAATAAATACTGGATGATAATTATCGTCACGTTATGAGTGATTTTCATCACCCTAGGAGCTATGTATGTCGCATTTTAAAATCAACCAGAAAGACGTATTTTTTATTTTAAAGGATCAACTCAACTACGGAACCCTGGGCTTGTTGGATCGGTATCAAGGACTCAATGAGAAGACCTTTGATATGTTGATCAAAGAAGCCCTTAAATTTGCCAGGGGTGTGGTGGATCCGTTGCAGGAAATCGGTGAGCAGTTTGGCGTTCAATTTGAAAACGGCAAAGTCCGCTGTCCACCGGAATTCAAGGCGGCCTTTAAGCAATATGGACAGGACGGCTGGACGGCCGCGGTGCGGGATCCCGAGTACGGCGGGCAGGGCTTTCCCAACATGATGCGCATCGTCATCAATGACCTGATGTACGGTGCCTGCCAGTCGTTTAACATGGCGCCGAGTCTGACCCACGGGGCGGCGCACCTGATCGATAGCTTCGGCACCAAGGCGCTCAAGGATCGCTTTATCCCAAAAATGTTTGACGGTACCTGGGCCGGCACCATGTGTCTGACCGAGGCCGATGCCGGATCCAATCTGGCGGCCCTGCAGACAACCGCCTATCCGGTCGATGACCATTATAAAATCAAAGGCAGTAAAATTTTCATCTCCTGGGGAGACCATGATCTGGCGGAAAATATTATCCACCTGGTTCTGGCACGGGTAGATGGTGCCCCGGCCGGGGTGAAGGGGATCTCCCTTTTCGTGGTACCGAAAATGAAGCTCAATCCGGACAACTCCAACGCGGGATCCAATGATGTCCAGTGCGGCGGTGTCGAGAAAAAGCTGGGATTGCATGCCTCGCCGACCTGCACCCTGAATTTCGGCAATAATGACGACTGCATCGGCTACCTGTGCGGTGAGGCGAACCGGGGCCTGGCCCATATGTTTCAGATGATGAACGCGGCCCGCATCAACACCGGCGTCAGCGGCATGGCCCTGGCCGGCACCGCCTACCAAAATGCCCTCGAATACGTCAAGGGCCGCACCCAGGGGCGTGATATCGCCGGTCGCAAATCCGGCGATGTGCCGATTATCGATCACCCGGATGTCCGGCGCATGCTGCTGTGGATGAAAGCCATGGTGGATGGAATGCGGTCCATGATTTACACGGGTGCCTTCTGGCAGGACCTGGCCCTGGAATCACCCGATGGCGAAAAGAAGCAGCACTACGCCAATTTGCTGGATTTTATGACCCCGATCATCAAAGCCTATTGTTCGGATATGGGCTTCAGGGTCTGTGAAACCGCCATTCAGTGCCTTGGCGGATACGGCTTCTGCAAAGAGTACCCGCTGGAACAATATTTGCGGGACGCCAAGATTATGTCCCTTTATGAGGGCACCAACGGAATCCAGTCCATGGACCTGATGGGTCGCAAAATGCGCCTCAACAATGGCGCGGCCTTTGTGGCATTTCGCAACGAGATCAGAAAATTCTGTCGGGAAAACCAGGGTCACTCGCAGTTGGGAAGCCATGTCGGTGCCTTATCGCAAGTGTTCGAGAAACTGACGGGGGTCGCGGAGCACATGCGGGATCAAATGAATTCCGATCCGCTGCAGTGGGCCTCCAACACCTACCCGGCCTTGATGGCCTTCGGTGACGTAACCATCACCTGGCGCCTGTTGGATATGGCCGTCATTGCAGTCCGGGCGCTGGATAAAGGCCGGCAGAAAGATTATTTCACCGGCAAAATCATGCAGGCGACCTACTTTGCCGATGTTACTCTACCTCACACCCTGGCGACCATGGAAAACGCACTGCGAGAAGGCCGGGAAGTCATTGAGATGCCGGAAGGGGCGTTTTGAAGTCGGAAATTGGAATGAACTGATTGCGGATTGCGGAATTCGGATTGCGGATTGGTAGATGACGGATGCCAGAGGACAGAAGACAGATGTCAGAGGTCAGATGTCAGAGGACAGAAGACAGAAGACAGATGTCAGAGGACAGATGCCAGAGGACAGAAGACAGATGTCAGAGGACAGATGTCAGAGGACAGATGTCAGAGGACAGAAGACAGAAGACAGATGTCAGAAGACAGAAGACAGATGTCAGAAGACAGACAGCGGAAAGAAGGTGAGAAGTTGAGAAGGTAAGAAGATTGGAGGAATTAGTAGGGCAGGGAGCAAAGGGCATGGCGCATAGCGTTTGGGGCTAAGTGAATATAGCAAAAGATGGGAAGGATACGTTTTGCAATATCAGATGTGAAATCCCGCTTTCGGGCGAGGCATCCCGCTGTCATTAAACTGGGCAGCTGCAAATTTTCTGTAACTCTGGTTGCCTTTAAAAAATCTTGGAGCTTTATTTCGTAGGGTGGGCTGTGCCCACCGTAAATCACTATAAAGATATAACCGACAGAATTCCAAAATTTTAGTCATTTTAGTCAAATTTATTTTTAGCTCATTTATGTTGGAGTACTTACAATAATGGAAGAATCAGGTCTCAATGACCAGGGTGCTATGCTCGATAGAATCAAACAATTCGTTGCAGAAGAGCTGGAACCGATATCTTTGAAGGTGGAAAAAGACGGGCGGATTCCCCATGAAATTGTGAATAGAATGCGGGCATTGGGGCTATTTGGTCTTTCTATTCCCAGGGAGTACGGCGGGCTGGGCCTTTCGACACTGGAAGAGATCAAGGTTTATGAGGCCTTGACCCAGACCAATGCCAGCTTTCGCTCCCGCATCGGCACCAGCAACAGCATCGGATCCATGGGAATATTGTATGACGGCACCGATGATCAAAAAAATACTTACCTGCCGCGGATTGCTGCCGGTGAATGGACCGCCGCCTTTGCCCTGACTGAAGCGGATGCGGGCTCGGATGCCGCCAACATCAAATGCAGTGCGGTTTTGGAAAATGACCACTGGGTCCTGAACGGGAACAAACAGTTCATAACCAATGGCGACTGTGCCTCGGTTTTCACCACCATTGCCGTAACCGATGAACAGAAACGCGCCCGGGGCGGATTTACCGCGTTTATTATTGAAAAAAGCTTCGACGGATTCAGTGTCGGCCCGCCGGACATTAAAATGGGACTGAAAGGCTCGCACACGAATGAAATCGTTTTTCGCGACTGTATCGTCCCGCGCGAAAATGTCATCGGCGGCATGCCCATGGTCGGCAGCGGGTTCAAGACCGCCATGCGGGTCCTGGACAAAGGACGGCTGACGATGGGAGCCTGTGCCCTGGGCGCTTCCCAAAAATTGCTGGACATGTGTGTGGCGCATATCAGACAACAGATCAATTCCGGAAAATCCAAAGCAGTTCTGCAGGCGGCCCAGTTCAGCCTGGCGGACATGGCTACTGAAATTTATGCCGCCCGGCGCATGTTGTATGACACGGCCCGCTTGCGGGACAGCGATAAAAATGTAACCCATGAAGCATCCATGGTAAAGTTGTTTTGCACGGAAATGGCCAGCCGCATCGCCGACCGCGCCATGGACATCTTCGGTGACGCGGGGTATTTGACCCGATCACAAGTCGAAATGTTTTTAAGGGATGTCCGATTGTATCGCATTTATGAAGGCACCAGTGAAATCCAGCGGCTGGTGATCTCCAGGAATCTGCTAGGAGAATAATAAAATCGGCGTGTAACTGTTCATGTCGGAGCCGATGTTCAAAGACCGAGAGCTTGTCAGTAAGCAGATTAGGTTTCCGAAGTCAGAGGACAGAAGTCAGAGGACAGTGGACAGAAGACAGACAGAAGGTGAGAAGGTCAGAAGATAGGAAATTGAGAAGGTCAGAAGGTAGGGCCCGGTTAAATTAGGAAGTTCGTGAGTAAGATGGTGGGAGCGGCTTGCAGCCGCGAGTTTAAATGATTGCGGCTGCACCGCTTGAAAAATAGCGGTATGTAAACACAGGCGCACCAACGCCCATAATAACTTGATCTTTCCAGATAACCGAAAAATTTTATGCGCAGCATATGGTAATTAAGCCGCCTGCGCTAAGCTCAAGCAATATTTATCATATTTTGAATATCTATCTACAACCCTGGATGTTCTATATAATCAGGGCGGATTAATTAGTGTTCGAACGGGTATCCAGAACTCTTTGATATTGCTGATTAATATCGCATAAAAGGAAAACGAAGATTTTCCAGTTTAATGCATTTTTTACTTGCATTAAAAACTCGTAAACGGTAGTTATCTT
>Ga0209786_1000297_pt1 | contig 19997 bp, 22 predicted proteins | sample WorMetilvaeELBA2_FD_187405 | JGI IMG/M metagenome (GOLD analysis project Ga0209786, IMG submission 187405) | Marine gutless worms symbiont microbial communities from Max Planck institute for Marine Microbiology, Germany - Olavius ilvae ELBA.2... ...
TTGATTCCAGTGACGAAAGTATTTATTCACCACCTGCCATTTTGGAAAATCACGGGGTAGCATTCGCCATTGGCAGCCACTTTTCAATACATACAAAATAGCGCAAAAAACATCATATAAATCAACTACTCGTGGCTTGGTCTTCTTCCTGGCCTGCTCTAATAAAGCTTGTAGGGACTCAAACTGCTCTCAGCTTATATCACTTGGGTAGGAATGTCTCATCGCTCTTCCTTTGTGTCAAAATCACTTTGATACAAAGATCGTAAACAGGTTCTAAGAACGATGAATGTCAACAGCCCCTAAAATACTCAGGCAGGTCTCCTGGCTTCCCTCCCCCGGCGGCGGCCTTCCCATCCTGCCGAGGCAAGACAGTGGCGCACTCAAGGCCAACGGGGTTTCCCTTCGTTCAGCACGAAAGGATAGGGTAACAGTGGCGGGCCCGCCCCCGATTTGCACGGGGTTCCCTTTCATACCCGTTGCACGTGAATATTTCGCCGCGATGCACGCCGCTCGCACCCGATAGCCGCGTTGCGACTCGTCGCAATAGGGCTGGCTATTCCTCCTCGTCGCGCCTTGCTCTCGGGCACGATCGACGCACCTCGCTTACCAAAATATTCACGTGCAACTGGTATAAGCTCGTCAGGCATTCCGAATTTACAGCCTGGAATGCCATGCCGATGCCGGAGAGGTTACAGCCGACCATCGACATCTTCGTTAGAGCACCTGAGTATAGGGTCGAGGATTGTACTGCGGACCTTCCCGGCCTGTCGAGCATGGCCCTCGGCCAGGCAGGGCCACCGAATAATATTCACTGCTGAAACATCGCCTTGGCAATGAACCACAGAGACGCTGAGGACGCAGAGGAGGGGCTAAAAAGAAGGTTTCCGCGCTCGGAACGCAGCGCGCAATCCGCATCGACCTGCGATCCAACAGCGGCTTGGTCGAAAACGATCGGTGTCCTCTGTGTGCTCTGTGTCTTAAGCGGTTCAAATGACCTAACCAATTGCTTTAAATTTCTCCGCCAGCACCCCGATCTCCGCCCGCTGCTGCACGATACCCTGGATCGGCTCAGTCGGGACCCGTTCGCGCCTCGACTCGAGTTGCACGCCCTCGGCGACAAGCTGACCGGCGTGCCGGCCGTCAGCCTGACACACAGCTATCGGCTCACCTTGATCCTGAAGATCAGCGAAGAAGAGATCGTGCTGCTCGACATGGATCTTGGTCCGCAACCGGATGCGTTGCGGACTTTCTTGCGAGGCTACATATAACTACAATTTTGTCATGCGCTTTGAGTGGGATGAGCGGAAGAACAAGCAAAATCGGGCTAAACACGGCGTCAGCTTCGACACCGCTCGACTTATGTTTGATGATCCCCGTGCGGTAAGTATTCAAGACCGACTCGACAACGGGGAAGCGCGTTGGCAAACGATCGGGCTCGTCGGACAAACCGTGATCCTCCTCGTTGCTCATACCTACCGCGACGACGAGGCGGACGAGGAAACCATTCGGATCATCTCGGCCCGGAAAGCGACGCCTCGAGAACGGGGAATCTATGAGCAAGATGACAGATAAGCAGCGACGAGAGTTGCAGCGCCTGGCTGAACTATCCGATGCAAAAATCGATACCAGGGACATCCCGGAAATCGGTGACTTTTCCGGCGCCGTTCGAGGTCGCTTCTACCGACCGGTCAAACGGCAGATCACGCTTCGCATCGACGCCGACTTGTTGGAGTGGTTCAGAGCTCAAGGCGGAAGATACCAAACGCACATCAATGCCGCGTTGCGCGAGTATGTGCAAGAACATAAGGGTCGGATACCCAAGGGCAACGACCTGACCCTGTAGTGTGCACCTCCCGGCAGGCAGACGGTGTGCTCAACAGCCCTATTTTCCTATGCTCAATATCGGTTCACAGGATAGATGTAGGATGCGGTGAGCGCGGTATGCCGCAGCAGGACTGCACCAATCCCGATCGCGAACCGCATCGATCCAACCCGTAGAATGGGCAAAGCGAGCGCCCGACAAGATGATCTCAGGGTTCCGGTCATTTGCATTCGCAACATCAGCCGAAATGGGGTACTAGAACATGAAGGCGGGATGCGCTGCGCTTTCCCGCGCCCTACGGTTCTCTGACAATTGTCCCCTGGCAACTGACAACTGTTTAACATATAAAAACAGTCGGTTAAAGTTAACTGTCAACACGACCTAACCAACCGAGTTTCCTCCACTGCCAGGTCGATGGCCTGTTCCTTGGATAGGCCCGCTCTCTGGCGTGCCTTTGCAACCAGCTCCTCCGCCCCTTGCCGCGTTTTGATCCCGTATCAATCCGGACTCTCCTCGATCAGTGACATGATACGCTTTCGCCGTTTGAGGGCAGTCTCCTGCAACGCCCGATGGCGTTCGTCGCTGAGGGTGATCGTGAGTCTGGTCATGGCTCGATACCTTGGTGCAAAATCACAAACGCACCCTAGCAGAATTTTCAAATTTCGCCCAAGCATTCTTTCTTACAACAGTCAATGCTGCTGCACGAGAACGACGCTTTCATCCTCGAGCGCGACGGACGCTTCCTGCGCGCCACCCTCAAGCGCCCGCATCGGGTCTTGAGCAATTGCCATGTCAATGGCGGTCTGCGCGAAGACCTGACCCATATCTGTAATCACCAGAGCAGCGAGGGCGCCGGCCACGGCAGCCGTCATGCGCTGATCTCCGGCCTGGGGCTGGCGGCCTACCATCACCGGGCTTGCGAGGAGGCGGGGGTCCCCGGGGCGACCACGGTCCTCATGAGCACCGCGGCCAACATGCAGTGCGCGGTGCTGGCCGGCGCCGAGCACGAGGATCTGAGGGTGCAGGTGGCTGCTACCGCCGGTGTCCTCGGCAACGCCACCCGGGCCGGTGACCCCGCCGGCTGGCATGAGACGGCGCGCGGTAACCGCAGGATCACATCGGAGACCCGGATCGAGCCCTCGATCGGACCCCCAATCGGATCAGGTCTCCAAGTCCCCAGCAAGCACAGCGGGGAAGGCCACGGCGGCACCATTGTCACCATGGCCTTCATCAACCGGCCCTGCACACCCGCCTGCCTGGTCCGGGCCACAACCATGGTCACCGAGGGCAAGAGCGTCGCCGTCCTGGATCTGCGCATGCCCAGTCTGCAATCACCGGGCCTGGCAACGGGTACCGGCACCGATCAGCTCGCCATCGCCGCGCCTCTGGCGAGTGGCGAGGGGGACTGGGAGCGTCACTGGGCCGGCGGCCACAATAGCCTCGGCGAGCTCTTGGGCCGTGCCACCCGTGACGCCGTGCGCCGCTGCCTGTTGCTACAGAACGGCGTCTGCGCCGAGCTGCGCCGCTCCGTTTGCAGCGCCCTCGCCCGCCATGGCTGCGACCAAGAGACCTTGCGCCGCTGCGCGCGTACCGAGCTGGGTCCGGACGAGGCGGATCTGTTCGAGCGCAATCTGGTGGCGCTGATCCATGACCCCCAGAGCGCGGCCGCCGCTTACTGCCTGGCCGAGAGTGTCAATCTGGTCGCCGCCGGGGTCCTGCACCGGGAGGCCGCGCGGGAGGCCATCCTCAACCAGGCGGCACTCCTGGCGGCGACGGTGGCGGTCCAACCCGCTCGCTTCGCGGCATTCCGCGCCGACCTGCAAACCCGGCAGGAACGCGGTCCCGGCAGCCTCGCGGCCCTGGCCGTAATCCGCGGCTTCTCCACCAAATGGAGCTGATTCCCCACCTGGCGCTGGTGGTGGCCGCCTGTCTGGCCGACGGTCTGGTCGGCGATCCGTTCTACGGGCTGCACCCGATCCGGCTCTTGGGGGCCTGGAGTCTGCTGTGGGAGAAGCTCCTCTTCGCCGGCGGCCTCGACGGCTATCTCGGCGGCATCATCCACTGGGCACTGGTCGTGGGTGCGGCGCTGCTGGCCTGGTGGGCGCTCCATCGCCTGCTCGCACTTTGGCACCCCTGGGCGGCCTGGGTCTGGGACGCCTTCATCGCCTACAGTCTGCTCTGCCTACGGGATCTGCTGGCGCATGGCCGCCGGGTCCTGACCAGCCTTGACGATCTACCGGAGGCAAGGCGCCGGGTCGCCATGCTGGTCGGCCGCGACACCGCAGGGTTGGACCGTGCGGGTGTGGTCCGCGCGACCATCGAAAGCCTGGCGGAGAATCTCACCGACGGCGTGCTGACGCCGCTGTGGGCCCTGTGCCTGTTCGGCCTGCCGGGCCTGATCCTGGTCAAGGCGGTCTCCAGCCTCGATTCCATGGTCGGCTATCGGAACCACCGCTACCGCCGCTTCGGCTGGGCCGCCGCCCGTTCGGACGACCTCGTCCACTGGCTGCCGGCGCGGCTGTCGGTGCCCCTGATCGCCCTGGCCGCGGCACTGCTGCGCCTGCACCCGCGGCTGGCCTTCAGTGCCGCCCGGCGCTGGCGCCGGATGTTGGTGAGTCCCAATTCGGGTTGGAGCGAGGCCGCCTGCGCAGGCGCCCTGCGGGTGCGCCTGATCGGCCCCATCAGCTATCAGGGAAAGGTCGTCAACCAGGCATTCATGGGTGACGAGGACTGGCCGGCCGACCTCGAAGGCAAGCACCTCGACCGGGCCTTGCGCCTTGTTCTGGTCTGCGGCCTCCTGGCCCTGGCTGTCGGCCTCGGTTTCATTCTGTGTGTCCACCTGCTTTGGCCCCAATGCCATGACTAAGAGGCCGTCTAAAAACTAACCCATCGATTTTAAGCCGGTAGGCCGGGTCGAAGGACGAAACCCGGCACACCAGGCAGGGCTACCGAATAATAATCACTGCTGAAACATCGTCTTGGCAATAAACCGCAGAGACGCTGAGGACGCAGAGAAAGCGATAACAGCGTGTTTCTGCGATCAGCACACAGCGAGCAATCCGTATCTACCCACAATCCAACTCAAGATCCCTCACCGAAAATACTCTGCGCGCTCTGCGTCTCTGCGGTTCAAATTACCTCACCAATTGCTTTATATCTATTTATCATTCGGTTGCCCTGGCACACCAGGTTGGCCCCTAAACACTGGGTTTAGTTCCTCAACCCAGCCTACTCTCGACTCTGGCCTACGGCCCTTGTTTAGACAGTCTCTTAGCCACTACCCGTTCCGGTTTACTGCTCTCGATCCATAGGGTTCCCCGTAGGGTCCGAAGCTACGGGCCATCGCCTGCGATCTGCGTGGTCGCCCACTCGATATCCTTGTGGTCGAATGTAGTCTTTACCAGCTGAGCGTATTGCCTGATCTTGGCGCGGGATTGCGGTGCCTTGTCCCAGGCCGGGGCCGTCGCGATCCACATCTGAACGAACCGCCATGACTGCTCGATGCCGTCGTGAGGGAGGTTGCACCGGGTACAGTCCTTGCGGATATTGCCGTACTTGTCGGTGAATACCTGGTAAGGCCCCGGACACTCGCGCTCCATCAAAGGGCAGTAACAGAACAGGCAGTTGAAGTCCTTCTTGATACCCTCGTGGCACGGATAGAATTCGCAGTCGAGATTCGTAAAGCCTTTGAACTTTATATATCGGTTTACCATAGTGACTGGTGGTAGTGGTTAAATTCAAAGTGACGTGGTTGTGCGACCTAACGATTCGATCCCCATTGCTTTTGCCATCCCTGGCACTGGATTCCGGCAATCCCTGCCGGAATGACGCGGTGGGGGCTGGCAGACTTCACCACTTAAAATTTAGCCACCACCCAATTTTTCAATCTCCAATACGGTCATGGCGATTGCGGCTGCCTGCACGCGCACCGGGCGCAGGTCCCCAAGAGCTCGACGACGGGGCGTCTGGTCTCGAAACCGATCGCCGTCGCGGCGGAGCGCAGGCTTCGCATCACGGCCTGGTTTTCCAGCTCCGCCACATCGCCGCAATCGGCGCAGATCAGGAACTGGCCGGCATGGGGGTGATCCGGATGGGTGCAGCCGACAAAGGCATGCAGGCTCTCCAGCTTGTGCGCCAGGCCCTGCTCGAGCAGAAAGTCCAACGCCCGATAGACGGTCGGCGGGGCCGGGTTGCGGATGCTGGCCCGCATCCGATCCAGGAGTTCGTAGGCTCTCAAGGGCGTGTCGGACGTGCACAGCAGCTCCAACACGGTACGCCGCTGCTTGGTCAGCTTGGCCCCGCGTTCGGCGCAGCGCTGCTCGGCGCGGCGCAGGACCTCGGCGAGTCACTGCTTATCCAATCGCCTTGCTCCCGGTCTCGGCGGTGACGACGGACCCACGTGCCCGACGGCGGGCACGGGCGTGGGTGAACAGCGCGGAGACGATGTATAGAGCGCCCGCCAGCAAGATGATCGTGGGGCCGACCGGCAGATCGGGCCCATACGACAGGGCCAGTCCCAAGGTGCTCACCGCACTGCCGAGCAGCGTGGCGAGCAGCATCATAGCCCCCAAGGAATGGACATAGTGGCCGGCGACGGCGGCGGGCAGGGTCAGGAGCGCCAGGACCAGGATCAAGCCCACCACCCGGATCAGGAGCACCACGGTGATGGCGACCGACACCAACAGCAGCAGGTAGAAGAAGGCCACCGGGATTCCGCGCAGCCGGGCGAACTCCTCGTCGAAGACGACGGCGAGAAACTGGCGGTGATAGGCGCCGACGATACTGAGCAGAAGGGCGTCCAAGGTGGCCATGAACCACAGACTCTCTCGCGGCACCAGCAGGATATTGCCGAACAGATAGCTCATGAGGTCGGTCTGATAGCCCGGCGTCTTGGCGATGAACAGGATGCCCACCGCCATTCCGATCGCCCACAGGGCGCCGATCAAGGTGTCCTCCTGGGCTTTCCATTGGAGCCGGACCCAACCGATCATCAGGGCCGCGGCGACGGCGGCGACCAGGGCCCCGGTCAGGGGATCGTAGCCGAAGTATAGGGCCGCCCCCATACCGCCCAGGACGGAGTGCGCGATGCCGCCGGCGAGAAACGCGATGCGCTTCACCACCACATAGGTCCCCATAACGCCGCAGCCGACACTGGCCAGCAGCCCGGCAATCAAGGCCGATTGCAGGAACTCGTGCGCCGCCAGGGCGGTGAAGAACGCCGGCATACGTCAATGCCGGTGCGCCACCATGCGCACCTGCTCCCCGTAGAGGGCTTGAATCACCTGACCGTCGATGGCGTCCGTGCCATGACAGACCAGGGTTCGATTGACGCACGCGACCCGGGTGACATAGCCGCAGATGAAGCCGACGTCGTGGGAGACGACCAGGATCGTCATGCGCGCGTTCAATTGCTTCAGCAAGTCGAAGATGTCGCTCTCCAGGCGCAGATCGATGTTCGCCGTCGGCTCATCGAGGATCATGACCGTGGGTTCGGAGACCAGGGCCCGCGCCAGCAACACCCGTTGCAGCTGCCCGCCGGACAGGCTGCCGATCCGGCGGCCGGCCAGGTCCGCCGCCGCGACCTCGTCCAAGGCCCGTCGGGTGGCCCGCCGCTCGGCCTTGCCGACGGCGCCCGGTGTCAAGGCACCCCGCCAGCCGGACCGCGAGCGGCGACCCAGGCACCCCAGCAGTACCGCCTGCTCCACGGTAATTGGAAAATCCCTGGGGAAGCCGGGATACTGGGGGACATAGCCGAGCCGTCGGGTCGCCGCGCGCGGGCGTTTTCCCAAGACGACAATCTCACCCGACTGGGGATCGAGCAGCCCCAGAATGAGCTTGAGCAGGGTGCTCTTGCCGCCGGCGTTCGGGCCCACAATGCCGAGAAACTCGCCCGCCGCGACCTGGAGGCTCACAGCTTCGAGCACCGGCGCCGCGCCGTAAGAGAAACTCAGGTTCCGCATCTCGATGACGCATTGCGGTGACCTCATCTCTCTGCGACCCCGGCGATCCGGCGGGCGACATGGCGCAGGTTGTCGGCATAATCGGCGGCCAGCGGATCGATGGCCACCACCCGCCCGCCGATGGCGCGGGCGACCTGCACGGCGGACCTGCGGGAGAATTGGGGTTGGACGAAGACTACCCGCACCCGCTCGCGCCTGGCCTGCGCGATCAATTCCGCCAGGGCCCGGGGCCCCGGCTCCTTGCCGTCTTTTTCGATCGGGACCTGGGTCAGTCCGTAGGCCCGAGCGAAGTAGCCCCAGGCCGGATGGAAGACCATGAACCTGCGGTTAGGCAGCGGATCCAGCAGGGCCCGGAGCTCCCGGTCCAGGGCCTCGAGCTCAGCGACATAAGCAGCGTGATTGCGGGCGAAATCCGCCGCGTGTGCCGGGTCCAGTTCGGCGAGCTTGGCGCGGATGTTGCCGGCCATATGTTTGACCAGGCGCGGATCGGTCCACACATGGGGGTCGGATTCATGGTAATGGGCATCCCCGGTGTGACCCGCTGCATGCCGGTGGCGGTCTTTATGCCGATCATGATCTGAGGGGCTCTGCGCATCGCCGTCACCCTCGCCATCGTGCCCATGGGCCTCCATCTCATGCAGCTCGATGCCGCTACGGGCATCGAGCACCTGCATATCGGGATTGGCGGAACGGATGCGCGCCATCCAGGCATCCTCGAAGGGAATACCCGTGCGTATATAGAGGACGGCCCCGCTCAGTGCGGCGATCTGCTGCGGCGTCGGGTCGTAGGTGTGGGGGCTGTAACCCGGCCGCACCATCGCCCGCGCATCCACGTGTTCGCCGCCGATCTTCTCGACGCAGGTCCGGAGCGGCACAACGCCGGCAAAGACGCGCAGGGGCTCGGTCCGACCGACCGCTGGGACGACGGCGGAAACCAGCAAGAGCAGCAGTAAAGTATGACGCATCGACTCGACACCCAGGGCAACCGAATGATAAATAGATATAAAGCAATTGGTTAGGTAATTTGAACCACAGAGACACAGAGCACGCAGAGGACACAGAGCCCGCAGAGGGCCCGGATTGTTCTCGACCAAGCCGCTGTTGGATTGCCGGTCAATGCGGATTTTCCGCGGCGTTCCGAGCGCACAAACCTTCTTGTTGTCGCTTCCTCTGCGTCCTCAGCGTCTCTGTGGTTCATTGCCAAAGCGATGTTTCAACAGTGATTATTATTCGGGAGCCCTGACTCGACACCGGTTCCAGCAGACTGTAGGCGCCGGCCGTGTCAATCTAGCTGAGATTCCACCCACCGGTCGGCAGCGATTACAAAAGAATATAACATAACAATTGGGAGATGAATGATGAATGCGGAGGTTCATCCCCGTGGTGGCGGGGAACACCATCACTCATCACTCATCATTGTTTTGGGATTTCCCAATGAATGACCATATCGAGATGTCGAGGGTGGGCACGGGCCTGGTCGCCCTGATCCTGTCGGCGGTGGGTCTCGGCAGCACCCTGACCCCGACCGAAATCCGGGCCCAGGCAGCCGCTACCGAATCGGCTGCCGCGCCGGTGACCGAGGCATCGGGGGCGGCCTCCCTCCCCTCCCCCACCCGGACAACCGAGCCCCCCCCAGACGGCGCACCACCCGCAGACGCCGAAGACGAATCGGAAGATCCGCGTGCGACCTACAACCAGGCCCTGACCAAGCTGGAGGCCGGTGAGCTCGACGCTGCGGTACGTGGCTTCGAGGCCGTGCGTGCCGGGGCCGGGACCGACGGCGAGGTCCGCTTTCGTGCCACCTACAATCTGGGCTGGGTAGCGGTCAGACGCGCCGACGCGGATCTCGACCAGGAGCCACGAGCGGCACTCCAGGCCCTGCAACGGGCGGCCGATTGGTTCCGCGAGGCAAGTGCCCTGCGGCCGCAACATGTGGCGGCGCGCCGCAATCTGGAGCTGGTATTGCGGCGCGCACTGGTGCTGGCCGATCACCTCGCCCGGCACGGGGAGGAGGACCTTACTGCCCACCTGGAACGGCTCATCGCAGGGCAACGGACCCTCCTGACCGACCTGGGACGGGGTATCGACTTCACCGCCCTGCAAGACGACCCCAACGCCGCCGAGCCGGCCCGTCACACCCTGCGTAGCTTCGCCACCGGCCAGCTGGAGCTGCTGACCCAGGCCGAGCGCCTGAGCGAGACCGCGGGTCACGAGCAAGCCGGCCTCCAGGCCAAGCCGGAGGCGGAGCGCGGCACCCAGGAGGCCGTCCGTCTGGCCCAGCTCGAACAACTGTTGAATCACCTGCATCGGGCGCGGGAGCGCATGGGCCAGGCCCGCGGTCAGCTGCGTCGCCTGGCGGCCAAGCGCGCCTATCGCCGGGTCGCCGCCGCCCTGAGTGATTTGAAGCGCGCCCGCGACCAGCTGCTCGATCCGGTGGCGCGCCTGGACGCACTCATCACCGACGGCCTGGAGCTCATGCGTCAAACGGGCCACAAGGTCGCCCTCGACGCCCAGCCCGAACAACCCACACCGGCCTGGTTGACGGCGGACTATCTGGGCGAGACCCAGACCGTCCTGGAGGCGCGCACCGGCGAGCTCCACGCGGGCCTGAACGCGGGTCTGGCCCAGGCCGAGGAGACCCCGCCGGCTACCCCCTCCGCCGGTCAGGCAGAAGACTCCGCCGGTTCTCCCGAGCAGCAGGCACAGCTCCGGCGCCGGCTGGAGGCCGCAACCCCCCTGATCGGCGCGGCACGAGCGGCCTTTCAGGAGACACTTGCCGATCTGGAAGCAGGACGCTTAGGCACGGCCCTGGATGCGCAACGCCGCGGGGTAGCCGAATTAGTGGCCGCCCGCGAGCATTTCCTGGATCTCAAACGCCTGGTAGAGCTGCTGTACCGGGACCAGCAACGGATCGCCGCCTTGATCGCGCCGGCGGAGGAGAGCAAGACTTCGGATTCGGAGCCCGACGAGGAGGTTGCGACGCCGGACGGGCCGACCGCGGACCGTTCGGAATATTTCCCCGTCGCCCGCGAGCTGCAGACCGGCAATCGCGAGCGCCTGCAGCGCGTCAGCGCCGCCATCCTCGACCAGTTGGGTGCGGCACTGGATGCGGAGGAGCAGGCCAAGACAGCACCGGCCGCAGACCCCCAGGCGACCACCGCTCTCCAGGCCCCGGACCCGGCCGCCCCCACCCTGCCGGACCCCGCCGCCTTGGAGGCCGAGCGTCGGCATCTGGAACAGGCCGACGCCCTGCGCGTCGAGGCGGAACAGGCGATGCAGCAGGCCCTGGAAGACCTGACAACGACAGAGTCCGCCGCGGCGGACCTCCCGGCCGGCGATCCGGAGCTGGCGAGCACCATGGATCGGGCGTGGCGATCCGTCGATCTTACCCTGAGCCGGGGGGAAGATCTGCGTCGTCTGTTCTTTTCGGTGGTCGATCATCTACGCGAGACCCTGCGCCGCCAGATCGATCTGGGCGACCGTACCAAGGAGACGGGCGGGCTGGCCGCCACCGAACCCGTGGAGGAAATCGCCCGCCGCCTGGGTCCCATCGTCCCGGAGCAAACCGCCTTGGCCGAGACGGCCGGCAGCATCGCCGAGGCCCTGGAACAACAGGCCGAGCGGCCCCTACCCGCTCCGCCGGAGACCCAGGAAGATCCCCCTAAAGAAGACCTCCAGGAACGGTCGGCCCACCAAGCCCAAGAGCAGCAGGCACGTCTGCGGCAGGCCGCCGATGAGGTCACGAGCGCCCGTGACCACATGGACCAGGCCGCGGAGGCCATCGCCGCGGAGCCCCCGGACTTCGAGACTATCCGCGACCACCAGCGGCGGGCCGTGGAGACCCTGACCGCTGCCCTCGCCGCTCTGCAGCCACCGCAACCCGAGCAACAAAACCAGCAGCAACCGGACCAACCGGGCCAGGAAGAGCAGCAGCAAGCCTCCCAGCAGGCCGGCCAAGATCAACAGGACACCGAACCCCAACCGGCGCCGGGCGATGCGGGCCAACTCCTGCAGGGCATACGCGACCGGGAGGCCCAACGCCGGGAGCAGCGCGCCACGCAAGGGCACCGTGGCTACGAGCCGGTGGAGAAAGACTGGTGAGACCTTTGTCCATGTGGTAACTGTTTCTTTCTACGCACTTGAACGCGAGATCCAGAATATGCAGCCGGCCATCCAACCCACCCTCTACGAATCCCTCGAGGCCCTGCCCGAAGGCGTGACCGGGGAAATCCTGAACGGACAGCTCCACACCCAACCACGGCCTGCCGGACCCCATGCGGTTTCCGGCTCTGTGCTGGGTGCCGACCTACTGGGTCCTTTCCAGAAGGGCGTTGGGGGACCCGGCGGCTGGTGGATTATCGATGAGCCGGAGCTCCACTTCGAGCGGGATCTCGAGGTCCTGGTCCCGGACTTAGCCGGTTGGCGACGCGAGCGCATGCCCTATGTGCCGGAAGATCAGCGCTTCGAGGTGGTTCCCGACTGGGTATGTGAGATCCTGTCGCCGTCCACCAAGCGCAAAGACCGTATAGATCAAGCTGCCGCTGTACGCACATTACGGGGTGCGGTACGCCTGGCTGATCGATCCGGTCGAGCGCACGCTGGAGGCCTACCGACTCGAGGCCGGCGCCTGGATCGAGAGCGGCCGTTTTACCGATGCCGATCAGGTGGCTGCTCCGCCGTTCGAGGCGGTAAGCCTCGATCTCGAAGTCGTTTGGGCACCTCGGCGGCCAGGACTCGCAAAATGGTAACTGTGTCTGTCCTACGCACTTGAATGAGTGATCCGAAACATGCAGACGGCCATCCAACCCACCCTCTACGAGTCCCTCGAGGCCCTGCCCGAAGGCGTGACCGGAGAAATCCTGAACGGACAGCTCCACACCCAACCACGGCCCGCCGGATCACACGCGATTTCCGGCTCCGTGCTGGGTGCCAAATTACTCAATCCCTTCCAGATCGGTGAGGGAGGACCCGGCGGCTGGTGGATCATCGACGAACCGGAGCTCCACTTGGTGCGGAACCTCGAGGTCCTGGTCCCGGACTTAGCCGGTTGGCGACGCGAGCGCATGCCCTACCCGCCGGAAGATCAGCGCTTCGAGGTGATTCCCGACTGGGTATGTGAGATCCTGTCGCCGTCCACCAAGCGCAAAGACCGTAAGATCAAGCTGCCGCTGTACGCACATTACGGGGTGCGGTACGCCTGGCTGATCGATCCGGTCGAGCGTACGCTGGAGGCCTACCGACTCGAGGCCGGCGCCTGGATCGAGAGCGGCCGCTTTGCCGATGCCGATCAGGTTCTGGCCCCGCCGTTCGAGGCCGTAAGCCTCGACCTTGAAACCTTCTGGCCACCGCGGCGGCCGGGGCTCGTAAAGCGGTGACTGACGGCCGAATTAGGTACAAAATAATCAACCACTATGGACTGAAAGTCTATAGTTTCAACTAGCGGTAGTCCATCGATGCGGTTCGCGTCCCCTCGCGGTGCCATCCGGTAAGACCTCCCACGCTCACCGCATCCTACACCCAACGTGAGATCCGCGCGGACCGCGCGTCAAGTGTAGGTTGGGTTAGGCGCGTTGTCCGATCCCGAAGCATCGTGACGGGGCCGAACGCGCCGTAACCCAACACGACGCTGGGGCCCGTTTTAACTGGACAGCTTCTCATACGTCGTCACCTGTGCTGAAAAAAACAATGCCTTGCGATTTCTCAAACGTGACAATAGATGGGAAATACAACAATTCCGCAGGATGAAAACACACCATCCCGCGATTCATAGCCGCCGATGCGCACCCGTCTATCCTTGAATACCGACTCCATGTGCCGGATGCTCCTGCCGGCACTGATCGTCGCCATCCAGCTCGCAAGCCCCCCGGCGGCGGCCCAACAGGCCCAGCTGCGGTCCGAGGAGGGCCCCCACTTCGTCGGCGTACCCGTGCGTCTGCAAGTGATTGCGGAGGGGTTCGACGAGACCCCCCCCCAGCCCCGGATCGAGGTGGCGGATCCACCCCAGGGGCGCTTGGAGCTGACCGGGGTCAACCCCAGCGTCAGCACCAGTATCCGGATCATCAACGGCCGGATGAGCCAGTCCAAATGGGTCCAATTCGCCTTCGAGTACCAATTCCTAGCCCAAATCCCCGGCGAACAGGTCATCGGACCCTTCCGGGTCACCCAGAAGGACAAACAGGCCAGCACCGGCAAATTGCGCCTGATGATCGGCGAGGTCCCGGTCAGCAGTCGGCAACGGCTGCGACTCATCCTGCCCGCAAGCCCGCTGATCGTCGGCCAGCGGGTGCCGGTGCGGCTCGAATGGTGGACCCCCGCCGATCTGCGCGGCAAGCTTTTCAACCCGCGTCTTGCCGTCCCCCTCTTCGAGCGGCTCGATGCCTTTCGTTTTCATGACCCCCAGGACCCCACCGCCGACATCGCCTTGACCATCGACACCGCCTCCGGCCCCAGCGAGCTGGCCGCCACCACGCGCTCGGAGCTTTGGAACGGCGAGCAGTACCTGGTGCACACCCTGACCCGCCGCCTGACCCCTTTGCGGACCGGCGACTACACCCTCGCCCCCGCCAGCTTGGTGGTCGACGAGGCGACACGTTGGCGCCGCACCCTCTTCGGCGAGCGGATCCCCACCCATGCCCGGAAACGCCGGGTGGAGGGCGAGCCGCGTACCCTGATCGTCCAGGACCTGCCGCGGACAGGCCGACCCGCGAGCTTCACCGGCACCGTCGGCCCCGGCTACCGGCTGGAAGTCACGGCGGACCGCTCGGTGGTCCAGGTCGGCGACCCGATCCGTCTGACCCTGACCCTGCGCGGCGATGCGGCCGCCGAGACCGCGGTGCTCCCACCCCTCACCGCCGACGGCGGACTCTCGCCCCAGGATTTACGTATCCCTGACGCAAAGACCGCCGGTATCTATGCCGGCGGCGCCAAGCGGTTCGAGGTGACCGTGCGGGCCCTCCATACAGGGGTCACCGCCATCCCGCCCCTCGCCTTCTCCTGGTATGACCCCGAACGACAGGAATACCGGACCACCCGCTCCCAACCCGTCGCCCTCTCGGTGCGCCCCTCCCAGGTCGTCTCGGCCGAGGACGTGGTGAGCGCGGTGCCCGAGGAATTGCGCGAGCGGATCGCAGCCCCCGAGCGTGAACCGACGACCAACCCGGAGGTCGACCCTCAGGCCCGGCAGCGCCCGGTATTCAGCCTCACCGGGGCCGATCTTGCCATCACTACCGATATCGACGCCCTGCTGCGGCCGCGCGGGTCCCTACTGACCAGCACCGGCGCCCAAGTGGTTGCCTATGGCCTGGGCCTCCTGGCCATCCTCCTGGCCCTGCTGGCTAGACGCCGCGCCCAGGCCGATCCGGCCGAGCTGGCGCGCACCAAGGCCCTGCGTACCTACCGGACGGCCGTGACCGAGGCCCGGACCATCACCGAGGTGAGCGCCACCCTACGGCGGATGGTCGCCACCGCCGGCACCCCCCCGCCCCCCGACCTGGACCGCTTCCTGGTCGAATGCGACGCCCTCGCCTATGCCCCCGGCGGCGCCTCACACACCCTGGACGGACCCATGCGAGACCGGGCCTCACGACTGGCCGATGAGCTCATGAAAAAGGCCGGCCGATGACAGTACACCTGCATACAAGAACAAACTACGAATCACGCGAATCCGCGCGAATTAGATTTGTAGGATGCGGTGAGGAACGAACCGCATCAAAAAAAGCTGCGGCTGTTAGCTGTGGAATAACCCAGGTGAGATTGAGTATAGGAAAAATAGAGCTTTGGGCACACCACTAGGGGGCGCCGGCATCCTGCCGGCAGAACTGGCTTGCCGGCAAGATGCCGGCGCTCCCGGCTTTGCCCAACCCACGGCTCAATCCGCGAACGTAAGATTTAGCGTAATCGTTCCCTCGTCATTCCGGCAGGGATTGCCTGAATCCAGGCACCAGGGATGGCAAAACAGTGGGGGTCTGAACAATTACTATTGCGTTTATTCGCGTTCATTTACAGCAAAAAAGAATGGCTCTTTATGGATTCCAGACTGCTCACGATGATGGAAGGACACACCGGACATTTTGGAGTGCGGCGGCAACGTTACTCCAGTCCCTAGCGGAATTCGTGGGACCCGAGGTAGTCGCGGGGTTGGCTAGGGCTACTTGCCCGCCGCCGCTTTGAATTTGGCGGTTCACCGGTCCCAAACCAGGCCATGCGGTGAGGGGAAAGCGCCGTCGCCGCGGCGCGAGTGGAAGCCGGCGTCCAGGTTCCTATCCCCCATCGCTGAGGTTCGATTCGGCCGCGCCGCTTTGCCGGCGCACTCCAAAATAGTCCGGAATCCATAAAGAGCCAAAAGAATTCCCAGCTGGGCACCGATCGCGGAAACGGTCTTTTAATCGCATTCTCTGTGTCTTCAGCGTCTTAAGTTCAAATGAGGAGTTAGATGTTTCCATTCAACACGCGCATTCGTACCAGCGTACGGCTCGCGGTGCTCTGGTTTTGCCTCGCGTCGCCCGTGACCGCGACTATCCCCGACGCGACCCTGAATCAGGCAATCGACGCCTATACCCAAGCCCAAGCGGCAACCAGTCGGGACGAGCGATTGGCCGGCTTCCGCCAGGCCCAACGGCTGTTCGAGCACGCCGTAGCCCAAGGCGCGCGGTCCGCGACGCTCTATACCAACCTGGGGAATGCCGCGCTCCAGGCCGAGCAGCTGGGACCGGCCATCTTGGCCTACCGACGCGCCCTGATACGCGACCCCGACCAGGCCCAGGCCCACCAGAACCTCCGCCATGCCCGTACCCTATTGCCGGCCTGGATCCCCAAACCCGAGCCCGAAGGCGCCCTGGAAAGCTTCTTCATCTGGCGTCACCTCCTGAACCCCACCGAGCAGACCGTCATCGCCGCCCTCGCCTTCCTCCTCGCCGCCCTGCTGCTCGCGGTCGCTATCCGTTGGCGTTCCCCGCTCGCCCGCAACCTGGCGCTTCTGCCCCTGCTGGCCTGGTTGGGACTCTTGCTCTCAGCGGCCATCCAGGCCCGCACCGGCGGCACCAATCAGGCCGTACTCATCGCCGACGAGACTATCGCCCGCGCCGCCGACTCCCCCAACGCCCCCATGCGCTTCGCCCAACCCCTGCCCGCCGGCACCGAAGTCGAAATCCGTGCCGCCCGCGCGCATTGGGTCCATATCGTCCTTGCCGATGGCCGGGATGCCTGGGTAACCCGGGGTGCGGTGGAAGCGATCAAAGTCGATTCCCGACGCTTGAGCGGTAGGGTGGATGGTGGTTCAATGGAAAACTCTTGAAAACTACGAATCACGCGAATCAGCGCGAATCGGATTCTTTGCACCCACGGGAACATTCGTATCGATCCGTGTGATTCGTGGTTAAAACAATACCCCAGTATAGTCTGCTTTTTATGAGTTCTCAGCGTCTCTGTGGTTAAAAACATGAGCACTATTGAGCGTCTCCAAACTATGGAGACTATATGGGATACCCTTCCCTATGGTGAGGCCGAGATCGAATCTCCTGAATGGCATCAGGATATTCTTGAAGAGAGAAGAAGAAAGATAGAAACTGGTAAAGTAAAGTTCTTTTCTGTTGAAGAACTGAAGAAATATTATAAATAATGAGGATCAAAAAGGTTGTTGCTGCTTTACCAATGCGTAGAAATCCAGCATGGATAAAAGGGCGACTGAAAAGAACAGAGGCTAATTTATAGGGGTCAACCGGATGCAGGCAATAGAATTTGAAGCTACCATCAACAGCAACGGTGATATTCATGTACCGGAAAGATACCACACGCTATACGGCCAGAATGCCCGGTTCGTGGTTTTGTTACCGGATGTCCCACGAGATGCAAGTAAGACGATCGATCCCATGCAATACAGCAACAGGGTTGACTGGCCGGTTGATGGCCTGGATTACCAACGGCAGACCAGGAGCGAATGGGAGTGAAAGCCGTTCTGGATACCAACGTAGTGATCTACCTGCATAAGGGGTTGCTGGCGGAGAACCTGCCTGTTGGTAAATATGCTATCTCTGTAATTACAGAGATGGAATTGCTCTCTTTTGCCGGATTGACGGAAGATCAGCGGACATGGCTCCAGCGTTTTATCAACGATTTGGAAATCATCGGCATCGACAGCGACGTGAAACAACGGGCGATCCGGTTGCGTCTTGAACAGCATCTAAAACTGCCGGATGCCATTATCGCTGCCACTGCAATCAGCCGGAACGCAGTGTTACTTAGCAATGACCAGCAGTTTGATGGTATTCCTGAGCTCGATCTGCGCAAGCTGGCACTGCGGGGATAAACCAATGCCAGTCCCTATCAGAAAAGCACAAAGACGTTCGGCACCTACCAACCCGTGACGGCAGCTATATTCTGATTGGAAAACTATGCTCCCGAAAACGCGAGAGTCAAGTCGAGGAAGCTGTCATCACATGCGGTACAGAAAGTATGGAACCAGATACGTCCCGTCGTGATCACGCCGTAATACTTGTTCATGGAATCCGAACACGAGCAGAGTGGGCAGAAAGAATTGCAGCTGCTTTAGAAAAGGAAGATGGGCGGATCAGAGTCGTCCCGATTCGGTATGGGTTTTTTGATGTCATTCGGTTTCTTCTGCCAATTCGATGGATTCACAGACAGCCGACACAGCGCGTTACACGACTTATAAGGGACGAGACTATTAAGGAGCAAACCAAGAGGATTTCTGTAATCGCCCACAGCTACGGGACGTATATCATCTCCCGACTCTTAGCAACCGAACCCGATATATACTTTCATCGACTTATATTCTGTGGGAGTATCGTTCCTGATAACTTTCAGTGGGAGTTGTATAGGCATCGGATTGCGCCCAAGGACCAACCAGACGGACAGGTAATCAATGATTGCGGAAGTAAGGATATATGGCCTGTGCTTGCACAGTCAGTTACATGGGGATATGGGTCTTCCGGAAGATTCGGATTTGGACATCCTAGAGTGAAGGACCGATTCCATGATGCGCGTCATGGCGACTTCTTTACAACCGAGTTTGCTAATCGATATTGGCTCCCTTTCCTCTCCCAAGGCAAAGTTGAATCGGGGGAAACTGAAAGAAGTTCAACTCCCTGGATCGTCTCTGTCATTACGGTCATCAAGCTCCGCTACATCATTGTAGCCTGCCTGATACTAGGCATTCCATCAGCGATCCGATCAATGCCTCCTTCTGTTTTGCGGCCCCCCTCAAGATTCCGATCCCGAAGCAAACGCCGAACCAACGGGGACAGCCAAGCTAATGTGGCGGACAGGAGTCGAGGTCGACGGGCAGATACAATCTGGCAGCAAAGCGTTGGATGAAGGTGATCGGGTGCATGTTGACGCGAGCGCAACCGCCGTCGAGGAGTACCCTGATGGTTGCCCCTATAGGGTGGAGGGTGGCAGCGAATATATCGTAAGCCATGAGCACTGCACCTGCTTCGTAGCACTCAATGCGAGCCAGCACTGCAGCATGACTCCGTAGCCAAGCTTTGGGACATCGAAGGTCAGTCATTGGTAAGCACGGATGGAACAGCCCCATATCAACGATGGATGGGCGGGTATGGAACTCAAAGAGGGTAATCGTGTGATGGTCAGCGGAGACTCAAACGCCGTCGTCGAGTACTACTTCGGCTGCGACCATGCCGTACAGGGGAATGAAATTTATATCGTTGATGCCGAAGACTGTTGTCTAACCTTGGTACCCCTCGACTCCATACCTATTGCAATTGCAGTTCCCCCACCCGGAACTAAGTGAGGTGGACCCCAGTATAGTCTGCTTTTTATGAGTTCTCAGCGTCTCTGTGGTTCAAATGGGAAGTTGGATATTTCCATTCAATCTTGATTATTAACGAGGTTAACTATGTCTAATTCGATAAGCGTATCAGCACAAATTCCAAAAGAACTTGGTGAAGTGCTCACCAAAGTTTCCGGAGCGGAAGAGAGAGACATAAGCTACTATACTACTCTTATATGATTTTTTCATTGAAGAAGCCCGTGTAACCGTGTGAAAATTCTGTATCATGGGCGTCATGCTTGACTGTACGCTGTCAACCGAACAACTCGCCGAACTGCGTGTAGGGCACCGTTGCACGCGGGACAAACGCGAGGCTGATCGCATCAAGGCCGTCGTGTTACTCGCGACCGGCTGGTCGGTCGAGGAGGTGGCGGAAGTCTTGCTGGTCGATCCCAACACGGTGCGCGCG